>Ga0247735_1000584_pt1 | contig 14201 bp, 10 predicted proteins | sample UWRJL178409R2_FD_180934 | JGI IMG/M metagenome (GOLD analysis project Ga0247735, IMG submission 180934) | Plant litter microbial communities from Arlington Agricultural Research Station in Wisconsin, United States - UWRJ-L178-409R-2 | ecosystem: Environmental > Terrestrial > Plant litter >... | reverse complement strand
CGATGGCGTCGCGGTCCGGCGCTCCGCGGCGAACACCGAGCCCACCGGCGATCTCGTAGCCCATGCAGGAGTAGCCGTATTCCACGTGGTAACCGAGGTCGTCGCGCACGCGCCACAGCTTGTGCAGGTCTCCGGGCAGCGAGCCGGCGGCGCAGATCACGACGTCGCGCGGGTCGGATGCCGCGTTGACGGCACCGATGATCTCCGACTGGGCGGGCAGCGGTCGACCCGATGGGACAAAAGCGGCGTCAACCAGGGCATCCCAGGCCGCTTTCTCCGCGCTGATGGTTTCGGCGAACCCGTCGGCCAGTTCGATCGGACCGAGAGCCGCGGTCAGGGCGGCCAGGGCTTCACGGGCGTCGGCAACCACGGCGATGGCTGTGCCGTGCTTGTAGGCGTCGAACGAGGCAACGTTGATGTTGACGAATTGCACATCGGGGTTCTGGAAGGCGGTGCGCGAGGAGGTGGTGAAGTCGCTGTAGCGGGTGCCGATCCCGATGATCAGGTCGGCTTCGGCGGCGAGGCGGTTGGCCGCGGTCGTCCCCGTGGCACCGACGGCGCCGAGCGAGAGGCGGTGGTCCCAGGCAATCGAGCCGACGCCGGCCTGCGAGGTTCCGATCGGGATCCCGGTGGCCTCGGCAAAAGCGACCAGTTCGGCTGCGGCATCCGAATAGAGCACACCACCGCCGGCGACAATGAACGGACGGCGGGCCTTTTTGATAGCAGCGATCGCCGCGTCGAGGGCCCAACCTTCCGGAGCCGGGCGGCGAAGGTGCCAGTCGCGCGGTGCGAGAAATTCGGCCGGAACGTCGAGCGATTCGGCCTGCACATCCTCGGGAAGCGCGATCGTGACCGCCCCGGTCTCCACCGGGTCGACCAACACACGCATGGCGCCGAGCGCGGCCGAGAACAGCTGCTCGGGGCGCTGGATGCGGTCGAAGAATTTGGACAGCGGCTTGAACGCGTCGTTGACACTCATGCTGGCGTCGTGCGGAAGTTCGAGCTGCTGGAGCACGGGGTCGGACACGCGGGTGGCGAACGTGTCGGAGGGCAGCAGCAGCACGGGAAGCCTGTTGATCGTGGCGAGCGCTGCGCCGGTCAGCATGTTGGTTGCGCCGGGGCCGACCGAGGCGGTGTTCGCCATGGTCGCGCGGCGGCGGTGCATCCGGGCGAAGGCCACGGACTCGTGCACCATGGCCTGCTCATTGCGGGCCTGGTAGTACGGCATCAGGTCGGGCGACTCGACGGAGTACTGCTTGAGCGCCTGGCCAACACCGGCGACATTGCCGTGGCCGAAGATGCCGAACATGCCGGGGATGAGGCGTTCGCGGTGGTCCCCGTCCACGGTCCACTGGTTGGCGAGGAACTCCACCAGTGCCTGGCCTACGGTCAAACGTCGTGCGGTCATCGGTTGTTGCCTTTCGGGGTGGAAGTGTAGGGAAGACGGGGGTCGGGCTCCTGGCTGTTCCAGGTGTCCCGTACCCAGCCGTGCGCGGGATCGTCGCTGATCTGCCAGGCGCGTTCGGCGTCGGGACCTGCCATCACGTTGAGGTAGTAGAGGTCGTATCCGGGCGCGGCAACGGCCGGACCGTGGTAACCGAAGGGAACAAGGGCAATGTCGCCCGTGCGCACCATCGCATTGATGTCGATCTGGCCGGCGGGAGAGGAATAGGTGGAGAACATCCCGAAGGGCGCGGCATCCACCGGGGCTGACACCCCGCGGGTGACCTCGGATTCGAAGTAGTAGATCTCCTCCAGCCGCGACTCGCTGCCCGGCACCGTTTCGTCGTGCTTGTGCGCGGGGTACGACGACCAGTTCTCTGCCGGCGTGATCACTTCGCAGACGATCAGTTTTTGCGCACGCAGGCCGCCGGGCACCCCGAAGTTGTGCACCTGCCGGGTAGAGCGGCCGGCCCCGCGGGTCTCGACCGGCACCTCGTCTTTCGCCATGTATTCCGTGGGGAACTGCTCGGTGGCCGGGGCCTCGGCGACGGCGATCCGGCCGGAGCCGGTCACGGTCGCCGAGGTACCGGTTCCCAGGTACAACACGTCGGTCGGCCCGTCGAACACGGATGCGCGTCCGGAGAGTTCGACGGTTCCCGTCTTGTCCCCCTGGGTCCAACTCACGCTGGCGCTTCCAGCCAGTGGCACAAGCATCCGTTCAATGTCGCCCGCCGCGAGCACAAGCTGCGCGCCGCCCTCCAGGGCGCCGACCCGCAGCCCCGTGTGCTGCCAGCCGGGAAGACTCGCGTCGACAACGCTCTCCCATTGGCCGATCCCGAGGGAGCCGCGGGGATGGAACCACTCAGTGCTGCGCTGCATGAATTGTCTTTCTGGGGTAGAGCGAATGGGTCAGTTCTGCGGGAATCCGAGGTTGATGCCACCGTGCGACGGGTCGAGCCACCGGCTGGTGATCGCCTTTTCGCGGGTGTAGAAATCGAACCCGTGGATGCCGTAGGCCTTGTTCGAGCCAAAGATGGAGTCTTTGAATCCTCCGAACGAGTAGTACGCCACCGGCACGGGGATGGGCACGTTGATGCCGATCATGCCGACCTCGATCTCGTTTTGGAACCGGCGCGCGGCGCCGCCATCGTTTGTGAAGATCGCCGTTCCGTTGCCGTAGGCGCCGTTGTTGATCAGGTTGACACCCTCCTCGTAGGTTTTCACCCGCACGATCGACAGCACCGGCCCGAAGATCTCGTCCAGGTACGCCTTCGAGGTGACCGGGACGTTGTCGAGCAGGGTGGGTCCCAGCCAGAAGCCCTCCGCGGCACCGTCGACTTCGATGCCACGGCCGTCGACAACCACGGTTGCGCCGTCGGTGGCGGCGACATCGATGTAAGAGGCGACCTTGTCCCGGTGCGCTTCGGTGACCAGCGGTCCCATATCGCAGCTGCGGCGACCGTCACCGATCTTCAGGGTCGACATCCGCTCGGTGATCTTCTGGATCAGTTCGTCGGCGACCGGCTCGACGGCGACAACCACGCTGATAGCCATACAACGTTCCCCGGCGGAGCCGAAGCCGGCATTGATCGCAGCATCCGCGGTGAGGTCAAGGTCGGCGTCCGGAAGTACCAGCATGTGGTTTTTCGCACCCCCGAGGGCCTGCACGCGCTTGCCATTTTTGGCGGCGGTCTCATAGATGTACTGCGCGATCGGGGTCGAACCGACAAAGCTGATCGCCTTGACCTCGGGGTGCTCGAGTAGCCCGTCGACGGCGACCTTGTCACCGTGCAGCACGTTGAACACCCCGTCGGGAAGGCCGGCCTCGGTGAACAGTGCGGCGAGCCAGTTGGCGCTGGAGGGGTCCTTCTCGCTGGGCTTCAGCACAACGGTGTTGCCGGCGGCGATGGCGATCGGGAAGAACCACATCGGCACCATCGCGGGGAAGTTGAAGGGGCTGATGACCCCCACGACGCCGAGCGGGCTCTTGGTGGAGTAGACGTCGACGCCGGTAGAGACGTTCTCGGAGTATTCACCCTTGATGATGTGCGGGAACCCGGTGGCCAGCTCCACAACCTCGAGGCCGCGGGTGATCTCTCCAAGGCTGTCGGAGAGAACCTTGCCGTGTTCGGAGGTGAGGATCTCGGCGAGTTCGCCCTTGCGCTCGTTGAGCAGCTCGCGGAACGTGAAGAGGATCTGCTGGCGCTTGGTGATCGACAGGTCACGCCAGGCCGGGAACGCGGCGGAGGCCGCGGCAACGGCGGCGTTGATCTCGGCTTCGTTGGCCAGCGCGACGGATTTGGTCTGTTCGCCGAGCGCGGGGTCATAGACCGGGGAAGTACGGCCGCTCGAGCTGTCGGAGATCGCACCGTTGATGTAGTGCTGGACGATCGGAAGAGTTGTTTCAGACATGATTACCTTGTCTCTCGGGCTAATGATGTTGTGGGAACGTGGGGGTCAGGAGACGGTCGCGGTGCTGTGCACCAGGCCGGCCGCGGTGTCGACGGCGGCGATGACATCGCCGTCCGAGGGGTACAGCAGGGTGCGTCCGACCACAAGGCCATGCACCCCGGGCAGGGTGAGCGCGTTCGCCCACGCCGCATACGTCTCCTCCTGGCTGCCTTCGGGGTCGCCGCCCAGCAGCAGTGTGGGCAGGGTGGACGCTTCCATCACGCGTTCCATGTCCGGAACGACGGGAAGCTTAAGCCAGGAGTAGGCGCTGCTTGCGCCGAGACCGGACGCGATGGCCATCGAGGCGATGACCGCATCCGCACTGAGGTCATTCACGATCTTGTTTTTCGACCAGCTGCTCATAAACGGTTCCAGCATGATCGGCAGCCCGGCGTTCGCCGCCTGGGTGACCACTTTCGCGGTGTGTTCGAGGGTCTCGACGGTTCCGGGGTCGGTCAGGTTGATCCGGATGAGCAACTTCGCGAAGTCCAGCTGCGACTTGACGATGCCGTCGATGTCGTACGCGGTGTAGCGATCGTCCATCTCGAAGGATGCTCCGCGCAGACCGCCACGGTTCATCGAACCCACCGTGATTTTGCCGTCGAGCACACCGAGTAGGGCAAGGTCTTCGAGGATATCCGGGGTCCCGAGCACACCGTCCACGCCGGGGCGGGACAGTGCCGTCGCTAGGCGCTCCAGCAGGTCATAGCGGTTGGCCATGGCCATGGAGTTTTTGCCAACCCCCAAGGCGCCGCGCGCCGGGTGGTCGGCGGCGACGATAAACAGGCGCTTGTCCCCAGTGAGCAATGGGCGACGGGTGCGGGTGGCAAGAATCTCCGCAACGGAGGCGGGCGAGCTGGCGCGGAGTTCGCGCAGGCGGGCGAAAGCAGCCGGGGTCACTACGTCAGACAAGGGAGAGCCCTTCCAGGATGGTCTCAACTTCGGCGGTGGTGGGCATGGCGGTGGAGCATTCGCGGCGGCCGGCGACAACGGCGCCGGCCACATTGGCGAACCGCAGGATTTTCTCCAGTTCCCAGCCCTGAAGCAGCCCGTAACACAGCGCTCCGCCGAAGCTGTCTCCGGCGCCGAGGCCATTAACCACATCAACGAAGTACGGCGGAACTTCTACCGTCTCGTCTGCAGTCTTGGCGAGGACACCCTTCGGACCCTGTTTTACGACGGCGAGCTTCACGCCCCGCTCGAGCAAGGCGTCGGCGGCACGGTGCGGGTCGGTTTCCCCCACGGCGATCTCGCATTCCTCGCGGTTGCCTACGGCGACACTGACTTTCTCGAGGGCACGCGCGACTTCTGCGCTGGCTTCCGCCGGGTTGGACCAGAACATCGGTCGATAGTCGAGGTCAAGGATGGTGAGGGATTCGGGATCCCGTACCTGCCAGGCAGTGTGGTGCGCGGAGCGACTCGGTTCACGCGACAGGCCGGTCACGGTGGACCAGTAGATCCGCGCACGGCTGATCGCGTCGAGATCGAGATCGCGTCCGGCGATCATCAGGTCGGGAGCGATCGGCGCCCGGTAGAAATAGAGCGGGAAATCGTCCGGAGGGAAGATTTCACAAAACGTGACCGGGGTGTTGAGGTTGTCAACCGAGGACACGAAACGATCGTCCACCCCCAAGCGCGCCAGTTCTTTATGAACGAATCGGCCGAATGGGTCTTCCCCGGTGCGGGTGATAACGGCAGAGGTGAGCCCGTGCCGTGCCGCGGCGATTGCGACGTTGGTCGCACTGCCACCCAGGTATTTACCAAAGGTATCGACGTCTTCGAGGCCGACCCCGTCCTGGAGTGGATAGATGTCGATTCCGACCCGGCCGATGGTGATGACATCGAAAGGTGCCGAGTTGTTAACTGTTGTCATACGTCTCTGTACAACCTTCTGTGAAGGGAATGCGGGGAACAGGGGCGACCGCCTCAGCGATCCATGTAAGGACATTCTTACACACACTGGTCGGATGTAACCGGATCTATTCAGAGAATTATCAAACTCCCCTCCCCAGACTGACGCATCCCTCCACAAAGGAGAAGAGCGGCCGGGCCGCGGCGCCCCAATACGCGCACCCCCAAAATGACCAAGCGCATCATCGGGAACAAGGTCTACACGACTCGCTGATAGAGTTCCCTCACAATCATTAGAGCGCTGGCCATGGTTGCGACCGTAAAGGAACGCCCATGACGCCTGCCGCAGATCCACCTCCCACCCCGCCACACACCCAGCAGGGTCAAGACCTTTTTATCCTCGTGCAGCTGGCGCTGGTTGTCACCGTCAGTTTTGTGGTGTTCATCGCGGGGCAATCCGACAACCGGTCAATCTTCCACACCACCGTGCTGCTTGGCCTGGCCCTTCTTGTGATCACTAGTGTCGGAACCCTTTTGCAGCACCGCGGGGTCGATCGTCGATGGCTACTCCTCCTCATTTTGCTCGACGTCGGAATCGTGGCCGGATTGCGGGGATCGCTCTACGATCAGCAACCGCGTGCCAGCTTTATCATCCTGATTCCCGTGCTGTACCTGTCGTATCGTTTTTATCGGCCCGGTACGTGGCTTGCCATCGCCAGCACGTGGTTCGTCACGATATTTCCCTACCTCTCCGGGGAAGAATGGCCATCGACCTCCGCCCAGTGGGGCACCGAGCTGCTCCCGCCGGCAATTATTACAATTGTCGCTTGTGTTGTCCTCGTCGCGGCCAAACGCAGCCTCGCGCAGCGGAACAACCTGGTCACTGCGTATGAGGACCTGCGTTTGTCTGTGGCCAGTGGCATCCACAGTGCCGAGGCGCTGCGCATCTCCGTTGCCGAGGGTATCGACGGCGCGGAGAAGCTCCGCGTGTCCGTCGCCGAGGGAGTTGGCAGCGCGAAGGCACTTCGACTGTCGGTCGCAGATGGGATCGACGGCGCTGAAGCACTTCGGGTCTCGGTCGCCGAGGGAGTCGATAGTGCCGAAGCACTGCGGATTTCGGTTGCCCAGGGAATCGACGGCGCCGAGAAGCTTCGGGTTTCCCGGGCGTTGAACATCGAAGGCGCAGAAGCGCTGCGCGTTTCCGTCGCCGAGGGCGCGGACAGCGCGGAGGCCCTCCGGGTCTCCGTTGCCGAAGGAGTCGACAGCGCGGAAGCATTGCGGTTGTCGGTAGCAGAAGGCGTCGACAGCGCCGAGGCCCTCCGGGTCTCCGTTGCCGAAGGAGTCGACAACGCCGAGGCACTGCGGGTGTCCGTCGCCCTCGGGCTCGTCGGTGCAGAGAAGCTGCGGGTGTCGACCGCTCTCAACGTCGACAGCGCCGAAGCACTGCGGGTATCTGTAGCCCAAGGACTCGACGCCGCTTCGACTGCACTGGCGGTTGTCGACACCGTCGACGCAGGCATTACCTTCTACGATTCGCGCGGAATCGTGATGCTCACCAACGACACGGCAAGGGCCCTCGCCGTGTCCGCGGGCGGCCCCGCGTCTAACCCCGCCCAGGGTTCCCACGTTTTTGAGGACGACCGCACCACACCCATCGCCGCCATCGACCAGATCTTCGGCCGGGCAGCGCGCGGCGAACTCGTCACCAGGAAGACCTACTGGGTGGGAAGCGGTGGGGACCAGCGTGCAATCATGGGCACCTCCCAGTACGTTCGCCGGGCATCCGGTGAGTTGATTGGGACCGTGGTCGCCACCCACGACGTCACGCCGCTGGTCGAGGCCATTCGTTCTCGTGACGAATTCCTCACCACGGTCAGCCACGAGTTACGCACTCCCCTGACTTCGGTCATCGGTTATCTCGAGTTGATCGAGGACACCCTCGATATCGCCGCTGCCGGCATCCAGCACGAATTCGGGATCGTCCAGCGCAACAGCCAGCGCCTGCTCGGCCTCATCAACGACCTGCTCACCACGGCAGAGGGGCAGGCGTCCCTGGAGCGGCGCCCATTCGACCTGTCGGAACTGGCTGGCAACGCCGTCAACACGATCCGGGCGCTGGCAACAGACGCCGAAATCAGCATCCTGACCCCGCGCCTGGCGCCCGTTATTGCGGAAGTGGACGCGCACCGGATAGGCGACGTCTTTGACAAATTACTGTCGAACGCCGTCAAGTTCAACCGGCCGGGCGGCGAGGTGCTTGTCACGGTGGACAGCACCGAGTCCCACGCCGTCATTCGAATCGCCGACACCGGCGTCGGCATCTCCGCGAATGACCAGGACCACATCTTCGAACGTTTTTTCCGCAGTTCCGCTGCCCGCTCCGGTGTGGTCGCGGGAACCGGCCTCGGCCTCTCCACAGCCAAAATCATCGTCGACGCACACCACGGCACCATCGCTGCAAGCAGCGTCTTTGGGGAAGGCACCACCGTTGTTGTCCGCCTCCCCCTGGTGGTGGCCAAGGCGCCGGCGGAATAAAAAAGAGCCGCCCCGGGGGACGGCTCCACATTCCAACAGCGAGTGAGTGTGACGATCATGGTGGAGATGCGGGGAATTGAACCCCGGTCCGTTGCTGTAATTCCACGCCTTCTACGGGTGTATCTTGTGCAGGCGTTCTACTCGGCTCTGACCTTTGCCACAAGCACCTAGGTCAACGAGCCCAGCCCAAGTTCAAGTCCCGCGCAGCCCTCGGACGACTCTGCGCAGCAATCTCTCTAAATTGCGCCGGCACCCGGGTAGAGAGCATCCCCGGACCGACGGACTTCATTAGTGCTTTTGCTTATGCAGCGAGAGCGAAGTCATTGCGGTTTGTTTTCGCAATTATTTTTTTCAGAGATCGTTTACGAGATAACCCTGAATCCTCGACCCGCTTCTCGCGGTTTTGCAGGCAACGTCGAAACCGATCATCCCCATGCCTCACCATCCGAGCATCCATCAGCCCAAGGCCGAAACAATGTCGAAGAGTGTGTCACAAACACTCGCTGTTGAATTGTCAAACGTGCAGATCTTTCGATGTGCAGCCCTCTAGTATACGACGTATGCACGAGACAGTGATAACAGTACGTGGTGAATTTTCTTCCCGACATGTCGCCGAACGGGCGATAGTGCAGATGGATGCTGCCTTCGACGGTGCCGATCGCCAGGAAGTATTCACCCGCGCATCCGCCGCGGCCGAAGCCGTACGTCACTCCGTCGCCCCGCTCTACGACTCGAATGCCGGCCCGGTCACCGAGTGGTCGTCTGACACAATCAGCGTCTGGAGCGAACGACCCTGGAACAACGAAGGGGTGCAGTTGCCCTTCGTCTACCACGCCAGGATCGGCTTGACAGTGAAGTTCAGGGATTTCGAGACAATGTCCGGCTGGATCGAGGACGTTGTCGCGCTCGACGGCCTCACCCTTGGCTCGGTGCAGTGGGAGCTGACCGAGGGCCGCAAAACCACCGTGACCGCCGAAGTGCGCTCCCGCGCCGTCAAAGATGCCGTCGCCAAGGCCACCGTGTATGCCCAAAGCATCGGGCTTGGCAGCGTGCGGGCTATCGCGATCGCCGATCCGGGGATGCTCGGCGATCAGGGCGGCAGTGCCCCGGAGCCCGTTTTCCGCGCAAATGCGGCCATGATGAAGTCTGGCCTCGGGGGCGGTGGCCCTGAACTGGTTCTTAAACCCCAGGAGATCGACGTCAGCGCGACGGTCGACGCTCGGTTCGTCGCTTCCTGACACCAGCCGCCGAAATACCGGCGTTCGGCCGGCGGTGGAACCTAGTCGCCGAGGTTGCGTCGCGCAGACATCGCGCGGTCTGACTCGCGCTTGTCCTGGCGTTCGCGCAGCGTCTGGCGCTTGTCGTACTCTTTTTTACCCTTCGCGACCGCGATCTCGACCTTGGCCTTGCCGTTGAGGAAGTAGATCTTCAGCGGCACAATCGTGTAGCCGCCCTCTTTGACCTTGTTATGGATCTTGAGGATCTGCTGTTTGTGCAGCAGCAGTTTGCGTTTGCGGCGCACCGGGTGGTTGTTCCAGGTGCCCTGGTTGTACTCGGGAATATGCACGGCATCGAGCCACGCCTCGCCGTATTCGACGAACGCATAACCGTCAACGAGCGATGCCCGCCCGGCGCGCAGGGACTTCACTTCGGTGCCGGTGAGCACCAGTCCCGCTTCGTAGGTGTCCTCGATGGTGTAGTCGTGGCGGGCCTTGCGGTTGCTCGCGACAATTTTCTCACCCTGTTCCCTGGGCACGTTTACTCTCCAACTCGGCCCGACTGGTGTCGGGCAGCCCATCAGTTTAGCCCGATCCACCGCCGCGTGCCGACCCTTGCGGTCCCTGGTCGACGCGAGAGCGACGGCATGGAATCCGGCGGACGCTAGACCTTAAGGTAGCGACTGATCGCGGCGCCAGCTGAGACGGCCGCAAGCAGCGCCCCGACCACAATAAGGATCGGCACCACAATCACGGCTTCGTCCATCCCCACCAGCACCGTTGTGTCCCCCATCGTGGTGCGCAGGTAGCCGCCCACAAAGAAGTGCACAATGGCGACGATCGCGCCGCCGGCCAGCAGCGAGCCGATCAGCGCGGCGAAAACACCCTCGAGGATAAAGGGGGTCTGGATGAACCGGTTCGACGCGCCCACCAGCCTCATGATGCCGAGCTCTCGCCGGCGACTGAAGGCACTGAGCCGAATGGTGGTGGCAATGAGCAGCACCGCAGCCACCAGCATCAGGGCGGCAAGCCCGATGGCCGTGTAACTGGCGGTGTTCAGCACCGCGAAGATCTGGTCGAGGTAGCCACGCTGGTCCTGCACGTCCTGCACCCCGGCGAGGGGTTTGATGCTGTCGATGAGGATCGCCGCCTGGTTCGGGTCGACGAGGTTCACCCGGAAGCTCTCATTAAGGATGTCCGGGGTGACAAACGAGGCGATCGGGCTGTCCGACAGCTGCGCCTGGAAATTCGCAAACGCCTCATCGTGCGTCTCGAACTCGTACTGCTCGATGTAGGGCGCGAGGCTCGGCGACTGGAGCTGGGCTTCGACCGCGGCGATCTGTTCCGGCGTCGCCTCGGCTTCCGAACAGTTGCCGCCGGTGTCGACGTCCGTGCAGAGGTAGACCGCGACCTGGGCCCGGTCGTACCAGTATCCCTTCATCTCGGAGATCTGCATCTGCAGCAGCATCGCCGCCCCCACAAAGGAGAGGGAGATGAAGGTGACCAGGATTACCGAGATGACCATCGAAACATTGCGTCGTAGTCCCTGGGCGGCTTCGCCGAGGACGAGTCCGAGCCTCACGCGCCGACCTCGGGGATGTTCTGGTTGGGGATGGGGATTCCCTGCGTGTTGTTCTGCCCGAGCTGGCCGAAGCTCGGCAGCGGGATGGACTGGGTCTGGTATCCGCCCTGGCGTTCGTCACGAACGATCTGGCCGCTGATGAGTTCGATGACCCGGCGCTGCATCTGGTCGACAATGCCGGCGTCGTGGGTGGCCATGATCACGGTGGTGCCGCCGAGGTTGATCCGCTCGAGCAACCCCATGATCCCGGCAGAGGTCGCGGGGTCGAGGTTTCCGGTCGGCTCGTCGGCGAGCATAATCGCGGGCTTGTTCACAATGGCGCGGGCAATCGCCACACGCTGCTGCTCACCACCGGAGAGTTCGTGCGGGAAACGTCCCGACTTGCCGGCCAATCCCACCATCTTCAGGGTGTCAGGCACGGCCTCCTGGATGAATCCCCGGCTTTTACCGATGACCTGCAGGCTGAAGGCGACATTGTCGAACACGGTCTTCTGGGGAAGCAGGCGGAAGTCCTGGAACACCACACCGAGATTCCGCCGGAAGTATGGCACCTTGCGGGCCGGCAGCGAGTTGAGCTGCTGGCCGAGCACGTGGATCTGCCCCTTCGACGGCTTCTCTTCCTTGAGGACAAGGCGCAGAAAGCTCGACTTTCCTGAGCCGGATGCTCCGACGAGGAAAACGAACTCCCCCTTCAGGATTTCGAGGCTCACGGAATTGAGCGCCGGACGAGAGTTGCCGGCGTAAGACTTGGATACGGAATCAAAGCGGATCATGACGATTAGAGCCTAGGCACGCAAGCGCTCATTGTCCGAATCGACGCGCAACTAACACCACTTGCATAGGGAAAAGGCAAGGACTTGTATTAGTCCTTGTCGCGTTTGCGCCAGCGGATCCCGGCGTTGATAAAGCCATCGAGGTCGCCGTCGAACACATTCGTCGGGTTGTTGACTTCGTAATCGGTGCGTAGGTCTTTCACCATTTGGTACGGCGCGAGGACGTAGCTTCGCATCTGGTCACCCCAGCTGGCGGTGATAACACCCGCAAATTCCTTCTTCTGCGCCGCTTCCGCCTCCCGCTGCACAACAAGAAGGCGAGACTGCAAAACGCGCATCGCAGCCGCACGGTTCTGGATCTGGCTTTTCTCGTTCTGGCAGCTGACCACGATGCCGGTCGGAAGGTGGGTGATCCGCACTGCCGAGTCGGTGGTGTTGACGGACTGGCCGCCGGGGCCGCTGGAGCGGAACACATCGACCCTGATGTCGTTCTCGGGCACCTCGACGACGTCGGTCTGCTGGATCAGCGGCACCACCTCGACAGCGGCGAAACTGGTCTGGCGTTTACCGGCCGAGTTGAACGGGCTCATCCGCACCAGACGGTGGGTCCCGGCCTCGACGCTGAGGGTACCGAAGGCGTAGGGAGCATCCACCTCGATTGTCGCCGACTTGATTCCGGCCTCTTCCGCGTAGCTGGTATCGAGCACGGTGGCTGAGTAGTTGTGCTGCTCGGACCAGCGCAGGTACATCCGCAGGAGCATCTCGGCGAAGTCGGACGCGTCGACGCCGCCTGCTCCGGCGCGAATGGTGATGACAGCGGCATGGGCGTCGAACTCACCGTTCAGCAGCGTCTGCACTTCGAGATCGCCGAGGACCTTCTGGATGCTGGACAGCTCGGCCATCGCCTCGACGGCGGACTCTTCGTCTGCACCCTCGTTGGCCATTTCGACCAGCACCTCGAGGTCGTCGAGGCGGGTGTCGATGCTCTTGATCTTGGCGAGTTCGGCCTGGCGGTGGCTCAGCTCACTGGTGATCTTCTGCGCCTTCTCGGTGTCGTCCCACAGGTTGGGCTCGCCCGCCTGCGCACTGAGGTCCTCGATATCCGCGGTCAGTCTCTCGACGTCGACCACGGCGCGAATGTCGCTGAAGGTCGACCGGAGGGCAGCAATCTGCTCGGAAATATCAAGTTCGGTCATGACAAACCAGCCTACCCGCCGCAGCGTGTGCGCGGACGGCGCCGGAACTGCACGCCGACGGCACTTCGCGGGCAGCCGAGTAGCATCGGGTCTTGATGAGTAGCGACGAGACCCCCTTCCGCTGGCGCTCGATTGCTCTGCCCGCGTTTTTGCCCAGCCTGCTGTTCGCCATCGGCGAGGGCGCGATGATCCCGATCATCCCGCTGGTGGCCAACAGCCTCGGCGCGACGATCGCGATCGCCGGCGTCATCGCGGGGGCGTTGACGATCGGCGAACTGTTCGGCAATATTCCCAGCGGCTGGCTGGTGTCCCGCATCGGCGAGCGCCCGGCGATGATCGGCGCGAGCCTGTTGTCGATCATCGGGCTCTCGATCTGCATCCTCGCCCCCAATCCGATCTGGCTGGCCCTCGGTGTTCTCTTCGTCGGATTGGCCACGGCCACCTTCGCCCTCGCTCGCCACGCCTTTATGACCAGCTTTGTTCCGCTGCGCTTTCGGGCACGGGCGCTGTCGACGCTGGGCGGCACAATGCGCGCGGGGATGTTTGTTGGCCCCTTCATCTCGGCCGGCGCCATCCACCTGACCGGGGCAACCCAGTCGGCGTTCTACATCCACATCGTCGCGTGCCTTGCCGCGGCACTTGTGCTGATCCTGCTGCGTGACCCGATGAAGGCGTTCGGGGTTGTGGCCACGGTTCGGGATGCTTCGGGACGCGAACTGCGGGAGGGTGAGGAATTTGTCCGCCAGGAGTCCAGCGGTCTTTTCCGCACCTTCGCCAACAACCGCCAGGTGCTCACCAAGCTCGGCAGCGGCGCCGCCCTGATTGGTGCCATGCGCGCAAGCCGCGCGGTGATCCTGCCGCTCTGGGCGCTGAGCATCGGTATCCCCGACGCGACAACGGCCATCATCATCGGCATCGCGGGCGCCGTGGACTTCGCCCTTTTCTACGTCAGCGGACAGATCATGGATCGCTTCGGGCGTCTCGCCAGCGCCCTGCCGGCCATGATCGGCCTGGGTGTTGGCCATCTCGTTCTCGCACTCACCCACGATTCACCGGATGCCGTGGCCTGGTTCATCGGAACGGCCATGTTCCTGTCACTGGCGAACGGGGTGGGCAGCGGCATCCTGATGACCCTGGGCTCAGACCTCGCCGA
>Ga0247735_1000580_pt1 | contig 14261 bp, 15 predicted proteins | sample UWRJL178409R2_FD_180934 | JGI IMG/M metagenome (GOLD analysis project Ga0247735, IMG submission 180934) | Plant litter microbial communities from Arlington Agricultural Research Station in Wisconsin, United States - UWRJ-L178-409R-2 | ecosystem: Environmental > Terrestrial > Plant litter >... | reverse complement strand
TTTCATTAGCTTACGCTTTCTACAACACTTCCGCATCTGTCGCCAAGATGGTCAGCAAAGGGCTTCTTGCAAATATTGGAGCACACGGCGAACCTCCTCTTGGACTCAATTATCATGCTGAGATGAGCTTTACAGGCGCTGGCGGACTGAGTAATTACGAGGTAAGTATCTGAGTTACTCATACATGCCGAATTTTGAGCGCATTTCACACTTCCAGGTTCTTCGGGCGGCCACATCCTCTGGTGCTCAGACACTTGGGTTGTTCGCCTCTCTCGGTTCTATTACACGTGGTAAACTGGCAGACTTTCTGGTCTATCCCCCTGGTGTGGAACTGCTGGAAGGAGAAATTAGTCAAAAGACGCAGAAGCTCCTGTATGTTGCCAGAGGCGGAAGGATCTGGGAAACAGCCTCAATGGTGGAGCTCTGGCCAGTGAGAGGACGAAAGCACACAATGCCTACCATTAACCCGGAGTAAAAACTTGATCCCATTCACATATTTAAGAAGGAATATATTTGTAGGACAACGTTTTTGTTTTTGCTAAAATCTGGTTATTCACACCAGCGAGCCCCTTTATCTGACCGAGGACAACTGGACATTACGAAACGACTTCGGATGAGCCAGAATTGGCTGTGGCTTCCCCAGAAAATTCAAGGATGTTGAAGAAGCCATATATGAAGCTGGAAAATGTTTGATGAAGTGGAAGTATCGTAGTACTCTAGTCTCCTTTACAGACCTTAGGATCAACAAATGACAGTCGATTGATAATAAATATAAGGTAGTACTCATACTCGTACCATGTTTGTCGTCTTGTAGGCTCTTGATCGTCATCATGCCAAAAAGAATGAGGATGGGCATTTATCTTCAACGGCTGAAAGCCCTTTGTCTATAGGGCTGTGGCCACGGGGCACAGTCGCAGCTTATAAGGACCATGGTTTATTCCTCGGGGTGCAGGTAACAATCGGTGTACAGTAGATGAGCGTATTCTAGGAAGATGTGATCGCTACGATAACTAGTACTTATATGAGGCCAACGAACATGTGATAGTACTAAAGTGTCCGAACGCGAGTAGGCTTACAACGGCCTTGTCACTGTGAGAGACCAATGGGAAGACTCTCGCTAGCCTCTGACACAACGAAGGCACTAAGCAGAACTGGTACTCGTCCTCCTCGGACCTCCATGTCATAATCTTCACCATCTGAGTCGGGCATTGCTGTCAGGATGTCGCTGAAGTTGCTCCCGGGCCGCCGTCCTCAACCTCAATGCCACATGTTTAGGTGATAATTCAAGCTTTCACCTCTACTACACTCTCGCTACCAAACTACAGCGCAACGGCTTCTCAGTCTCTATATTATTAAATCCCCTCAACTCCTGGAATAACTCAACTCCTTGGAGCATACGCAGCTCTTGACGTATGTGTTGACCTCTCAGTGGAAATAAGTATCACTCAAGTCATTACTAGCCCATCGTCCGCAGCCCACCCAGATTTGTAAACGTCTGCGTGCATGCTCCTCCGTTAACCTTCTAAACATTAGAATTTATCCCAATACTACCCTTATTATCGACCCCAATGCTGCTCACCATCCGGAACCTTACTGAAGAGCCCATCACCGCAAGGACATGCCCTACACCACACAAGTTCAATATCCAGAACCTAGGGAAAGCAAACTCTGATGCAGCTGGACACTCTCAAGTTGTCGAATATATCATCCAACCACTCGCGGAGTCATCTATGACTCTTCCGAAGGGATTTCGGAAACACGTTGTGTTACGGAGAACAAGCGAATTACCGAATCAGGAGTCAGAACTGAGTGTCCCAAAGGTTGAAGAGAAATCACTATTGGACAAAGAATGGCATGTCAGCCCGGAAGGTTTCAAGATCAGATTCTCCATGACGCTCTCAGCCTCCTGGCAGGTTGTTCCAGTTGCTGCAGATTCCCCGTGGAGGATATTCTGTACTAAGGTGAGTGGTCCTCAATTCTCGACAGCAAACGAGTCTACAACATCATGTTTACAGGTAACTAGAAGGCATCATAAGCTCATCATTCTTCGTCGACGAAACCTTGCATCCTTTCTGTCTGAATTACCTGATAGTCTTCCATTGTCGTCGCTGTCGCTGCCAGGTTTGCTTGTGTCCTTTCGCCGTTCAGCACAGACGAACTCACTCATATTCTCTAGGCACCCATGACACGTACGCTCTATTTCAGTCTGCTTTTGTTCAAGAGCCTTACGTGCAATTGCTAGCATGGCCCATTATGGCTGGCCATTCTCGCAATGTCAAACCGTTCCATTGAGCACCCAATTGCATGGTGGAATCCGAGTCATTGATATTCGACTCGCAGTGATTCCACCCCCTAACAAACCTGCAGATAAGCGGGAGCTCATTGCTTACCATGGTTTATGGCCCCAACAAACGCCCTTTACGACCATCTTAAATGACATTTACACCTATTTGTCGTCTCCTATTGGCCAACAGGAAACAATTGTTATGTCGCTCAAGCAAGAAGATTTTGCAGTTACGCCTGCACCACTCTTCTCTCAACTTGTCCGAGACACCATGATGAACGGAGCTGGAGGTTGGGACGAAGCTAGGGACTCTGGCTCAGGAGTTAATCGCGGCATGTGGTTCCTGGAAAACAAGATACCAACGCTTGGCGAGGTTAGAGGCAAGGTCGTCATGCTGAGCCGATTCGGTGGGAACGGGGATGGGTGGCCAGAGGGGTTGGAGGGTTTGGGAATACACCCCACCACTTGGCCCGACAGCCAGAAGAGCGGCTTCGAATGGGAGTTGAAGGGAACCCATGTTCGAACCCATGACTGGTGAGTTATAGTCTTCCGCAGATCCCCCTTGAATGTCGTTAACCTTCTTGGCCTAGGTATGCGATACCAACATTCTTCTCGATACCGGAAAAGGTCCAGCTTGGAACGGCAAACCTTCTACCTCCATCTGATTCGCCTGAACCTGTCCTGCCTATCACCTACTTCTCAGCCGCCTCTATCCCTTTAGCTCTGCCACCTGTCGTGGCCAAAGGATTTGGGTGGCCAAAATGGGGTTTAGGCATCGAGGGTGTCAATAGTAGGCTCGGGAAGTGGCTTCTTGATCAGATGGGTGGTGGCGTTCCTGCAGCCGTCAACCTAGATCAAGAAAAAGTGCCTCATAGCGTTGATCAGGAGCCCAGGATCCGAGGATGGTCGTTTTTGGATTATTATTCAGAACCTGAGGATGGTCAGGTTGTTCCTTTGTTGGTGGAATGCAACTTTCTGGGAAGGAAGAGCGGAGAAGAAGGATGGTGAAGCGAGGTAATTTCCGAGTGCTCTCTATATAGGCAGGTATCGTGAGTCTGCATATCCTAGCTAAACATATGTCAAGCTTACCACCATAACTACTCTATTCAATAATGATAAATTAGGAATATGTGTTCCCGAATTCGTGTAACCTCAGGAAAATTTGTCAGTCAGACTCGATCTCGTGACCCTCATCATGGTTTATAATCAGATATTAATCACGACTCTCAGCTCACCTACCTACCTGTTCCACACCTATCATCACTTTTACTATCACCAACGATGCCTACTCTTGACCTGATCACCAATGTTCCAGTATGTTGGCCGCTCTGGCAAATACCGAACTATACAGAAAGCGATGCTGATCATAACACTCTCTGTAGATTCCTGATGCGAAGGCGTTTGCTCTCGAGCTCTCTAAGGTACGACGTAACATCGCTTCTCGTTGTCAACTATTATCGAACCCTGGGATAGTTCGGTGCTACCACCTTGAAGAAACCAGAAGCTTACATCTCCGTCATCGTCAACTACAATGAGACGCTTACTTTTGGCGGATCGTTCGATCCGGCCTTCAGCTTAAGGATTGTAAGAGTTTTGACCATCTCGAGAATGAGTGATAGCTCAAGAATCATGACTGAAAAATCCCACTCGTACTGACAGGATAGTCTCGGTAACATCAATCCCGAGGCTAACGAACAATACAGCAAGGCGTTCTTTGCGTTCTTCGAGGAGAAACTGGGTACCAAGGGTGATCGTGGATATATCGCTTATATTGACCCGGGAAATGCTAACATCGGGTGAGTTGATTCTTCTATATGTCTTTCGAATGAACTGTATAATTATCATCATTTTAGACATCAAGGCACTACCTTCGCTACAATTTTTGGTACAAAGTGAAACCCGTATGAAGCTCGAGGCTGGATTGCCGTATAATTATTTTCTGGAGTCATTGGTCAACACTGATTCACTTTCTGGTCGGCTCGATCGTGTGGCGCAAACAATTCGCTTGATAAGGAAATACAACAAACATTTGATGATCGGCTTCAACTACATCTAGACATGACGCGCACAAAGCGGGGAACTGCTCGTCCCTTTAGTTTGATTTTACGGCGGCTGATCGCATTTTTTATTTCCAGACTGGTACCAACCTCAACTGTTAGTCTCCAGTCCGCGGCTTTGAGTCTAGTTACGAGGAGAACTTCGCGGTCACGCGAATATTGAATCTGAGACGATGCCAGTATTATGCGGGGGTAAAAATAAATCCGCCACCGATCCTCGGTTGCACAATTGCGTACAGTGACGAAGATAACTCCGCATCATGGCTCAGAGTGCCTAGATATGAAGCCAATGTACTGCTGCGCATGCCTGCATCTTCGTATGCATTTTCTATACTCGCAACTACGTATGACACTGCTTCATAAGGTATGGCGAATTCGAAGCTTACAAGCCAATGTAACAGCAAATACCGCTCTTTTCACGTTGAACTGGATCAATGTATATTCGTACACCCGGAACATTTGGGTGTGAATACCTGACAGAAGTAGAGGTAATGTTAAGCATTACAATCACGGCGATAGTGGCACGTCTCACTGAGTCACCACTGACATGCAGCCATAAATCATTGTCAGGTTCTAATCTCATCATATGTTTTTGTCGATGAGATTGCAGAGAACATGCTCAAATGATAAGGTGTCCCAGGTCCTGACCCTTCTCTGGAAGCGATATGTCATACTTTCAAGGTTCACGAGCCGAGTCTCCAAGCTGCGGGGATTTCGCCCTTCGCTAACTGTCATGTGGGCGTCACGGGTCTCTATTGGGGTAGTGTAAGACTACTTGGCGCTGTCGCGGGCTGTACATTGCTGTACAGCGCTAGCCTATCAAAAGATCAATGGATCCATGGACTGGAGTCTGGCAGGCCGTAATCAATGGGCACATAGCCTTCGATCCTGAGAAGGTTTGCTAGCCTTCACAGCGTCTTATTCCCGCCCGTCGCTCTCTAACCAAGCCAATGCTAATGCTGGTGAAAGGAGAGGGGAAATGGCGGTTGAGCATCACATTGTGGAACGCACCGATCTCCCGAACCACTGTTGCCCGACTTCCGAGCCCATTGCCCAGATTGAATACACATTCCTTTTAAATGTTTGAGGATGATATAGTTGAATTCTATCCTCCTGATTACATTCATTTGAAGGCTCTTGGAGAGGGGTTGACCAGCTGAGCCCCAGATTGGAAGTCAATAGCATTCCCCACCTCGCTTATGCCTTGGGTACATCCACTCAACTTCCACCTCGACTCCGGTCCTATCGCAACCGCAAAGCGACTTCGCATCTAGATATCATCACCACTCAGTGAGGGAAGCTTTCAGCTCTACTGCGCACTGAGTGTGTGGACGGATTGATATGTTTGTAGATTGTGAGTCAGTCCCTTGTAGTGAATTTACATCCGCCTCAAGCATTCACTGCTCGATACTCAGGGCCCAGGCCGAACGAGCTTGTGCGTCTATATACGCCCATCCGGTTATCTTTGCTTTCATGCCGTTGTAATTGCTGCGCCCAGAAGTGGGAGCAATGGAAGGCTGCTCTCCAACCTGATGTAAAACAAGTAAGTAATTTCGCTAGGCCAAGGCTACACAAGCCACATTGTACATGCTGCGCAACACGCATATCTGGGCGGCAGAATGAGCAAACGAGATGCCGTCCATGCTTGAGATCTCGAGAAGTTAGCCTGGTTATGTCAGGACCCGTACCTTACGCGTTAGCAGCTTGGTTTCGCCGTGGCTGATTTGCAGGCGCCGAGCTCATCCAGATCCGCGAGCAGTGGCCTCTGAAAGCCAAAGTTTAGAGGTATTCATATCAAGTCAATGAATGAGTAAACCCATCCACAGATACATAAAAATCGAGTCTGACAACAGGTCAACGGCTTCGGTATTCCAATAACTAACACGCTTGAGGTTCTATAAAATACGTTTTTGTTCTATCGGTTATAGTCGTTGCACGACCCGAAGATAGGCTACAACCGTTCATCGCAGAGTGACGAGTTCTGGTGGAGAGAACAGTCATTAATATCGGGTTTAAAGTATTGATGTCAGCTAATCGACTAACCTTCGGCGGACGTTGGGTGAATAGCAACCGTGTCGTCCAAATCTTGCTTTCTCGCTGAAATGAAATGAAATGGTAGAAGAGAGGAGTCAGTAACAGGGCTCTTAGCGGACGCGAGAACGCGAGGAAAATATCAGTGGAGATAACACTCACCTCCCATCTTCACGGCAACTCCAAAGCCCTGCATGACCTCGTCGCTACCCTGGCCAATGATGTGAACGCCTACGACGCGCTCCTCGGGTCCAGTAACAATGAGCTTGTACATTGTCGGCTCCTTGTGCGCCTCGTCTACCATGGAGAAGTACAGCGATTTGAAGCACGATTTATCTGACAGTGCCAGAAATGTCAAAATCAATCCGAGAGTGCACTAATAAGGAATGAACGTACAGATTTTGATGTTCTCATCACCATACGCCTTCCTCGCCTGAGGTTCAGTCATCCCAACGGTTCCAATGGGAGGATGCGAGAAGACCACAGTAGGGATGCTCTCATAGCTCAACTTGTCGTTCTTGAATTTCTCCTGAGGGCCAAACAGTCTGTTCGACAACCGCCTGCCCGCTGCAATGGCCACAGGGGTCAGAAGCCACTTGCCTTGGACATCTCCGATCGCATATATTCCGGGTACACTTGAGTTCTGGTACTCGTCCACGACGACATCACCTTTATCGTCGAGCTTCACGCCAACCTCTTCGAGGCCCATTCCTGGGGTCAGGGCCTTTCTTCCAATGGCCCACAGAACTTCATCAACCTCGATAGTCTTCCCAGAATCCAAATGCACAGTCAGAGGTTTGCCCTTTTCGCCCTCGACCTTGACGACGTGTGACTTCTTGTGGAGGTTTACACCAGACTTCTCCATCCACGGTGTCAGGACCTCCTGCAGGGATGGGTCGAACGTACGCAGAACATTCTCGCCTCGAATGACGAGGTGGGTCTCCGTGCCGAGGGCGTTGAAGATCCCAGCTAGTTCGACGGCGATGTATCCCGCTCCAACGACCGCAACACGTTTGGGCTGCTCCTTCAAAGCGAAAAACCCGTCTGAGTCGATGCCCAAGTTCGCACCAGGAATCTCGGAGTCGCTAGGTATTGTGGGGGTCCCGCCGACCGCAATAGTGATGTGGTCCGCTTTCAAGATCTCAGTGTTGCCATCTGGCAGCGTTACTTGAACCTCGTTCTTCGAGATGAGCTTTCCGTAGCCTTGGTGGAATTCTACGCCTTCTTTTTCGAAGTTATTGGCGTAGATACCGTTTAGTCGCCTGATGTAGGCGTCGCGTTGGGGCTTGAAGGTGGCCCAGTTGAACTTGGCGTTCTCAACGCCCGAGAAGTGATATCCTTTGGCTTGGTGACTCAGTTTATCTTGCAAGTCAGCGGCGTGCCACATGATCTAGTTTGTATGAGCTTTGGCACGATGGTACTCAAGAGCTGCTCACTCGCCTTTTTGGGCACGCAACCTAGACTAATGTATCAGTGATGTTCGGGTTAGATTCTCTGATATGTACACACCAACGTTAACGCAGGTCCCTCCAAGATAAGGTGTTGCCTCAACTACGGCCACTTTCTTTCCATAAGATGCTGCACGCCTCTAGAACGGCGTCAACTCTGGAGCGAGCAAGAGTAGAATTGCCATACAGATGTGCCTGAACCACCACTTCCACCACCAATGACGATGTAATCATACTTGTCCGTTGTCGGCTTATCAAAGATCGGGGGCATTGTAGTCGTTCTGCTGCTGCTGAACGCTCTGTAGACCTTTCGAAACATGGATTTAGACATGGCTCGTGAAGATCATCGAAAAATAGCCGCTAACCTGAGAGAGACGGAGACTTGGCGAGTTCGAATTAGCTATTTTTGGAGATCCAAGTCTCGTTGAGCCAGATCTTAATGCTGCAAAGCGCGATAGAGAATTCGCCGATGCAGCGAACGCAGGAAGGAAGGTGGTGGTGGTAGAGTAGAGAGCCAGAATTGCGGGACCTTTGCCGGCTAAGCGTCGTTCTTTATAATTGAGTGATCAGCGATGACACGACTGAGTATGGCAGGTGCAAACTTGAGCAAGTGCGTGACTTGACTTTGTAAGGCCTCCGGTAGGTTTGTAAGACGGGCACGCTCGGATCCCTGCTGACAATTTGCTCGTGCAGCTGCTCTGTAGGTGTTGAGGGAAAGATGAAGAATCACAGTGATTCTGAAGGAGCGACTCGGAAGGTTTCTCCAAACTAGCCAACGTTCAAACGTTCGAACTTCAGGGCGTCTACGCGGTCACGTGCAGACATTTCTCAGATTCTGTGCTACATGCATATGCTCATTGATAATGGTAGGCATAGCCGTAGTAGAGTGGTTAGATTCACCATAAGTTTTGAAGCACTAAAATCAAGAGCAGTAAGATGTTTCAACAAAATAAGGTGCTTCGTATCGAAAGTCTCGGTCTTCCGGGAAGGGATTACTATCGAAACTGTCAATAACGTTTAGGATGCATTTTTGAAGGGAGATTGCTTTTTGGACATATTCCTCGGAATCGTCTCTCCACATGCGTCGAGGAGATGAGGTGTGTTGTGTATGATCACACAAGTAAATCTCCAGAGGTAAGCTGCTTTGTCTCATCACGAGACGCGCATGCAAAAATTTGATGACAGATTGCTTCGTCGCTACATCGTCCAGCGAATTGAAGGCGATCTTGGATAGGTCAGGAAGATACATAAAGCTGCCACTGGTTTCATCTTTCGCCATCAGCACGTCAGTGATACGTTTCTGCAGTTCACGATGGTACCAATTAGGTGGAAGGGCGGATGAGACGCAATATAGGGACGTGATACTGGGGATTTGCTTGATGATAGAAAAAATCCAAGTAAACACCTCGATCTGGCCCGTGATCCGGAGCCTCTTCAACGGGCAGCATGAATGAAGCAGCAGGGGTAGTATCGCCTCGCACGTCTGGTCGGGGGATATGAACACCACTCGCACCCAAAGGGAAGTGAGGTTGGGAAGAATGATACAGTCGAGGATAAAATCAATGTCATGACAATCCGACATGACGAACTCGAGAAGGGAGGGAAGGACGATAGTCCTAGATGATCTAGTCCTAGGAGACATGATGGAGGTGAGGGACAATTCCAGTTTGACGACGTTTGAGAGACGCTCTAACATCCTCATCGTGGCCGTATATTCGACATGGGCAGCCAGCACCAGTCGGGTGAGCTGTTCCCATCCAATGTTGATTGGTAAATGTGCCATATGCCCGTTCTGCGAAGATGGCCAAGTAGTTAATCCCAAATCCACCAGAGCGCTCTGAGACGCCGGTAATATATGGGCCACGAAACCATCCGGTACACTCATCGTGATGTACTTCCACCGATGGGAGTTTTCTTGCAACAGTTTCAAAAATGTCGGAGAGACAAAATCTACAATGATGAGTTCGAGGGACAAGGGCAAGCTGCAAGATCTTGCCAAACAGAGAGCGAAGAGGTGTTCGATGCATTCCCAAGTGCGGCATAGTGTAGTCGTGCGCTTCCGCTGCAGTTTCAAATTACACCCAATTCGCGACCAAAGGTGGGGCATAGAGATGGCAATGGTCCTCCATCTCGAGCACACCTCCGTGATCGACCAGGCGTCTGGATACTCGTTGACTCTAAAGTCTGATATGGATAGGAAGTAGTCACGGGAAATGAAAGCGCGAGAGAAGATCTCCGTTAAAACGTCATCATTGAGATTTCGAATGGGGGATGTAAGAGTTGAGAGTAAAGGGATCTCCTCTTTGAGCTGGCGCTGCCTCTGGGTGAGTTTAGTAAGAGTCTTCCTGATCTTGGGCTTGGCTCGCTTATATTTGAGAGTGAGCCCATCCAGCTCAATACGAGCTTTTCCAAGTCTTTTGAGGATGACTGAGACGTCGTCGGGCGTAGGGATGTAAGGTGATCGGACGAGCAGCATAAGGTCGTATGCGTCGAGAATTCCGAGATCTACTGTTCGAAACATTCCTACCGGAGCAGTGTGATACCACAGAGTATTGTTGAAATTGAACGAATTGAAGCTTGTAGAGTAAACGATGTGCGTTTGGTTGGTGATTGAATTACTTACTTTGCTGATCATGATCACATTCGAGTACCTACCCTAAAGAGCACAGCCACTCTAGTGAACACACGCCGATGTTGTCATGACCTGGTCATGACACTCATCCTGGACGTCTGGAGTCCACAAGTTATGCATGTCTTCCAGGCTTTTGTGAAGCTTAACCTTTGTTAAACTGTCAAATGCGCAACAGCGTCGGCATATCAACCCTCAGGAACTCCTAGGCTGCTCACCAGCTTCGCGCTCTGTGCTGCTGTTCGACGCGCGATCTCTTTGCTGGTTAAATGTGACTGTCTGAACAACGGCTGCCAAGGACATCGGCCTCATGATATCGGATAACGCTTGAAGTCAGACGACTCCATGAATCCTATTTTGGAAGACTTATGTGTTGTGGGCCGCCCAGTCGCACTCTTGGCTCAACTTTCAGACGGTCTCATCTTTATTTAGACCAAAGGCTCTCCGAGAACCAATTGGCGCTCTAGTATTATGACGATCGCTGGAGAACCGCGATCACATGACCTTAAATATGACGGATGATGAGTGTCGTTGCCGATGCTTTGGATCGGAACGTCAGAACTGACGATTGCGCTCTCCATTCAGCAAGATATAGTTTATAAGTCTAAGGTATGGTTGTTCTCTCTTCCTCTATCTCTAACCATGTCCTCCATCGGATCTACCGTCAAACACGCATTCGACAACGTCGTCAATACCGCTAAAGTCAAGGACTTGGCAAATAACACCGTGGATATCACCTCCTCATCTGGCCTGACGACTGACCATGGTGTGAAGGTTTCTGATACGGACAATTGGTATGATCTTATCCTTTTTTTCCAGTGTTGCAGAGTCTGACTGCCATTAAAGGTTGAAAGTTTCAGACGGCACTAACATTGGCCCTGCACTGCTTGAGGACCAAATTGCCCGGGAGAAGATTCATCGCTTTGATCATGAGCGTATTCCCGAGCGCGTTGTTCATGCTCGTGGTACTGGTGCACACGGGTACTTCCGCGTCTTTGACGACTCTGCGTCCAAGTGGACTATGGCGAAAGTCCTAACCGACCCGTCTCGGACGACGCCCATATTTATTCGATTCAGTACAGTCCAAGGATCCAAAGGCAGCGCGGTATGAACCATTTTCTCCGGCTGTATCCTATCATCATAGTGACATCATTTTAGGATACTGTTCGAGATGTTCGTGGCTTTGCCATGAAGTTCTACACCGACGAAGGAAATTGGGACCTTGTAGCCAACGATATTCCCGTTTTCTTCATTCAGGACGCTATCAAGTTCCCGGACATCATCCATGCCGTCAAACCCGAGCCTCATAATGAAGTACCTCAAGGCCAAACTGCTCACAATAACTTCTGGGATTTCGTTGGTCTTCAACCCGAATGTAAGAATGTGTGCTCCTTTTTGTGAATGGTGTGCTCAGATTTCAACGACAGCTGCTCATATGGTTATGTGGGTCATGTCCGATCGAGGTAAGGGTCTATTCGTTGACATGCGTCTTGAGTCTTAAAATTCAATTCCGCTTTCTTAGGCATTCCTCGCTCGTATCGTATGATGCAAGGGTTCGGAGTCAACACCTTCACTCTTATGAATGCGGAAGGCAAGCGAGTGTTCGTTAAATTCCATATGACTCCAGAGCTTGGCGTCCACAGTTTGGTTTGGGACGAAGCGCTAAAAATAGCTGGCCAGGACCCTGGTAAGCTCGAGATCTCGCACAATTATCCTTTGTAATCTAACCTTTCTTCATTATTACTATAGACTTCCATCGAAAAGATCTTGAAGAAGCAATTACCGCCAAATGCTATCCCAAATGGACGTTTTCCGTCCAGGTAATCGAGGAGAAGGACGAACACAACTTCGACTTCGATATTCTGGATGCCACGAAAGTCTGGCCTCAAGACCTTGTACCTCTTCATGATATCGGCGAATTCGTCCTCAATAAGATGGTCGACGAATATTTTCCAGAGGTCGAGCAGATCGCATTTTGCACTAGCCATGTCGTTCCAGGCATTGGCTTCAGTGACGATCCTTTATTGCAAGGTCGTAATTTTTCGTACTTCGACACCCAAATCACCCGGCTTGGGATAAACTGGGAACAGGTATGTTCCGTTGGGGGTATTTTCACAAAAATTTACTCAAGTTGAGCCTTAGATACCTATTAACCGCCCCATTTGTCCCGTTATGAACCACAATCGTGATGGTTCTCGTCAGCATAATATCCATAGAGGTTCGATCAACTATTATCCCAATCGCGACAATGCGGGGCATCCAATTCCTCCATCCCAAGGCGGCTACGCTGAGTACGAAACTGATCAAGGTTTCACGTTTCTGGATACTGATCTTGACTTAGGGCAAAGGCCCGCATTATTGGCATGAAGCAGCGAATTCGTGGTGCCAAGTTCCAAGAACATTTCAACCAAGCACAACTTTTCTATAACTCACTGACTGGCTACGAGAAGCAGCATGTCATCAAAGCGATTTCGTTCGAGCTCGATCACTGCGATGATCAGCGAGTTTACGAGGGGTACACCAAGATCCTCAATCACATCGACTTCGAACTGGCGAAAGCTGTCGCCATCAACGTGAACGGCGTTGTCCCTGATGCGCCTGCACGCGAGAATCACGGCAAGCGCGATCCCACCCTCTCTCAGCTATATTACGCGCCAAAAAAGCCCACCATCGCAAGCAGGCGCATCGCTGTTCTCATCGCCGATGGTTTTAACATGCTCGAAGTTGAAGCTGTCCGTGGTATCCTGGCTAGCGCCCTAGCTACGACGTGGATTATCGGACCTCGACGAGGGAAGGTGTTTGCAGAAGGCGAGGCGATGGGCACGGGTCAGGGGATTGTTGCAGACCATCATTATGAAGGCCAGCGTTCGACTATGTTTGATGCGATCTATATCCCTTCAGGAGCCACTCACGCGAAGGCACTCGCTTCCAACGGACGGGCCGTGCATTGGATTCGTGAGGCTTTCGGTCACTGCAAAGCGATTGGTGCTGTTGGTGATGGCAAGTCTCTCATGCATATTTCAATCATACTCGAATATTGACATACGGGATTTCTTTGTAGGTGTTGCAACGCTCAATTATGCGCTTGCCCTCCCTGAAGTCAACATCATCCGTTCCCTCGACAGTGACGAAGTCGTCTCATCTTATGGTGTCGTTACGACCGGAAAATACGACATCAAATCTGCTACCAAGGACGCTTTGATAATTGCGCCAGGTCCTACAGGATTCGTCTCCAACTTTGCCTTTGAGATCAGCAAACATAGATGTTACGAGAGGGAGATGGATGGTCTTACAGACAAAGTTGCGTATTAAACGTTGTTGGGATGCGTTTCAAACGTTCGTAATAGTTCAGTAAAGTTATTGTATTTGTATCTCTATTCAACGAGGAATGGGGAAATAGGAGTCGAATTGCACAGATAAATCACATCCGAAGCCTGGCTTAAATCTATTTGCAGATAATCACGGAGCACGGCATATAAGTTTTAGTCTGGCCCAAGGGGTCCGAGACCAGACTTACTTTACGTGAAGATACGACCCGCTGACCTTTGGAAGACCTTTGGCTTTCGGTCCAGGTGGTGCTGCAGCTTCTCGTCGGTTGGCAGTTGTAGGAAGGATCCACCTTCTCCGACAGTCAAAGCGAATGGCGGCGAACAAGCATGAGATGCATGAGATTACGTTGTGTGGACCTTTTTGTTCGCTCAGAGAGTCTTGATGTTGTCTGCCTTATGTATAGTCGACGATTCATACTGGTATCAACTTCAAGCCTACGAGCGCTGCTTAGACTGTGCACACAAAGCTTGAGTTTCGCAGCT
>Ga0247735_1000579_pt1 | contig 14277 bp, 10 predicted proteins | sample UWRJL178409R2_FD_180934 | JGI IMG/M metagenome (GOLD analysis project Ga0247735, IMG submission 180934) | Plant litter microbial communities from Arlington Agricultural Research Station in Wisconsin, United States - UWRJ-L178-409R-2 | ecosystem: Environmental > Terrestrial > Plant litter >... | reverse complement strand
CGACCTGCACGAATACCTCGAGGGTCCGATATTCATCCCGGCGGCGGGGCATCCGCACCCCCTTTCGCACGAGGAAGCACCGGTCACGCTCGGCCACGAGTTCTCCGGAACCGTCACCGCCCTCGGCGAGGGCGTCACCGATCTGAGCGTCGGCGACGGCGTCGTCGTCGAGCCCTATTTCGTTTGCAACGAGTGCGCCCCGTGTCTCGCCGGCAACTACCACCTCTGCGAGAAGATGGGCTTCATCGGCCTGGCCGGCGGCGGAGGCGGCCTGAGCGAGAAGGTCGTCGTCGACCGTCGCTGGGTGCACCCGGTCGGCGACATCCCCCTCGACGAGGCGGCCCTCATCGAGCCGCTCTCGGTCGGCCACCACGCCTTCGTGCGCAGCGGCGCGAAGGCCGGCGACGTCGCCCTGATCGGCGGCGCGGGCCCCATCGGCTTGCTGCTCGCCGCGGTGCTCAAGGCCGAGGGCCTCACCGTGATCATGTCCGAGCTCAGCGAGGCGCGTAAGACGAAGGCGCTCTCGAGCGGTGTCGCCGACCACGTGCTCGATCCCAGCCAGGAGAACGTCGCCGACCGCGTGCGCGAACTCACCGACGGCGTCGGAGCGGATGTCGCTTTCGAGTGCACGAGCGTCAACGTGGTGCTCGACATGCTCTTCGACGCGATCAAGCCGACCGGCGTCATCGTCAACGTCTCGATCTGGGGAAAGCCCGCGACCCTCGACATGCAGAAGCTCGTGCTGAAAGAGATCGACCTGCGCGGAACGATCGCCTACGTTCGCGACCACCCCGCCGCGATCAAGCTGGTGCAAGACGGCAAGGTGAACCTGGCGCCGTTCATCACCGGTCGCATCGCCCTCGACGACCTGATCACCGAGGGATTCGACACGTTGATCAACCACAACGAGACGGCCGTGAAGATCATCGTGCATTCGTAACGGTCGGATGTCGCGGACTATGGGTCACCGGTCGCTGAGCCCATCGAAGCTCCGTTACCGTTAATCCATGGAACCCGCCTCGACTTACCTGCGCGCCGAGCTCGTCCCCCGCAAAGTGGAGGGGTGGGCGAAGGTGCGACACTACGCCGCAGCCATCGGAAACGCCCTGCTCGGCGAAATCGCGGTGATGAACGATTTGGTGGTCTACCGCCGCGACAGCGGGGCCGAGATCATGCGCACGAAAGCGAATGTCGGGTCCCCCGAGTTTCTGCTCGACCAGGTGAACGCCGACCTCGAGTCGAAGACCGTGGCCGAGTTTCTGAGCGAGTGGCGCCTCGACGACGACCCCAACCCGCCGACCTCCGTGCCGGTCGAGTAGGTCGCGCCACTCTGCCGGTCGAGTAGGTCGCGCCACTCTGCCGGTCGAGCAGGTCGCGCAGCGACCGTATCGAGACCCTAAGCGGCCGCCGCCCCGCCCGCCGCGGTCTGCACGCGTGACTGCCGCGGCATAGCGATCGCGGCCACGACCGTCACCACGGCGACCACCGCAACGCCGATGAACACAACACCGGAGGCCTGCTCGACGACCGCGACATCCGTCTCGGTTCCTGCCGCCAAGAAGATCGCGTTCGCCAGCGCACCGAAAATCGCCACCCCGACGGCGCTGCCGATGGAGCGGGCGAACAGGTTCGTTCCGGTGACGACGCCGCGCTCGTTCCACTCGACCGACGACTGCGCGGCGATGAGCGACGGCACGGCGATGAGGCCCATGCCGAGCCCGATCACGAAGCAGCACAGCGCGACGAACCAGAGCACCGGGGTCTGCGCGGTCACGGCGAGCGCCACCGAGCCGACGACCGCGAACGCGAGACCGATGAGCACCGTCGTGCGGAACCCGAACCGCAGATACAGCCGCCCCGACTGCGACGCCGAGATCGGCCACCCGATGGTCAACACGGCGAGCGCGAGGCCGGCGACGAGCGGCGGGGTTCCGAGCGTGCGCTCGAGGTAGGTCGGAACATACGACGTCAGCCCGATCAGCACCGCGCCCACGCCCAGCCCGATGAGCGAGGTCGTGAGCAGCAGCCGGCGCGAGAACACCCAGAGCGGCAGCACCGGCTCGTCAGCCTTCGACTCGGCCCAGACGAACAGCCCGAGCAGAATCGCGCCGAGGGCGAAGGCGCCGATGCTCTGCGGCGAGTTCCACGCCCACGCCTGGCCGCCCTCGAGCACCGCGAGAATCAGCAGCGACAGCGACGCCGCGAGCAGCGAGGCCCCGAGGAAGTCGACCATGTGCCGCTTCTTCTCGACCGTCTCGTGGAAGTGCGTGTAGATCATCCACGCCGCGATCAGACAGAGCGGAACGTTGATGAAGAAGATCCACCGCCACGACAGAAACTGCGAGAACACCCCGCCGAGGGTCGGCCCGACGACCGACGAGATCGCCCACACGCTGGCCAGATAGCCCTGCGTCTTGGCGCGCTCGGCGACGGTGTAGATGTCCCCGGCGATCGTGACCGACATCGGCTGCACCGCCCCGGCCCCGAGCCCCTGGATGACCCGGAAAGCGATCAGCGCCGGCATGCTCCACGCGAACCCGCACAGAATCGACCCGACGAGAAACAGCCCGATGCCGATGAGCACGATCGGCTTGCGCCCCACCATGTCGCTGAGCTTCGCGTAGATCGGAACCGAGACCGCCTGCGCGAGCAGATAGATGGAGAAGAGCCAGGGAAAGAGACTGAAGCCGCCCAGGTCGTCGACGATGGATGACACGGCAGTAGCCAAAATCGTCGAATCAATCGCCACCAGCCCGGTCGTGAGCATCAGCGCGATAAGTATCGGCCCCCGCTCCGACCTGAACCCGACGTCTTTGCGGCTGACGGTATTGCTCACGCGGCGCTCTTCTCGGGGTTCAGGGGGGCGGATGTCCCGTAGGAGGGTAATTCGCTGACGAGGTTTGGCATTCCCGAGGCCTCGAAAAGGCCGCGCATCGCGGGCAAAGGTCCGACCTTATAGGGGTGCATCACTTCGCGATGATCGAGAAAGTGCGCGATGTCGGTTACGTGCGACAAGATGGTCTAGCGCTGGGGCGCATCGGCGTGGAAACACGCGTCAGCACCTGGTAGCCTGGCACAGCAGCCATCCCAACAGCTAGAGAGCACCAAGTGACCCCGATTCCCATCATTGATCTGTTCGCGGGCCCCGGCGGCCTCAACGAAGGGTTCTCTCAACTAGGTGAGTCCGATGGGGCTCCCGTGTTCACAGCTATCGGATCCTTCGAGATGGAGTCGACTGCCGTCAGCACGCTGACGTTGCGAGGCGCCTATCGTCACTTGCTCCGCAGCACCGACGGCGTGCCGCCCGACTACTACCGCTTCATTCGTGGCGAGATCGACGTCGCAGCGTTTAAGAAGAATCCACGAGTAGCCGAAGCGTTTGCAGCGGCCGAAACTCACGTGCATCAGGTGGAGTTGGGCGGTGACGCGGACGATTCCGAAACCATAATTCGGACAGCACTCGAATCAGCCGGAGTCGCCAAAGGCGAGCGGCCTTGGGTCCTCATCGGCGGTCCGCCGTGCCAGGCCTATTCGCTTGCAGGGCGGTCACGCCGCGCAAACGATGAATCCTTTGCTGCTGATAAGAAGCACTTTCTTTACCGCGAATACCTACAGATCATTAGGACGTTCGCACCGCCCGTGTTCGTTATGGAGAACGTGAAGGGCCTCCTTTCGTCGACAACGTCGGGCGAGAGCATGTTCGAGCTGATCAAGCGCGACTTGGAGAATCCCGGAGTTGGGCTTCATTACTCGATTCACTCGTTGACGGTCGCGAGTGCCCCGGAGGACTTGAAACCCAAGGACTTTGTCATCAAGTCAGAGCAGTACGGCATTCCTCAAAAACGCCATCGCGTCATATTGTTGGGCATCCGAGATGGAGCTTTCCCGGAAGACCAGCCAGTGGGCGCACTCGCACCGTCAGACTCGGTGACGGTCGAGCACGCGCTCAACGGGATGCCAGCGCTCAGGTCCGGGATCAGCCCATCGGGTCTGGACAGCGACGAGCGCTGGCTGAGCATCCGCGAGCGCGGCTTTGACCGAACTGAACAAGTTGGCGTTAGCCGCTCCACCCTCGACGTGACGCTCCATCGCGGACGCCCGGCGATGGAGCGAACCGGCGACCCAAAGGGACCGGCTGCGTATCGCGATTGGATCTTGGACAGTAGCTTTGATTGGGTGATACAGCATGAGTCGCGCAGTCATATGGTGAAAGACCTCGAACGGTATCAGTTCGCAGCGGCGCTGGCGAAGAAGGAGGGGATAGCCCCGAAGCTTCGCCACTTTCCCGCAGACCTCCTGCCGAATCACAAGAACGCTGCATCCGAGGCTCGGCCTTTCGAAGACCGATTCCGTGTCCAAATCGCCGGAGCACCGTCGACCACCGTCGTCTCGCACATCTCAAAAGATGGCCACTACTACATCCATCCCGACCCCGAGCAAATGCGCAGCCTCACCGTCCGTGAAGCCGCCCGTCTTCAAACGTTCCCAGATAACTACTTCTTCGTTGGGAACCGGACGCAGCAGTATCACCAGGTAGGAAACGCGGTTCCTCCGCTACTAGCAAATCAAATCGCGAAAGTGGTGGCTGGCCTCTTTCAAGCCGCAAGCGCGGTCTGACCGAGTTCGACGCCTTCCGTTCATTTTGAAACGAATCTAATAGAGTCGCGCACTTGAACAATGAGCGTTCGCAATTCATCGTCCTCGAGCGCGTCAACGGCAATATGAGCTCTGAGCGCACGGATTCGCATCACCAGCCTTCGCACGAGATTGCTTCGCGACATCCCCAAATCGTCGAGGTCGCTTGCTAGAACAACGTCGTAGAACGTTCTAGCGAGCCTTCGGTTTCCGGAGACTGTGGGGCGTTCCATCACCTGGACGAAGTCGTCTTCGCCGAACGGAGAGGCTCCGGACGGGACGATCGCCAGATCTGGACCAAACGTCCACGCACGCCACCAGAGCCGCTGCAAAGTGTTCCGCTGCCCACCCAAGTAACGCTCGTCCGCAGCGCCCGGGAACCTCCAGAATGGGATTTCAGGTACCAAGACGAGGGATAGGAAAGCCCAGACTTCAGCGGACGCGGCGTCACCAGTGACGACATCCAACTTGCTCAACATCAAGGTCCCGCACGCGCGGTCGAAAGCTGCTTGATCACGGGCCGGAAGGGCCGCAGGGAAGCCGTATTCACTTGCAAGATCTCGAATGGCACGTTGAACGCTCTTCAGATGCTCCACCGACGCGGGATGCCCTCCTACAGGTGCCGGAGCTGCAGCCGCGTGTTGGACCTTGCCAGTGTCGGCGAGGTCTAGTAACGCGAGGCTTGAATTCTCGACAAATTGTTCGCGAGCCGCCGACTTTGGTAAGCGCGGAAGGAGAAGTTTCCCGGCGTACTCGAAATCGCTCACCGGTAGGCCTTCACAAACTGTTGGATATCAACCTCGATGCGCTCGGGTTGGTCGCGATGCCAACGGGTCAATGTTGCGACCGACGTGTTCGGCCAAATTCGCGAGACGAGCAGTCGCAGGATGTCTCCCAAAGCTTGACCTTCCGGCGAGATTGGTCGAGCCAGCGTTTCTGCCGACTGAATGGCTATAAGAGTCAGTTGACGAGTGACGTCCAATTCCAACGTCTTAGCGAGCCGCTTGGACTCCGTGAACGTCGGGTTTGAAAGCATCCCGGCTATTGAAGCGAGGCCAGAGTTCAACGTGAGACGTACCGACGCAATGAAGAGAGATTCCAAATCGGATTGATCTACGCCCAAAACCCATGGCGCGTCACGATTGTTTGGCCTCGTTACCCTAAAGTCTTCGCTGTCGGTGGGGAACAATCCTCCTACACCTTCTAGTGCAGCGTCTTGTCGAGACGACCAAAGGATTGCACCCGCAACCTTAGCGCCCGCGGGCTTTACGGCTACCGGGCTGCGGGCGACTATTGATGTCTCAATAATGAGCCTCCCGCCCAACGATTCGCCCGAAAGGACCACGTCGAGTACGAGGTCACATTGCTGACTGTTCGGAAGACGCAGATCCAACACGCAACGCTCTATCTTCGTAGCGGTGGATTTTGCGACCACCAAAACCCGCAGATCGCTAGATGGGTCCAACCCGGAGTCAGCACAAACTCGATCTCGGTCGATCGACATGCCAGCTTGGATACGCAGCTTCGTTTGATAATCCCAGGCTTCTACATGTCGAGGAAGTGGAATCGTCTCGTCTCCGACAAGCTTCCATCCGGTGAGAACAGCGACTTCGTCAGCTGGTACGAGAAAAGGCGATACCGCGTATCTCACTGAACATTCCTGTCGACTTCATAAATTTCTACGTCGAACGCGATCGAAAAATCCGTTGTTCGACGTGCAATCAACTGGACTTCGGTCGGTTCATTGCCGACGACGACAACCCGAGCGTCTCTTCCTTGTCCGAGTACTGTGGATCCCCCAATGTTCACTGAGACGAAACCGAGACCTTCGTCGACGGTTTGATCTACGCCACCCCCGGCTAAGGCAATTCCAATAGAAGCTCGCAAGCCGGTTCGCGCGGCACCAGCCGCCGGTGTGACCAAGATAGTCATTTGCGTCCGCAACTCGGAGTTGTGGTCCAAGGGACCTGACGATACAACTTGCAGCCTTGCTCCGGTGCCCCTTCTCTTGCCGCCGCCGCCCCCACCGGCTGCTTCTGATGGCGCTGCCGCTGTACCGAGCGAACCTGCGACCAGATGTGAAAGTTTTTGGGCAATTACCGATGTTGACGACGAGGGTGTAGAACCGACGGAAGCCCGGCTACCCCATCGATGCTCCAGAACTTTTCGGATGTTTTGCAAAGCCATTTTCACTACGGACTTTTGAGCTCGATCTCCCAGCAACTCTGGTCGCCATGTGTCGTGTGTCGGGGGTTCAGCAAGTGCAAATACATGGTCCTCGCTATCTGCCGCTTTAAACACCCCGGCCCATTCGAAGCTCCCCTCCGGGGACGGAGGGCCCTCAAGATACTCGACGACTAAGTTCGGTGATCTAATCAACGCGACGTGATGCGCCGGGCCCTCGATCATGGCTGCGGAGCGCGGAGCGTCAGGATCGTCTATGGAAGAACCGTCATCGATGTTCGCGCGCTCGCGAAAAGTCATTGGCACGGTGACTAGCTCGCCGACGATCTTGCGGGGCTTCTCGAGACCGATGGAGTCCCGTCGAAGTCCCGGCGAAAGTTCCTCGATGGCTAAGTTCGAGTTCAATCCTTGAAAGGCTTGCACGAATCCGCCGAGCGGAGGTCTCGATTCCACGCTGGGCAGCGGTATCGATACGCCATTCCAACTAAACGTAACGGACATTTCTGCAGCAAGATCGGAGCGTTCCACAAGCTTTGGCCATAAATTCCACAACGCGGCCTCGACGATAAATCGCATTCCTTGTTCGGGCGTCCGACCGCCGAAATCCGGCTGCACTATCATCAGCGTGGTTCCTGTTTCGGAACCGTCGAAGCTCGGCATCCCTAGCTCACCCGCGAGCTCGTCCGCCTCAGCCCCGACCAAAGGAACAGGGGCGTGGCCGGGCTCGGCACCCCACCAATGACGCCCGGTGTACAACTCACCGTTGTGGCTAAACTCGCTGCCGATGGCGCACGCCATAAGCCTGCTCTGAAGTACGCCTCCGTGTTTCGCGCGCGAGTAGACCACGACCGTGTTCACGGCTGAGACAACGTAGGCAATTGTCTTTCCGAATCCATACGTACCGCCGGTGTGGCCTGCGGTGTTTGTCTTGCCCACGTTAAGTACGAAATCTACCCAGTCGTACACCCGATTCTCGCTGACTTCACTCGCCGAGACAGGGCCGCCTAGCCCCAGAGTCCCACGGTCCGTGATGAAAAGTGCTGTGAAGAGGCCAGTCAATTCAGACAGTCCGGTGCCCATTGCACGCTCTCGCTCAGTTAGCAGAGAACCCAACAGGGCAGTCCGCTCGTGGTCGTCTAAATCCCGACCGTGCATGCTGAATCGGACTGATTGCGCTCGCGGGCGTTTCGCATCCCAGCTGTTCTGCGCAGTCTCCCTCACCAATACGGTCAACGGATCTAGCTGCGGGCGCCCCAGCAGTTTGTAGAAGCCGGCCGCGCCAATCGTGCCGCTCGGAGGGTACTTCTCAGGAATCCATTTAGCTTTCACTTGAGCGCCAACCTATGGAGGACCGCGTTTGCGGATGTGGAAGGTATCGGTCTCGGCGCGGGCCCGGAGAGATCAATAACGTAACTAAGTTCGGTTGTACCAGCGGGCATCCTTCCTCCCTCGAAGGATCTTTCGACGATTTTGGGAAATTCCTCATCCAACACGTTGAACATGACCGTTTCGACGACGCGATATCGCGTTTCGTACGATTCGAAATGCTCCCAGCGGAACCCAGCGTCGCGCAATTTCGTTTCAAAAAGTGTTACGTCATCGACTACTCGCTCAACCTCCCGCACAAGGGAGTTCAGGCTAACGCCGCCGTCGCTCTCTTCGAGTCGATGAACGATCAGGTGCAGGTTCTCTCCAAGAGGCGCAGACAGCTGTTCGACGCCGTGAATGGTAACGAATACCCCTTCGCGTCTCAAAGTCGATTTGACTTCAATGTGTTCGATGCCAGTTCGAAAGTCATGCGCCGCTCCCGATGGGCCGCGCCACACTTCACATTTTGCTCCAACACTGAGCACTTCGCGGAGAGTCAATAGCTCTCCCAGCAAACCAATTCGTTCGCCTTCGGACAAGGCCGGAGTCGCAGGCTCTGCGAATAGTGCCCGCCAATGCTCATACGCAACTTTCATGTCACGACCTGGTTTGCCGCTCTGCATGATGGAGTCCATCAGCTCTCGAGCAAACTGCCCGAAGACCTCGTCCAGTCGCCTATCCCTACAGATAGCGCCAGCGTATCGCCCGGCAGGAAGGAGGACCGTTCGAAGCTGAAGCGCGCGACCCGCGCCGATGTCCCGGAATTGCTCGGCTGGAAGAAGCGGCACGAGCATATGCCGATCGCCTTTCGAATCCAAGCCGGCAATGACCTCCCGACCATCGGCGAGGATTCCCACGGAAGCGACGTTAAGACCGTCCGCGTCAGGTAAGGGTGTCGTGCTCAACACGGCCCAAACCGAGCCGAAATCGTGGTCAGCCATCAAGGCTCACATCGTTTCGCGAACCTTCGGTGTCCGAGTACTCACCCTGCTCGTCAAGGTCGGTGACACTTTCATCGCTAGCGATGTCAGCCTGAATTTTGTTCGAGTCTTCGGACCCTTTCGCTGCCTTTGGGAATACAATCGCGACGCCGATGAGCGTTCCGATCGCGTCGAGCTTCGCGCGTCCCTTTACTCCTGGTCGTGGCGCGGACTCCTTCGCTATCGGATAGAGCAGAAGCAAGGGGATGCCTAGAGAATTTCGCGCAAGCTGAATCGTATTGTCGTCATCTTCGGTGGTCAGTCCATCCGGGAGATCCACTAGGCGATCTTGTCGCGACATCAGAGTCCCTATATTCGCGGTGTCCTCAGTAGATGAAGCGATAAGCCTCGAGCGGGAAATCGGTCGAACTCTTAAGCCGACGTCGACGGTCTGCCCGTCACCGCGTACTGTATTGATGGCAACATTCCAGCTAGCGAGAGCCCCGTGCTGGATCTGGTCTCGAACATAGGTAGACACCAAGCCCCCGGCCATGTCCGATGAGTCATGGAAAGAGTACCGGTCTAAAAATTCCAGAATTAGATCTGCATCGATGCTCGGAAAGATCTTGTAAGAGGCCGATTTTCCAATCACTTCGCGCTCAACTATTTTCTCGATGAGGGTCGCAGCTGCGGAGAGATTTCCTTTCACGGCCAACGTGCTCTGATGGTTGAAGTACGTAGTTTGTGGTCGATGCTCAGAGAACGAAGCTGTCGCTTGGACGGCAAAGAACATCTTGTTTTTTGCTGTCACGGACATCCGCGGATGCAGCAGAATCCGGACTGCCAGTTCCCGGGGGGTCGCCACCCCGCCCTTGTAGCGTTGAATTTCTGTGCGAATCTCCCTCTCGACTACGGACAGGAAACGAAAGTCGTTTGCTAGGCCGGCTGTAGTCCAAACCCGAGGAAGATCTTCATATCCGTTGCGATAGCCAAACCACCGCCCCATTTGAAGAACGCTGTCGTACGCACCACCACCACGCAAGAAGTAGGAACTCACTAGTCCGTACAACGTCAGGCCTCGGGAAAGCGTGTTACCTCCCACTGCGATGACTGTCGCAGGCTCGTCTGCGTACAGGAGACGCTCCGAAGACTGACTGTTGTCGGCAACAACCCTCACGTCTGGCAGAACGCGAGAGATTTCGTCTTCGATCTCCGAAAAGCGCAAATGCAGATGACCGTACTTCTCTGGAGATTCCAGAATCTGTTCGGCATCCCATTGCGCTTGCCACTTGGTTCGCGCTCCACTCGTCCACTCCCGTCGCAATCCAGCCAAATGGTCTTGAATTTCCGGCAGCAACTCAAGATGTTGGCTTACTCGCGTCGACGTGTGAATGAGCATGCTCGAGTGCTTCGAAATTCCTGCGCGGACACGCCTTGCTGCCGTGGCAATCACGAACCACCTGATAGCGTCCGCCATGCCCGGCGGTATCTGCGGCACGAAGTCAACGCCTTTGCCTGATTTGAAGATGGCAGCTTCGTTGCTGTCTACGAATCTGATTACATCGTGATTCTGTGGGGCTTCGACGTCCTCATCGTCCAGGCCGAAAAGTTCTTCCGCCCCAAAATAGCCGTTCGGTTTATCCAGCGAGTAGATGAAAGACCGTGGGTAGATGTCTGAACTGTCGTTCGGGTTCGCGAGAACGTTCGCAAAAGGTGTCGCTGTGTACCCCACATACGCGACGCGCGGGAGCGCCAAGAGCCCAACAATTTCCTCGTTTACTCTTGTCCTATCAAGGTCAGGGTCTTTATGGGCGTTAGGGCTGGCTTGATCGGCTTCATCGTCGATGATCAGGACCGGGCAGTGCTCAAGCCCATTCTGGAGGTGCGCCTTCTCTAGCCATTCGCGGAGACGCGACAACCTAGACACGTTCTTCTTGACTACGGCAATTAGCTTCAATTCGGTGCCCGCAACTAGCGGAAGTGCTTTAACTGGATCCCCGAAATCGCTCGTCTCGTCAGTGAGTTGTATCCAGTCAGCCTGATTCAGATCGGAGAGTTGTTCGTCGAGTCGCAACTGCGTCTGTCGCCGCAAAGCATTGTGCACTCCCGAGAGAACGATAAACATCCGGTAGCCTGCGTCCGCAGCTTTAGCGATTGTCGCTGTGAAGTTTGCGGTCTTTCCGGATTGAACATATCCAACTACTAAACCGCGCGTCCTGATAACTGGTGCCAGCGGATTGCCTAACATCCCAACAATGTCCTCAGATGATTCGTCAATCGACGGCACCGCGTTAACCCAGTCGGAATCAGCCTCTAGAAGAGACTTCAGACTGTTCCAGTACTTACCGTCGTAACCGGATCCCATGTACCAAGGAGCGCCCTCGTCCTCGGGATCCACGACGGCGTTACGAAACAATACGCTTTGGCGATCGGCCAAGATCGCTTCCCGCTCTTCGAGTATCCGGTCGATAAGATCGTCGTCGTTTATCATCACTCTCAGTTCAGCAACGGCTTCTTCAAGAGCAACTCCTCGATTCAGCATTTGAGTCAGGCTCTTCAGCGTCAATGCTTCGCGAGGGGTGAGGGGCATGATTCTCCAATGGAGTTTGACTCGGAGCTTCAACAATAGTTGGAGGACAGAGTTTGGCTCAGTCCCCAAAGAGGGGCGCTAATGGGATGCCGAGCAAGCCGACTGACGACCCACCGGTAAGCGCTGGGGGCAACATAATCGCAGTGGCCCCGGCGGGGGGGAACTCGAATCTCTTAGGTCCACTCTTGCTCGACCGTGCTTGCCCCGGCAGCGTGAGCTCAACCCCATTTGTCGTCAGTCGTGACCGCAACTTCGAGCGAGTGGACTTCGCGGTCGCCTAGCTGCAATAGGTTCTCACACGCGCTTAACCTCCGCGATTAGCTGAACCTGCATGTTGACGCAGGTCTGCAAACCCCATTCGTGCGCAGTTCCGCTTTCGAAAAGCACTACAGCCGCAACGCCTCTCGCCGTCCGTCAAACTAGACCCGTGCTCTCCCCAACCGCGTCCCTGACCCCGTGGATCCTCGGCGCCGTGCTCGCCTTCCTCCTCGCGTTCATGACCCTGAACGCGATCCGCAAGAACCGGCGCGATTACTCGACGTTCAAACGACAGCGGTCGACGAAGCGGCGGCAGAAGACGTTCCGCAAGTGGCTGCGGCAGTCGTTCGTCAACTTCGGCGGCGCGGCCGTGGTCGTGCTGGCTCTGAGTTGGCAGTTCGTCGGGCCGTTTCAGGATGCCGTCGAACGGTGGGGATTCGTGGCATCCGCCCGCCAGATTTTCGACGACTCCGGCTGGATCGGACCCGCCATCACGACCGCGATCATCATGATCGTCGGCGGCGGCGCCGTGCTCGGCATCTTCCTCGCCCGCCGCGAGATCGACAGCCAGGCCGACGTGCCCGCGATCGGCGACGTTCAGGCGCTGCTCCCCCGCAACCGCGCCGAACTCAAATACGGCGCGGCCCTCGCGATCAACGCCGGAGTCGTCGAAGAGCTGCTCTTCCGCCTGGCCCTCCCCGCGCTGATCTTCGGCGTCACCGGCAGCGCGGTCGCCGCGGTGGCGGCCAGCATCCTGATCTTCGGATTCCTGCACATCTACCAGGGCCTCCCCGGCATCGTCGGCTCGGTCATCCTCGGAACCGCGTTCATGGCGATCTACCTCGCCACTGGCAGCATCGTCGTCGCGATCGTTGTGCACGCGCTGTTCGACCTGCGGTCGCTGGTGCTGATTCCGGTGGTCGTTTTCGGGGTGCACAAGGAGCTAGGTAATGGGGCTCCGCCGGTGAAGAAGAAGATTGCGGATGATGCGGTGGCGGGTACTTCGTAGCGGGGGTTTCGATACGGCCGCAGGCGGCCTACTCGACCGGCTGGGCGGCCGCAGGTTTCGATACGGTCGCTGCGCGACCTACTCAACCGGCTGGAGGCGCAGGGCCGCCCAACTGACCGGGGGCAGCTCGATCGTTAGGGTGCCGTCCGCGATCGTCGACTCGATCGAGCGCAGCTGCACGCGCTCAGGCGCGGCCAGCGTGTTCGCCGCGTGGATGTCGTCGTCGTAGAGCGCGACCGCCTCGACGACCGAGACCGCGCCGAGGGCCGAGATGTCGATCGTGACCGTCGAGGCCTCCGAGACGCCGCGGTTCACCAGGAACACCGACGTGCCCGACGCGTCAGACGTCACCGCCGAGTCGACCAAGTTCACGGTGCCGTGCACGCTCGACTCGTAGGTGTCGCTGACGATGCGTGTAGTGAGCGCGGTCGCGCCGGCCAGACGCGAGGTCACGGCGAACGGGAAGAACGTGGTCTGCTTCCACGCGACACCGCCCGGCTCGGTCATGATGGGCGCGATCACGTTCACCAATTGGGCGAGGCTGGCCGAGCTGACCCGATCCGCATGATTGAGCAGGGAAATCAGCAGGCTGCCGACGACCACCGCGTCGACCACTGTGTACGAATCTTCGAGCAGGCGCGGGGCTTTCGGCCAATTTCCGACGCCCTCGATCTTGTCGACCGTCTGGAAGCGTTCGATGTCCCAGACGTTCCACTCGTCGAACGAGATGTTGATCTGCTTGGTCTTCTTCAGCGCGGCCTTGACGGCGTCGGCGGTGGCGACGACCTCCTCGATCATCAGGCTCATGTTGTGGCCGGCGGCGAGGAAGCTCTCGAGGTCGCTCTGGCTCTCGGCCCAGTAGGCGTGGCACGAGATGAGGTCGATGTCGTCGTAGGTGTGCCGCAGAACGGTGTGCTCCCACGCGCCGAAGGTGGGCATGGTGCGGTTCGAGCTGCCGCAGACGACGAGCTCGATGCTCTCGTCAAGCTGGCGCATCGCCTTCGCGGTCATCGACGCGAGCTTGCCGTAGTCGTCGGCGTTGCGGTGGCCGAGCTGCCACGGGCCGTCCATCTCGTTGCCGAGACACCACATCTTCACGGCGAGGGGCTCGTCGAGGCCGTTCGCGCGCCGGCGGTCGGAGAGGGTGGATCCGGATGGCACGTTGGCGTACTCGAGCAGGTCGAGAGCCTCTTCGACGCCGCGGGTGCCGAGGTTGACGGCCAGCATCAACTCGCTGCCCGCTTTGCGCAGCCAGCTCGAGAACTCGTGCAGGCCGACCTCGTTCGTCTCGGTCGAGTGCCAGGCGAGATCGA
>Ga0247735_1000578_pt1 | contig 14312 bp, 14 predicted proteins | sample UWRJL178409R2_FD_180934 | JGI IMG/M metagenome (GOLD analysis project Ga0247735, IMG submission 180934) | Plant litter microbial communities from Arlington Agricultural Research Station in Wisconsin, United States - UWRJ-L178-409R-2 | ecosystem: Environmental > Terrestrial > Plant litter >... | reverse complement strand
CGGCAGGACCCAGGCGACCACCGGCTCGTACGTCGACCGCGCAACCGTCGAGCGGTCATCGGACGAGTCCTACGACCGCGCCCGCGAGAGCGAACTGTGGGACGTCGTCGAGGAGCTCACCGCAGCCTGACCCACCACACCGGATCGCAGATCTGTCGGTGAACGACGAAAGCCCCGCTCTTTCGAGCGGGGCTTTCGTCGTTCTCTGTGGATCCAAGGGGATTCGAACCCCTGACCCCCTGTTGTGTCATGCGGATTGAGGAGTGATTTGTCCCGAGCCGACGTTTCGACGATTCTCGGATCAAGTGCTGGTCAATCGGTCAATTCCAAAACCAGGTATTCATCTTGCGATGCTCGACTTTATCGTCGTCGGGCAATCTTGACCACTCTCGACGTCGTTGAAGTGTCGAATAAGTGTCGACCACTCACGCCGATCTCGAGGACGACGAATTTCGCCGCGAGGATTCTCATTGACGCGCATGACTGAATCCATCTCGGTCGATCGTGAGGACACGCACCGGCGGTGAGTATTTACCTGCACGGCTCAATCGCTACTGTCGCAACGGGCCAGTCCCTCGCACACCCTAGGACCTTTGACACTGTCGGAAGCTCGAACTCGGGGTCACGGTGATTCTGTAGCCACCGTGACCGCGGGCCCCGGCCCAGAAGAAATGAGGTTCACAAGGTCAACCGCGTTTCATCCTGTTGCGAACCAGGCACCGGTTCCGAACGCCCCGGCACTCGTCACCGAAGCATCGATTGTCACTACTTCCGCCGGGCGGCGGAGCCTGCTCAGCGAGCATTCCACCAACGTCCCCGGGGCTGTCCCGCCCAGCAATGGCGGCTGGTCTGGGATTTGATCGAGGTGAGGAGAGTGCCGGCAGGCGAGGAAATGCGACTGCGAAAGGTCGTCAACTGGACGGCGCACGGTTCGACCGTTCGAGGCCCATCGTGTCCGATGGGCCTCGAAGCGTCTCTGGCTTAGAGCGGAAGGAGGCCGTTCGCACGGTCGAGCGCCACGCTGGCCGCGATCGGGCGCACGAGGGTACGCTCACCGCCGACGATCAGCGCGGCGATAGGGCTGCGTACCTCGTCGGTGGCGGAGCTGTTCTCGTGCGCCTCGAGCGCCGCCTCATCCTTGTAGAACTCGAGCCCGAGCAAGACATCGGGGTCACTGGGGTCCGAGACGAAGATCCAACTCTCGACATCGGTCGACTCCGCAGTGACCTTCGCCACGAGCGCGTGAAGTTCCTTGCCACGTCCCGGTAGCGCCTGCATTTTCAGCAGATATCCGATCTGGTTTCCATTCATCGTGTGCCTCCTGGCGCAATAGCTGAGTTCGTTTCCGCACTGGTACGTCGTACCAGATGGAATACTGGCACGGCGTACCAGTTTGTGTCAAGATGGCATTGTGAAAAATACGACACCCCCAGCGGGCCGCAGGTCGTCGGCACTCACCCACGAGCGGGTCGTCGGCGCTGCCATCGATCTTCTGGATGCGGAAGGCGAGGGCGGGCTGACGTTTCGCGCATTGGCGGCGGCCCTCGAGACCGGCCACGGCGCCATCCAGTGGCACGTCGCCAACAAAACCGAGCTCCTCCGGGCCGCCACATCCGCCACTGTTTCCCGGGCCGTAGGGACGCGAGACTCGAATGCGGCACCGAACGAGGCAATTCGCGCGCTCGCCCTGAACGTGTTCGACGTCATGGATGCTCATCCGTGGCTGGGCCGTCAACTCACGGGTTCTCCCTGGCAGCCGTCGATGCTGTTCCTGTTCGAGCTCATCGGACGCGAGATCCAGCAGATATGCCCCAGGCGAGAGACACAGTTCACCGCCGCCTCTGCCGTGCTGACCTACATCATTGGCGCCGGCGGACGAGAGACGGCCAACGCACAAGCCCCCGAGGCGACAGGAGATCGCCTGGACCTCCTCGACACCATGGCCTCGTTCTGGGAAAACCTGAATGACGAGGATTACCGATTCACCCGCACAATGGGCGAACCATTGCGCACCCACGACGACAGGGACGTGTTCCTCGCCGGAGTCGACCTCATTGTCGCCGGAACGATGCACGACCGCGCCCCGGCAGCCGTGTAACGCAAAGCTCGAGCGCCCGGCAGGGTCCGGCGAGATCCGCGCGGTTGGTCACGGCCCCGAGCGAACCCGCTCGCCTCGTTCAGGCCACCCCGCAACGTCGGAACGCAGAACGGGACAGCAGTGACACAAATGCGTCAGCGCGGGCGGAGTCCGGCCCTCAGAAGATCCAGGAGCCGCCCTGCCTGCTCGTGTTGATCCGCAGAATCCGTGACGATAAGGATTCCCGCGAGAGCGGCGGTCACATCGGCGGCAGGGACATCGTCTCGAAGGAGACCGGCGCGAACGGCGGGGTCGAGGATGACTTGGAGGGCGGCCGTCAGAAGGGGTGCCGTTTTGGACTTCGTCACGGTACCCGCTGCGATCAGGCCCTGAAGCGCGTCGGCCATGCCGCGCTTGGTGGCAACAAAGTTGCTCCAGTGGCCCATCCACCAGATTCGAAGGGCCACGGCCTCGATGAGAGCCTCGCGTGTCGAAGAGTGACGAAAAAGGGATTCGGTACCGACCCCTGCTCGGCTGCCCAAGTTCAGCCAGGCGCCGCCGGCGTCGTCCTCGTGGGCGTAGCGGACGGTACCCAGTAGAGCTTTCGGCGGTCCTACCAGCGGGAGTCTCTGGTTCTGATCCGTGCGACGACTCCGGGATGCTGGCGCAGTGTCTGCGCCAGCATCCGGAGTGGGCATTCTTTTTCGGGAGATACTCGTTGGATACGACCGATGACACGGACGTGCGCGGCCCGACCTTTTGCGCGATCCGCGGCCAACAGGCTATTCGACTGGCCGCACGGTGAGCGCCTGCTCGGCCCGGCCGACTGCGCCAGACGCGTCGTAGAGCACGCTGCTGGTGATGCCGAGGCCGGTCGGCCCGAACACGACTGTGGTGTCCAGACCGATCCACTCGCCCACCGGCTGCCGGTGCAAGTGGATGGTGAGGTCGAGGTTGGGGAACATCCACCGGGATGGGTTTTCCCTCACTGCGATTCCGTTCGCGGTGTCCACCAGTGCGATGTATGAAGCGTGCGCGCTGCATACCTCGTCTTCGACGAGGTCGACGCTGCTGCGCATCCACACGCGAGCACGACCCGCGAGTGGCGGTTCGACGGCTCGCACTTCGAGTGATGCCACGTATCCCCCCGACCAGACCTCATCCATAGGCCACAATTGTGCGGCGTCACTGGGCGGCATCCGGTACGGTGCGCCGGCGGCCACGGCACCGGTATCGACCGGCGAGACGAACCACGCCCGGGCTGTCGCGACACGTCGTCCCCGTACGATGGCGACGGCCTCGACGAGTTCGATGGTGCGGCCGGCGCGGGTCGTCTCGACTCCGATCGTGCAATCGTCGAACGGCACCATCCCGAGGATGTCGAAACTGATGCGGCCGAGCGCCTTGCCCGAGCCGTCGTCGTCTCGGTGTTGGTCCATGGCATGCACGAGAAGTCCGCCGAGCGGGCTGAAGTGGATCTCGTCATCGTTCCAAGCGCCGCCCGAGGCGGGGGCGGGCCGGTAGACGCCGTCTCCGAGGGGTTCGAAGTACGCGCCCATCAGAAGGTGTGTTCGGTCGCCGGGAAGATTCCCGCGGCGACGTCGGCGGCAAACTCCTGTGCAGCGCCGTGCAGCACGGCGTGCATGTCTGCGTACTGTTTCACAAAGCGAGGGAGGCGTCCCGTGCGTAAGCCCGCCATGTCCTGCCAGACCAGAACCTGGGCGTCACATCCGCTGCCTGCTCCGATGCCCACGGTCGGAATGGAGACTGAGCGGGTGATCTCGGCCGCGACGTCACCGGGGATCATCTCGATCAACAGGGCGAACGCGCCGGCTTTCTCGAATGCTTTCGCGATATCGATCAGACGCTGGGCGTCGTCGCCGCGACCTTGTACGCGGTAGCCGCCGAGCGTGTGTTCTGACTGCGGCGTGAACCCCATGTGAGCCATGACCGGGATCCCGGACCGGGAGAGCAGCTCGACCTGCGGAACCATCTCCGCGCCGCCCTCGAGTTTGATCGCGTGCACGTCCGCTTCCTTCATGAACCGGACAGCGGTGTGGAACGCCTGCTCGGCCGACGCCTGATACGACCCGAAAGGCAGGTCGGCGATCACGAGGGCGCGGCGCGCGGACCTGCTGACCGCTCTGGCCAACGGGATGAGTTCGTCTACCGTGACGGGGAGGGAGGTCTCGTTGCCGAAGACATTGTTCGAGGCGGAGTCGCCGACCAAGAGAACCGGGATGCCGGCCTCGTCGAACGTCGCCGCCGTGTACATGTCGTAGGCGGTCAGCATCGCCCACTTCTCTCCCCGCTGCTTCATCTCGTGCAGATGACGGGTGCGGACGCGCGAGACGGCCGAGGCCGCTGTCGGTGCGGATCCGTAGGGAGGGGGCTGCTCAGTCATGGAATCTCTGTTCTGTCGCGTGGCGCTACAGACCACGGTTCACCATAGGCGGTCACAGGACCTGCTCGACGATCAAGATCAACCCGATCGCGATCATCGCGGCACCGGAAACCCTGCTCACTATCCGTGCCACCCCGGGGCGGCTGCGAAGCATGGCGCGCGCACTCAGCGCCACGGCTGTGTAGACGACCGCGCAGCTCAGCACGTGCGCGAGGCCGAGCACGCCGATCTGCACGGCGAGGGGCCATGGGGACTCCGCGTCGATGAATTGCGGGAGGAGCGCCACAAACAGCAGGAACACTTTCGGGTTCAGGCCGCTGACACCGAACCCCTTCACGATCCAACTCGCTCGCGATCCCCTCGGGTCTCCTGTGCCGACATGCGGTGTGGTCGGCCGTGCGAATGTCAGCACGCCCAACCACACCAGGTAGGCCGCTCCGGCGATCGTCACGACGGTCAGGACCGCCGGTACCCGAGAGACCAGTGTTCCGATGCCGGCCGCGACGACGATGGTGGCGACGATGTGCCCGAGCAGCAGGCCCGACACAGACGGGAAAGCCCGATTTCGTAGTCCGGCGGCGATCGCGTATGCCCAGTCCGCGCCCGGGGTGATTACGAAGAGGATCGACGTTCCCCAGAATGCCACTATCGCGTTGAAATCCACAGTCACCACCTTCTAGGAGAAGAATATGGAGGATTCCGCGGAAAGTGCTTTCAATTCCTTCGCCGTCTCGCTCCTTTACCGCAAGAATATGAATCATGGATGCCACTGATCGAAAGATTCTTTCCGAGTTGCAGCTCGATGCCAGGCTCACGGTCACGGAGCTCGCCGGGCGCGTGCGTCTCAGCCTCTCGCCCGCGCACCGCCGGCTTCGTGATCTTGAGCGCTCCGGCGTAATCAGCGGCTATCGGGCCCGATTGAACCCGGAGGCGGTGGGCCTCGCTCTCGAAGCCCTCGTGTTTGTTGTGATGCGCGACGGAGGGCGCGAGAAGCTCGACGCGTTCGAGTCGGCTGTGACTGCGCTGCCGAATGTCATACACGCCCACCGTCTGTTCGGCGACCCCGACTACCTTCTGCGCGTCGTCGCCGTCGACCTTGACGCTTTTCGGCAGCTCTACGACGAACAGCTGTCTGCTTTGCCTGGAGTGCTGAAGCTGACGTCGACCTTGGTGATGAAGCGCGTCATCGAGGACCGGCCGCTGCCCCTCTAGGTCGCGCGCGTCCGACCGCAATCGCCATGATGAGTCACAGTGTCTCGCCGTCGACGGGCTACTTCACCGATCCGGCCGTCAGTCCTCGGACGAAATAGCGGCCGAGGACGAGGTAGAGCAGTACCGTGGGCGCGGCGACGAGTATGGCGCCGGCCATGAGCTCCGAATAGTCCACGGTGGTCGTTCCGATCAGGTTATTCAGGGTCACCGTCGCCGGCCACGAGGCCGGCGACGCGATGATGAACCCGAATAAGAAGTCATTCCAGATATTGGTGACTTGGAAGATGCCGGCGACGACGAACCCCGGGGCCGACAACGGGAGCATCACGCGGACGTAGGTGCTCCAAATGCCCGCCCCGTCCAGCGATGCAGCTTCTATCAGCGCGGTCGGGATGCCTTCGTAGTAATTGCGGAAGATCAGCGTCGTGATCGGAATGCCGTAGATGACATGCACGATGATCAGTCCCGGGATGGTGCCCTGCAGGTGAATGGCGGTCAGGAACTGGAACAGCGGGATGATCACCGCCTGGAAGGGGATGAACATGCCCACCAGCAGGATCGTGAACAGCGCGTTCGAGTAGCGGAACGGGAATTTCGAGAGGATGTACCCGTTCAGCGATCCGATGAGACAGCTCAGCGCGGCCGCGGGCACCGTGATCTGCAGCGAGTTCAGCAGCGAGCCGTGCAGCTTCTCCCACGCGCCGGTGAAGGCGACGAGACTCGGAGCATCGGGGAACGCGAGGAAGAAGCTCGGGGCACCGTTGGAGCCCGACAGCGCGGTTGCCACGATGACGTACACGGGGACGAGCATCACTCCCACGCCGACGACGCAGGCGAGGAATACGATCCACTCCCCCGGCGACCTGGGCAGCCGGCTCCGTTCTGGGTTGCGGGACTTCCGGCGTTTCGGAGGAAGGATCGTCGGTGGGGCGATGGTGCTGGTTGTGCTCACGGTCAGCTCTGCTTCTCGCGGCGGTACCCGCGGATGAGATAGGGGACGATGACGCAGAGCGTCAGGACGAGCAGCACGATGGCCATCGCAGATGCTTTGTCGTATCGACTGGAGAGGTAGTTGTAGATGTAGATCCCCGGCACGTCGGTGACGAACCCGGGCCCGGATCCGGACATGGCCACAACGAGGTCGAAGATCTTGAGCGCCACGTGGAGCAGCAAGACGAAGCACGTGATCGTCGCCGGCCACAGCTGCGGGATGACGATGTACCGCAGGCGCTGCCACGTGCTTGCCCCGTCCACCGATGCCGCTTCCAGATGTTCTTCCGGTATCGCCGCCAGACCTGACAAATACATGGCCATTGCGAACCCTGTGAGCTGCCATCCGGCGGCGAAGATGATCGGCAGGAGGGCGATGGGTATGCCCAGTTGGATCTTGAGGTCGGCGCCGGGCTCATTGAGCGCGCCGAGGATCGTAGTGTCTGTTGTCCAGCCGGGAGGGTTTTCGATGCCGATGGCGCGGAGGATCTCGTTGACGCCGGTGGACGGCGCGAATATCCACCGCCACGCGACACCGGTGACGATGAACGACAACGCGTACGGCAGCAGGAATACAGTGCGGAAGAAACCCCGGCCGGCCGCGACGTGGTGGATGAGCAGCGCCCAGACGAGGCCGCCACCGATGGACAGGAGAAGGAACAGCACCGTGAAGACGATGATGTTGCGCATGTCGGCCTGGAATCGCTGTTCGGCGAAGAGTTCCGTGTAGGTAGCACCCACCGGTGTTCTCAGGGACAGATCCTGTGTTGTGCCGATCTTCCAGTTGGAGAGGGAGATATAGACGGTCGTCCCGATGAAGATGTAGACGAAGATGAGGCTGACTAGCAGGCTCGGCGCGAATATCCACGCAGCGCGACGCGAGGTCGCGACTCCGTGGTGCCGGAGTTTCCGCTGAGGTTTCTGCGTGTGAGGAGCAGTGGTGCCGGCGGCGGGGTCGCCGGCACTCGCGCCGGTACGGCCGCGGGTGGGCGCGGCCGTACCGGTTCTCGTGAGGGAGGGCATCTACCTAGAGCTGGTTCTTCTGGGCTGCCGTCATGGTGGCGATGAAGGCGTCGATGCTGCCGTCTCCGTTGAATGTGGAGACCGCGTCAGCGTATGTCTGGGAGAACTCCGCGGTGGTGACCTGGCCGTGGGCGAGGCTGCTGACGATGTCCGCGGTCGTGAACGATTCGACGGCCGACTGCTGGTATTCGGACAGGCTGGATACGTCTGCATCGGTGCGTGCGGGGATGGATCCCTTCACGGCAGCGAACGCGGTCTGGACTTCGGGATCCATGACCGTCTCCAGCCAGACTTTAGCGGCTTCGGCGTTCGGGATGTTGGTTGCGGGGATCGAGAATCCGTCGCCGACGTAGTCGAAGATGTCGGTCTCGCCCGGGAACGCCGACCAGGCGAAGTCGGTCTTCGGCTCATAGCCGGCGTTGACGAGTTCGCCGTACGCCCAGTCGCCCATCAGCGTGACGCCGCACTTCCCGGCTCCGACGTTCTTGGCCGCTTCGTCCCAGGTCAGTGCCGAATGGTCGCTATTGGCCAGGCCGAGGAGTGTCTTGTAGTCGGCAAGGGCCTGCTGCACTTCGGGGGCGTCGAAGCTGTAGTCGCCGGTGAAGAGGGCATTCCAGTTGTCCGATCCCACTCGGGCCATGATGATCGACTCGAGCAGTTCGGCAGAGGCGAAGACGTCTTTGTCGCCGAGGCAGACGGCCGTCGTTCCGCTGGCGGCTACCGTCTGCATGTCTTCGACGAATTGGTCGACTCCGGCCGACGGGTCGAGTGTGACGCCGGCAGCCTCGAGGACCGTGGGGCTCGTCCACAGGACGTTGCCGCGGTGCACGCCGACCGGGACCGTGTAGTACTTGCCGTCCACTTGCTGCGCCGAGGCGACGTCTTCCGGGAGGTTCGCGGCCCAGTCGTTGTCGGCCCATAGGTCGCTGATATCGGCGACTTGGTTGCCGGACACGTAACTGGCGAGCTGGCCGGCGGGGTGCAACTGCCAGGCGTCCGGCGGTGCGGATGCCTGGAGACGGGCAGCGAGAGCCTGACGCGCGTTCGCCCCGCCGCCGCCCGAGACAGCGGCGTTCTCGACTTCCAGGCCCGGATCGGCCTTCTTCACCGCGTCGATCAGTACCTGGAGGGCGTCCGCCTCCGATCCCGAGGTCCACCACGAAGTGATTTCCAGCTGGTTGTCGCCTCCGGCCGAGCTGGTGCTGTTGGCCGCGCAGCCGGTGAGGGCTCCCACGGAGAGGGCGCTGATGGCGATGAACGCTGCTGTGCGCGTCCGGCGTGGTTGGAACATTGATTCTCCTTTGAATCGTTTTGCCGTGATGTGCGTCGAGCGACGCCGTTCGTGTGATCGGTGGTCGCGGAGGACCGGTAGGAATACCCGGGAGCAGACCGTCGTGCTCACGTGAGGCAAAGACGGTCTGCGCCCGGCTTGGTGTCTTTCGGGTTTAGATGGCGGCGCTGCGTTGCGCCGTGCGGGGACGTCGTCGGATGCCCAACCCGCGGGCTCCGATCTCGTTCAGGTCGTCTTCTTTGAAACGGTTCTCCCAGTCGGTTTCGTAGTCTTCCTTGGGGAAGTCGGTCGGGCTTTCGCCGAGACGGAAGCGTTCCGCGACGTTGTCGGCGTAGGTGGCGTTCTTCGCGCACATCGGGGCGGCGGGGATGTAGATGACGTTGCCCCAGCCCTTCTGGTTCTCGACGGGTTCGACGCTGTGGATCAGGTCGGAGTGCCACCACACGGAGTCGCCGGGATCGACGTCGGGAATACCCGAGACGGCTTCCATCAGCAGCGGGTGCCACTCTTCGGTGGCCCCGAGCGCTTTGCCTTGTTCTGCCCCGCAGAGGGAGTCGTCGGGGACGTCGTCGAGGAGCGGCCGGACGAGCATGTAGGCCATCGCGAGCGGCGTGGGCACGACGTGCAGTACGCCCTGGTCGTGTTCCATCCGGGACAGAGCCAGCCACCCTTGGAAACTGCGGAAGACGCTGCACATGGTGGACGACGGGTATTCGTCGACTTCGGTGCGGTAGGCCGCATCCCAGGGGTCGTAGGAGGGGAAGTCGTTATCCCAGATGGGCTGGAAGACTTTTTGGTAGGCGGGGGTGAGCCAGCGCTCGATCGAGCCGGAGTCGGTGTGTGCGCCGAGTCCGTTGGATGTCGTTCCCGGCGGGCGGCGGCGGATGCGGTCGGGATACATCGAGTCCTGGTCGGGGTCGAACCAGGTGACGCCATGCGACTCACTCTTCCAGCGGGCGTTGAGAAAGCTCTGCACTTTGGCAGTGTGTTCGTGCTGGCGAGCTTCCATCTGCGCCGGCGACCAGTAAATGGGGTAGATCTCTGGCTTGGAGGCGCGCAGGTTGCCGAAGAAGTTATCGGCGGGCCCACGGTACTTCTCGAGGAAGTTGTTGCTGTCGACGTATTCGACCAAGGAGCGGTCCCAGTCGGTTGCCACGTCTTCGGGAATCTGGCCGCGGACGACGGCGCAGCCGCGACGCTGGATGAGGTCGATCGTCTCCTGCGGAACGGTGTTGTTCTCGATGTCCGAGTACTGCACGATCGGCCACACGTTCTCGCCGCGGGCTTTCGTCGCCTTGATGTCGTCGACTTCGATCTTCAGCTTGGCCTCGATGTCGGCGAACAGGGCATCCACATCGCCGATCTGCGCCCGCAGCATCTTCTTTACCGAACGGATCGCGGCCGGGATGTCCTCGGGCGGGGTGGCCCAACTCGTCTGCTCCATTGCTCCATGACCTCTCTGTCATTCAGTAATAATGAATTACTGGTTGATGTTGCTCAAATGTTAGCGGGTCAATAAGCTCGAGTAAAGTCTTCTAACTGAAAGAATTTGACAATGTCGGTCCTCGAGGTTCCGCTCAAGCAGGGTCTGCTGGCGTCGATGACCGAGAACAGGCTGCTGCTCGAATTGAGCGACGCGCCGGAGGGACTGTCCCGCTCGGAGATTGCACAACGGACGGGCATCTCCAAGCCAGCGATTTCCGACGCGGCGCGGCGGCTCGAGGAATCCGGCGTCATCGTCAGTACGGGCACCAGAGGCGGCAAACGCGGCGGGGTCGCCACCGTTTATGCCATCAACGGGGATCGCGGACATTCGATCGCAATCGCCCTGGACTCGATGTCGGTGTCCGCACGTGTAACGACACTCGACGGCACGGTGGTCGACGAACTCAGCGAACGCCTCCCCCGCGGCGCAGGGCGTGGCCGCGTCATCACCACAGCCAACACGATGCTCGCGTCGATCAAATCGGGCGTCGGCTCGCCATTGCTCGCCACGGCGGTTTCGATGGCAGACCCGGTCGACCGCAACACTGGCGAGATCATCGTCCTCGCCGACGCCGTCTTCCCCGGCGGACACATCAATCCGCTGGAGGACCTGCATCTCGACCCGGCCAATTCGTCGGTCGACAACGACGTGAACTGGGCGACGCTCGCCGAGCACCACGTAGGAACGATGAAGGACAACGACGAGTTCGTCTACGTCTACCTCGGGGCCGGGCTCGGAGCCGGCCTGTTCATCGGCGGGGCAGTCCAACGCGGAGCGAGGGGTCTCGCTGGCGAAATCGGCCAACTCCAATCGCCAGGCGGCCGCGACCTCACCCGGCGGCTAGCCGCACTCGGACTGGGCCCGACCGGCGAGACGGGCGGGTACGGCTTGGACATGGAGAAGGCCAGCACCGCTCTCTCGGGTGGCGAGTTCACCGCGCCGATGCGGGAAGCGCTGGACATTATCGCCAATACGATCTCCAACATCGTCACCCTCTTGAATTCGAGCGCCGTCGTCCTCGGCGGACCTCTCGCCTCCGAGAAGAGTCTTGTCGACTACCTGACGGCGGCCATACCACCGCAGACTCTGGACTCCGTCGCCGTGGGAGTCGGCAGGTGCACTCCCTTGGACGGTGCGAGCTACGAAGCGCAGCGGATGGCGCGAGCCGCCGTCGGCTTCTGAAACGCCTCTGCCGCTCCATTAGCCGTCGTGCTCCGCGAGGGTGATCGACCAAGACGAATGGGCTTCCGTGAGGGCGCTCACCGTCAGTCGGGACGCGGACGCGGGCCGCGCCATCAGCGCGGCGGTGAGCGGGTTGATGAAGACCGTCTCGACAGCCGAGCTGACTCCCCGCCCGCCGAAGGCGAGGTTCGCTACCGCCTGCTGCGCAATGATCTCCGCAACGTCGGGCGACACGTCGATCCTCACTCCATGCCGGGCCTGTACCCGGCGGATGACTGCGGCAATGTATTTCGCGACTAGCTCGCGGCCGACGGTCTCCGAGATGAAGTCGAATACGACGATGTTGTCGCCGATGCGGCTGAGCAGTTCGGGGCGTTGGAGCTGGTCGGTGAAGTGCCGTTCGATGGCACCGCGCACCTTCGCAGCAGTGTCGTCGTAGTCGTCTCCCCAGCGCGCAAAGTCATCGCCGGCGTCCGACCCGGAGTCGGACAGCCGGAATGTTCCGAGGTTGGATGTGAAAACGATCACCGTCTCGCTGAAGTAGACGGTGTCGCCCGCACCGTCGGTGAGCCTTCCATCTTCGAGAATCTGGAGGAACTTGTCGAGGATCCGCGGGTGCGCTTTCTCGATTTCGTCGAAGAGGAGGATGGAAAATGGTCGCTCGCGGACGGCGTTGGTCAGTTCTCCGCCTGCATTGTGGCCGACATAGCCCGGAGGGGCGCCGATGAGGCGGGCTTCCGTATGTTCGGCCGCGAATTCGCTCATGTCGAAGCGGATGTAGGCGTCCTCCGCCCCGAAGAGGATTTCTGCCAGAGCTTTGGCGAGCTCGGTCTTGCCCACGCCAGTAGGGCCGGCAAAGAACAAGATGCCCTGGGGCCGTCCGGACGCGCCGTCCACCTGCGCACCGGTCAATCCCATTGCCGACCTGGTGAGTACGGTAAGGGACTTGTCGACCGCGAGGGGCTGACCCAACACACGCTTGCCGATACTTTCGTGCCCGTGCGCGAGGCGTTGCAGCAGAAGCGGGTCGGTCCACGGGCTCTCCAGTACGCCGAGCCGGTAGCTCCGTATCGCCTCGTCGATCCGGCTGACATCGAGCCCCTGTTCCACGGCGAGAGCGACGGCGCTGTCCATTTCTCGCAGCGTCATGCCTTGGGATAGGTCCGCGAGCGATACCCGGGCCGCGCCGGCAGCCGATTCGTCTGCGGCACTGAGGGACTTCAGAAAGACCTCTGCGGCGGCTTTGCGCACGCCCAGCGAGGGTAGGGGAATGTTGATCGCGCGCACACCGGGCGCTCGTGCGAGCCACGGGGGCGTGTCCTGCATTGCGTCGGCGAGCCAGATGATCCCGCACTCGAACCTGCCCGGACTGTCCTCGATCACGGAGTCGGCGACGTCGCGGTCGGCATGTTTCTCGGCGACGGCGAGGAGCGTCCGCAGGTCCGGTCCCGCATGCTCCTCCTCCGCCCACAGTCGGCTCGCGTATTCGACGAGCACGGCGACGCGAGGCGCATCCGAAGACCGTGTGTTCCTGATGAGGTCCGCAAGGCGCCCGGTCGTGGATGCCGTGGCGCGTCCCAAGTGCGACGCCGGGAAGAAAGCGTCGCCGATGCCTTCCGCCCTCTCGAATTCGAGGGCGATCCCGTCGACGGGATCGAAAGAGTAGACCAGGTCGAAAGCGCGGTCGGCAAGAAGGGCAACCAGCACGCCCGGAGTCGTCATCATGCGGCCGGGGGCATCGCCGATGGGGGGCACCCGGTGGATATCACGGATGTTGCCCGAGAGAACGAACTGTGCGGTTACCGAAAAGGCGAGGTCGATTTCTCGGACCCACGCCGGAAAATCTGAGTAGTCGACGTTGGTCCAGGGCTTCGAATCGTTCATAGGATGCCGCGTGCCACTCGCGGGGCTGCGGAGAAATACGGCTGCTCGTTCTCGTCAGGACGATGCACGAACAGACATTCGCGTACTGCTGCATGGGCATCCCGCCTGGGCGCACTACTGGTCATCTTCGTTGATCGCTTTCAGTAAAGGGTCTTAACTCAATGCTACGGAGACCAGACCTCCCCGGCAATAGCTCCAAATCACTCGTCGCCGACGGATCGAGCGTCACACGATCAAAGCGTGTACCGACAGTGGTGACATGGCTATCGGAATTCCTCGCGGACGACGAGCGCTATCTTGCCGAGCGCTCGGCGTTCGTCGAGAGCGGCTACGGCCTCCGCGGCCTCCGCGGCCTGCGCCATCGGGACGAGTCGCTGGATTATCGGCATGAGCGCTCCGCGGGCGACATCAGGGCAGAGCCGAGCCCACTCCGCCAGACTCGACAGCCGCAGGGACCTCGATCATGACGGCGCAGGTCGTAGATCGTCTGGATCGCGGCACCGAGACGGGCCGCGAGATCGGAGATAACCAGGATCGACTTAAAGTCGGCGGGCAGAGAACGAGTGTCGAATTAAAGTCGAACGGCCATTCCAAATCCCTTGTTCGGGTTTTGGAATGGCCGTCTGACTTGCACTTTCTGTGGATCCAAGGGGATTCGAACCCCTGACCCCCTGCATGCCATGCAGGTGCGCTACCGGGCTGCGCCATGGACCCATTCGTTGTGCTTCGCCTTTTCAGTGACTCGAAAAGGCAACTTGTAAAG
>Ga0247735_1000577_pt1 | contig 14332 bp, 11 predicted proteins | sample UWRJL178409R2_FD_180934 | JGI IMG/M metagenome (GOLD analysis project Ga0247735, IMG submission 180934) | Plant litter microbial communities from Arlington Agricultural Research Station in Wisconsin, United States - UWRJ-L178-409R-2 | ecosystem: Environmental > Terrestrial > Plant litter >... | reverse complement strand
ACGCAACGTCGATGAATACGGAACACGTCGGGTTTGTTTTGCTTCCCGAGTTGGACGCCGCCGTGGCCGACAGCGCGGATGCCCAGGCTGCACGCCTGCGGGTCGCGGATGCCCTCGATGGCAACCGCCAGCTCACTCCCATTGGTGACACGTCGCGGGGGCTGCTCTGGCACTTCCAGGCGGTTGACGACACCGAGCCCAGCACCGGGCCCGGAGCCACCGACACACCACTCGGACTCGGCATCCTGATTGGCCTCGGGCTGATTTTCTTTGTGACGCTGCTGCTGGCCGTGCCTACGTCACGGGGACGCGGTAGGGCCACCGTCGCCGACACTGTCGACACCGTATCCGGCTTCGATGAGGAAGAAAATGCATAATCTCTCCGAGGACGACCATGCCTGACACCAACGAGCCGAGCGAGCCGAACCTGCCGAACGAGCCGAACGAGCCGAACGAGCACATCGACCCCGACCTCACTACGGGATCGGTCGAAACCGACCGCTCGCGTTTGCCTGGATTCCCGGGAGCGTATGGCGGTTCGGGCATCCCGACGCACCCTGCTTTGCCGACTCGTCCGCACATGCCCGCTGGGCGCGGAGACTCGGATCACGGTGCCTCAGATCGCGGTGCTTCCGCGGACCGCGGCGAGGCCACACCCGCTGCCCCGATTACCGGCAGCGCCGACCTGGACTCCACCGCTCCCGAGACCGGCGCGTACTCCACCATCAATCTGCCGGGCACCCCCGCCCATCCCGCCACCGACAAGTCGGTGGTGATTGCGCCGAGCGAGCCGTACTTCGCGTTCCCCGAGCAGGACTCGGTACCCGAGGCTCCCGAAACCCCCATGCTGCGCCCGCGCCCCGAGCGCATCCGTTCCGCCGCGATTGTGGGTGTGCGGGTGATTTCCGGCGGTATCGGAGTCGCGGTTGCGGCTGCCGTTGTCGCGGCGGTCGCCCTGCTGCCCATCCCCACCATCACTGCGACCGCGCCGAGTGTGACCGTCACGCCCACGGCGACGGCCCAGCAGCTGGTCTGCCCCGGTGCCGTACTGAGCCTCTCCGACGACACCGGTCGCGCCGCCACCACCGCGTCGGCCATCGGTTCGCCGCTGATCACGTCCACCGCCACGCGTGGCGATGTGGCCGAAGCGGCCTTGACCGAAACCGACGCCGACTCGGGCGGAAGCGATGCTGCTCCGCAGGTGCTCAGCGACACCGCTGTTGACGGGCAAGAGGGCGACGAGGCCACCGAGCCTGGGCTCCTTGCTGGTGTGCAGTCGCAGTCCCTCACTGAGGGCGACACCGTGGGGCTCGCTGCAGCGAGTTGCTCCGTGGCATCCGGCGACACCTGGCTTGTTGGCGGCGCGAACACAACCGGCCGCACCACGCTGATCACCCTGAGTAACCCAAGCGAAGTCGCCTCGACCGTCGACCTCGAGGTCTTCTCCGAGGAGGGTGTTGTCACCGCTCCCGGCCTGACCGGTATCGCCGTCGAGGCGGGTGGGCAGCGTGTGCTGTCTCTCTCGGGCTTCGCCCCGCAGGCCGTCTCGCCCGTGGTGCACGTCTCAAGCCGCGGCGGACTTGTTGTTGCGAACCTGCAGCAGTCCATCGTGCGGGGCATCGTCTCGGGCGGTGTCGACATCGTTGGTGGCGGCCAGGCCCCAAGCGAAACCAACATCATCCCCGGTGTGGTTGTACGCAACGCGGGTGCCGTGGGTGCCCGCTCGTCGGACACGGACTACAACGACCTGCAGCCCGTGCTGCGGATGTACGTGGCGGGAGACGCCTCGGCGGCCGTGCGTGTCGACGTCAAACCCGAAGACACCACCGGAAACGGTGCCTCCTTCACCCTCGATGTGGAGGGCGGAATGGTTACCGACCTTCCCCTCGACGGTCTCGACGACGGCAAATACACCGTCACCGTCGAATCCGACGCTCCTGCCGTTGCGGGCGTTCGCGTCTCGACGATGGGCGGGGCGGATGTTGAGGAGCGCACCGACTTTGCCTGGTTCGCGTCCGCCAGCGAACTGACGTCCGACACCCTGGTGTCCGTGCCGCGTGGTGTGGACCCGGCCCTGCATCTCGTCAACAACACCGCCGCGGATATCGAAGTGGTCATCACCGCACTCTCCGGCCCGCGCGCCGGAGACGAGGCCACCGCCAATATCGGTGCCGGATCGTCGTTTATTGCGTCAGTCGACTCGGGCGCGAACTACAGCCTGACCGGATTCGACTCGCTGTACGCGAGTGTGAGTGCTCAGACTGATGGGGGAGTAGCCGGCTTCACTGTCGTGCCGCCCGCAGCATCCACCACCCCGGTCCGCATCTACCCGTAGGGGCACGCCGAACACGCACCAGCTCAGAGCACGCGAGCCCGGATCACGGCGCGGCGGGCTTAGAAGTTGCGGAAGCGGTCGGGAGCGAGGTCCCAGGGGTCTTTGCCAAGCATCTCGGCGACCGCACGGAAAACGCAGCTCTCGATCATCATGCGTTTATGCATGTCGTCGTAGCGGTGCAGGCGCGAGAGACGCTCAATGGGCAGGCGAAACAGCACAATACGGTTCTCGTTGCGCTCGACCTGCCAGCGGTCGAGACCGGCAGTACCGGTCAGGGTCGACGGGAGCACCGCGACCTCGAAACTGACATCCTGGAGCTCATCCGGCCACATGTCTTTGAGGTACTCCGCCGTCGACGCGACGGTGATGTCGAACAGATCGGCGCGCGAGCGGAGCAGCGGAAGGTGCGGGCCGGTGACGGCGGCACGGATACCGCGACCGTGCCGATCTCGCCAGCCGGGACGGGCTGAAACGGGCGTCGTCCGGCGGCGGGAAGTGGGCATACCCCATCGTAGACCGCACGGCTGACGCAGACCCGGGCGTGCGCACGAACGCGGGACTGCTGGCGCATCTGGGCAGCGGACCGGGGATGCTCGCCGTGCAGACTCGGCCGCGACCACCTAGTCTGGGATGACCATGACAGGACGTCCGTGCAGTCGATCGACATGCAACCTCGAAGCAGTCTCGACTTTCACCTTTGTGTATGCGGACTCCATGGCCGTGCTCGGCCCGCTCAGCCAGGTGGCCGAACCGCATAGTTATGACCTCTGTGCCCGCCACTCCGAGCGCCTTTCCGCGCCGCAGGGCTGGCAGGTTGTTCGGCATGCCGTTCTCGGCTTCGATTCCTGACTCGCACCACCTGTTTGTGCGCTGAGTGCGGGGACCACGTTCACTGCATCCCAGCAGGGAAAACTGCAACAATGGCGCAATGTCTACCACCACGTCTGTGAACTACAAGGTCGCCGATCTGTCCCTCGCGGAGGCCGGCCGTCACCAGCTGCGTCTCGCCGAGCAGGAGATGCCCGGCCTGATGTCCCTCCGCGCCGAATTCGGCGACTCCAAACCCCTCGCCGGGGCCCGTATCGCCGGCTCGCTGCACATGACCGTGCAGACCGCCGTGCTCATCGAAACGTTGACGGCACTGGGCGCACAGGTGCGTTGGGCGAGCTGCAACATTTTCTCCACCCAGAACGAAGCGGCCGCGGCCATTGTGGTGGGTCCGACGGGGACTCCGGATGCTCCCGAGGGAGTGCCGGTCTTCGCCTGGAAGGGTGAGACCCTCGCCGAGTACTGGTGGTGCACCGAGCAGATTTTCGACTGGAGCGACGAAGGCTTCACCGGACCCAACCTCATTCTTGACGACGGCGGCGACGCCACCATGCTGGTGCACAAGGGCCGCGAGTTCGAGCTGGCCGGTGCTGTGCCGGACGCCACCGACGCCGACAGTGCCGAGTGGACCGTCATTCTCGACGTGCTCCGTCGCTCCGTCGCGGACAGCTCCGACCGCTGGACGAACATTGCCGCAGACATCATGGGTGTCACCGAGGAGACCACCACGGGTGTACACCGCCTCTACGAGCTGGCGAAGTCGGGCGAGCTGCTGTTCCCCGCAATCAACGTCAACGACTCCGTCACCAAGTCGAAGTTCGACAACAAGTACGGCATCCGCCACTCCCTGCCCGACGGCCTCAACCGTGCCACCGACGTACTGATCGGCGGCAAGGTGGTGTTCGTCGCGGGCTATGGCGACGTCGGCAAGGGCGCCGCGGAAGCACTGCGCGGCCAGGGTGCGCGAGTGATCGTCAGCGAAGTCGACCCGATCTGCGCGCTGCAGGCCGCAATGGATGGCTACCAGGTCACCACGATCGAAAGCGTCATCGATCAGATCGACATCTTTGTCACTGGTACCGGCAACGAAAACGTCATCACCGTTGACCACCTGCTCGGTATGAAGCACCTCGCGATCGTCGCGAACGTCGGCCACTTCGACAACGAGATCGACATCGCCGGGCTCGAGAAGCTCGCCGGCGCCGAGCGCATTGAGATCAAGCCGCAGGTGCACGAGTGGCGCCTGCCGACCGGACGCAGCGTTCTTGTGCTGTCCGAGGGACGCCTGATGAACCTGGGCAACGCCACGGGACACCCCTCGTTTGTGATGAGCAATTCGTTCACCAACCAGGTTCTCGCGCAGATCGAACTCTACGTCTCGCCCGAGAAGTACCCGATTGGTGTGTACGTGCTGCCGAAGTTCCTCGACGAGAAGGTCGCGCGACTTCACCTCGACGCTCTTGGTGTTGTGCTGACCGAGCTCAGCCCGACTCAGGCGGCGTACATCGGTGTGACGGTCGACGGTCCGTACAAGCCGGACCACTACCGCTACTAGTCGCTAGTGAACCGATGAGTTGACCCGCCTGTGGAGGCTGCCGTGATGCGGGTTTCACAGGCGGGGCTCACCGTACTGCTGGCCTGCGCGTACTGCCGGCCTGCACTTATTGAGTACGTGTCATGGGCGCCAATAAGGTCTCCCCGCCCCTGAAATTACGGCATCCCTGAGTACTTTTTGGTACCCGCGAGATCGTTTTTCCCCCTCCGCGAGTGCGTTTGGGGGTCCGTGAGCGACGGTGACTCCCTCCGCGAGTGCGTTTGCGGGTCCGCGAGAGACAACATCTCCCTCCGCGAGTGCGTGTGGGGGTCCGCGAGCGACGCGATCGGGGCGTGTGAGCGGAACTCGCCCGACGTGTGCTCAGTCGCGTTTTCGGCGCTCAGTCGCGGTTGGGAAAACCGTGGGGGAGACCCTGCAGCGCGGGTTCCAGCTGATCGAGCCGCGCACGGTCGAGCTCGAGTGCCGCGCCCTCGCGCTGGCGACGCAGCGCCGAGACCCCGGCGAGGAACATCTCCGCCGGCACCGAGGGAACGGGGGACACCCAGAGGGCTGCTTCCGTGGCGAGCTCACGCCCCAAACGGTCCCGAGTGGATGGGCTGAGCGCCGACGCTCCGCGCAGGTAGGAGGCGATGCGACGGGCGACGCGATCGGGCATCCGGGCAACGTCCGCCGTCAGCGCCCACTCGGCGAGAACCTCGGGCACACCATAGACCGGCACCACTTCTTTCGAGAGACGCTCGTACCGGCTGTAGGTTCCAGCGACGAGGTCACCGAGTCGTTTCGACTGCCCATTCAGCAGGGCGACAATCGCGGCCAGACCGCCGAAGGTGATAAATATCTCGAGCATTCCGGTGAGCGATCGGATAAACGCGTGACGAAAACCAATGGCACCGCCGTCGTCGCGCACAATCCGCGCACCGACAGCGAGGCGCCCGAGGGACTTGCCGTGCGACAGAAGTTCCACGGTGGTGGGCACACCAACGAGAATCACCACGAGTCCCGCGATGGCGACGGCTGCCGAGGCGGCGCTGTCGAGCTGCAACGAGTCCGCGATGAGGGGCAGCACAAAAATGGCGAGAAGGATGTAGCCGCCGAAGTAGACCAGCCAGTCGATGATGGTGCCGGCCGCGCGCAGCACAAAACCGGTGGGGCGAAGGTCGAGCGCAACGGCTTCGCCCGTGACCAACGCTGTGGCGGGGTCGTGTTCCGGGCTCTGCTGGGTGTCCCCGTACAACGTCGAGTGCGCGTTCGAAACGGGGATATCGGATGCCGCGGCGTCAGCCATGTCATCATTTAAGCAGATGGACCTCGACGCGTACTCCGCTGCCCGCCGTGACGAGTGGGATCGCCTTGCCCAGTTGGGGTCGAAGCGGCGGTTTTCCGGGTCCGAAGCGGACGAACTGATCGAGCGCTACCAGTCCGGTGCGAGCCAGCTGTCGGCCATCACTACCACGGCGGGGCAGTCGATCCAAGGCGATCGTTTGTCGCTGTCACTGAGCCGGGCGCGGCTGCGTTTCACCGCGGCATCCACCAACGTCTTTCGCCAACTGCCAACCTTTTTTGTGTACCAGCTGCCGGCTGCGCTCTATCGAATCCGCTGGTTGTCTCTCGCAGCGGCGCTCGCTTTTGCGATCATTGCGACGCTGTACGGGATGTGGCTGAGCGCGAACCCCGAGTTGCTGCTCAACTTCGGCAGCCCCGAACAGCTGCAGGACTACGCCGACAACCAGTTCATCGGGTATTACTCGGCGAATCCGGAGGCGTCGTTCGCCGGACAGGTCTGGACCAACAACGCCTGGATCGCGGCGCAGTGCATCGCGTTTGGGATCACCGCGGTCTGGGCGCCGTACATGGTGGTGCAGAACGGTATCGGCATCGGGCAGTCGGCCGCGATTATGAACGAGTACGGTCGCCTCGATCACTTTTTCCTCTACATCGCCCCGCACGGGCAGCTCGAGCTGTACTCGATTTTTGTTGCGGCTGCGGCAGGCATGCTGATCTCGTGGTCGTGGATCGCCCCGGGCGCCCGCACGCGCGCCCAGGCGCTCTCTGAAGATGGCCGCGCGTTGTTCACGATTGTGGTCGGCTTGGTGCTGTCGCTGCTGGTGTCGGGCCTCATCGAGGGGTACGTCACCCGACAGGACTGGCCCTGGCCCATCAAGATCGGGATCGGCACGGTCGCCCTCGCTGCGTTCCTCGTGTACCAGTGGGGTGTTGGCCGGCGGGCGTTCCGCAGTGGGCAGACCGGGGATCTCGACGAGTTCGAGTCCGGCGCCCGCACAATCGTCGCCGGCTGATTCGCTGCGCGGGGTGGATGCCCTGAGCTCGAGTCAGATGAATTGTGCGCCCATTTTGTAGGCGGTACATCATTTTGTAGGCGGTACATCTGTCGTGGCGTCGGTGGTGCGTGCCACTGTGGGATATGGCTACCATTCAGCGTCTTCGTCCCCCGGGGCTTGTCTCGAGCCCAGCCTTCAGTCACGTTGCGGTCGTCCCACCCGGCGCCACAACGATCTACATTGGTGGGCAGAATTCTGTCGACGAACACGGCGCGATCGTTGGTGCCGACGACGTCGCAGCACAATCTGTCCGTGCCCTCGCAAACACCAAAACCGCACTCGCGTCGGTCGGAGCGACCATCGATGATGTGGTGCAGTGGACGATCCTCTTCGTTGACGGCGTCGACCTCGGTGCCGCGTATGGTGCGGTCGCCGCCGACCTTGCGTCCGAAACACCGGGACTGGTGACCACGGCACGAGTGCTGGCCTCGGAGTTCCTGGTGCCCTCGTCGAAATCGGTGCGATTGCCGCCGTGCTCCGATAGGTGCTCGTTGGGGCGCTGGCCAGGCGCCGGGCGACACGCCGCAGAGGCCTGTGATCCCGGGGGAGGAAGGGTCTCCTTATTTTGAGTAGTTCACGATAACGGGTTAACTGGGGTACATGACATCCCATCCCGAATCTCTGTTGCGGGATGCCGGGCTGCGAGTCACCCTCGGGCGTGTAGCCATTCTGGGCGCACTCGAACGGCTGCCTCACTCGGATGCGGACACGCTGCATCGCGCGGTGGAAAGCGAACTCGCATCCACGTCGGTGCAGTCGATTCACAACGTGCTGCACGATCTCGCCGAGGCTGGCCTGGTGCGCAAGATCGAGCCCGCTGGGTCCTCGGTGCGGTACGAGCTGCGCATCGACGACAACCACCACCACATCGTGTGCACTCGGTGCGGCACGATCGGCGACGTCGACTGTGTGCACGGTGAAGCTCCGTGCCTGACTCCGAGCAACACCAACGGATTTACGGTCGCGACCGCCGAAGTGACGTTCTGGGGGTTGTGCCCCACGTGTGCGTTGCACGACGCAGAGCTGGTCGCCGGAGCATCCACCACCGCAGCGCCCCTTACTTTCGCGTGACGGCACCCCCGCCGCAACGCCTTCCCCGCACGACAGGTACTACCCCAAGGAGAAATGTGACCAACCCAACAACGACGAACAGCGGTGCCCCGGTCTCCAGTGACGAGCACTCGCAGAGCGTCGGTCCCGACGGAGTAATCGCCCTCACGGACCATTACCTTGTCGAGAAGCTTGCGCAGTTCAACCGCGAGCGGGTCCCGGAGCGTGTTGTGCATGCCAAGGGCGGCGGAGCGTTCGGAACGTTCGAGACCACCCACGACGTCAGTGCCTACACGCGTGCGTCACTCTTCCAGCCCGGCGCCAGCGTTCAGATGCTCGCCCGCTTCTCCTCCGTCGCTGGCGAGCAGGGAAGCCCCGACACCTGGCGCGACCCCCGCGGCTTCGCCCTCAAGTTCTACACGGAGGAGGGCAACTACGACATGGTGGGCAACAACACCCCCGTGTTCTTCATTCGTGACGGCATCAAGTTCCCCGACTTTATCCACTCGCAGAAGCGCCTTCCCGGCAGCCACCTGCGCGACCACAACATGCAGTGGGACTTCTGGACCCTCTCTCCCGAGAGCGCCCACCAGGTCACCTGGCTGATGGGCGACCGCGGCCTGCCCACTTCGTGGCGCCACATGGACGGCTTCAGCTCGCACACCTACCAGTGGATCAACGCCGCCGGTGAGCGCTTCTGGGTCAAGTACCACTTCCGCACCCAGCAGGGCCACGAGACCCTCACGCAGGAGCAGGCTGACTCGATTGCCGGGCAGGACGCTGACCTTCACATCCGCGACCTGTACGAGGCGATTGAGGCGGAGAACTTCCCCAAGTGGGACATGTCGGTACAGATCATGAAGTACGAGGACGCCGCGACGTACCGCTTCAACCCGTTCGACATCACCAAGGTCTGGCCCAAGGCCGAGTACCCGCTGATCCCGGTGGGCACCATGACCCTGAACCGCAACCCGGAGAACTACTTCGCGCAGATCGAGCAGGCGACCTTTGCCCCCTCGAACTTCGTCCCCGGAATCGCGGCCAGCCCCGACAAGATGCTGCAGGCACGTATCTTCAGCTACGCCGACGCACATCGTTACCGCGTGGGCACCAACCACGCGCAGCTGCCCGTGAACGCGCCCGTCTCGCCGGTGAACTCCTACTCCAAGGATGGCGCCATGCGCATCACGGCGAACGACCCGCACGTTCCGGTCTACGCGCCGAACACGTTCGGTGGGGCTGCAGCATCACCCGCCGCCCACGGCAACGACGCGGGCTGGGAGCAGGATGGCGCGCTCGTGCGCTCCGCCGTGACCCTGCACACCGACGATGACGACTTCGGCCAGGCCGGAACCATGGTGCGCGAGGTGCTCGACGACGCTGCCCGTGACCGCCTCGTGTCGAACATTGTGGGGCACGTTTCCGCCGTAACGATCCCGTCGTTGCGCGAGCGCGTGATTCAGTACTGGACCAACGTCGACGCCACCCTCGGCGCCCGTGTTGCCGCCGGTCTCGGCCCGATCGAGTCGCCGGTCGACGAACTGGTGCCCGCGCCCGTTTCGCGGTAGTCGCCCGCTCGACCACACGCAGTACAACGACGGAGACCCCCGTCCCGCATCATCGAGTCCCTTCGGGGAGGCGTGGTGAGGGGCGGGGTATCCGTTTTTGTGGCGGTGCGCGGGGTGGATGCCCTGGCTGCACCCATCTCGGTGGCCCACGACGCGGCCGCACCCCGGGCAATGGCCCGCGTACGAAGACGGCCTACGCTTAAGGCAGGATTGGCTGGGTGAGTACGACACAACCTGCGCCCGAGTCTGCGCCCGCCTCCGAGACCTCGACGGCGCCCCGCACCTCAGAACGGCGCGCCGCCTTCGCCAAGTCGGTCGCGGCGACCGCCATCTGGGTCGCGCGTGGCCTCATCATCCTCGCCGGACTTGTGGTGCTGTGGTTCCTCATGCGGGCCCTGTGGTCCATTGTGCTGCCGACCGTGCTCGCCCTCCTGCTGTCGTCCATCCTCTGGCCCGTCAACCGCGTGCTCCGCCGCGTGATGCCACGCCTACTCGCCGCCTTGCTGTCACTCCTGGCTCTCGTCGGCGCAGTGGTGGGAGTTGGCCTGCTCGTGGTGCCGTCCATCGCGTCGGGAGTGAACACGCTGCTCGACTCGGCCGACGCGAACATCCGCGAGATCACGGCGTTCATCGCCGGTCCGCCCCTCAACGTGCCGAACTTCGACCTCGACGGGCTCATCACCGCGGGCACCGAGCAACTGCGTGAGAACTCCGATGCCGTCATCAGCGGTGTGACCGCGGGACTCGGCACCGTAACGTCGTGGACCGTAGTGCTCCTCCTCACCCTGGTACTCACTTTCTTCTGCCTCAAAGACGGCGACCACTTCCTCCGCTGGACGCGTCGCTGGACCAACGGCCGCGCCTTCACCCACACCGCCCGCATTTCCGAAGGCGTCTGGGGCACCCTTTCGGCCTACATCTCGTCGCAGGCTCTCGTCGCCCTGGTTGATGCCGTCTTCATCGGACTCGGCCTGGTCATCCTCGACATCCCGCTCGCCCTACCGCTCGCGGTGCTGATCTTCTTCGCCGCGTTTATCCCAATCGTTGGTGCCGTCTCGACCGGAATCCTGGCAACCGTCGTCGCCTTGTTCTCCCACGGCTGGGTCACCGCCCTGATCGTCCTGGGCATTGTGCTTCTGGTGCAGCAGCTCGAGAGCAACATCCTCCAGCCCGCCATCGTTGGCAAGGTGCTCAAGATTCATCCCGCGGTCATTCTCGGATCCGTTGTGGCCGGCGGCACCCTGTTCGGTATCGTCGGAGCATTCCTTGCCGTACCCACGACCGCTGCGGTGATTGTGGTGTTGCGCTACCTGCGTGACCAATCGTTGAGCGTTCGGGATGCGGGGGTCGCGGCGGTGCCAAAAACTGACCCCGATGGCGACGTCCCTCTGGATTCTGATGCCGTGGTGGATGCCCCTATCGCGACCGATTCCGAGGTAGTCGCTACGGTTCCTGCTGGTGCGACTAAGCGCACGCGTCCGGCGCAGTCCACACCATCCAGCGGCCCCACGCCGACCCCGTAAGACCCGTGCTCACCTGTCGCGTGTCAGCGAGTTCCGCGGCGCGTTACGGCCGTTCGGCAGCGAGTTTCGCGGCGCGCCCCGACTACAAGCGCCCGGCAGCCTTGAGCGCGATGTAGGTGTCGGCGAGAGCGGGCGGCAGGTCAGCCGGAGCGCCGGTGACAACCTCTCCACCGAGTTGCCGAACGGCAGCGGAGACTCGTGCACCGTCCAGCAGCGCACGCTCGGCAGCAGCCGCGCGATACACCGCTGACCGGTCGCTGCGGTCGAGCGTCGCGGCAAGCACGGACGGGTCGGTAACCGATGCCACCACCACGGTGTGTTTGCGGGTCAACTGGGGGAGCACCGCGAGCAACCCTCGCGAGGCACCCGGTGCGTCAATAGAGGTGGCGAGTACAACAAGCGAGTGCTGCGACGTGATCGAGCGGACCAGCGCGGGCACCGCGGCCCAGTCCATCTCGATGAGCTCGGGGTCGACGGGCGCCATGGTGTCAACAAGACGAGAGAGCAGGTCGGCGCCGGTGGCGCCCTGCACCCGTCCACGCACCCGACGATCGTAGATCACCACGTCGACGCGGTCGCCGGCGCGGCTGGCGAGCGCGGCGAGCAGCAGCGCGGACTCATACGCGGTGTCGATGCGGGGCTCATTGTCGATTCGTGCGGCAGACGTTCGTCCGCTGTCGATCACAATGACCACACGCCGGTCGCGTTCGGGACGCCAGGTGCGCACCACGAGGTCGTTACGCCGAGCAGTCGCGCGCCAGTCGATCGAGCGCACATCGTCGCCCCGCACGTACTCGCGCAGGCTGTCGAACTCGGTTCCCTGTCCACGGATCATCACACTCGTGCGGCCGTCGAGCTCCCGCAGTCGTGCCAGTCGCGACGGCAGGTGTTTGCGCGAATCGAACGGAGGCAAAACCCGCAGGGTCGCGGGTGCGGAAAGCGTCGCCTGGCGGGCGGCGAGACCCAGCGGACCAAACGAGCGCACGGTCACGTGCACAGCCCGGCGTTCACCCCGGCGGAACGGCGTGAGGGTGGTGGTGACGGCGCGACGCTCCCCGCCGGGGATAGAGATACGACTCCGGGTCGAGACGGCACCCGCGGACGGCTGCCACGCGTCGCGCAACACACCCGTCACACGCCGGGATCCGGGGTTGGTCACCACGAGTGTCGCCTGCACAGTCTCGCCGAGGCGCACCCGGGCGGGCACCGTGCGCGAAAGCTCGATCTGGCGCGGGGAACCCGCCACACCGAGGTCGAGCGCGGTGAGAGCGGCGACAACGAGCATCCACCCACCCAGCACCCACGGCTCGCCGATGAGCACCAGCGGCACAATGCCGAGGGCGACGAGGAGCACAAAGCGTCCGGAAACCGCCATGGTTAGATCGGTACCCGAACCTGCTGCAGGATCGACCGCAGGATGGTGTCGGCCGACACACCCTCGAGCTCGGCCTCGGGGCGAAGCTGGAGGCGGTGCCGCAGCACGGGCAGCGCCATCGCCTGGATGTGGTCGGGGGTGATCGCGTCGAACCCGTTGAGCCAGGCCCAGGCCTTGGACGCGGCGAGGAGCGCGGTTGTTCCGCGGGGGCTGACGCCGAGTTTGACGGACGGGCTCTGGCGGGTGGCACGGGCGAGGTCAACGGCGTATCCGATAACGTCGGCGGATGCTCCGACCTGGGCGACGGCCTCCTTGGCGGCGGCGAGCTGGTCGGGAGAAAGCACCGCGGTCACTCCGGCAGCGGCAAGGTCACGCGGGTTGAAGCCGGCGGCATGGCGCCGAAGCACTTCGACCTCGGCGTCGCGATCGGGCAGGTCGAGCACCAGCTTCATCAGGAACCGGTCGAGCTGCGCCTCGGGCAGTGTGTAGGTGCCCTCGTACTCGATGGGGTTCATGGTCGCGGCCACCATAAACGGCACGGGGAGGGCGCGGCTGACACCGTCGACCGAGACCTGTCGCTCTTCCATCGCTTCGAGCAGAGACGACTGCGTCTTCGGGGGTGTGCGGTTGATTTCGTCGGCGAGCATGATGTTGGTGAACACCGGTCCCTCGCGAAACTCGAATTCGCCGAGTTTGGCGTCGTAGACGAGCGAGCCGGTGACGTCACCCGGCATCAGGTCGGGTGTGAACTGCACCCGCTTGGTGTCGAGGCGCAGGGTGTGGCTGAGGGTGCGCACCAGCAGTGTTTTGGCGACGCCGGGAACACCCTCGAGCAGCACGTGCCCGCCCGAGAGCAGGGTGATGATCAGCCCGGTGACGGCCGCGTCCTGCCCCACAACGGCTTTGCCGACTTCGCTGCGCACTTGCGCGAACGCGTTGCGCAGGTCGGTGGAGGTCTGGGAGGCGATGTCAGTCATGCGGCTCGGTCTCTTTCGTTCGAGGGTGTCGCGGTGGGTGCTTGTGGCGCGGGTGGTGGATGCTCTGCACTCAGTCTGGCCGGGTGGCCGTGACGGTGTTTCGTTCGAGTATCAGAAGGTCGTCTGAGAGGCGTACAAGATCCGCATCGGTGTTCGGCGAAGCATCCAGCAGCATCAACCTCACCTCGGACAACGGCCGACCCGTCACCGCAGACACCGCGGTGATGACCTCGTCGACCGATGCGGTGCGCGACAGGCCAACCTGCCGCGCCAACCGCTCGATGGCACCGATACGCAACGCGTCGAGGGCGCGCAGTCGGGCGGATCCCTTTTCATAGAGCCGGGCCCGCCCCTCCATGGTTTCGCTCGCGCGCACCACAACGGGCAGGTTCTCGACAACGAGGGGTCCGAAGCGGCGGCCGCGCCAGACGGCGGCGGCCAGCGCCACAAGGATTGCCAGCAGGGTCGAGGGCACAACCCAGCCGGGGGAGAGCTCCGCAAGGGTGGGCGGGGTGTCGCCGGCGCGGTCGGCGATCGACGGGGTGTACCAGACGAGCGAGTCGGTTTCACCGAGCAGGGTCAGGGCGAGAGCGGCGTTTCCGGCGACCACAATGTCTTCGTTGGTGAGCGCTTCAGACGCGCCCAGCACGGTGCGCACGGTGCCGGTGCCGGTGCCGTTGCTGGAGCTGGAGCCGCCATCACCCGTCACCTGGATCAGCGAGTACACCTCGTCTCCACTGCCGAGGCAGGAGATGGTCTCCGCCTGCTCGTCCACAACACGG
>Ga0247735_1000576_pt1 | contig 14333 bp, 15 predicted proteins | sample UWRJL178409R2_FD_180934 | JGI IMG/M metagenome (GOLD analysis project Ga0247735, IMG submission 180934) | Plant litter microbial communities from Arlington Agricultural Research Station in Wisconsin, United States - UWRJ-L178-409R-2 | ecosystem: Environmental > Terrestrial > Plant litter >... | reverse complement strand
TTTATCAAGACTGCCCGCGTACACGGCTCTCGCTGGCCCGGTACATCCGGTTCGGCCGGGTAACTGAAGCTACTGAATCACTGGAGACCGGACGTAATGCAGACCATCCGCAAGTTCATCAAGAACAACAAGGGCGCGACCGCCATCGAATACGGCCTCATCGCCGCCCTGATCGCCGTGGCTGCGATCACAGCGATGACGAGCTTGGGTACGCAGCTCAGCACGACCTTCAACAAAGTCAAAACCACCATGGCAACTACGAGCTCGTAAGTCTTAATAAAAAGATCGGACGGCGGACCTAACGTTCCGCCGTCCATTTGGTCAGATTTTATCAAGCAGGCGACGAGAGGCCGATCAAAAGCGCCCCATCGCCAGGAACTTCTCCTGCCGCGCGCGGCGCAGCACACCGGCATCCAACCCGCTCAACGCGACAAGCGATTCTGACAGAGCATTGCCCAACGCGCTGATCGCCGCCGCCGGGTCGCGGTGTGCGCCGCCGAGCGGTTCGGGCACGATCGTGTCGATCACGCCCAGCCCTTTCAGATCCTGCGCGGTAACCTTCATCGCTTCGGCCGCATCGGCGGCACGTTCGTTGGTGCGCCACAGGATCGCGGCGCAGCCCTCGGGCGAGATCACCGAATAGACCGCATTCTCGAACATCAGCACGTGGTTCGCCGCCGCGAGTGCGATTGCGCCGCCCGAGCCGCCCTCCCCCACGATCGCTGCGACCATCGGCACGCCGAGCGCGAGGCATTGCTCGGTCGAGCGGGCGATCGCCTCGGCCTGGCCGCGCTCCTCGGCCTGAACGCCAGGGAACGCGCCCGAGGTATCGACCAAGGTCACCACCGGCAGGCCGAACCGGTCGGCGAGTTGCATCAGCCGGATCGCCTTGCGGTAACCCTCGGGCTTGCCCGAGCCGAAATTGTGGCGGATGCGAGTCGCGGTGTCGTGGCCCTTTTCGTGGCCGATCACCATCACGCGCTGGCCGCGAAACCGCGCAAAGCCGCCGAGGATCGCCTGGTCGTCGCCGAACGCGCGATCACCAGCGAGCGGCATGAACGCGTCGAACAGTCCCGCGACATAATCGCGGAAATGCGGGCGCTCGCCGTGCCGCGCGACCAGCGTCTTCTGCCAGGGCGTGAGCTTGGCATAGGTATCGCGCAGCAGCTTGTCGGACTTGGCCTGGAGCCGGGCGACATCGGCGGAAATATCCACCGTACCGCCGTCAGCGGTTGTGCGCAGTTCGTCGATGCGAGCCTGAAGCTCGGCGATCGGCTTTTCGAAGTCGAGGAAGGTTGCCATCAGGTCGTGTCGGTTACGGCGTGGGCGCGGAATTGGCAATGGTTCGTAACGGGCATGTTGCGCGCTCGACCTACTCCCCTCCCTCAAAGGGAGGGGAGTAGGTGGGTCGGCTGATGGTTACGTAGCGCATCCTCGCAGACCAACCCACCCCCAGCCCCTCCCTTGTTCAAGGGAGGGGAGTAGGTGCTACGCCTGCTTCACGGTTGCCCGCTTTTCATCGACGCGTGCGCGTGCTTCGGCGAGCGGATGGCGTTCGTTGACGAGCGTGACGAGGCGGCTGGCATCGACGTGCGTGTAGATTTCGGTCGTCGCGATGTCGGCATGGCCGAGCATCGTCTGAAGCGCGCGCAGGTCGGCACCGCCGGCGAGCAGGTGCGTGGCGAAGGCGTGGCGAAGCACGTGCGGGCTGATCCGGTCGGGCGGGATTCCCGCTTCGGCGCCGAGCGCGCGGAGCAACTGGAACAGCCGAACGCGCGACAGGAAGCTCTTGCCCGACGGAAACAGCCACGGCTGGTCAGCGGGCACATAAGCGCGCCACGCGGCGACGGCGGCGCGGGCGCGGTCCGAGATCGGCACCAGCCGCTCCCGACCGCCCTTGCCGCGCAGGATGCAATAGGGCCGGTCGGGCGCGACCGCGTTCCGGGGCAGCGACACCAGTTCGGTCGCACGCAGGCCGGAGCCGTAAAGCAGTTCGACCAAGGCGGCGAGCCGCAGGTCGCGGATGTCGAGCGGCTCGGCGGCAAGCCGCTCGGCGATCACCGCGAACAGGCGATCGACATCGGCGAGGCTCAGCACCTTCGGCAGCGGCCGCCGCGTGCCGGGCCGGGGCAGCGCCGCCCCGGGATCATCGGAGCGGTGCCCTTCATCGGCAAGGAAGGCGAAGAAACGCCGCAGCGCGGCGGATTTTCGCGCGACGGTGGCGTGCGAGAGGTCGTTCCACGTCGCCGACAACCGGGTCAGATCGTCGGCGGTCGCGGCCACGAGCGCGCCTTTCAGCACATCGGAGGCGAGCGCGAGATCGCTGCGATAGGCGGCGAGCGTGTTCCTCGCGGCGCCCCGCTCCGCCGCCATCATTTCGAGGAAGCGCTCGATCAGCGCGCGGTCGGCGCCGGGCCGCGCCGGATCGGTCAAAGCCGGGCGATCGCCTCGGCGGCGATCATCCGCGCCTCGCCCTCAAGCCCGACCGCACGCAACGCGGCGATGATATGGTAGAGCGCTTCGGGCGACACGCCCGACCATGCCGGCGTCTGCATGCCGACCGCCGCGAGCAGCACCACCGTGGCGGGCTGGTTCGCCGTCGCGGCGCGGGCGAGCGCGCGGGTCCAGGCGTTCTCCTGCCCGATCCGCACGTCGAGCGCCTGCGCGCCCTGCTCGATATCACCCGGCGACAGCCGGCCGAGTCCGGCTAGGCCGGCGAAGAACATCTTACGCTTGAGCGTCGCGTCGCCGGTGCCGGCATAATTGCTCACCGCCGAATAGCCGTAGCGCCGCGCTTCGGGATCGGCGAGCGCGAGCATCGCCCACGCGTCGCTCGAGGTCGCCACCGCACCGCGCCATTTCTGGGCGGTCACGTCATGCCCGGCGGCGAGCATCGACGCGACGAGACGGTCAGCATCGGCACCCTGCGCGCCGACCGGCACGCGCACCGCAGCGCCTGCCGTCAGCACCAGCCGCGCGTAGCGGGCGCTGGTGCTTTTCGGCGCATCCCACAGCGACTTGATCGCGGTGAGACGCGCCGCGATATCGCCGCCGCTATAGGCGGTCTGGAGATCGCGCGCGATTGCGGCTTCGGGCAGCGAATCATCGCCTTCTTCCGCGACCGCGCCGTAGAGATCGACCAAGGCCGCGCTGGAGAACACGCCGCGCGCCGCCGCGATCTCGGCGGCGGGTGCGCGCACATGCGCGGCGAGCAGTGGCGACTGCGCGCGCCATGCCATCACGTTGCGCGAGGCGGCGTCGAGCAGCGGCGTCGGGATTTCGGTCGCCGAGGCCATCGCGAGGCCGTAGCGCCACGCGGTAAGGCGATCGACATCGTCCCATTCGATCGTCACAGCCTGGCGGCCGCGCGCGCCCGAGCCGGCGATCTTCTGCGCGAGCAACAGATCGATGCCGGTCGCGACTCGGCTCTTGCCCGCCGCCGCGATCAGCGGCTGCGCCTTGCCGGGGAGGCCGGCGAGCCCGGCGCACATCGCCCGCGCCAGCACCCAGCCGCGTTCGAAGCCGAGCGCATAGCCACCCTCGGCAAGCGGGCACAATTCCGCCGGATCGCCATTGGCGAGCGCGGACTGCATCGCGATTTCGTACAGCTTGGGCGTGTAATCCTGATTGTCGACGCTCTGCACCACCGCGCGACCGGCGACCGATTCGCCCATCCGCAGCAGGAGCCACGCCCGTTCGGCGGCGAAGTCCGCGCCGTTCACACCCGGCGGCGTATCGACGTGCGACACCAACGCACGCCGCAGCGCGATCGACAGCCAGCGCGAGGCGATCGGCAGGTTCAGCCCGCGCATCAGCGCTTCGACATAGCGGCCGGGCGCGGCGCCGAACGCGGTCGCGGGCAAGCCGCCGGCGGCAAGATCGATCGGGCCGACCCGGCCGATCCAGCGGCGCGCATAGGCCGGCATGTCGTAGCGGACCGGATTCGCGATCACGCCGGGGGTCGGCGTGCCGGTCGGAGTCGGCGTCGCAGAGGCGAGCGGCACCGGCGGCGGCGCGCCATTGCTGACGGGCAGCGGCGGCGCGAGCGGACTCGGCGGCGTGCGGATCACCGCGCTGACGGGCGTCCCAGCGCGAGGGGTCGCGCGCGGCGACGGCGTCGGCGCGGGTTCGCCGAATCCGGGCGGCAGGATCGATTGCGGCGAACTCTGCCCGAGCGCGGGTATCCCCACGCCCAGCGTGATTACCCCCGCAAGTGCCCCGACGAAAACGGGGAGCGCAAGATCAGCCCTGGAGATTCGCAAGCGTGACAACTTTCTCGACATGGGTCAGGGGCTTTTCGTGGGCGCGGCCACTCAACACAAACATTCCGCCGACAACCACGACGACCACGACCAGAAGCACAACCAGCGAGCGGGACATTGGCAAACCTTGTAACAAATGGGCGGAACCGGCCCGGCAGGCCCTTTTGCCCGAGCGGCAGGTGCGCTGTATAGCCCGTTTCCCATGTTGCAAAGCCCCGCCCCCAACCCTGTCTGGCACGGCCAGCCGATCGTCCTCGTCGGACTGATGGGCGCGGGCAAGTCGACCGTCGGCCGCCGCCTCGCGCAGCGGCTGAATTTGCCCTTCGTCGATGCCGATACCGAAATCGAAACCGCGGCGGGGATGACCGTTGCCGATATCTTCGCGCGGTTCGGTGAAGCGCATTTCCGCGACGGCGAACGGCGCGTGATCGCGCGGCTCATCACCGGCGAGCCGCGCGTGATCGCGACCGGCGGCGGCGCATTCATCCAGGACGAGACACGCGCGCTGATCCTCGACAACACGCTGTCGGTATGGCTCGACGCAAGCCCCGAGGTGCTGGTCGCCCGGGTCGGGCGGCGCGACACGCGGCCGCTGCTGCGCGAAGGCGATCCGCGCGCGATCCTCGAGGAGCTGGCGCGGGTGCGCAATCCGATCTACGCGCAGGCGCATCTCCGCATCGTCAGCCAGCACGCGCCGCACGATGCCACCGTCAACGCCATCCTCAAGGCCATCGGATTATGACGACCGTCCGCGTCGGACTCGGCGAACGCAGCTATGATGTGGTGATCGAGGCGGGGCTGCTCGCCCGTGCCGCGTCCGCGCTCGCGCCGCTGGCGCGCGGGCGGGTGATGCCGATCGTCACCGACGAGAACGTGTTGCCGCATCTCGAAACCTTGCGTGCGGCGTTGGGAGCGGCTGGCATCGCCAGCGAGCCGATCGTGCTGCCGCCGGGCGAATCGACCAAGAGCTGGGCGATGCTGGAGCGACTCAGCGACCGGCTGCTCGATCTCGGCGTGGAGCGTGGCGATCATGTCATCGCGCTCGGCGGCGGGGTGATCGGCGATCTGGTCGGCTTCGCGTGCAGCATTCTCAAGCGCGGCTGCGGGTTCGTGCAGGTGCCGACGACGTTGCTCGCGCAGGTCGATTCGTCGGTGGGCGGCAAGACCGCGATCAACACGCGCGCGGGCAAGAATCTGGTCGGCGCGTTCCACCAGCCGGCGCTGGTGCTGATCGATCCGACCGTGCTGGAGACGCTGCCGCCGCGCCAGCTACGCGCCGGCTATGCCGAGGTGGTGAAATACGGCCTGATCGACGATGCCGACTTCTTCGCCTGGTGCGAGGCGAATGGCGCGGCGCTGCTTGCTGGCGATCTCACGCTGCGCGAATATGCCATCGCCTATTCGGTGGCGGCCAAGGCGCGAATCGTCGCCGAGGATGAGCGCGAGACGCGCGGGCGGCGGGCGTTGCTCAACCTCGGCCATACGTTCGGGCATGCGCTGGAGGCGGAAACGGGCTTTTCCGAGCGGCTGTTCCACGGCGAGGGCGTCGCGGCGGGGATGGCGCTCGCCTATGGCTTCTCGGCGGCACAGGGGATCGCGCCGCAAGCGGCGGCGGTGCGGGTGGCTGACCATCTGCGCGCGGTCGGGCTGCCAGACGGGCTTGCCGCGGCGGGCGTATCGGCGAACGGCAAGACCTTGGTCGCGCACATGCTTCACGACAAGAAGATGGACGCCGGCACCCTGCCCTTCCTGCTCGCGCGCGACATCGGCGAGAGCTATGTCGACAAGGCGGTGGATCTCGGCGCGGTCGAGGCGTTTCTCGACGCGCAGCCGCGTTGATGGCGAACGCGCGGTTCGGCTGGTCCCCCCGCCCTAATCCGTTGGTGCCGAGGGTGGTCGAGGCACCCGCACTTCGGACGTATCTCTCGACTTCGCTCGGGACAAACCGAGGATGGGTGCGGGCCTCCCTTGCCGCTTTGCTGCTCGGCACCAGCGGTTGCGTCACCATCCCGCGTGAGGATTTCACGCAGGCCGAGCATGCCATCGCCTATCCGGTCGGCTTCCCGCACGTCCGTTACGGGATCAACGATCCGGCGGTGCGCGCGATGTTCCGGCCCGATGCCGCCGGCAACCCGCCGACGATGCTGGCACTGTCGGGCGGCGGCGCGAACGGGGCGTTCGGCGCGGGCGTGCTGTACGGCTGGACGCAGGAGGGCAATCGGCCCGCGTTCAGCGTCGTGACGGGGGTGAGCACGGGCGCGCTGATCGCGCCGTTCGCCTTCCTCGGGCCGAAATGGGATGCCGAGCTGAAGAAGGGCTTCACCGACGGCACCGCGTCACACCTGCTGCCATTCCCGTTCGTGCAGCCGCTGTTCCGCGACAGCATCTACACCGGCAAGCGGCTTCGCGCGCTGGTCGACAGTTTCATCACGCCCGCGCTGATGACTGCGGTGGCGCAAGAACAGGCGCGCGGACGCCGCTTGCTGGTCGCGACCACCGATCTCGACAGCCAGGATCTCGTGGTGTGGGACATGGGCGCGATCGCGGCGCGCGGCGGGCCGGCGGCACGCGATCTGTTCGCGACCGTGCTGACCGCCTCGGCCGCGATTCCGGGCGTGCTACCGCCAGTGATGATCGAAGCGCAGATGGGCAACCGTATCGCGCACGAGCTGCATGTCGATGGCAGCACGATCGGCGCGTTCTTCGCGTTGCCCGACACCGCGCTGATCCTGCCCGCAGGGCACACCTCGGGCGGCAGCATCTACGTGCTCGTCAACGGCAAGGCCGACGACGAATTCGCGGTGACGAAACGCTCGTTGATGTCTCTGCTGTCGCGCAGCTTCGACACGGCAAGCAAGGCGACCCAGCGCACCTCGCTGGCGACGGTGGCGGCGTTCGGCCAGCAGAACCATGTCGCGACCTGGGTTGCGGCGGTACCGCCCGACGAGAAATCCTCCTCACTCGACTTCCGCCAGCCGGCGATGCAGGCGCTGTTCGAGCTTGGCCGGGCGCGGATGGTGGCGGGCAAGGCGTGGGAAGATTTGCCGACGTCGCTGAAGAGTCCCGTAACGGCGCCCTGAGCCGGTTTCAGCCGCCCGCCATCGCCAGCGTGCGCCGCGCCGCCTTGAGGTGAGGCAGATCGTACATCTTGCCATCGATCCCGATCGTGCCGACCGCCGGCGTAGCCTCGAACGCGGCGACGATCCGGCGCGCGAAGGCGACCTCATCCTCGCTCGGCGAGAAGGCGGTGTTGATACCGGCGACCTGCGCCGGGTGGATCGCGAGCCGGCCCGAAAACCCTTCGGCGCGCGCGGCCCGGCTGGCGGCGCGCAGCCCGTCATCGTCGCGAAAATCGACGTACAGGGTGTCGATCGCCGGCACCCCGGCGGCGTGCGCGGCGAGCAAGGTCAGCGAGCGGACCATCTGGTAGGTGAACGCCCAGCCGCCATCCGCGCCGAGATTGGTGCTGGCGCCGATCGCCGCCGAGAGATCCTCCGCGCCCCAGGTGAGACCGGCGAGCCGGGTCAGACCGGCGGTAGCGAAATCACCCAGCCGGAATGGCGCGATCGGCGTTTCGGTGGCGACCGGCAGGATGCGGATGACGCCGGGGGCGAGGCCATGATCTTCTTCCAGCGTGTCGAGTTGCGCGGAGAGGGTGCGGACATCCTCGGGGCCGTCGATCTTGGGCTGCATGATGCCATCGGGATCGCCGGGCACGATCGCGGCGAGATCGTCAGCGGTCAGGCCGGTGTCGAACGGGTTGACGCGCACCCACAGTTGCACGGTGCGCTCGTCGCGGGGTCGCGCCTTCAGGAACGCGGCGACGAGATCGCGCGCCACGCCCTTGTTGGCGGGCGCGACCGAATCCTCGAGATCGAGGATCACCGCATCGGCGCCGCAGCCGTCGACCTTGGCGAGCTTCTTCTCGCTGTCGCCGGGGACGAACAGCCACGAGCGCAGCGGCGTCATGCCGGTTTCTTCCGTTGCAGGCCCGAACGGCGGCACGAAGCGACGAGTTCGTCGCGCTGGTTGTAGGCGCGGTGGAGGAAGGTGACGATGCCGGCCTCGGGGCGCGATTTCGACTCGCGCAGCTCGGCCACTTCGGTTTCGATATGCAGCGTGTCGCCGATGAACACCGGCGCGGGGAAGCGCACCTCGTCCCAACCGAGATTGGCGATCGCGGTGCCGAGCGTGGTGTCCCCCACCGACACGCCGACCATTAGCCCGAGCGTGAAGGTCGAATTGACGAGGATGCGGCCATAGTCGCTGTCCTTCATATATTCGGCATCGAGATGCAGTTGCGCGGGATTGTGCGTCAGCGTCGAGAACAGCAGATTGTCGGTTTCCGTCACCGTTCGCCGGATCGCGTGATGAAAGACCTGGCCTACGCTCAGCTCGTCGAACCACAGGCCGGCCATTATCGCTTTGCCGTTCTGGCGATCTCGCGCGCGTTGCCGGTCATGGTCCTGCTCCTCATGTTCGTTGACGTCGGGCTATAACGGCGATCGTTCCGGTTCTCCACTACAGGCCCAGCAGCAGTTCGCGATCCGCCGTGGCCGCGCCGACGAGCCAGTCGACGAACGCGCGGGTGCGCGGCAGCGCGATCACGTCGCGGTGGGTGGCGAGCCAAAACGACCGGGTGATGCGGACATCGTCGAGCACGCGCACCAGCGCCGGGTCGGTATCACCGATGAAGCACGGCAGCACCGCCACCCCCGCGCTCGCCGCCGCCATGCGATGCTGTGCGTTGATGCTCGACGAGCGCAGCCGGGGGCTGAGTTGGGGGTCGATCTCTTCGAGATAATCGAGTTCGGGCGCGTAGAGGAAATCGGGGATGTAGCCGATCAGCGGATGCGCGCGCAGCGCCGCCTTCGAGGGAATCGGATTGCGCTCGGCATAGGTGCGCGACGCGTACAGCCGCAGCGCGTAATCGGTCAGCCGCCGCGAGACGAGCGGGCCTTTGCGTGGGCGCGCCAGCACGATCGCGAGGTCGGTCTCGCGTCGCGACGGGCTGAGGAAGCCGCTGTTCGCGACCAGATCGACGTTGAGCCGGGGGTAGTCCGCGCTGAACGCGCCCAGCCGCGGCGCGACAAACCACGTGCCGAACCCCTCCGACGCGCTGACCCGCACGACGCCTTCGAGTGGATGCGCGCCCTGCTCGGTCACGTCCGACATCGCGCGTTCGAGCGCATCGGCCTTTGCCGCGAGCCGCTCGCCCATTTCGGTGAGATGCTGGCCGTCGCGGCGCTGCTCGAACAACGTGTGCCCAAGCGACTGTTCGAGCCGCCGGATTCGCCGCGTGACGGTGGTGGCATCGACGCCAAGCTGGACGGCGGCGCGCGCGATCTGCCCGGCGTGCGTGACGGCGAGGAAGAAGCGCATGTCGTCCCAGTTCATGAGCCTGCATTATTGCAGCTTAACGATGCAAGTCCACCCGTTGCTTTTGCAGCCCTTGCTGGCAAGGAGGGGGTGCGGCACAAGACCCGCGACCAAGGAGAGCTTCGGAATGGCAACCGCGATCCGCGACATCGATCACCTCATCGTCGGCCAGGGTGCCACGGCATCGGCGCGAACCGGCGACGTGTTCGATCCCAACACCGGCGCGGTGCAGGCGCGCGTTGCGCTCGGCACGCAAGCCGATCTCGACCGGGCGGTCGCCGCCGCGCAAAAGGCGCAGCCGGGCTGGGCCGCGACCAACCCGCAGCGGCGCGCGCGCGTGATGTTCGCGTTCAAGGCTTTGGTCGAAAAGAACATGGAGGAGCTGGCGCATCTGCTCTCTTCCGAACATGGCAAGGTGACCGCCGATTCGAAGGGCGATATTCAGCGCGGGCTCGAAGTGATCGAGTTCTGCTGCGGTATTCCGCACGTGCTGAAAGGGGAATTCACGCAGGGCGCCGGCCCCGGCATCGACGTCTATTCGATGCGCCAGCCGCTCGGCATCGGCGCGGGCATAACGCCGTTCAACTTCCCGGGGATGATCCCGCTGTGGATGTCGGGCGTGGCGATCGCGACCGGCAATGCCTTCATCCTCAAGCCTTCCGAGCGCGATCCGTCGGTGCCGGTGCGGCTCGGCGAACTGTTCCTCGAAGCGGGCTTGCCCGAGGGCATTTTGCAGGTCGTCCACGGCGACAAGGAAATGGTCGACGCGATCCTCGACCATCCCGCGATCAGCGCGGTGAGCTTCGTCGGCTCGTCCGACATCGCCCACTATGTCTATCGCCGCGGCGTCGCAGCGGGGAAGCGCGTGCAGGCGATGGGCGGCGCCAAGAACCACGGCATCGTCATGCCCGATGCCGATCTCGATCAGGTCGTCGCCGATCTGTCGGGCGCGGCGTTCGGATCGGCGGGCGAGCGCTGCATGGCGCTGCCGGTGGTGGTGCCGGTCGGCGAGAAGACCGCCGTCGCGCTGCGTGAGAAGCTGATCCCCGCGATCGCGAACCTCCGCGTCGGCGTCTCGACCGACAGCGACGCGCATTATGGCCCGGTCGTCACCGCGATCCACAAGAAGCGGATCGAGGACTGGATTCAGACCGGCGTCGATGAAGGCGCCGAACTGGTGGTCGATGGGCGCGGCTTCGAGTTGCAGGGGCATGAAGGCGGCTTCTTCGTCGGCCCGACCTTGTTCGACCATGTCACCACCGGCATGAGCGCCTACAAGGAGGAAATCTTCGGCCCGGTCCTCCAGATCGTCCGCGCCGACGATTTCGAACATGCGGTGCGGCTGCCGAGCGAGCATCAATATGGCAACGGCGTCGCGATCTTCACGCGCAACGGCCATGCCGCGCGCGAGTTCGCCGCGCGCGTCAACGTCGGCATGGTCGGCATCAACGTGCCGATCCCCGTGCCGGTCGCCTATCACACCTTCGGCGGCTGGAAGCGCTCGGCATTCGGCGACACCAACCAGCACGGCATGGAAGGCGTGAAGTTCTGGACCAAGGTGAAGACCGTCACGCAGCGCTGGCCCGACGGCGGAGTCGGCGATACGGCGAACGCCTTCGTCATTCCGACGATGGGGTGAGTATGATTGCTCGACTTATCGAAGTGCCCAAAGGCTGGGAAAACGGCGGAGACTTCTTATTCCGTTTCGACGGAGTAGGTGTCGACGCAGAATTTGGCGAAGTCGAGAATGTCGTCGTGAAGCTGCGGTTCGAGTCGGTTCGCAGTTTCCGCTTCATCGCCGAGGGCACGATCGATCAGTCCACAGACAAGACCGATCCGTTGGACGCACTCCTCAGCGAGCTTCCACTTCCCGATCCGCGCAGCCCGTCGAGCGATCATTATCGGGAGTTGGACGGTGGGAAAGGCAGACCGCGACTCTTTAGGCTTTTTCACTACAAGGCTGGGCTGTTCGAGGTCGTAGCTTCAACTTGGCAGACAATATGAGCAATCAGTTCGACCTGACCGACGACCAGCGCGAAATTCAGGAGCTGGCGCGGCGCTTCACCGCCGATCGTATCACGCCGTTCGCGGCGGAATGGGACGCCCAGCACATCTTTCCGCGCGACACGATCCGCGCGGCGGCGGAGCTTGGGTTCGGGGCGATCTACGTTTCGGAAAGCAGCGGCGGCATCGCGCTCGGGCGGCTGGAGGCGGCGCTCATCATGGAGGCGATGGCCTATGGCTGCCCCTCCACCTCGGCGTTCATCAGCATCCACAACATGGCGTCGTGGATGATCGACACGTTCGGCGGCGCGGACGTGAAGGCGAAATACCTGCCCGACCTCGTCGGGATGGGCCGAATCGCGAGCTATTGCCTGACCGAACCCGGCTCGGGATCGGACGCGGCGGCGCTCAAGACGCGCGCGGCGCGCGATGGTGATTCGTATGTCGTGACCGGCTCGAAGCAGTTCATCTCGGGCGCGGGCGAGAACGAAGTCTATGTCGTGATGGTCCGCACCGGCGAGGACGGGCCGAAGGGCATTTCCTGCCTCGTCATCGAGAAGGACATGCCCGGCGTCAGCTTCGGCGCGCAGGAGCGCAAACTCGGCTGGCATTCGCAGCCGACCGCGCAACTGATCCTCGATGGCGTCCGTGTGCCGGCGGAAAATCTGCTCGGCGCCGAGGGCGAGGGTTTCAAAATCGCGATGAGCGGGCTCGACGGCGGGCGGCTCAACATCGGCGCGTGTTCGCTGGGCGGCGCGCAACGCTGTCTCGACGAAGCGGTCGGGTACACCAAGGATCGTAAGCAGTTCGGCAAGGCGATCGCCGAGTTCCAGAACACCCAGTTCACGCTTGCCGACATGGTGACCGATCTGGAGGCGGCGCGCGCGCTGCTCTACATGGCGGCGGCGAAGGTGACCGCCGGCGCGCCCGACAAGACCCGGTTCGCGGCGATGGCGAAGCGGCTCGCCACCGATACCGGCTCGGCGGTGGCGGATCGCGCGCTGCAACTGCACGGCGGTTATGGCTATCTGATGGACTATCCGATCGAGCGCTTCTGGCGCGATCTGCGCGTGCATTCGATTTTGGAGGGCACCAACCAGGTGATGCGGATGATCATCGGGCGGGATTTGCTGAAGTGATGGCGCGGCATGATCCTCCCCGGTACGGGGAGGTGGCGCGCGCAGCGCGACGGAGGGGGGCTTCCACCAACGATACTGTTTGGGGAAGCCCCCCTCCACCATCCTTCGGATGGTCCCCCTCCCCTTGCAGGGGAGGATATTGATGGACGTCCTCACGTTCACCGACGGTTCCACCCTCCGTATCCGCCTCAATCGGCCCAAGGCGATCCATGCGCTCAACACCGGCATGTGCGTGGCGATGCTCGATGCGCTCGATGCTGCCGAGCGCGATCCGGCGATTGGAGCGGTGATGATCGACCATGCCGAGGGGCGCGGGTTCTGCGCGGGCGGCGATATCCGCATGATCGCGGAGAGCGGCGCCGCCGACGGCACCGCGGCACGGGACTTCTTCCGCGTCGAATACCAGCTCAACCACCGGCTGTTCACCTATGCCAAGCCGATCGTCGCGTTCATGGACGGGATCACGATGGGCGGCGGGGTCGGCATTTCGCAGCCGGCACGCTTCCGGGTCGCGACCGAGAACACCAAGTTCGCGATGCCCGAGACGGGTATCGGTCTGTTTCCCGATGTCGGCGGCGGCTGGTATCTGTCGCGGCTGCCGGGTCGGATCGGGCAATATATCGCGCTGACCGGCTATCGGCTCGATGGCGCGGAATGTCTCGCGCTTGGGCTGGCGACGCATTTCGTTCCTGCCGCGGCGCTCGATGCAGTCAAGGCTGCGATCACGGCGACGCCGCAGGCATTGGCCGCGATTCTCGACGATGCGAGCGCGCCCGCGTCCGATGCGCCGATTCTCGCGCACCGCGCCGAGATCGACCGGCTGTTCGCTTCCGACCGGCTGGAGGACGTGCTGGCCGCACTCGCCGCCGATCCCGGTGAGTGGGCGGCGGCGCAGCTTGCCACGCTCGCCACCAAGTCCCCGCAGGCGATGAAGGTCTCGCTCCGGCTGCTTGCCGAAGGTGCAGCGAGGGCCGACTTCGCCGACGAGATGCGGCAGGAATATGCCGTCGCCACGCGGGTCGCGCAGCGCCCCGACTTCATCGAGGGCGTACGCGCGCTGATCGTGGATAAGGACAATGCGCCGCACTGGAACCCCGCCACCCCCGACGGCGTGACCGACGCCGCCATCGACGCGATCTTCGCCCCCCTCCCCGCACATGAGGCCTGGACACCGGCATGACCTATCAAAACATCCTCGTCGAAGCGCACGACGCCGTCACGCTCATCACGCTCAACCGGCCGCAAGCGCTCAACGCGCTCAACACCGAGGTGTTGGCCGATCTGATCCATGCTTTCGCAGCGTTCGACGCCGATCCCGGCCAGCGCTGCGCGGTGTTGACGGGCAACGGCGAAAAGGCGTTCGCGGCGGGTGCCGACATCAAGGAGATGGTCGACAAGCCCGCCGCCGATTTCTTCCTGCAGGACTTCTTCTCCGGCTGGCAGAGCGGCGTGGTCGGCACGCGCAAGCCGTGGATCGCGGCGGTGAACGGCTTCGCGCTCGGCGGCGGCTGCGAGCTGGCGATGATGGCCGACTTCATCCTCGCCTCGG
>Ga0247735_1000575_pt1 | contig 14340 bp, 13 predicted proteins | sample UWRJL178409R2_FD_180934 | JGI IMG/M metagenome (GOLD analysis project Ga0247735, IMG submission 180934) | Plant litter microbial communities from Arlington Agricultural Research Station in Wisconsin, United States - UWRJ-L178-409R-2 | ecosystem: Environmental > Terrestrial > Plant litter >... | reverse complement strand
CCACATAGACGCCGGCAGCGAACAGGGCGAAGATGAAAGCCGGGCCGGCCAGCCCGACCTCGACCGCACCGATGCTGCCGAGGATCAGGAAGGGGGCGATCGCAGGGCCGAGGATCGTACCGAGCCCGAAAGCCGAGCCCAGAAGGGTCAGCGCCCGCGTGCGTTCTTCGCGGCTGGTGCGCCCGGCCACCAGGGCCTGAACCGCGGGCGGCGCCGCGGAGCCGAAAGCACCGTAGATCAGCCTCCCGACGATGAAGCAGATGAATGCGGCCGTTCCGCTGATCCAGCCATTGATTCCCGCGGCGAGGAAGATGCCACACAACAGCAGCGATACGCAGAAGCCGCCGATGCCGAGCAGGATCATCGCCCGCCGGCCATGCTTGTCGGATCGATTGGCCCAATAAGGCGCTGCGATTACCCATAGCAGGGCCGACACCGAAAAGGCGGCGGCGACCGCGCTGTCCGGCACTTTCAGGGAGCGCCCCAGCGCCGGCAGTACGGATTGCAGCGCCGTGTTGCCCGCAGCGATCGTCAACATCACCAGGAACAGGAGCGCGAAATCGCGATTGACCTCCCGTGCCTTCACTCCTTTGCCCAGCGATAGGAACGTTCGGCTGCGCAGACGATCACCTCATAGCTCTCATACCAGCGCGCACGCCCGGTATCGCGGATCGCCTTGTGTTCGGGATGGTCGCGCCACGCGAGCGCGCTTGCTTCATCCGCCCAGAAACTGAGGGTGATGCCGAGCCCCTCGAGCCCGCGCGTGCTCTCGATTCCGCGATAGCCGGGCTGGGTTCTTGCAAGCGACTCCATCGCCTCGGCCGCGGCGCCATAGCCTGCATCGTCCACAGCGGTGCGCCGGGAGAGGAAGATCACCACGATCTGGCCGGTCCGGTCGTCGCGCATGCGCCTCGCTTAAGCGCTTCGCGCCCGCACGCAACCCCGAACGGGACGCTCATCGCATCTCAAGCGGAGCCTAAGACTTGAATGTTCGTTACAGGATTGCGACAGGTGCTCGTGACTCATCAAGAACAAGGATCGCCAGTGACCGTTTCCACCACTGCCGCCCGGCGCCAACGCCGGGCCGCTGCCGGAGTGTCCTCACCCTGGGCGATGTTCCTGAAAGGGTTCATGAAACATCCGGTAATGGTCGGATCGATCGTGCCTTCCTCGGGCAAGCTGATCCGCAAGATGCTTGGCCCGGTGGACTGGCAGACAACGAAGCTGTTCGTCGAATATGGCCCAGGCGTCGGCACCTTCTGCCCGCACATCCTGGAACGGATGGCGCCCGACGCCAAATATATCGCAATCGACACCAATCCGGATTTCATCCGCTATCTGCGCCATGAGATCACCGACCCCCGTTTTCTGGCGGTAAGCGGATCGGCTGCCGATGTGCGCCAGATCGTCCGGGACCATGGTTTCGACCATGCCGATTACGTGCTGTCGGGCCTGCCCTTCTCGACCCTGCCCGCCGGTGTCGGCGACGCCATCGGCCAGGCGACAGCGGATGTGCTTCGTCCGGGCGGCGCCTTCCTGGTCTATCAATTCTCCCCCAAATGCCGCGACTTCATCGAACCTTATATTCCGAAGGTCGAGCACGACATGGAATGGTGGAACGTACCGCCGGCCCAACTTTATTGGGCGTGGAAGGAATAGCTCAGGGCTTCTTCTCTAGCCGTCTGCGCGGTCCGAAGTTCAACCTCTTCGTCACATTATAATCGAGCACGGTCATCACGAAAAAGGCGGCCGCCTGTTTCGTGCGGACCCACCAGTTGGAACGCGCCTTGTAAAGGGCGACTGTGATCCGTTCCGACTGGTCGACCTCGCCATCGACATAAGCGCGCACATGCGCGGCAAAGGTCTTGTCCTCGATCCGGAGCATCATCTCCAGGTTCAGGAACAGGCTGCGTATGTCGTAATTGGCCGAGCCGATATAGACCACGTCATCGATCACGAAGAGCTTGGTGTGGAGCTTGGTCGGTTGATATTCGTAGATCTCGACGCGCTTGCGCAGCAGCCCTGCATAGGTGAAGCGCGACGCCCAGATCGCCGCCCCATGATCGTTCTTCGACGGCAGGACGATCCGCACCTTGCCGCGCATGCCGGCTCTGTCGAGCCGTCTCAGCATGCCGGGGCTTGGCGCGAAATAGCCGGCGATGATGTCGATCGTCTGACCGGATTGCAGATCCCTTTTCACCGCACGCGCCCATGGCGACAAACGCCGCGTGGGGCCGCCGAACAGCCAGCGCGTCTTGCCCTCGGGTTCGCTCCAGGTGCCAAGGGCGCGGCGCAACGAACGGAGCGATGCCTTGGGCTGTTTCGACCAGCGTGACAGCGCGTCGAAATAACCGGCGATATGCCCTACGGCGGGCCCCTCCACCAGCAGCCCGAGATCGCGCCATGCTTGTTCGTCCGGGGTGCCGAAATAGCTGTCCTGGACATTGAACCCGCCGATAATGGCGCGCGCTTCATCCGCCAGCACCAGCTTCTGGTGGTTGCGCAGCAGATAGCGCCGACCCCAGCGCGGCACGAAACGGCAGACATCGACGCCAGCGTCGCGCAGGGGCTCGAAGAAATTGTGCTGCTCGGCGTGCTCGCTGCCAAGGCCGTCGACCACGAGCGATACCGCGACGCCCCGCGCCGCCGCATCGAGCATTGCCTGGCGCACCCGGGCGCCCGCGGCATCGTCGACATAGATGTAATAGATGATCCGCAGCGTTCGCTTCGCGCTCGCGATCAACGCGATCATCGCCTCCAGCCGGCGCGGCCCGGTATCGAGCATGGTCAGTGTGTTGCCGTCGACAGTGAAGCTCGGCTGGACGGCGGGTTCGGTCATCGGTCAGATGTGGTCGCCTGCGCGGTCAGGGGCAAGCCGGATTTCTTGACTCTTGCCAGGCGAGGCCCTAGATCGCCGGTCTTCATTCTATCGTTGTTTGCGAAGGAAGCCGTTCATGGCGCGCGTCACTGTCGAGGATTGCGTCGACAAGATTCCCAACCGGTTCGATCTGGTGCTGTTCGCAGCGCAGCGTGCGCGGCAGATTTCCGGCGGCGCCGACCTGACGATCGATCGTGATCGCGACAAAAACCCGGTCGTCGCGCTGCGCGAGATCGCCGAGGAGACGGTGCGCCCGAATCACCTGGAAGAGGCAGTCGTTTCCGGCCTGCAGCGCGTCCAGGTCGACGACGAGGACACGCCCGACGAGATCGGCAGCCTGGCCGCGTCGGCGGAGGCCCTGCGCCTCACCGCCGCTGCGCCGCCGCGCAACCAGAATCTGGGTGGCGACTACGAGGGCTGAGCTCTGGTAACCGAACGAACAAAATGGCCCGCGGAGCGATCCGCGGGCTTTTTTGTGTTTGCGATGATGACCGCCTCGGACTCGGCAGTTATTCTTCGGGTGCCGCGTCCCGCCGCCCCTTGAAGCCCTGTGCCACGACATACCATTCGGACGAGCCCTTGCGGCTCGCCGGCGGCTTGGCGTGCTTCACCGTCTTGAAGTTGCGCTTCAGCTCGGTGACCAGCGACGCATCCGCGCCACCGGCAAACACCTTGCCGACAAACACTCCGCCCGGTTCCAGCACATCGACCGCGAAGGCGAGCGCGGCCTCGACCAGCGCCATGGTCCTGAGCGCGTCGGTCTGCGGATGGCCCACCGTGTTGGCCGCCATGTCCGACAGCACCAGGTCGGGTGCGCCGCCGAGCGCCTCGGTGAGTGCCGCCGGGGCGGCATCGTCCATGAAATCCATCTGGAGGATGACGACATCGTCGATCGGATCGACCGGCAGCAGATCGATGCCGACGATCGCGATCTTGGGCGAGCGTCGCCGAATCACCTGGCTCCAGCCGCCCGGCGCGATGCCGAGATCGACCACGCGCTTTACGCCGCGCAGGAACCCGAAGCGTTCGTCCAGCTCGATCAGCTTGTAGGCAGCCCGGCTGCGATAGCCCTCCGCCTTGGCGCGTTTGACATAGGGGTCGTTGAGCTGGCGATCGAGCCAGCGCGTCGATTGCGGAGTCCGCCGCCGTGCGGTCTTGACCCGGACCCGAAGGCCACCACCATCCTTGCTCATAAAGCTTTCCCGCCGATCAATCGGCGCAATATGCCTTCGCGAATGCCGCGATCGGCGACGCCGAGCCGTTCGGCCGGCCAGAGATCCATGATCGTTTCGAGGATTGCGCAGCCGGCCACGACCAGATCGGCCCGCTCATTGCCGATACAGGGCAAGGTGGCGCGTTCCGCAAGGCTCATTCGCGACAGGTCGCTGCTGATCTTCCGCATCGAGGCCGCAGGCACGATCAATCCGTCGACCGCGGACCGATCATAATGCGACAGGCCGAGATGGACGCTGGCGAGCGTCGTGACGGTGCCGCTGGTACCAAGCAGCCGCGGCCGATCCATCCCGGTGGGCAGGCGACCGGCGAAACCGGCGAAGCTGTCGGCGACGAGGCTGCGCATCCGTGCATAGGCGACAGCCAGGCCGTCAGGCCCCGTGCCGCCGCCGGCACTCTCGGTAAGCGAGACCACGCCCCATGGCGCGCTGTGCCAGTCGAGCACCACCGGCACCGGGGGCCGGGTATCGACCAGCACCAGTTCAGTCGACCCGCCGCCGATGTCGAACACAAGGGCGGGATCGTCGCCCGGCTCGATCAGCGCCTGGCAGCCGAGCACGGCAAGCCGCGCTTCCTCTTCGGCGGAAATGATGTCGAGATGGATGCCCGTCTCTTCATAAGCGCGGGCGATGAACTCAGGGCCGTTGCTCGCGCGCCTGCACGCCTCGGTCGCGACCGAGCGTGACAGGGTGACGTTACGGCGCTTGAGCTTGTCGGCGCAGACCTTCAGCGCGGCCAGCGTGCGGTCGATCGCCGCATCACTGAGACGGCCGGTGGCGGCGAGCCCTTCGCCCAGTCGGACGATTCGCGAAAAGGCATCGACCACCGCAAAGCCGTTGCCCTGCGGCCGCGCGATCAGCAGGCGACAATTGTTGGTGCCAAGGTCAAGCGCGGCGAAGTGGCGCGCCTCCTGCCAACGCGCGCGTCCCGCCCCAGGGTTTTTGCCGGGGGTCGGCGCCGAACGGGCAGGTCTGTCCTGCCGGTACGGCATCTTGGGCGAATGATCCCCCATGCCGTGTGTACTCGCTTTTATGTTCTGCCGTCGCGTCGGCCCGGAAAGGCCGACGTTCGGTGCTTGAGGCGAAGGGTAGCGCAGGCAATGCCGTGCGGCAAGCAGTGCGCCTGCCATCGGTTGACAGCCCCGGCGCGTCCCCGTAGATCGCCCCCCACGTTGCCCCGTCGTCTAATGGTAAGACTACGGACTCTGACTCCGTCTATTGAGGTTCGAATCCTCACGGGGCATCCATCCACCATAGAATCGAGATGATCTGGCGCCTTGCGCGCGCTGGCTTATTTGCGCGGATGGCCGCGTTCTCCAGGCGCGTCTCACCACCCGCCGTAGCGGCGATTCTTCATCAACACATTCGGGAATAGACGGCAGCCGCCCGGCTTAGCCGGCGGCGGGGTATGTCACGGCTCGCGGCGAGGGCCGCCAACCGTGCGTGGTTCGGCTGGAACGCGAGCCGCCATTCGGACCGACGCCTCTTCCATACGGATGCGCGAGCGCTCGAGATGGACGCGCATCGCCGTCTCGGCCGCCGCCGGATCGCGCGCGAGCAGGGCGTGGATGATCTCGGCATGCTCCTGCGCTGCTTCCTGCGGAGCGTTGGTGTTGAACAGGAAGCGGAAGATATGAAGGTGCATGTGCAACCGCTCGATCGTCTCCGCGATCAGATGGTTGGCGCTGCCGGTGGCGACCAGACTGTGCAGCATCGCGTCCGCCTCGGCGAAGCGGGCATAGGCGACCCCGGTTTCCGCCTGGATCCGGTCCATCTCCTCTTCCATCGCCGAGAGTTGACGCAGCGTCTCGTCGTTCATCGATTCGGCGGCGCGCGCGGCGGCATAGGGCTCGATGAGCTGGCGCAGCACATAGAGGTCGCTCACCTCGGACGGCGTCATCTGGGCGCTGGCATGATAGCCGACATTGGGAACCTTGATGACGAGCTTCTCGGCCTCGAGCCGGCTCAGCGCCTCACGGATCGGGGTCTGGGAGATGCCGAGCTTGCGTGCGACGGCATCGATGCCGATGCGCGTGCCGGGCGCGATCTCCATCGAGACCAGCATCGACAGAAGATGCTCATGCGCCCAGGCAACCAGAGTCGGCACCGGGGCAGGCCGCGGCGAGCGATAGCCGGCAGGCGGGAAAGTGATCGGAGAGTCGGAGTTGTCCATTTAGGTCTCGAAATGCAACGGCGCCGTGGCGTCTATGCAACACCTATAGGATATCGGATCACTGCGGGAAAGGACGATCGCAGAGCGATAAATAAGGTAAATCGATTACCGTCGGACGCGGCATGGAAGGTTCTACTTCCAGTATTTGCCGGCGAACCGGATAAAATAGGGCCAGTTAGGATTGGGCGTATGGCCCTCGATATGCTGGCGATATCCGATATCACCTTCGCCGAGATAGGTGAGGATCGGAGGGAAGCTCGAGGTCTCCAACCCCTTCTTGCCAAGGAGAGTCCAGACCGGGCTTGCGGCGGCCGACGCCATGAACATGCCGCGCGCGTCAACCCAGCCGTCCCCGGGTACGGCGGAGAGCGGGGTCATGATCAGCGCGCCGCCGCCGACGAACAAGGGGCGCGGTGCGACCATTGCGATCAGCTCATGGCTGTCGACCGACATCTCCCGGGCATCATGCCCCTGTGCCGCGAACTTCAGGAAATTGCCGGCGAACCAGTGGAATTCATTGACCGCCGCCAAATTGGGAATGCCCTCCCCGAAATTGCGACGATAGAGCGCGGCACCGCCCGCACCCGAGGACGAGATGAACCCAGTGGCGAATCGCTGGTCATAGGCGAGCGCGACAAGCGCTGCCTTGCCGCCGCGCGAATGGCCGAAGATCGCGATCTTCCTCGCATCCACATCCTTGTCGGTGGCGAGATAGTCGAGGCCCCGGCTCGCGCCCCAGGCCCAGGCGCGCAACACGCCCCAATCCTCGAGGCTGCGCGGCTGCCCCTTGTTGACCAGGCCGATGATGCCCTGAGTGAGGCCCGCCGCATTGTCGGCCTGCACGCTGTTGGTATCGAGGGTCGCGAATCCCCAGTTCTTCGCCAGCAATTGCTCTCGGTAATCGGGGCCCGGCGGCAAGGCTGGCGCACCTGGCGGACGCGGTCGCGGATTGACCGAGCCGAACGACATCACGACAGGGACGCGCTTGCCCCTGGCGGATGCCGGCGTCGACACGTTCATCAGGATATCGACTTTGATCCCGGGCGCCGCCGCATTGTCGACATGGCCGACGAGCTTCCGGGTGACCACGGCGGTCGTGCCGATCGTCTCCTCCACCGTCTCGGCCACCCGCCAGGTCACCATCGGCACATTGGCCGGCGCCCGGCCATAGACTTCGCGGTCGAACAGTTCGGCAATCTCGGCACGGCGCGCGGGCCATTGCGCCGCTTTGGTCAGCTTGACCCCGGTATTGCTGGTCAGCGGGTCGGGAAGATCGGGAAAGGGATTGGCCCGGGTCTCGTCGAAATTGGCGAAATCGGGCTTGCTCGGATCGCGCGCCGATACGGTCGGAGTCAGTGCCGCGATTCCCAGTAGCTGCATCTCGCGGGCGCGCTCCGCCGCGGATTCCACCGCGATCCGGTCACGCTCGGGGTCGGCCGACGGGGCAGCCTGGGCCTGGGTCGGCGTCTGGGCGGCGCAGATCGCCGGGACGGCAAGGGCGGTAGAGACCAGCAGGACGGCAACGGTGGAAAGCCTTCCCTTCACGATCTTCTCCTGGTCACCCACCGTGAATGAGTAAAAATGGCGGGGCGAAGCCGAAGCGACGCCCCGCCAGGGGTCCCGTGCTCGGGAGCAACGGGAGGGGTTGGGTAGGCGCCGGGTGGCTCAGCGCTTGTACAGCGGCGGCGTGCCGGCAACCTTGGTCCGGAGACGATAGATGCTGGTCGAGCCAGTGAAATAGAGGTCCTTGCCGTCGGCGCCGCCCCAGGCGAGGTTGGCGGCGACTTCGGGCAGCTTTATCTGGCCGAGCAGCTTGCCCTGTGGCGAGATGACCCGAATACCGCCCGGGCCAGTGCTCCAGACATTGCCGGCGACATCGGTCTTCAGACCGTCGGGACCGCCACGGCCCATGCCGCGATCATAGGTGAACAGCACGCGCGGGTTGGACAGCGCGCCATCCTTGCCCACGTCATAAGCGCGGGTGAACATCTCCGGCCCATAGCTGTTGACGTAGAAGGTCTTGCCGTCGTTCGAGAAAGCAAGGCCATTGGGCAGCTTCAAATCGGTTACCATCGGCGTCAGCTTGCCTCCGGCATAACGATAGACCCCGGCAAAGGGCTGCTCGATCGGCGGCGACGGCTCCATGTTCATCGGACCGAAGGGCGGATCGGTGAACCAGAGCGCCCCGTCCTTCGCGAACACCAGGTCGTTCGGGCTGTTGATCTTCTTGCCGTCATAGGTGCTGAGGAACGGCTTGATCGCGAGCTTGGCGTCGAGCCGTGACAGGTTGCGGCCGCCCTGCTGGGCATAGACGATCGTGCCGTCCTTGTCGGTGGCCATTGCGTTCGGACCGAGCGTCTTGCCCGGCTTCGGGTTGGGATAACCACCGGCATGATCGACCAGCAGCTCGACCTTGCCGTCGGGCGTGACCGCACGGATTTCCTCGCCGCCGACGTCGGAGAACCAGAGCCGGCCCTGGCGCCACATTGGCCCCTCGACGAACTTGAAGCCGGTTGCGACCTTCTCGATCTGCGCGTCGGGCGCGATCAGTACATCAAGCGCGGGGTCGACGCGAACGACCTCGGACACGGGTGCGGCCGGCGGTGTCTGGGCGACCGAGGCGCTGATCGCCACGATCCCGGCACTCATGGCAAGCGCGTATTTCAGCACGGACTTCATCGCATCCCCTCCAGGACTATTCCAACCCGGCCGGGATAACCCGGCCGCAGATTTCACTTCGCGTCGGGCTTGGCCGGCTCGGGGCCAAAATTCGCCGCGAGATAACCGATCACCATGCTCATATCGTCAGGCGTCAGATCGGCCCCGCGATCGACCATGAGCTGCACCGTCGCCGCCCAGTCATCCGCACTGCGGCGCTGGTTGAACACGCTGGCCGTCGAATGGCAGGTGCTGCAGCGTTCGTTGATCACGGCGAGCGCCGGACCAGGCGGCGGCGTCGGGGTGGCGGCCTCCGCCACCGGCGCGGCGGCTGCCGGAGGCGCACTCTGCGCCTCCAGCCCACGCGTCGCCACGACCGCAAAGGCCAAACCCATCACACTCAACGCTATCTTGCTTGCAGACATGTCGACCCGATACTCCAGTTACACGATCACTTCTTGGGCAGCGCAAAAGCCAGCACCGCATCGCTCGATACCGGCGCGCCGTTGAATCCGCCGGTATCGACGGCCGCCACATATTGACGGCCGCTCTTGCCGGCATAGGTGATGGCCGAACCATAGATCGATGCTGGCAGCGCGGCCGTCCACAAGACCTTGCCGGTCTTCGTGTCGAAAGCCCGCATCTTGTTCTCGTCCGTACTTCCGAAGAAGGCGAGGCCGGTCGCGGTAAGGATCGGCGCGCCGGAGCTGAGCCGGCCGGTATCGCGCATGCCTTCCGGCAGGCTATCGGTCGAGCCGAGCGGCACGCGCCAGGCGATCTTCCCGCTGCTCACATTGACCGCGACCATCTCGCCCCATGGCGGTTTGCCGCAAGGCGTCCGTGTCTCGCGATCCCAGAAATAGACATAGCCGCGCGCGAGATCGTAGGAGCCGTTCGCCTGCTTCGCCAATTGCTGCGGACTCGCGAGCGAGTTCACATTGGTGATGTACAGGCCCTGCTTCGGATCGAAGGCGCCGCCACCATAATCGACGCCGCCAAGGCTGCCCGGGAAGAAGGCGACCGCCGAATCGGCGCGGAGCGGCTGGAACATCTTGCTCGGAACGACCTTGAAGTCGCGCACCACCTTCTCGCAACGCTGCTTTATGTCAGGCGTCATGTCGGCGAGATCGGACATCTCGAAGGACAGGCGGGTAAGCGGTGGCGGGGCCGAGGGCATCGGCTGGGTCGGCGACGGATGCTCGTCGGGGATATCCGTCTCGGTCGGTACGGGGACTTCCGTCACGTCATAGAGCGGCTTTCCGGTCACGCGATCGAGGATGAACATGATCGCCATCTTGCTCATCACGGCAATCGCCGGGATGGTGCGACCCTTCCTCTTGACGTCGATCAACGTCGCCGCAGGCAGGTCGACGTCCCAGATGTCGTGATGCACGACCTGGAAATGCCAGAGATACTTGCCGTTATTGGCGTCTACCGCGACGATCGAATTGCCGTAGAGATTATCGCCCTTGCGATCCCCGCCCCAGCGATCGAAGCTGGGTGCCGCGATCGGCAGATAGGCGATGCCGCGCTTCTCATCGACGACGATCTGCGTCCAGACATTGTTGCCCGACCGATTTTTCCAGCTGTCGCCTTCCCAGGTGCCGAAGTTCGGCTCGCCGGGCTGCGGCACCGTGTGGAAGGTCCAGACCAGCTTTCCCGACCGGGCGTCCCACGCGCGAACGTCGCCGCGCGCACCGAGCGACGGGGTCTCCTGCACGCGCGAACCGGTGATGATCAGATCGCCATAGATTGCCGGCGGGCCCGACATGCCGAATTGGGTATTCGGATTGCCATTGGTGATTTCCGGCGTCTTCATGTTGACGATGCCGTTCTCGCCGAAGCCGGGCACCGGAACTCCGGTGGCCGCATCGAGCGCGATCAGCCGGCCTGACCGCGTACCGAACACGATCTCGGGCCTGGCCTTGCCGGAGCCTGGCCAATATTGCACGCCGCGGGTCGAGGCCTGATCTCGCTCGGGCATCTGATAGGCCCAGAGCTCCTTGCCGGTATCGGCATCGAGCGCGACGACCTTGCCATAGGGCGACGGGAAATACATCACGCCGTTCATCACGATCGGCGTCGCCTGCGACGAGGAGAAGCGCGGGCGCGGCGGCGGCGCTGCGTTGGCGGGTGCGTTCGGCATTGGCGGGAAGGCCGGAACGACAAAGTCGGCCGGCTTCATGTTATAGGTCCACGCAACCTGGAGCTTGTCGACATTCTGCGGCGTGATCTGAGTCAGCCGCGAATAACGCGACGCCCCCTGGTCGTTACCGTAGCTTGGCCAATCCTTGTCGGCGGGAGCGGCATGGGCAGAGGCGGCGATCGTCGCGACGCCCGCGAGCAGCAGCGCGATCCTCAACGAGCGGTCCTCGGACGAGCGGCCTGCGCGGCCATGTACGACGCCTTGGACGCCAGGTCCTTTGCTACACCGATCACCATCATATCGAGGGGATTTGCTCCTGTTGAACGAATGGAACGCGATTGGCCGACATCGATGGGGATGACGTCGCCCGTATGAATGGGGGCTGTCTCGGAACCGACGGTCACTTCGCCGTCGCCCGAAATGACCAGATAAACCTCGCTCATCTCCTGGCTGGTCCGGGTGCCAACCGACGCGGCCTGCGGAATCCGAAGATGATCGACATAGGACCAGGGCGTCGAGAAGACGGTCGGATCAAAGGCGCGGCGATATTGTACCGTACCGGTGCCGCCATCCATGCCGGCGACGGGACGAAGCTTCGCCGGATCGAAACGGGCCGAGATGAACTGCGGAATGGGATCGAGCGTAACATCGGTACGCGGATCATCCAGGTTGAACGCGTCGTAGGTCTTGGTCAGCCCAACATTGATATTGACCCACTGCACAGGCTTGTCAGTGGGGTTGTAGATGCCGTGCGCCTGACCCATCCGGTCGGGCACAGCGGCCGGGCCCTTGATGAGCGAGGTATGGCCGTTGATCGTGAACTGCGCCTCGCCGTCGAGGATGACGAACATCTCTTCGCAATTATTGTGGAAATGCTCGCCGATGCCGCTTTTCGGCGCGATCACGCCGCGGTGCACGAAGATCAGATTGGTGCTCAGCGCGTCGGTACCGAAGATCTGGCCGAACTCCATCGAGCCGGCGCCGGCATGAACGCCTTCGCTGCGACGGAATTTGGATGGATCGGTGTGACCGATACGCTGCGCGAGCGGTTTGGCGGATGGCGCAGGAGCAGCGGACTGCCCATGAGCCGCGGCGACGTAGAGCATCGGCGCGATCAACGCGCACGCCAGATAGTGCTTCCTCAACCCAGATCTCCCCTCAGCATCGTGGCCGGCCCCTCACGGACCCGGCTCAGACGTTGTTCTTTGTTTCGACGAATGCTAGCAGGCTGCAATATCATATACAATATGATCCTGAGCCGATCGGCGACGGGGCGGAAATCTGAGGGGATTGGGTCATGACGACAGAAGTGAGACGCTCGCGCGTGCGAGTCTTGTTGATTTTCCTGCTTTTTATGTTGAGCGCGGTCGCGTTCCTCGACCGGACCAACATCTCGGTCGCGGGCGTGCAGATGCGCCAGGAATATGGCATCGACCAGATTCACCTGGGCTGGGTCTTTAGCGCCTTTCTGATCGGCTATGCGGCCTTCCAGGTTCCTGCCGGCTGGCTCGCGGTGAAAATCGGGCCGCGCAAGGTCCTGACCTATGGCGTCATCTGGTGGGGCGTGCTGTCCGCCGCGACGGCCCTGGTTTCCCCCGCCCTCGGCAATACCGTGCTGCAGCTGATCATCGTCCGCTTCCTGCTCGGCGCGGGCGAGGCAGTAATCTATCCCGCCGGCAACCAGCTCCTGTCGCGCTGGATTCCGATCCAGGAGCGCGGCAAGGCCAATGGCCTGATCTTCGCCGGTGTCGGCGCGGGATCGGGCCTTACTCCGCCGCTGATCACCGCGCTGATCGTCTTCGGCGGGTGGCGTGTGTCCTTCTATGCCTGCGCGCTGATCGGCATCGTCGTCGGTGCCATCTGGTATGTGCTCGCGCGCGACAAGCCGGAAGATCATCCGTCCGTTTCCGCGTCTGAACTCGCCCATATCCGGGCGGGTCTTCCCGCAGTGTCGACTGGTCCGACGCCCGCCACGCCCTGGGGCACGATCCTGACCGATCGTAACGTCTGGGGCCTGTTCATCAGCTATTTCTGTTTCGGCTATGTCGCCTGGCTCTTTTTCAGCTGGTTCTTCATCTACCTGGCCGAGGTGCGCCATGTCGACCTGAAGACCAGCGCGTTGTACAGCTCGATGCCGTTCATCGCGATGACCATCTGTTGCCTGAGCGGCGGTGCCGCCAACGATCGGATCGCCAAGAAATACGGTCTGTTCTGGGGACGCAGCGGCCTGGCGGTGGTTGCCTTCGTCCTGACTGCCGGCTTCCTTGCCGCGGGGTCGCAGGTGACCAGCACCGGGCTCGCCGTGGTGATCCTGGCGGGCGGCGCTGGCGCGCTCTATCTGTCACAGAGCTCGTTCTGGTCGGTCACGGCCGACATCGCCGGACCCTATACCGGCGTCGTTTCGGGCTTCATGAACATGGGCTGCCAGATCGGCGGCGCGATCACCGCGTCGCTGACGCCCTGGATCGCGGCGGAATATGGCTGGATCGCAGCGTTCGGCACCGCCGCCTCGCTGGCGGTCATCGGGGCGGTCGCCTGGTGCTTCGTTCGGCCTGATCGGCTGATCGTTGCCGAGCGGCCGGCTGCGCCCCATCTCGAGGCGGTTGCCGCCTGATTCGCCGACGGGCAACATTGATTGTAAATGCCGTCGGCGGGCGGCGCGTATGAAGGAAGACATTGAATGACGACGCTGCCGCTTTCCGGCATCCGGGTGCTCGATATCACCCAGGTCATGGCAGGCCCGTTCTGCTGCATGCTGCTGGGTGACATGGGCGCCGACGTGATCAAGATCGAACCACCCAAAACGGGCGATTCGACGCGTCATTCGATGGGCTTCCGGCTGAAGGGCGAGGACAGCCCCGGCTTCCTCGCGCTCAACCGCAACAAGCGCAGCATCACGCTCGACCTGAAGAATCCGGACGATCGCGATGTGCTGTATGCCCTGGTCAAGACCGCCGATGTGGTGGTCGAGAATGCCCGGCCGGGCGTCGCCGCCCGGCTCGGCATGGGCTATGACACGCTCAGCGCGATCAACCCGCGGCTGATCTATGCCAGCATCTCCGGCTTCGGCCAGACCGGCCCCTGGGCGCAGCGCCCCGGATTCGACCTGATCGCCCAGGCGATGTCGGGCGTGCTGAGCTCGAACGGCTTTCCCGGCATGGAGCCGGCCAAGAACTCGATCGCCGTCGCCGATCTCGGTGCGGGGCTGTTCTCGGTCTACGCGATCCTGAGCGCGGTGATCGGCCGCGCGACG
>Ga0247735_1000573_pt1 | contig 14376 bp, 16 predicted proteins | sample UWRJL178409R2_FD_180934 | JGI IMG/M metagenome (GOLD analysis project Ga0247735, IMG submission 180934) | Plant litter microbial communities from Arlington Agricultural Research Station in Wisconsin, United States - UWRJ-L178-409R-2 | ecosystem: Environmental > Terrestrial > Plant litter >... | reverse complement strand
CGTCGAGTACGCGCTCGAGCCGTTCCGCGGCACCCCCGGCGTCTTCGTGCACGGCTCGAACGACTACCACGGCCCGGTGCTGAAGAATCCGTTCACGTATTTCACCGGCCCGTCGAAGAAGAGCCACCGTGCTCCCAACCTCGACACCGCCGCCCTCAACGCATACTTCGACGGTCTCGGCTGGCTCGACCTCAACAACACCGCGCGCGCCCTCAGCATCAAGGGCTCGAACCTCGAGTTTCTCGGCGTCGGCGACGCCCACATCAACTGGGACCACCTGGAGCGCCTCCCGGGCGCCATGGACGAGCTGCGCGAGAACGTGGGATGGGCGGATGACTCCGGCGCCTCCGACCCCGTCACCATCGGCCTCACGCACGCCCCGTACCGTCGCGTGCTCGACAACTTCCTCACCCAGGGTGCCGAGCTGATCTTCGCCGGCCACACGCACGGCGGCCAGGTCTGCGTGCCCGGGTACGGTGCACTGGTGACCAACTGCGACATCCCGCGCGAGCAGGTTCGCGGCCTCAGCCTCTGGCGACACGCCCGGCGTGTCGCCTACCTGGAGGTCTCCGCGGGGCTCGGCACATCCATTTATGCCCCGGTTCGCTTCGCTTCGCCGCCCGAAGCGGTGCTACTGACACTTGTCGGTCGAGATTTCAGCTATTCTTGATGAGGCTCGTGCGCAGGTGAGAATCTGAGCGCGAAACAATCGGGGTGTGGCGCAGTTTGGTAGCGCGCTTCGTTCGGGACGAAGAGGTCGTGGGTTCAAATCCCGCTACCCCGACAGAGTAAGAAACCAGAGCAGCAGAGAAGGGCCGCGAGCAATCGCGGCCCTTCTTCTGTTAAGCGGTCGCGACTGTTTGCACTGCAAAGACAAATCTGTCGAGTGTGCTCCACACGAAGTCGTCGTCGCAGCGATATCCGCGCAACAAGGTCCGGCCATCCACAGCCCGCAGGTAGAAGCCTCTGGGGTGGTTTCCCGTGGGCGTCCTTGCGTCGCCGCACGCGATTCTGCTTGAACGCGTCGTTCTCCCTCGTTGCCTCGGCGACTAAGAGGTGAGAATCCGGCGGAGGTTGGATGCCACCACTGCGAAGGCGAGAGCGAGGTAGACCGCTGCGTAGCCGCGGCCGGATCGTTTTTCCTTCTTGTCAACGCCACCTTGCATGGCGCTTTTTAGGAGCGAGTTGGAATATTCGACCAAGCTTCGCATGCCGTAGTGGTGTCGCCATTCGTCGGTCTTGTAGGCACACCGCTGGCTCCATTTGATGGGCGGAACCGTGCGAAGCGTATTCTTCGAGAGTTCAGCCAGAGGCTTACGTGCGCGAGTTTTTCCCACTTTCGCTTCGACGGGCGATACCGGCGGATTGGGCTTCGCCGTCATCTTTTCCGAGGGCGGGTATATTAATCGCTGATATCCATCCATGTCACGTGCGCCTTTTCGGAATCATTCAGTACTTCTCGCGCGTGTCGGCCTGTCGTTGGAAACGCTCTTTTGTGCCGCGGAAAGCTGCCTTCTGGCGCGCAACTGCGCGTTTTGCTTTGACGGTGACGCGCTCTTGGCCTTTCGGGAGAGCCTTGTTTGGGTCCTGGTGGTCTGCGTCATAGAGAACATTGTTGGCTTTCTGGCTGACCTCTTCCCTAGTGGCGCAGTTCGCGGTCGCAGAAATTCGCCCCGGGTATCTCCCGGCCACAAGAACCGGAACGTCATCGAGCGCGGCTCCTGCTGACTCAAGCAATGGTTAGGTCTGGCAACCCGTTACGACAAAGTCGCCGTAAGCACAGACTACCTTCGAGTATCGACGTGAGTCTGAGACGCTTCAGGATGCTGGCACGTCCATGATTTCGGTCCGGTCGAGTTGCCTCCGGCGCCGGAGTGGTTCGAAAGGAACGGTGGGTGCCGCGTCGTACGCATCACGGCTATAGAAAGGATCGAACTTGTGGTTTACGAGTGATGCGAGGTAGGACCGGGCATTCCGCCCGGTCCTACCTCGCTAGTTGAAGGATCCTTCAGTGCTTCCAGGACCGCCTGCCCTCTGTGGCCGCCACGAAAACTTCGCGGCACTCGCGGTTGAGACGCGTACTCGTGAGATAATAGTGACTCTCGACGCGTTGAAGGATTGAGCCCCGTGAATGGGCATTCGGCCAGTAGCCGAAGAGGGCGCGAATCGCTGTAGCAACAGAAGAGTCGCGAATGCCTCGGTGCTTACTTGCGGGGCTACTGAGCGCTCCAGGCCGTGTTGTAATTCGCCTGCGATAAGTCGAAGCATTTATAGAGACCGTAGAAGTCCTCCCAGGGGATAATCATGCTGGTTCCGTACCACACCCTGATGTTCGTAGTTCCGGTATAGAGGTAAATAGACGCAGCATTGTTTCGGATTTTTTGTCCGAATCCGGCTGGTCCAGTTGATGAATCGTTGAAGGTGTCGTTGATCCAAGCCTCAGAGGCGGTGGCTCCCGTGTAGTAGTGCCCTGCCGACGCGCATCCACGAGCAAAGTAGATTCTGAACTGAGGGATCCCCGCAGCTGACCGCTTGGCGATCAAATCACACGAAGGCTCAGACAGGTCACTAGGAGCCGGTGAGCAGGGGAAGCCTGGGCTCGCCAGCTGCGTTGCCGGCTCGGTCGACGGCAACGCGTTGGCAGACCCGGCGCCTGCGATGGCAATAACTACCCCGACTGCCAGCGATAGTGCGCTGGCCACGATGCGTTTCTTCATGATGACTCCAATGCCCGATGAGCTGACTGCTCAGCTCAATATGGCATCGATGTTTGCTCAGATATAGTCGGCAAAATGGAGGACGTCTCATTATTGTTTCACAACCACTTGAGTCAAATCGAGAAGGGCTAGCTCCGAATCGGGCACCCCGACGTGATCCTCCCACTCGGGGCGTTGCCTCAAGGCTCGCCTGCTGCTTCTGTCTTCGGCACAGCTGCAAATCCGCCGGCCTGGTGGGAAGTGAGGCAATGTTACTGGCACCAGCGGTCGCTGGGTCTCACCTTCACCACTTGAGAACGTGCGCAGCTGACCTTGACAGAAGTGATCACCACGACGCCGCCCGCTCGATATATCAAACCATCGGCCGTCATCCCGGTGATCAGCTCAGCCCAAGCCCCAAAGCCACAAGCACTGTCGCGTCTCGTCGATGTTCACCCTGCTGGGCTCGAATCCACTTGTCGATCTGCTTCAGCCCCGCTGTGTCATACGGTCTCCCGCGCGAAATACGCCGACGCGCGTTTCAGGATCTCGATACTCTATCGCCTGGACCCGGTTCTCCCGAGGCAGCCGCACCAGCTCGGCACGCTCGTCACGCGTGATCCCCTCAACCTTGCCCTCATCGACATCGGACTGCGCCATCCAACGACGCAAGCCCGACTCACTAACGCCCAGATCTCTCGCGATCTCGGCCACAGGCTTCGTACCTAAACGAGCAAGCCCACCGCACGACGGCGCAACTCCTCAAGCTTTGCAGCAGGCATTTCTCCGGACTGCTTCCGGGGCGATCATCGCCCCAACTCAGGTGTCCGGTAAACCCGCGACAGGTCACGACGGCACGGAGGTTGCTACTGTACAGCCCAGTGACAAGTATTCCACGACAACGTCCCCCACATGGAGGACTTGTGTGAGGATTTATCGTCTGAGATGGTTAGCCAACACACCGCCGGGCCGCGCGGTGTAACTCTCAGCAGAAAGACGTGCCATGCGTCCACGCCGCTCCCTGCCCATCAAAGTCTTAGCAGTCACTGCGACGATCGCCGCGAGCATCGTGGGGGTGGGAATCGCGCCGGCAACAGCGCAACCGGTAGGCACTTCCCCGTTCCAGTCCTCGCCCGATAGCGGTAGCGGTAGCCAATTCGCGCCATCGGTCCCCGAAGGCCAGCGGAACGCCACGATCGGCCCAGACTGGCAGAACAACGATGACCTTGCAGTGACCTCGACATCGACCGCGGCAGGATTCGCGCTCTTGGTGGCGAAAGCTTCAGAAGGTTACAGATGGTCGACAATTGCCTCCCTGTCGGTCCCCGGGATGGAAGCAGATAGCTGGGTTGGAAACTACTGCCTGACCGCGGACGGGACAAAGGCTGCGGCGGTGTTCGCCCCTAGGACGTTCAGCAACGACGAGAAATCCTTCTATGAGGGCGCTTTCGGCGCGATCGTGGACATTGGCTCCGGACAGGTTACGGAGCTCGGTCAGGGATACTCTCTTGCGTACTTCAACCCTGGCTGCGGTGCCGGCAACCTCACGACCTTCTCGCGCTTCGCCGACAACTCGACGTACGTCGGAGTATTGGACGCATCCACAGGCAAAGCCGTGAAAAGTCTCCATACCGATTCGATCGTGACATCTGCCACGGTGTCATCCGCCGGAGACGTCGTGGCCTCATCCGGCGCAGGAATTGAGAAGGTCGCTGACGACGGGAAGAAAACTCTGATCTCGCCGACTACCGGCGACGCGTACGGACTCCAGATGGGTCCGAACGACACCGTGACCTATCTCGTAGCCGATGGCGAGCAAGCCAATGTTCAATCGGTTGGGTTGACAAGTAAGCAGGCGACGGCGGCCAGAAACTTGGGCAGCGGCAAACTTCAGGATCTCACAACTTCCCGAGACGCCACCGGCCGCGTAGCAATCATCGGCAGCCTCTCGACAAAGGCAAAAGCGCTTACCAACCCGGAATATCTGCTCGTCCCGGGAGGCAACCGGTCGTCCCTTTCCTCGCGAGGAGAGCTCGTCGTCAGTCCTCCGGAAAAGCAGGAAGCCGACGGCGAAACCTCGCTAGGAGAAAGCCAACCGCTCAAGATCGTTTCGAAGTCGCTCAAGACCGGCAAAGACGTTGTAGTTGGAGGCTCGGTCTCGGCAGTCCCAAGAACGTCTACCGGAGCGTCTGGTCACGGGATGGGCGTCGGGTCCGGGCGAGTGATAATGGGTTCCGCGTCGGACCCGGGTGAGGCTGAACGCACTTGTGCGGTCTCACGAAACGATCCACATAACCAGGTTTTGCAGCCGAAACCGCGCCAGGTTGAGTGGGCAGTAGATAGAGCCGTAGCGGGGGAGCTCACCATTCAGCGGCCCGCCAACTGGAACAATCTCGGGTTGGCCGCTTACACGCCACAGGGCCTCTTCCCAAAACTCACTCTTCAAGGCGGTGGACGTATACCCGCGCAGATAGTCCTCGGAGTCCTCGCTCAAGAGTCGAACCTCAAGCAAGCCACGGCTCTTGCAAATCCTGGCGAGACGGGTAACCCTCTTGTAGGCCGCTACTACGGCAATTCCGGAGGTTTCGGCGATAACGCTTTCTGGAACGTCAATTGGGCAGATGCAGACTGCGGCTACGGCGTCGGGCAGATCACCGACGGCATGGAAGTTAGCGACACGATATACAGCGCCACCCAACAGCGGGCAATCGCATTGGACTACACGGCAAATGTGGCGCGGGCGGTGCAGATGCTGACGGAGAAATGGAACGAAACGCGCCTAGCCGGGGTAACAATCAATAACGGCAACCCGAGCATGATCGAAAATTGGTATGCCGCGGTATGGGCGTATAACTCTGGGTTCCACGCAAACTATGACGGGGCTGGACCTCTTTGGGGTCTCGGCTGGACGAACAACCCAATGAACAAGATGTACATCCCGTCTCGTCACTCATTCCTCAATGGAAATGCGGCGGATGCTTCCCATCCTCAGGACTGGTCCTACCCGGAGAAGGTCGTCGGCTTTGCGGCCTGGTCACTTGACCTCCCTGAGAAGGCCGTCACCAGCGCCACGGGAGTTTCGATTACGACAGTGTCGGGCTTCCGCACCGCATGGTGGAGTGACTACGGAGCCGGAGGCCCAACGAATAGGACCCAAGCTCAGGCGCCAAGAACAACGTTCTGCACCCTCGCCGACAACAACTGCAACCCTCTCGCCGCCTCGGGTACAGAAGCGTGCCAAACAGCGGGACTCTATTGCTGGTGGCACAGAAATGCGACCTGGAAGACAGACTGCAACAACACTTGCGGCAATGAGACATATCGGTTTTCTCCCGCTGCGGACTACATGGCCGAGCAAGCCAACGGTGAGAGTTTCCCCCCGGCCTGCTCTTCCAGCGGTCTTCCATCCGGAGCCCTGGTCATAGACGACATCCCCATGGTCGTTGACGGGCAAGTCCGTAGCCAGGCGCCAGTAAGGCCGGGCTGCTCAGCTGTGCCCACAGTTGGCAACTTCGCCTTCAACTTCGGGCAACCATTGAGCAACGGATCGTATGCAGCGAAAGTCGATCTCCATCAACTCGGGTCGGGATTCAACGGTCACTTCTACTTCACCCATACACGTGATGACACCCAGTTGCCGGCCGCACGAATCACGGGAACGTGGAGTCTAGGTCGCAACCTAAATCAGTGGGCGCGGGTCATGGTGCATGTCCCAGACCATGCCGCGTGGTCACAGCAGGCGATGTACACCATCGACCGAGGCAATGGCCAGAAAGAGACTAGAGCGCTCTTGCAGAGGACAAACGCTAATACGTGGGTTTCGTTGGGCGTGTTCCTGATGGCTGGTCAGCCATCTGTTTCGCTGAGCAATCGCACTTGGGACGGTAACGCCATTGACGACATCGCGTGGGATGCTGCTGCGATTCTCCCGCTAGCTCAGAAGCCTGCCGACTTCATCGTTTCGCTGGGCGACTCGTACTCCTCGGGCGAAGGTGCGTCAGACTTAGATGGCCCCAATTGGTCATACGAGTTCAACTCGAACAACAATGGCGCGACCAAGCAGTATCAGAATGCTTGCCATCGCTCGCGCGACGCGTGGTCTCGGAAGGCAGCGGTGCACGGCACTCCGACCGTTGGCGCGAGGGAGGCGGGCCTATACGACAACCTTGATTACCACATGTTGGCCTGCTCCGGAGCCGAGACGAGGAACATTCTCGCCCAGCACACCAGTGCCACAACTCCGGCCGCAGCGATCAAAGGTCAGTACCACGAGCTGACTCAAATCGATCAAGGCTATTTGGATGAAAATACAACCCTCGTGACAATCTCAGTGGGTGGGAATGACATCGGGTTCGCGGACGTCGTGAAGACTTGCGTAGAAGGGCCGTGCGAAATGACCCTTGCCCAAATGACTGACGTGATAGATAACACGATGGCGCCCGCGGTGACGAATGTCCTTGAGCAGATTCATGGACGGGCGCCAAACGCCAAGATTCTCCTCATGGGCTATCCAGACTTGTTCGAGGGATTCGGTCTGTGCGTGGGAATCGGGTACGGATCCAATGATTTCCTGCAGGGGTCGTCTGCTGCTCTCAGTACCCGGCTTGCAGCAATCGCAGCGAGTTTCTCCGCGGGAGTCGGCGCGGGCTCGACTAAGTATGCCGACCCGGCTCCAGCTTTCTCAGAGCACGAGCTATGCGACACGGATACCGGCATCAATGGTTTGGTTTTCTCGCTGAGTCCAGGCGAAACTCCGCCCGGGCTACCATGGCCGGCCCAAAGCCTGGGGATCTCTAGCCAGTCGATCCATCCGAACGAGCGAGGCACCGACCTGTACGCAGCGACCATGGAGGCAGCCTTGGCTGGCTTCTATTGAACAATCGACCCTGTCCCACCTCCGCAGGCGGGACAGCAACTGCGAGGATTCCCCGCAGCAACGTGATGGCTGGTGGCGCGAGAGGTCGCAGCGGTGAACCCCGTTCGAGTTTTTCGAGGGCGAGAATGGCGACAGATTTCTAAACGAATCCGTCAGTTTGCGGGGAAGGCTATTGTGGCGTCGAGGTCCTGACCGGGCAGGGTCGCGTAGCGGACTGTAACCTTGCCAGCGCTCTCGGTGACTTCGAATTGTCCATCTTTTATGGAGGAGTAGCCCTCCTGAAGATGGGCGTTCACTAGCCAATGCGCTTCAAAGACAGGACCATAGCTATTGTGGATTGAGACCGACGTCTGCCCGAGCCAAGTCGAAGTCTCAGCGACGTAAGTAGTTCCGCTTTTTGGAGCTGAAAAGTGGGTGTACGCAGTGGAGCCAGTAAGAGGAATAGCGGCCAGGCACACTGCCATCGCCCCGACGCCCGCTATTGCCGTAACAACGATTACTGCGATTCCGCCAATCCGGCTCTTCCGAACCAGTTTCGTCTCCGCAACGAACAATGACGAAAGCAAAGCGGCCACCACGATCGCGATCGCAATCGCCTGCAGCTGCAGTCCGCCAACAGACCCGAGGGCTAGCTTCAACGAGAACTGGCCTATTGCCAGCGGCAATAGCCAGACTACGAATCCAAGAGCGGCGATCGAGAGCGAGACTCGAAGCCAGACACTCTGTCGCTTGCTGAATGGTGAACCCATAAATCCCCCAGTTCTGAGTCCTCATCAGGATAGCGACTCTTCATCAGCTCCCGTTCTTCAGGCGGTCAAAGCTCCGGATTGTCACGTCTGATTATGACCGAGTCGTCACTAAACGCGAATATTATTCAGCGGTGCGACCATGCGTGGTGTGCGCCTTTATCTGCCGGCGTATGAGTCTCGATGAATGCCGCTCGCGACATCGTCGTTCCATGAGAATTGCTTACTCGCCGATGGGAATGTTGATGTGCCTGAGCGCCTGCTCAGCTATCCAGCCGCCCCCTCCTCACGCGCCCCAGGTCTCGCACTCCCCGGCCGCATTTCACGCTCTCGACCCGGGTCCCAAACCTCAAGCCGCAGAGCCGCTCGCGGACGATGCGGCGCACGCCGCTGCCGAGGCGAGGGCGAATGAGGAATGGACTGCCGTGGTAACGGCGCATCCTCGTTCGACCTCAAGTGGAGCTCCTGTCTTTCCTCTCCAGCAAGCCTTTAGCGAAAGCGTCGGTGGCTTGCGTGCAGGGAGAGGGTTACGCAGCGAACCTGAGAGCCCGGATGGAGCTGGCTGGGAGGCAGCCGGCCCAAAGACCTCAACAGGGCCTCCTACCGAAGCTGAGATGAGATGACCAACTTCGCTATCGCCATGTTCAAGTGTGCGGTGGAGTACACCAGCCGCCTATCGGCGGCACGCACTGACGAACAGAACGCGTACGAGTATAGGTACCTGACTCAAGACTTCTTGGCGTGCTGGCAGTTCTAGGGGTTCGATTCCGTCGAGACGGCAGCGACGTTGGAGGAGTTCGTATCAGGAGGCGGTACGTGGGTGCCTCGTCGCGCCGATAGCGGCTCCAAGAGCACCGTGCTCGTAGATCGGGAGTGCCCCTTCAAGGACGCTTTGTCGTGAGCCCCACGTAATCCGGGAGTAGTCAGGAATTGACGGACGCGAGCGGCTTCCCGTCAGTCTTGAATCGCGGCCGCGATGGGTATTCGAAGTGCTCTAGCGACGGGAAGGAGGCTTCCAAGGATCGCGGTCGAAACGCCGATGACTCCGCCGAGCATCGTAAATTCGAGGGGGAACGCAGGTGCCGCGATCCCCGCTGGCGCGTCGAATGTTTGTGAAATGACGGGGACGACGGCAGCAGAGATCGGACTGGCCAATACCGACGCGGCCTCCGCGAATATCAGGGCTTTAAGAAACATCACGAGTGCTACCTGAGACCGGCGAGCGCCGACGGCTCTGCGAATGGCCAACTCGGCGGTGCGTTCGCGGACGGCGCTGAGGCCAACGTTCAGAATTCCCAAAAATGCCGCGATAAGACGCAGGGCTGCGATGACAAGGAAGCTTGCCTGCATTCGAAGCTCGGGGATCACCGGAGACGTAACTCCCGCCTGGGTGGTTGACTCAGTCGGTGAAGCGGGGAACGTTGCCAGGTGCGCGAGAGCAATCCGGCCCCTGGCGCAGCGATGTCGAAGGCAGACAAAGCAATTCTTACCGCGTACGGCACACCAACAGGCGGGGACCCAGGCCCTCTGTGTCCCCTGTGACGCCAATTGCTCGCTAGCCATTCGAATCGCTGGAGGCACGGTTCGATAAGCACACCCTGTATGCCCAAAAGGAGGACGACGCGCATTGGCCTTTAGGTTGCCAGTTTTAGCAGCAAGCGAGCGCGGATTAGGTCCCGTACAGGAGCGGGGCCGGCGGGAATTGAGGGCAGAGCTTGTTAAGTCGTAGCAGCTCAGCCGGGGCGACGTTGCTTATGCCCACATACGGAGAGAAAAGTTCGGTCTTGCCGTAACTGGCGATGAACTCGCGTTTTAATGGCGGCTTCGCCGTTGGGTAGCCCTCCCTCTCAAGACAGGGAATCTCGGTTTGGGTCAGCCACTCGTACAAGATCGCCAGATTTTTGTGCCTTAGAACGACGGTGTTGCGCGGGATGACCGGATATTGAGCCGCACAAACGTACATCGCGTCGCGGAACCAAGACCTCCGGGCCGGCGACACATCTGTCCAGACTTCGGCGTCGTTGCGATGGAAACCTCTCCCCGGGACACATCTGTTCCGATATTCGTCAGCGTCTTCGGGCAGTATCCATCGTCTCACTTCGACCAGTTCGGGGTCGGCAATCTGATATGCAGCGGCTGTCTGATCCAAGATCTCAAAATACCGCCGCCAGTCGGACGATCGCGTCGGAGCGTTCGGCAAATCCGCTCCGGACTTCTCTCGCGCGGCTGACGAATACGTCACGTGCGTGCAGGCACACATCGCCAGCAAACAAGCACGCCGACATCGTCAATGCGAAAAGAACTCCTCTGGTGCGGAGGAGAGGGGGGAGGCTGCCTGCTGAATCACGCACGCCTCAATGGTCTCCAACACCTGAACATTGCGCAGGTCGGTACATAGCGGACATATTTTGTTAGCGCACTTCGCTAGTCTCCTGATGCGACGATGATTCGCCTTTGCAGATAGGGGAAATGATGAAGAAGAGAACTGGGGTGATCGCAGGCGTAGCGCTGCTTGTAGCTGTGGGCACGGTCGGAATAGCAACCCCTGCCCTCGCGGAGGCACCGGTTGACGGCAACATCACATGCAGCAGCGCCGTCAAGGTCGTCAGCAATGTGGAAGCCGGTCCCAACTTCTCCGGAACTATTCATTACCTGGGTAACGAGGCAATGGGTTGGACTACGGCTGGCGTCCACAGCAACGTCTTCAGCCACAGCCGCGGTGCATGGTCGGTTGTTACCACCGGGCACGTCCTCTCGTACGGCGCCACGTGCTCGCCACTCAGGTGAGTGCGGTGTAGCAGACCCTCATCAGAGGACCTGCGCGGTCCTTGCTGCCGCCGGTGCTTCGAGTTAAAAGAGCTTATCTCGCGAAAGTGCCGCTCTGCCAGTACTCTCCATAGTCTCGAAAATAGAAAGTTGAATCGATTATGACTCACAAACGCAGGTTGATCTCCGTGCTTGCCATCAGCGCCAGCATCGGGGCGTCCCTCTTGCTGACAAGTCCCGCTTCTGCCACATCGAATGATTCAATGGCGGCCGCCGAGACTCCCAGTTTCGAGATTTTCTACGGGCCTAATTGCACGGGCAGTGCCTCTCGGATCTACTCGGGATTCAATCGCGGCGAGGCTTGGATAAACGACACGTTCAACACGACCAGATTTGGCGCCGCCGGCTACGGGCAAAAGATTCGCGACAACGCGGCGTCCGTCTACGTCAACAATGCGCAGCTGTGGATACTCGGCCATGGAGCGTTGTGGGAGACACTGTACGGATGGGGTGAGTGCTTCAATCTGGCGGATTACGGCCTCCGAAACCAGAACACCCAGTTCCAGCTCTACGAGCCCAACGGACGCGTTTCCGAGACACACAGCGAGTAACCGCTCAGCGAGTGGAGCGGGTGTAACTCAAAATGAGGGGGCGGCCTTTGCCGCCCCCTCATTTCCGCAGGCGAACGGCGGATCTCGGCCGCACAACCGATCATCTGGCGTCGCGTGACTTCCGAGCCGATTAGACATAGAACCCTTTGTCCAGTCCAACTCAGCTGAACTGATGGCCGGCACAGCGCCTCCGAATTAAAGCGACATGAATGACGAACGCCTGACACCAGCCACGTAATGGCGTAGCAACTCAAGGCAAAGAGTGGCTTACCGGGACTGGACGGGCGACCTAGCAAAGCGCAGACCTTGAGACCAAACCAGAGCGCACGGAATTACCCTGCCTCGCCATCCAGCACATGACTTTCACCGGTGACAGACTTCGCTAGGTGTGGGTCCATCGAGACCTCAATTCGAGACCCCGGGGGGCAGGACCCGGTCCCACGCTCTTGCACAGCAGCAAAGACGGCCACCTATAGTTCCGTGTTGTGCGGCCATGGGTTACTGAGAAGCTCTCCCAACCACCCCCAAGCTCTACGCCCCAGGCGTCGCATATCAAGATCTCCCACGATGACTGGCCAACAGCGAGCCACAGATAACAAAAGCAGATCTTGTTCACCCCGTATGGAAGGACGAACGATAACTCGCTGAGTGACTCCGACCGACCGGACGCAGTCACGCCTGCCGCGGCAGCACTCCCCATCAACTCGACCACAGCTCGTTCGCTGGAGCTTAAGACTCTTGGGTCGAAGACATGCGGACGACAGACCCGGCCGCCACCTTCCCATCAAAAGTAACCGGAATAGCTAGCGGCAGGACGCCTGTCGTGCGGCGAAAGAGGGCCGATGAAGACCGCCGTTTCGGTCGTGAGTTCGCTAGCTGTTGCCAGCGGAGAATGAAGCTTGAAAGCTCTGGCCCGCGTCACCGCTCACACTCTCTCAGCGCGCCGATAGCTGAAGGCGGAAGGCTAAGCGACGTCGCGGCAATCACGAGCTGGCGTCGCGTCATCTTCAGTGCCATGTCCCGTCTGAAGTCAATAGAGCGATTGTTGAAGCTTTACAGTGAGAAACCATCGCTCACAAGTCAACGAAAGAGAGGACACGATCCAAGAAAAAGGGGTCGAAGGCAACTTTTGTAGTTCTGCCCGGACTTACTCGGCCGCAGTAACGGGGTGTTTCTCATGTCCTTCTATATGCGGACTTTCAAACGTAAGGAATACTTGTGAAAATCGACCTGAGAAACTCGCTCTTCGACAGACTGGAGATTTCCAAGTGAATAAGAGGATTCTGTTTGGCGCTTTCGCGCTCGCGGTCACGGCGACACTTGCCATCGGAGGCGCCACCACAAGCGCTCAGGCGACCATTTCCGAAAAGTCGCCTATGTCAGGCACCCGGTCGCTAAAGCCACTTGCCGCGCTTGACACGGGGTTCGAGGTCTACTACCACGCCTTTTGCAAGGGGGCAGGCCGCTATTACGCGGGCGCGAATGCGGGCGAAGCGTGGGTGAACGACACGTTCAACAACACCAATTTCGGCACGGATGGGTATGGCCAGAAGATTCTAAACAATGCCGCCTCGGTATTTGTGTATACGGGTACCACGCTTCTCACGATCAAAATAGCCAAAAACGGTTACCCATATGAGGAGTTCCGAACGGTCGGTTGCCACACCTTGCAGGCTCCAAATTCCAATATTGGTTGGGCGATTCAATAGCGCGCCCCGTCGCACCTACGTTGCTGGCGTGGACGTTGTGCTAGCAACCTATGCTCCGATAATCTAAAGAGAAATACTCACGAATGGGAATAGGCTTCATGAAGAAACTTACGGCCGCTCCGGTAGGGCGAAAAGTCATGCTTTTGCTGGCTACCATCACCGCAACAGCGGGTCTTGCTCTAGGTTCGACCGGAGCTGCTCAGGCTCTGGGAGGCGACGTGCCGAGTTCCGCAGTTCAGCCAGATCACATCGCGACGGATGCCCCGGACGCGCCCCTTCTCGAGGCGACTTCTTCAGCATCCGCGTTCGTACCGCAGGGGACGGTGCCAGCCCAGGACTCGTCGAAGGCAACTCCCTTGCCAGCATTCATCATTTACTATGGGCTCAACTGCGCCACCGCTGGAAGGTTCTATCAGGGAATCAATGCCGGCGAAAAGTGGATCAACGATACTTTTACTTATCGGCTGTATTCAAGCGTCGGCTACGGTCAGCTCATCAGGAAGAACGCGGCTTCGATCTACGTCTACCCCTCCAGCGTTATTACCGTGAACTACGGAGACAGCAATGACATCGTCTCTGAGGACGACTCCGAGGGTTGTCACAACCTATACCTCCGAAACAGCAACACCAGTTGGTCCGCGCGTAACGGATAGCAGTTGCGCATGCGCAAAGAATTCCTCCCGTATTAGCAGAAGGGCCGCGAGCAACCGTGGCCCTTCTGTAACGCGGTCGGCTCGGTCGCGTCATCCGTCAACTGCAGTCAACCGAACGCATTCGGGCGAATTGAGCCCGCTGCCACGGCGGTACCCCGAGCGCGTCAGCTGAAGTCGGAGTCGGGCGCGCTCGAGTAGACGGTGCCCGGCTCGATCAGCACACGACGGCGACCGCTGCCGAGCAGGCCGCCACTCTCCTCCAGGTAGCACTGGCCACAGAGCGACTCGTACGTGACGGCACCCTGGTCGATCGCGACCT
>Ga0247735_1000572_pt1 | contig 14379 bp, 13 predicted proteins | sample UWRJL178409R2_FD_180934 | JGI IMG/M metagenome (GOLD analysis project Ga0247735, IMG submission 180934) | Plant litter microbial communities from Arlington Agricultural Research Station in Wisconsin, United States - UWRJ-L178-409R-2 | ecosystem: Environmental > Terrestrial > Plant litter >... | reverse complement strand
TATCGAAATTGATAGTATAGGAGAAGCCTCCGTTTCCATAATTGACTAATTCAAGTCCTATTTTGTCCGTTTGACGGTTAATTGCTTTAATAAAAAGCTGTATCAGGTGTACTTTGCCTTTAATAAAATTTGTTAAAAAGAAAAAAGTATCGGCAGTGCGATAATTTCAAGAGTGACCGATTCAGTTGAATGAAACAGTTTTATTCACAAGCTTTGATATTTTAGAACGTTACCGAATAATTAACTAACCGCTACCAAACCCGAAGTCAATGGAACTATCAATTTCTAAAAGTGGTCCGCCAAAAAATGGGGGGAGAGACAGACTCATAAAAGAAGACCTGCTGGCCATGTTAAGTCATGAATTAAAGGCACCGTTATCAACCATCAAGCTTTATGTACAAATGGTATTAAATAAAGCAAACAAGCATGATGACCGAGTTACAGTTGATCTATTGCGCAAAGCGGATGGTCAGGTCACTGAAATGACCGCCATCATTGATAACATCCTTGATATGTCGTTGATCGCTTCCGGTTATAAAACACTTAAAGTACAAAGATTTGATGTGAGTATACTTATTAGAGAGGTTTCCTTTACTTGCTTGCAAGCCGGAAAAACTCATTATATTCATCACGAAAATTTAGGGTCAAAACAAATAAGTGCCGACCGAAGCAAGATCAAGCAGGTTTTACAAAATTTGGTAAGCAACGCTATTAAATATTCACCTTATCAGAGTGAAATTACAATCAGCAGTAAAGTGGCGGAAGGGAATTTAAAAGTATCGGTGTGTGATCAAGGAATAGGTATCAGCCCAGCCTGCCAGGAGAAAATATTCGACAGGTTTTACAGGGTGGACTGCAATGAAGTATCAAATAAAAAAGGGTACGGGATCGGATTATACCTTGTCCAGCAAATCATTCATCAGCACGGCGGAAAGATTAATGTTGAAAGCAAGGAAGGCAACGGATCGATCTTTAGTTTTTCACTACCGGTAAACCGATAAGTTACCGGTTATCAAGCCATTTTAAGAAGCTACTTACTTTTTCCTTAGAAACCAAAAGCTTTTCTTCCGTTGCGATCACCAGTTTTACAATCAGTTTGCGGGCGAAATAATGCTCCACCTCTTTAACTGAAATGAAACTAACGAGGTGTTGCCTGTTTAACCTGAAAAAGAGCTGATCGCATAATACTTTTTGAATTTGGTCTAAGGAACTGTCTATTGTATATTCCTGTTGATCGAAACAGGTAATGACAGTGCGGTCATATTTGGTAGAGAAAAATGCAATGCGCTCAGTGGGAATGGTGACATATTTATTGTTCTTAAAAACAAGGAAGCTTTTTTTGCCGGACGGAGCTGCCAGTCGTTGAAAAATATCTTCCAGTTCAAGATGGCTGTTTTTTTGGAAGAAATTCTTGAAAGCGTCGAACTTATCAAAAGCGATTATAGAATCTTTGAGATCTTCAGCTGGAGTGTTAAAGTGAATAACTTGCATTGATTTTCCTATGTTTAATGACGATATATGCTATCGCTACTAAGTATTAAATACCAACGATGGTGCCATGTATTTAAAATATTGACTATCAGTTATTTGAGAGATGGTAGTTGGTTTGTATTTTATGGCATTTAAAAAATTTATGCTATTTCACAATGATTTCTAATATCGTCATACTTAAAGTGATTAAGCCGCTGAGTTGCTGGAATACAAGATACATCACCGTATATTATAATTACATTTACAATGTTTACGCCTCTTCGCCTCAGAAATAGAATTGCTGAACAATTGGCAATATGATCATTTACGAGTTCTATTGCGGCTATCATAACCTTGAGCTAAAAAATTTAAAAATGAAAAGATCATTAATTACTTTGCTTTTGTTATTAATGATGCAGATGGTTAACGGTCAGATCACCACCAGGAAGGAAGCTGACGTGTTGCTTCGTTCTTTAAAAGCTGTGACTGGAAATGTGAAAGCAAATTCACTATTAACACTGGCCGAGTTCTACATTTTAAAACCCGAGAGTAATAAGCCCGATCTTGACAGTGCATACACATTTATTGTAAGAGCAGTTGGCCTGAACCCGCGAGATAAGGGCGTTCAGGCTAAAGCCCTTCTGCTGAAAGCTTACATTACGCAGGAAAGCGGCAAGAACTCGAAAACAGCCTTAATAGAGGCTGCTGACGCACTCAGGGCAGCTGGCGACAGCATACATCTGGCAATTGCCTATATTCAGCTTTGCAAACATTATGGAGGAAACATCTACGCTCAAGCAAAGGTAAAGACAGACATGATGGACAGAGGTTTGGCATTACTAATTATTGCTGGAACCCGTCAACAGAAAGCTTATGGTCTTTCGGAACTTGAAAATATTTTTCAATACGGTGCTTTTACCAATATTGCCTGGAAAATTAAATTTCTTAAAAATCTGCTCCCGCTGGAAAACCAGCTTAATTCGCCGGAGGATAGTTTGTGGATAAAAACTCAAATTGTTCTTTGGGGGCTGAATTATGGGAACCTAAAAGTTGCGGAGAATGAACTGAATGGAGTAATTAAGGAATACAAGGTAAAATACCCACTCATCCTGTCAGATCTATACGCACAGCTTCCAATCATATATACCAACCATGGAAAAGATACGAAGGCGATTTTTTATGCATTAGAAACAATTAAAAGCTACAAATCAGGTCCGTACACTTCTTCACTGCTCATTTATTATTTGCGAATTGCAAACATTTATATGAATCAGGAAAAATGGGAAGATGCTATGTATTGGTTGAAATCCGGCCTTGCCATAATGGAGTCAAACCATGATGAATCGGATGCCTTCAGCTTTGTTGCAAATATATCCTACATCCTAATTTTGCAAGGTAAAGCGAAACAATCTCTAAATTATGTTTTAAATGCAAAACAGAAATATCAGGTTAAAACTGATCAGGATAAAAAACTCATAGCACTTAGCATGGGCCAGAGCTTAGCCGCACTAAAATTGTATCAGCGTGCTGAACCATTTTATAAGGAAATGGCGGAAATATCCGAACTTCAGCTGTCTAGGAATGAAATAAAAGAAGACTTTATGCTAAATTCCAAATTAGGCTTCTTCAACATAAGTATCAAACACTACAAAGAGGCTGACAAATTTTTTAAAAAGGCATTAGGTGAACGTGCCGGGCTTAGAATCCCCTCCAACCATAACATTCGCCGGATCTACCTAGGACTTTTCAAAATTGATTCAGCTGGGGGTAATTACCTGTCAGCCATAAACAATTTACAGCACAGTCAACTTTTGAATGATTCTATTGTAAAACTTGCAACGATCAGACAAAATGAGGAGCTGCAAATTGCTTATGAAACTGATAAAAAGAAAGAAGTGATAAGAAGGTTGGAAAACCACGATTTGGTACAGGCCGCTAGACTACAAAGGTCTGAGAATTTACGAAATTGGGTCATCGGTGGAGCTACCATGCTCTTGCTACTACTTGGCTTTAGCTACAACAGGTATTATCTTAAACAACGGAGTTTACAGCAGCTTAAAATACAGCGGGAAGAGATTGCTTTTATTAACACCAACCTTAATAGCCTACTTCATCAGAAAGATCATTTGCTTGCTGAAAAGGAATGGCTTTTAAAAGAGGTACACCACAGGGTAAAGAATAATCTTCATACGGTTATCTGTCTGCTGGAATCGCAGGCCGCCTATCTGGAAAATGATGCTTTAACAGCGATAGAGAACAGTCAGCATCGAATTTATGCCATGTCCCTGATCCATCAAAAGCTCTACCAGACGGAAGATATTAAATCCATAGATATGGCGATCTATATACCGGAGCTGATACAGTACCTTAGCGATAGTTTTGGCACCTCGAGTCAGGTTCATTTTGATTTACAGGTAGAACCAATCTATCTCAATATATCACATGCTATTCCATTGGGTCTAATCATTAACGAAGCCGTAACCAATTCCATCAAATATGCTTTCCCTTCCAGAATGAAGGGAGAAATATTAATTTCCATAAGAGATGATGGGGAGACGATCACACTCATGCTGTCTGATAATGGTGTAGGAATGGACTTCAAAGATTACGAAACCCAGCAGCCACAGTCTCTCGGGCTGGAGTTAATGAAAGGTTTATGCACAGATATTAATGCTCGAATCAATTTCAATGGTGCAGATGGCACCAAAATATCAATTGTCTTTGAGCGGGATGCATTAGCCGATCCAGACGATATTTTGTCGTTAAATTTTGAAAAGGAAATCATCGCATGAGCACACGGATATTAATCGTTGAAGACCAGTTTATTGAAGCTAATAACCTAAGAATTATCCTTAAAAAAGCCGGATACTTTGTTTGTACAATCGCCCGGTCTGTGTCCGAGGCACTGACAATAGTCGAAGAAGAAATTCCCGAATTGGTATTGCTTGATATACATCTGCAAGGAAAATTAACCGGGATTGACCTTGCAGGCACACTTTCCATCAAGAATATTGCCTTTGTGTTCTTATCCGCAAACTCTAACCGGCAGATATTGAATGCCGCAAAAGCCACAAAGCCTTATGGCTTTTTGGTAAAGCCATTCAGAGAAAAAGATGTGCTGGTTATGCTTGATGTAGCTTGGTACCTTCATAGTCAGCATCAGCATACCTTACCCGCAGCACCGCCTGCAAATCCTTTACCAGCCGATGCGCTTTCGTCTATAATCGGAACAGGCAAAGCAATAAAAGAGGTTTTGGAAAACGTTAAAATCGTAGCGGCGTCAGCCATATCTGTATTGTTATTAGGTGAAAGTGGAACGGGTAAAGAACTGATCGCACAATGTATACACCGAATATCTGTACGGAAGGCAAAGCCATTTGTAGTAGTCAATTGCGCGGCGCTGCCGGCCAACCTGATCGAGTCCGAATTATTCGGTCATGAAAAAGGCTCTTTTACCGGAGCAACTGAAAAAAGATCTGGCAAGTTTGAACAAGGCAACGGCGGTACAGTTTTCCTTGACGAAATTGGTGAGTTACCGCTAGACCTTCAGGTTAAATTACTAAGGGTATTGCAGGAGCAGGAAGTTGAACCTATAGGTGGAAAAAAAATTAAGATAGATGTCCGTATCATAGCCGCAACCAACAGGAACCTGGAGGAGGAGATGGCAGCCGGAAGATTCAGGATAGATCTGTACTACCGGCTCAATATTTTCCCAATACAACTCCCTCCACTCCGAAATCGGAAGGAAGATATCGCTGCGCTTGCCCATTTCTTTCTAAAGAAATACTGTCTCATAGAAGGAAAGGATATTTCAGAAATTGCTGATAACATTCTGCAAGCCATGCTTAACTATTCATGGCCCGGCAACATCAGGCAGCTGGAAAACTTAATGGCCAGAAGCGTATTACTTACCAGTGGCCAAATCATAACCAGTTTGCAGCTGCCAGCACAGGTAAAGGAGTCGTCTGCAGTTTCGTCCGGAAAATTGAAAACCCTGGAAGAAAATGAACGTGGACACATCTTGGCTGCTTTGGAAGAATGTAATTGGAAAATACATGGAACCGGCGGCGCCGCAGAGCTTCTCGAACTGAATGCCTCTACACTTGTTTCACGAATTAAAAAACTCGGCATTGAGAAAAAGATTACTGTCAAAAATTAATTGAAAGAATACTAAACCATTATTACTGGATGTGGAAGCAAATACAGAATTCATATTGATGTGATTAAGTAAAAATGATTATCTCTTCAGCCCGCCGTTGATGTTAGGTCGTTGGTTCCTGACTCTGTCCGTCTCATCACCCTATTAGTCCGCTTAACCGAGTTTCGGTTTAAAGTATCATCTGACGGCCTTTATCTTTGATCTATTATAAATATGATAGTATCTAAAGCGTCAAAAATTGAAAAAATTATTTACTGGACAGGCGTTTCACTGATAGCAGCTATTTTCCTCCTCAGCGGCTATCTTCAAATAACAAATCCAATTTCCCGTACTCAATATATCAGTTCGGGGTACCCGGCGCACTTCACATTTCTTTTAGGATGCTTTAACATTGCCGGAGTCGTTGGATTGCTAATGCCACCTGATATTAACTGGATCAAAGAATGGGCATTTGCCGGTTTTGTTTTTGAAATGATCTTTGCGTTCGTCGCAAGCTGCTTAGGTAACAATATAATAAGTTTTTGGCCTCCCGTGGCTATGTTTATAGTCGTCTTAAATACTTATATCATGTTTCGTAAACTTAATCCGTTTATCGAAGTCCCCAACCTATATGGGAAAAATAGCGAATATGAATAGTCAATAAAGTCTGCATTCCACAAAACCTTTAATTTGATGAAAAAATTGAACCTGGATAATATTATCACCTACAATTCTATTTCTGAGTTTCTGATATCGTTGGGTAAACCCGCTGCGCAAGACAGTGAGTTTTCCATCAGCAGGCTTGAAGGATACTTGAGTGATGAGCCGATGGAATCAAAATCTTTTCGAACCAATTATTTAAACTTTTTGATGATTGTAGATGGTTCCGGAAACTATACTATTGATAACATTTTATTTGAGCTTAAGCCATCCAGTTTTTATTTTACTACCCCTGGACATCTAAAATCATTTGTTATTGAAAAGCCATGGAAAGGCTTCATCCTTTCCTTTACGGAAAACTTTGTAAAAAAACATTATAGCGGAAATCTTTTTACAGAGTTCCCTTTTTTAGTTGCAGAAACAACCCCGCCTGTATACCTCAATCAGATGTTACAGGAAGATCTTTCAAAACGATTCGAAACTTTGCTCGAGCATTACCAGACGGCAAGTCAGTTTAAAAATCAAATGCTTACCAATCTATTGATTACTTTCCTATATAAAGTTAAGGAAATTCTTGTAGCTGCCCCTAGTCTTGAAGGAAGACATTTCGGTTATTCATCGTTAGTAATAAAGTTTAGAAAACACCTTGATGATCATTTTAGAGCAGTACTAAATGGCCAGGTAACAGCAATCTCTAATAGTAACCAGATTGCGAAAGCGCTTTCGGTAAGTGCTGACTATATGGGTACAGTGGTAAAGAAAGAAACAGGTAAGACAGTTACGAGTTGGATTACCGAACGTACCATCATAGAAGCGCAGAGCCTGATTAAAAACACTTCTCTATCTATCTCAGAAATATCGTATATGCTTACCTTTCAAGATCCTACCAATTTTACCAAATACTTTAAAAAAAATACAGGATTTTCTCCTAAGAAATTTCGAAATCAATAATCCGTACTTCTTTTTACCATTTCTTCACTTGGTTTAACCTTTTTTGACGGCTCAATTACTCGCAAATTTGTCATAGATAAATAACGAAAATCAAAACTCAAAGGAAATGACAACAAAAGATTCAAAAGTATGGCTAGTGACCGGTGTGTCGACTGGCCTTGGACGCGAGATTGCAAAAGTAGCGGCAGAAAATGGTAATATTGTTATCGGCACTCTTAGAAAGGAGAGCGAGTTCTCTGACTTTTATGATTTAGTCCCGGGAAAAACGCATCCAATTAAAATGGATATCACAAAAACATCTGATATTAAGACAGGAATAAGTCAGGTTATTTCAGAGTACGGGCAAATTGATGTATTAGTAAACAATGCCGGCTTTGGCCTGATCGGCGCTGGAGAAGAATTCTCTGAAGAGGAAGCGAGGCAACAATTTGACACTAACTTTTGGGGAGCATTTAATGCCACCATTGGCGTACTACCACAAATGAAATCGCAAAAGCAGGGAAAGATCATCCAGATCTCTGCCATCGGTGGCTTTGCACCTTTCCCGGGCATGAGTGTATATGGCGCTAGTAAAAGTGCCATTGAAGCATTTTCTGCTTCTCTCGCATTAGAGGTTGCAGGTTTCGGTATCAGTTTAATGTCGGTTTTGCCTGGCCCAATGCGTACTAACTTTGCCGGTGGTTCTTTAAAATCACCATCGGGCAGTTTACCTGAGTACGAAGAAAGTGTAGGTGGGTTTAAAGCTTTCCTGGCATCTATCAATGGCAAGCAGCCCTGGAGCCCGTACAAAACAGCACAGGTGATTTATGAAGCGTCTCAAAGTGAAAATTCGCCTAACAGATTGTTTGTTGGGGATATGGCTGTAGCTGGTGCAGAGAAAGCAATTGCCGCTTTATCGGCCGACTTGAACAACTGGAGGGAACAAGCGCTATCCACTAAATTTGACGACGCCACTCTGCCCAACCACTAAAGACTAACCATCTTCCGGGAACTGATCACAATCGCAAATCAAATCACCCATCCCGAATAGCTCACAAAATCTATCATTATATTTCAAAAACTCAAACTGCCTAAAATAGCGCAGCCTGAAGGCGCTGCCTTATTATGGCCAAAATGCCAACATAAAATCAAAATGGAAAATTTAAATAAAAAAGTTGCCATCATCACAGGCGGAAGCAAAGGCATTGGAAATGCAATAGCAGAACAATTAGCTTCAGAGGGCATCAATATCGTCCTTAATTACTCAAGTGATACATCCGCAGCTGAGGCTGCAGTAGAAAGCATTAAAAAACATGGCGTTGATGCCATTGCCGTTAAAGCAGACATCCGTAAGAAAAGTGACATCGAAAACTTATTCAGCCAGGCAATCGCCCATTTTGGCGGAGTAGATATTGTAATCGCCAATGCAGGCATGGAGTTGGTTAACGTTCCAATGGTCGATTATACCGAGGAACAGTATGATACACTATTTGGTATCAATACCAAAGGTACATTCTTCACACTTCAACAGGCCGCAACCCACATTAATGACCACGGACGGATCATTGTGGTTTCTTCCAGCACTACAGTCTACATCAATCCTGGATTTGCGCTTTATGGCGGTAGTAAAACAGCACCTAAGTATTTTGTGGAAGTGCTCTCCAAAGAACTTGGTCACCGTGGCGTAACGGTGAACAGTGTAATTCCCGGAGCCGTAGACGAGGCCGGCATATTTGCTAAAATGCCTGCTGATAGTCCGTATAAAAAGGAAATCATAGATGCAACCCCGCTTAAAAGAATGGGTTTACCACAAGATGTGGCTGACGTAATTTCTATGGTCGTAAGCGAAAAAGCTTCGTTTATTACAGGTCACCATTTCATGGCCAACGGAGGTTCAAAAATATAATCAGCTAATCATAGCATTTTCAACCAGCATTAAATATACCTAAACACAATTGACATCCTCTCTTCACTCGTTAGCAGTAGTCCTGCTAACGAATGGAGAAGTTGTTTCAATACCTAACTAACAATGTGATGATATACCAGATTTCACGTACAATTTTAATGGTGATTGGCACCATCATAAGTACTAAACAAGGATTATCAATGATGAACCCCAAGCAATCCTTAACCGACGTGTTTGCTGAATACGGTTTTACCAAACCGCAATTGAAGTTATTGGGATCTATTACACTCTTAGGTGCGGTATTGACCCTTTCGCCCTTTACTTTTCTCATGGGCACTATATTAATAGGAGCGGAACTTTTAATTGGCAGCTTTTGGCGATTCAGACATAAAAATCCCAAAGTAGTGGCAATCGAACTGTCATTCATTATGCTTAACCTATTAATGATTTACCTCCAGTACCCGGTCAAAGATCTTAAGCACCGTTAACCAATCAATTATGAAAAAAAGTACGACATATAATACAGAGATAAATGAAGACCGGAAATATGACTACATTATTTCAGGGGCCGGTTCAGCCGGAGCCGTGCTTGCAGCAAGGCTTAGTAAAGATTCACAAATTCATGTGCTGCTCATTGAAGCGGGTCCGGCTTTTGCCCCAAATGCCTACCCGGAAGAATTACGCAGCAGTAGTATTATTGGTGCTAATGGCAATCCCGATTTGGAATGGGGCTACCAATCTACTGAGGGTAACATTGGCCATTCCATACACACCATCAGGGGAAAAGTAGTGGGCGGAAGTTCTGCTGTTAATGGTGCAGTAAGCAGCCGTGCCACAGCAGCTGATTTCGAGCGGTGGACATCTTACGGGCTTACAGGCTGGGCACATGATGACGTTCTTCCGTTTTACAAAAAGCTGGAAAATTCGAGCACAGGTACTGATAAGTGGCACGGACGTAACGGGCCGCTACCTGTTGAGCAACTAAGCATGGAACAGGTAAGTCCACTTCAACACGCATTTATTGAGGCAAGCCAGAATAACGGGTTTGAAAAGATCAGTGACTTTAACGCAGATGATCAGTATGGAGTCGGGCCGTATCCTATGAACGTAATAAACGGCGTGCGAATAAATGCAGGTATGGCTTACCTGACGGATAAGGTCAGAAAACGATCGAACCTAACCATTCTTGCCGATACGTTAGTGGATAAAGTCATCATAGAAGATGATGAGGCAAGGGGCATTTTGTTGGCAAATGGAGAAGCGATTTATGGCAAACACACCATTCTTTCTTCGGGAACGTATGGTAGTGCCGCTATACTGCTTCGTTCAGGGATAGGACCTGCGGAGGATTTGAAAGCGTTGGAAATTCCGCTGATTAAAGATTTGCCTGTTGGCTGCCAGCTTTTCGATCATCCATTTTACTACAATGCTTATGCGGTGAAACCTGAAATTGCTGGAAAACAAACACCGGTAATTGGTGCCTTTTTGTGGACTAAGTCCGCTCAAAGTTTTGGCAATGAACTTGACTTGCACATTACTGCCACGCACCTGCTTGACCCCAGATATAGTCCTACAGGTGTTGGCTTTGTTTTGGCCGTAGGGTTAACCAGGCCAACCTCAGTTGGGAGTGTCAGGCTATTGAGCAAAAACCCTGCAGATGCGCCAATCATTGACCTTAACTTTTTGGATACGGCTATTGATAGGGAAAGGATATTAGCTGGTGTTAAATTAGCCAGAAAGATAGCAAGCACACTGCCATTGAGCGAGTACTTTGCGGAAGAGATCCTGCCCGGAATTGAAGCGCAGGAAGACATCGATATCATGGACGCCATTGTGACCACGTTAGATACTTACCACCACCCCACATCCACCGTACCGATGGGCCTGGCTGCTGACGCCAAGGCGGTAGTTGACGAAAAAGGATTGGTTCATGGCATTGTAAATCTAAGGGTTGTTGACGCTTCTATTTTTCCTGATGTTACTTCAACAGCTACAAATTTAACGGTAATTATGGCAGCAGAGAAAATAGCGGACCATATTCTATCCTGAGGCCTACAACCATTTCTTTAGATAACCCTGAACATACGATGAAGAAAATAAATTTAGATAAGATAAGAACTTATAATTCAATTTCTGAATTTTTACTTTCATTAGGTAAGTTGGAAATTCAGGACAATGATTTTTCTATCAGTAGCCTTGATGGTTATTTAAGTGACGTGCCAATGGAGTCGACTTCATTTCGTACTAATTTTTTTAACTTTCTGGCGATTGTTGATGGCACAGGTAGCTATACGATTGATAATGTAATGTTTAAGTTAGCGCCTGCAAGCTTTTATTTTACTACCCCAGGACATTTGAAATCCTTCGTAATTGAAAAGCCGTGGAAAGGCTTCATTCTCTCTTTTACAGAAAAGTTTATAAAGGAATATTACTTGGGTAATCTTTTTAAAGAATTTCCATTTTTGGTTGCAGAAACCACTCCTCCGATATATTTAGATGAGGCTATGGAAGAAAATTTATATAAAAAGCTTGATACCCTGCTTGAACTTTACCACACGGGGAGCCAGTTTAAATATCAGATGATTACCAATACTTTAATAGCCTTTTTATACAAGGTAAAGGAAATGCTGATTGAGGCTCCCAAATTAGAAGGAAAACAATTTGGATACTCCATATTAGTAATCAAATTTAGGAAATATCTCGATGATCATTTTCGAGATGTGATCAGCGGCAAGGTAACTGAAATTTATAATGGCAATCAAATTGCAAGTGCACTTGCAGTCAGTGCAGACCATTTAGGTAGTGTAGTAAAAAAGGAAACCGGCAGAACTTTAACAAAATGGATTACCGACAGAACGATTACGGAGGCACAATGCCTGATTAAAAATTCGTCTTTTTCAATTTCTGAAATATCGTATATGCTTACTTTTTCAGATCCTACCAACTTTACTAAGTATTTTAAGAAAAATACAGGGCTTTCTCCAAAGCAATACCGGGATAAATAGCATTTTTGAATGCTAGTAATATAATACCCGGCGCCAAATAAAACAAGTTGCGAAACTTGCTTATTTGGCTTTTTTAGTTGGTAACCTATCTTTATCAAGCGAGTATTTACCATTCGCTTGCCGTAAATCACCATTTCTACCCCCTAATTAACCTTTTTTGAGGACTTGGATAACCGCAAATTTGTCATAGTTATATTATTATATAGTTATGGAATTACAAGACTCAACCTTGCTCCTGAATAAGAGGATCATAAAATCTGCGATCAAAAAAGAAGCTACAAAGATGTCAAACAGCACCGTTGAACAACGAGGCACGATATGCATAGTAGACATAAGTGGTTATACAACTTTTGTAAGGGAAACACAAAGCACAGTTGGAATACTTAGCGTTTCGAAACTTTTGCAGGAAATTATCTCAGTCAATAACCCATACTTTAACATCTCAGAAATAGAGGGCGATGCCATACTATTTTACCGATACGGAAGGCCTTATCCTGTCGATGTTATATTGAAGCAATTTGAGGCTATTTTATTAGCATTCAAAAATATGATTGCTAAGTTAACAGTTTATGGTAATAAAGTTACATCCCTATCTGTCAAATCAATTGTACACTACGGGATGATTTCTGAATTTACCATTGGCCGCTTTGAGAAGCTTTACGGACAGCCCCTAATTGAGGCACATAGGCTGCTTAAAAACTCCATTCATAGAGCAACTTATTCTTTAATTACGGAACAGTATATAGATACTTCATCAAAAAACGCAGCTACTGCATTGCTCGGTATACAGCAATCCGAGAAATATGATGTAGGTGAACTTTGTTATACTTATTTCCCTTATTGAATGATACTGACGGGTAGCTAATAAACCGTTTAGGATACGACCGAAAAACGCTGATATAGATGTCAAGTCATATCCATGCTCAGGTACCTTTTTCAATGCCTCGTCTCTATTCCGTGTTCTATACAACTGTAATAGGTGGTTACTTTATCTTCGTTATACTTTATTATAGCTCTACGTAAAATTAGGTAATGCCTGCATATCGAAGATGGGGCGCATTCAATAAAACTGCGGACACTTTCGAGATAATCTTTGATCTCACTCCCTGTTTTTCCTTAGTACCGTTAGCAATGTTTTGACCAATTCTTCCCTTGGTTTGACCTTTTGCAAGCCAGTGGTTACCCGCAATTTTGTCTTAGTTAAAAAAACAAGATAATGACAATTCAAATATTAAATAATGCCATAATGATAGTAGAGGCTTTCATGGGTACAAAGCAAGGTTTGGTTAAGCTAAGTCCGAAACGAGAGGTTTTCGAAATAGGTACAAAATTCGGATTAAACAAATCACAGCTCATGGTACTTGGAATAGTCACATTAATAACCGGATTTCTATTCTTGTTGCCCGCTACCTTCAATGCAGGTAACTTCTTAATATTTTCAATCATTTTGTTTGCAATGTGCTATAAACTTGAAATTAAGAATTTAAGTGAATTCACTAGAGAGGTCCCATTTTTTGCGATGAACCTTATGATGCTCTACATGCAGTACCCTTTGCAAGATGTTAAAGAGCGCTAATGATCTTGCCGAATGGCAAAGATCATTAGGTTAATTGAAAACGATCAAAACCCGTTGTGTTTACCTTGGATCTTACATTATCGTAATAGAAGCCGTAAAGCGGCTGTATCAGCAATAAGATAGTCGGCGCACATTTCGAGCGCCAAACGGATACCATGCTGACTAAGTGTATATAGCACCGATGACAGTCTAGATCTATAAAGGTCCATTTCTGAAAGTGTCAAAAAGAAACCATTCAAGTCTATAGTGATAAGGTCTATTATTTCACAGCAACGCCTTTCTGGGTGGGGTTGCAAGTATCTTCAAATTACCATTTATTCACTTCTATTAACCTTTTTTCAGGCGCCAATAGCAGCAACTTTGTCCTGTAATTAATTAACAAAGAAACACATGGAAAACAAATTGCAAGTGCCATTGCTAAACAATGAATGGAGTGGTAAGATTTACATCAATGGCTGGGTTAAACCTGGACGCGGAACAGAAGAACTTTTAGAAAAAGCTACTGGAGTGAACATTGGACAGACTGGTATCGCTTCACCAGAAGACATAGCTAATGCCGGAGCCATTGCACGCGTGGCTCAAAAGAGCTGGGCAAAAAAATCAGGCACTCAACGGGGAGACGTTCTTAGAGAGTTTGCAAACCTTATACATCACTATTCGGATGAAATAGCCACTCACCTTGTCAAAGAAACTG
>Ga0247735_1000571_pt1 | contig 14379 bp, 16 predicted proteins | sample UWRJL178409R2_FD_180934 | JGI IMG/M metagenome (GOLD analysis project Ga0247735, IMG submission 180934) | Plant litter microbial communities from Arlington Agricultural Research Station in Wisconsin, United States - UWRJ-L178-409R-2 | ecosystem: Environmental > Terrestrial > Plant litter >... | reverse complement strand
AGGCGCGGGGTATCGCGCTGGTGTTCCTGGTCGCGGGGCTCGTCATGGTGCTCGCCGCCATCGCCGCCTTCTTCACGCGGTCGTACCGCAGAATCTCGGCGCAGTACCTCGATGACAGCGAGCACGCTGAGTCGGTCGGGGCGGCCGAGGCCTAGAAACCCTTCGACTCGAGCCAGGCCAGCACGTCGTCCGCGACATCCTTCCAGCCAGCATCGAGCGTGAGCGAGTGACCCTTGCCCTCGTACTCGTGATACTCAGTGACAGATGATGTGTTGTCTTCGTAGAGTTTTGCAACTGCGACAGTGACGACTTTGGGAACCGTGTGATCTTCGGTTCCGGATGTCAGCAGCAGCGGGCCGCGCACAGCCGTGTGGGTGTTGACCTCCGCCGGTGAGTTACGCACGAAGTTCGCGGAGGCGTCCTCGAACAGCGGCCGGCCGGGACCGGGAATTGTCCACGCGGCGTGCAGGGCGTTCGACTCCTCCTCGCTGAGCACGTTGCCGAACGCGTACTTGAACTGCTTCTCGTTGAGCGCGACGGTCTTGGTCTTATTGCCGGGGTTGCCCAGCACCGGGAACCCGGACTTGAGCTGCGAGAACGGCAGCACCTTCACGCCCTTGATGGGCGCTGGGTCGATCGCCACGGCTGCCGCGACGAGGTCGTTGGCGAGCAGCTCCTGTGCGATGAGTCCACCGAAGGAGTGGCCGACGACGATCGGCTTCTCATCGAAACCCTCGATGATGTCGGCGTAGTGGTGGCAGATCTCAGCGATGCCCTGGTTGTTGAGACCGTCGGGATTGGCCCGCGTCGCCTCCACCGAGTCGAGGTCGCCCGGCCAGCCGGGTGCGTGAGTCGTGTAGCCCTTCTCCTCGAACAGGCTTTGCCATGGCTGCCACGCGGACGAGTGAATCCACAGGCCGTGGATGAAGACGACGTTCTTTGCCATGAGTGCTCCTTGTTTGGGTGTGAATCAGAGGGTCTTAATGAGCCCGCCGTCGATGAGAAAGTCGGAGCCCGTGACGTTGCCGGCGCGGTTGCTCGCGAGAAGGATCGCTAGGTCGGCAACCTCAGCAGGCTGGGTGAAACGGCCGGTCGAGAAGCCTCCCTGACTCGCGATGACCGTGTCCCTCGCTGTGTCGAAGTCGACGCCCAGGTTCTTGGCTGCGGTCGCTGCGACACCGTTCTCGCCGAGCCAGAGTTGGGTGGCGACCGGGCCGGGGCTGATCGTGTTGAACCGGATGTTGCGGTCGCCGAACTCCTTGGAGAGTGACTTCGAGAGGTTCCAGACCGCGGCCTTTGCGGCGGAGTAATCGACGACCGGAGGGTCGGGAAGAAACGCGTTGACCGAACCGATTGTCACGACGTTGCCGCCGCCGCGCTCGATGAGCAGCGGGATCGCCGCCCTGGTTGTGCGTACCGCGGCGAGAAAGCTCAGGTTGATCGTGTCGAGCCACTGCTCGTCGGTGATGGCGAGAAAGCCCTCGAAGCGAAAAGCCACAGCGCCGACGTTGTTGACGAGGATGTCGAGGCCGCCCCACTCGGATGCCCGCGCCACGAGCCGAGTCGGTGCGTCCTGGTCGGTCAGGTCGACGCTCTCAAACAGCACTCGGCCCTGATAAAGGAGCTCGTCGAGCTCGGGCGACGAGCTTCGCGAGCCCGCTATCACCCTGGCTCCTTCGGCCACGAGAGCTTGAGTTATAGCGAGGCCGATGCCTTTGCTCGCGCCGGTGACGACCGCGACTTTGCCTTCGAGACCCAGATCCATGGGGCGAGGCTAGGGTCACGGCAGCCACCGCAACGTGCCCCGGTTGTGACTAGTACTGCGACTACCTGCCTGCACCGAGCGCGGCGAGCGCGAGTTCTGTCGCAGAACCGGGGTCGGCGAAGTACACGAAGATCGTGTGACCGTCGGCACCGGCCAATGGCAGGTGCGCGTAATGCAGGTCGATGCGTCCCGCGGTTGGATGGTTCATCGGATGGATGCCCTCGGTCATCCCCTCGATGTCGTAGCGGTGCCACAACTCGGCGAATCTCGCGCTCTCTCGGAGCAGTTGCTCCACGAGCTCTTGTGCGCGCGGATCGTCGGGCGCGAGCCCGATGCGAGAACGCAGGAGTCCGATGGACCGACTGCTCAAACCCTCCCACTCGATGTAGAGCTGCCGCGCGGCCGGGTCGACGAGCAGCACGACGAGAGCGTTGGCTCCCACCTGGTACTCGGGGATGAGGCTCGACATGAGCGAGTTAGTCGCGACGATGTCGTTGTGTCGATCGAGAACCATCGCCGCGGTCATCGGCCATGAGTCGATCAGCCACTGTGCGCGTTCTGTCGCCGGCGAAAGCGTCGGCGACACAGGCTTCTCGCTCAGCCGAGCGAGAGCGTGCAGGTACGAGCGCGCGGTCAGGTCAAGCTTGAGCGCCCGCGAGAGGGCATCAAGCACCTGGTCTGTCGGGTTCGCACCCTGGCCTTGCTCGAGCTTGACGTAGTACTCGGTGCTGATCCCCGCGAGCGTCGCGACCTCGGATCGCCGCAGTCCGGGCACCCGTCGCTGCCTCAGATCCTCGGCCAGGCCGACGTCTCCGGGGAGCAGCAGCTCGCGGCGGGCCCTGAGGTAGTCGCCGAGCGGGTGATTACTGGGCATGCCGGAGTTTATCGACCGCCCGGCTGCAATGGGAGGGTTTGCGTAAGTCGCCTCTCGCTCACCGCCACGAGGAGGAAGCCGACAGCTATGGCCGCGGGCTGCGCGAGGAGCAACATCCATTCGGCGAGTGAACCGCGGAGGTAGAGCAGCACGGAGCTCGCCAGCACAGCGTGCATGAGCGCGCCAGCCACGAACAGGAGTGCGATCGAGGGCCAGCGAAACCGACTTCTCGCCGCGACCGACGCCATGATCGTTAGCGGAACAAACAGCACGGTTGCGGTGAACAGCCCGGGGTCGTACTCGCGTCGAGCGATGGCCGGAACGATATGCACTACAGCGTTGACGCCGATCACGCCCCACAGGGTGAGGCCCGCGAGCGGAAAGCGTGTCGATGCGATCGCGGCGAGCGGCCCGGCGATCCAGACGAGCGGGAGGTTCACGGCGAGATAGAAGGCGGGTGGGATGCCGCAGGCCGGGTACTCCGATTGCCCGAGCAGAGCGCACAGCGAGTCGGGAAAAGCGTGGGTGACACCGGTCGCGGAGATCCCATATTCCTCGACGTTGTGCAGAAGGTAGACCGCAACAGCGAGAAAGGACAGCCAGCGCAGGTCCGCCCACCGGGCAACCGAGCGATCACCCCGCAACACATTTGTGAGTAAGAGCACGCCGATCACCGCGGTGGCGGCGAGCCCGATCCACGGCCACGCAAAGTCGAACCAAGTGAACAAGCGATGCTCCTCTGACTGACGACGATTCGTGACGAGAGTCGTGACCGCCATCGATGGATGCTACGGCAACGCCGTCGGGGCAGCCGCTGGTCAGTGCTCCGGCTTGGTGAATGACCCGGTCAGTGTCGCGGCGCCCAGCACGTGACCATCGAGTTCGGCAAGAGCATTATCGAGCGTGGCGGTCGCGGGCAATACCGGTGCAGAGTCGGCGAGCGCGTACAGCGTGAGAACGTACTCGTGTGTTCCGGAGGGCGGAAACGGTCCAGCGTACGGCACGAGCTCGCGGCCGATCACCGGGCCACCCGGCTCGATCTCGCCCACCTCCGCGGGAATCCGATCGACGAGCCAGTGCACGTCGCCGCGACTGTCCGGGTGGATATCCACCATTGCGAGGAGAAACGAGGCGGTCTCGGGCGGAGCGTTGTTCCAGCCGAGTTGTGGGCACAGGTTCTCGTACTTCCGACTGTGGCGCAGCTCGAGTGCTCCACCATCGATCAGTTCCATGGATGTCAGCTTCACTGCTCCACCCCCAAAATGATGTGTACACCGTCAACATAGTTGACACTGAGGGCAAGCGCTAGTGGGGAAACTGCTTATCCCTCATTTAACTTTCCTACTGCAGATCGGGCACTCGTTGTCGAACTACCAGGTCACGGCGCGACCGGGTCGCTGGCAAAGATCTCGGCAGGGCGGTCGCCGAAATCGGGACGGGTGAACTCGTAGTCTCCCGAGAGCAGCGGCGACGAGATCATGAAGTCAGCGCTCGAGATGTTGCACGCGACGGCGGTGTTCCAGACCGCGGCGATGCGCAGGAGCGCCTTCACATCGGGGTCGTGGGGCTGCGGTTCCAGGGGGTCCCAGAAGAAGATCAGCAGATCGATTTTGCCCTCGGCGATGAGCGCGCCGATCTGCTGGTCGCCGCCGACCGGGCCACTCAGCAGCCGGGTTACCGACAACCCGAGTTCGAACTCGAGCAGCGTGCCGGTCGTTCCCGTCGCGAAGAGGTCGTGGTGCACGAGCGTCTCGCGGTTGAAGGCGGCCCAGCGAATCAGCTCGGCCTTCTTGTTGTCGTGCGCGACCAGGGCGATGCGTCGTCTGTGGGTTTTCGTCATGCCGGCCTCCTGATGAGCGATGCTCCCAGTATGGATCGCCGGTCCGTTTCGGAGAAGGGCGCAGTGCGAGGCACCTAGTGTTGAGTATGAGTAAAACTGGATTGCTGCGCCTCGGCGTCATGGCCACATCTCGCAAGGCCGACGAACGGCGGCTGCCGATCCACCCAACGCACCTCGAGCGCATCGACGAAGACCTGCGCGCGCAGATGATTCTCGAGCGCGGATACGGCATGCGCTTCGGCATCCACGACGAGGAGCTGGCCCCTCTGGTCGGTGCCGTGGCATCCCGCGAAGAGATCATCGACCTGGCGGATGTCGTGCTGTTGCCGAAACCGCAGGCCTCCGACCTCGCCGACCTGCGCGACGGGCAGACGCTCTGGGGATGGCCGCACTGCGTGCAGGACCGCGAGATTACCCAGCTCGCCATCGACAAGAAGCTCACCCTGATCGCGTGGGAGGCCATGAACCACTGGCAGTCCGACGGCGGTTTCGGGCTGCACGTCTTTCACAAGAACAACGAGCTCGCCGGCTACTGCTCGGTGCTCCACGCCCTGCAGCTGTGCGGGTCGACGGGTGACTACGGCCGCCGCCTGAGCGCCATCGTGATCGGATTCGGCGCCACCGCGAGAGGCGCGGTCACCGCGCTGAACGCGCACGGCATCCACGATGTGCGCGTTCTCACCAACCGGGATGTCGCGGCGGTCGGCTCCCCGATCCCCTCGGTCGACATCATCCAGTTCGAGCACAACGACGAAGCCCCCTACGAGAGCATCGTCAACACGGATGACGGCCCCGTGCACCTCGCGCCCTACCTCGCCGCGAACGACATCGTGGTCAACTGCACGTTGCAGGATCCGAACGCACCGCTCACCTACCTGACCCTCGACGACCTCGACGCTTTTCGTCCCGGCAGCCTCATCGTCGACGTGTCAGTCGACGAGGGCATGGGGTTCAGCTGGGCTCGCCCGACTACCTTCGCCGACCCGATGTTCACGGTGGGCGACTCGACCAATTACTACGCGGTCGACCACAGCCCGTCGCTGCTCTGGAACTCGACCACGTGGGAGATCAGCGAGGCGCTGTTGCCGTTCTTGCGCACGACGATGGAGGGGCCGACGTCGTGGGCATCCTCGGAGACCATCCGCCGGGCCATCGAGATCGAGGGCGGCGAGATTCGCAACGAGGCGATCCTGACCTTCCAGGGGCGCTCCGCGGAGTACCCGCACCTGCCGGTGAAGAGCTAGCGCAGCAAGAACGCGAGCCGCACAACCCACTTCGTCTTCAGGCGCTCGGTGCGCGGGTCGGTGACATAGATCTCGCACCGCGCCGCAAACGCCTCACCGGCCGGGGTGTCACGGGAATCGAGCTCGAGCCCCTGCGCGGTCACCCATTCCCGGATCATCCGGTTCGCGGGCATCGAGGTCGCGCGATAGTCGAGCAGCGCGTAGCGGCCCGCGGGCAGGGTGCCACTCTTCACGCGATCAGTGGATGACACGGCGTCAGACACGACCCCGACCTCGATGTCCATCATCCCGGCCATGTCGACGACGTGCAGGCGGAGGAAGAACGGGCCCGTGGCCTCGACATCGTGTTGCTGCATCCATTCGAGAAGCTCGGCGAGCAGCCGGTCGCGGTTCGACAGCATCGTGCGAAATGGCACTGTCTCGCGAATGCCCAGAGTCGCCTGCTGGCCCCACGTCTCGACGCGGGGTCCCTCGACGATGTTCACAACGCCCGTGGCCACGACAGAATTGTGGCACCGGCGGACCGAGGATTCCAGTTTTGCGGGTATGACCAGCCCTTGAGCCAACGTTGACCACAGCGCGCCCTGCCACTCGACACAGAAAGTCACCCATGCCCTTCGCCGACGAACTCATCGGACAACGCACGGCCCTCGCGCTTCTCGCTGCCATCGCCGAGGCCGCGCCCGGTAGTGACCTCACGAACCTGCGAGCAGCGGCTACGAAGCTCGACCCGCTGTCGCTGCGCGAGCGCAGCGACCTGCTCAGGGATGCACTCCTCGACGACCTCCCCGGCGACTACGCGTCATTCGCCGCCGTCATCGGTCGTGCGCAGGCCGGCGCACCGATGTTCAGCGGCTGGCTCATCTGGCCGGTCACGAGCGCCATCGCCCTCAAGGCTATTCGGGAGAACACCGATGCATCCTTCGACGATGCGCTCACGGTTCTCGCCGCGCTCACGCCCCGACTCACCTCCGAGTTCGCGATCCGCGGCCTGCTCGACCACAACCTCGATCGCGCCCTCGAGTTGATCCAGACGTGGACGACCTCCGACGACGAGCACGTGCGGCGCCTCGCCTCCGAGGGAACCCGCGCCTTCTTGCCCTGGTCCATCCGCGTGCAGGCGCTTCTCGCGCAGCCTCGCGCGACGCTTCCGATCATCACCGCGCTCTACCGGGATCCCAGCGAGTACGTGCGGCGCTCGGTCGCCAACCACCTCAACGACCTCAGTCGCCAGCAACCCGCGATCGTCGTCGAAACCGCGAGAGCCTGGCTCGCCGACCCCGACGACAACACCCTGCGGCTCGTCACCCACGCCCTCCGCACTCTCATCAAGCGAGGGGATGCTGCAGCGCTCGCTCTACTCGGCTACGGCGCTCTCGACTCCGTCACTGCGGTTGGGCCGACGCTCGAGTCATCCAGTGTCCCCTTCGGCGGAACTGCGCGATTCACCATCGCCGTGACCAACGACGGCACCACCGCTGCACAACTCGCGATCGACTACGTCGTGCACCACAGCAGAGCGAACGGCTCACAGACGAGCAAGACGTTCAAGCTGACGACGGCGACGCTTGCTCCGGGCGAGAGCCTTGTTCGCGCTCGAGAACACTCGTTTCGCGCCATCACCACGCGACGCTATTACCCCGGCGCCCACGCGATCGAGTTGCAGGTGAACGGCGTCATCGTGGGGCGCACCGATTTCGAGCTGTTGCCCTTATAGCCGTTGCGCATTCGGGCAGGGCGGGCGCAAGATGGGCGCATGGCTGACACCCACGTGATCAAGGCACTCACCGCCGACACCTTTCCGGCCTGGCAAGCTCTCGCCGACAAGCACAACGGCGTGTGGGGTGGATGCTACTGCTCCTACTTTCACGGCGACACCGCCGAGACGGTCAAGAGCGAGCACTCCCGAGTGGAGTTCAAGGAGCGCCTGGTTCACGAGGGAGTGGCCCACGCCGCACTCGTCTTCGACGGCGACGCAGCTATCGCGTGGTGCCAGTTCGGCAGCCCTGAAGAGCTGCCCAACATCTACCACCGCAAGCAGTACGACGCGGCCGAGGAGAACCCCGGCCCGTGGCGCATCACCTGCTTCTTCGTCGACCGCGACCACCGGCGGTCCGGTGTCGCCTACGAGGCTCTCGAGGGCGCGCTTCAGCTCATCGCGCGCGAGGGCGGCGGCGAGGTCGTGTCGTTTCCGAATGAGCTCGAGCCCGGCAAGCGCACCTCGTCATCCTTTCTGCACAACGGCACCCGCGCGATGTTCGAGAAGGCGGGCTTCACCTTCGAGCGGCAGATCGGCAAGAGCAAGACTGTGATGAAGAAGACGATTGCGGCGAGCGCCACCTAGCGCGACTGGCTCAGGTGCACCATCGCGTCATACAGCTGCTTCTCGCTCATCGGCGGCTCGGCGAGAGGATGCGCCCGCTCCGCCCGATAGGCGTCGAGCATGAGGTGGAGGTGCCGACGCCAGGCGTTGGGCGCAGTGGCGCTCGTGGCATCCATGATCCGGCCGTTGGACCAGATGAGGTTGACGACGTCGGCGAGGGCGATGTCGGGTCGAGCTTGTCCGGATTCCTGCGCCCTGCCGAGCACTATCTCGATCTGCAGACACATCTGATCGTGGATGCGCTCCGTCTCCGCATTGCCCGGAAAGCGGCGGGAGAGAAAGTCGTTGAAGCCGCGGTCCCCCGCCTGCACGGTGAACAGGTTCTCGAGGTAGGAGACGAAGGAGTCCCACGGGTCGTCGATCGTCATCGCGCGGTCGGCGCCCTCGAGAAACTCCTCCAGTCGATTCTGAAAGGCGGCCATGAGCAGGTCGAGCCGGGTCGGAAAGTGTCGATAGAGCGTGCCGATGGAGACGCCGGCGTCCCGCGCGATGCGCTCGAGCGAGGCATCCACTCCTCTGGAGGCGAACTCCTGCTGCGCGGCAGCGATGAGTCTCTGGTGGCTCGCTCGTGCATCCCGGCGCCGAGGTACCTGCGCGCGCTCGACCTCATTCATGACCATGCAATCAAATCTACTCTCACACTGAGGCAGGGCTCCGGAATAACTGAGGCTAGCCTCCAGTTCTATTGAGCTAAGCGGAGGGGTGCCTCATATCGGCGCCCGATCCGGACTCAACTAGAAGGAGATCACCATGACCACCATCAGCATCATCGGCGCGGGCAACATGGCCGCCGCACTCGGCGCCCGATCCGCCGCGCACGGCCACACTGTAGAGATCATCAGCCGCAACACCGGCAAAGCTCAGGCACTCGCCGACCAGATCGGCCACGGAACCACCGTGGGCACCTTCGGCGCTCGGCCAGCCGGTGACATCGTCATCGTGGCGATCCTGTTCGCCGACGCAGTAGACGTCGTCGCGCAGTTCGGTGATGCGCTGGCGGGCAAGATCCTCGTCGACATCACCAACCCGTTCAACGCCGACGGAAGCGGCGTTGTGACGACCGAAGGCAACTCGATCGCCCAGCAGATCGCCGCCGTGGCCCCCGACAGCGCCCGCGTCATCAAGGCCTTCAACGGACTGTTCCAGGGAGTCATCGACGCGGATAAGCCCGTGGACGTGTTCTTCGCTGGCGGCGACGCCGAGTCGAGAGCGCTTTTCGCCGCGTTCGTAGACAGCCTGGGAATGCGGGCGCGCGACGCGGGCGGCCTCGAGACGACCTACGCAATCGAGTGGGCGAGCATCGTCCTCATGGGCCTGGCGCGCAATGGTGCCTGCTTCGGCATCGCACTGAGCGCCGAGTCGATCTGAGTGCGGGAGCCGTGCGGGTTCGGCGCCACCTCCCCCTCCAGACGGAGGTGGCGCCGAGCACCGTTGTGTAGGTTGGCCGGGTGAGCGCAGATCCGGAGTCCCGCGACTGGCAGCGCCCGGCCGTAACCCGGCCCCAGCGCAAGGTGGATGCCGCGACGGCGGCCGCACTCTTCGGTGCAAGCATCCTCTCGCTCGTGTTGAGCCGCGCGATGGGCCTGTGGCCGGAGCCCGCCGATCTCGCGCTGAGCGCGGGAATCCTGGCCCTCACGACGCTCCCCCTCGCGTTTCGGCGGGTGGCGCCCGTGCCCGTGCTCGCGGTTCTGGGCGTCGCCTTTGTGCTCATCGGCGAGCTCCAGGTGCCCGAAGTCACGGTGAGCAACATCGCCCTGTTCATGGCGATCTACAGTGTCGGCGCGTGGGAACGCAATCGCACCCACGCGAACGTGGCGCGGGGCGTGCTCGTCACCGTCATGGGCGTGTGGTTGCTCATCAGCTTCTTTCGAGCGAGCACTATGGACCTCGACTTCGAGGGGCCGGGCATCGGCGCGCTGACCCCGATCGCGGCGTACATGCTGCAGCAGGTGCTGGTGAATGTTCTCTACTTCGCTGGTGCGTGGTGGTTCGGCGAGCACGCCTGGTCGTCGATCCGCCAGCGCGCCCTCACCGAGTTCCGCACCGGTCAGCTTGAGCACGAGCAGGCGAAGGCCGCGCGGCACGCGATCACGATCGAGCGGCTGCGCATCGCGCGCGAGCTGCACGACGCGGTCGCCCACCACGTTTCGCTCATGGGAGTGCAGGCCGCCGCGGCGCGCGCAGTGCTCGACAGCGATCCCGGGCAGGCCCGTGAGCAACTCGAAGCGCTCGAGTCGTCGTCACGCGCGGCGGTGAGCGAGCTCTACCAACTGCTCGGCACGCTGCGCGACGAGGAGGCCGCGGCCCCGCCGGTGACTGCATCCCTGGGGCTCGAACTGCTGCCGACACTCGTGGAGGATGCCCGAACCGCCGGCCTGCGCGTCTCACTCGAGCAGGTCGGTGAGCCGTTCGCCGTGCCATCCCTCGTCGGACTGAACCTGTATCGAATCGCCCAGGAGTCACTCACCAACGTGCTCAAGCACGCGGGGCCGGGCACCCGCACCCGCGTGCACCTGCGCTACGCCGACGGTGACGTCGAGTTGGAAATTACGGATGACGGCCTCGGTCGGCCCGGCCCGAAGCAACGCGGCGCGGGCCTCGGTCTGCTCGGCATGCGCGAGCGCATAGCCACACTCGGCGGCACCCTGGAGGCTGGGCCGCGCACCGACTCCGGCTGGGTCATCCGCGCCACTGTCACGGCGGGCGTTCGCGCATGACGCACGTGCGCGTCGTGCTGGTCGATGACCACGCCCTCATGCGGCAGGGCATCAGCACCATACTGTCGGCGCAACCCGATCTCGAGGTGGTGGGACAGGCATCCAGCGGCGAAGAAGCGCTCGATGTCGTACGGCGCACTCGCCCCGATGTGGTCTGCATGGATGTCGAGATGCCGGGCATGGGCGGGCTCGAAGCCACCCGTCAGCTCGTCGGCGATCCCGCGGTGACAGCCCAGGTGCTCATGCTGACCACGTTCGAGCGCGAGGACTACCTGCTCGCGGCGCTGGACGCGGGCGCGAGCGGCTTTCTGCTCAAGAACGCGCGGCCCGAGAACCTGGTCGACGGCGTGCGGGCGATTGCGGCGGGAGAGGCCCTGCTCGCGCCCGAGATGACCCGCGCTGTCATTCGCAGGGCGGTCGCCCGGGATCGCGCAGAGGCGCCAGCTCACCCGCGCGGCGTGATCCCCGAGCAGCTGACCGAGCGTGAGGTCGAGGTGCTGCGGCTCATGGCGGAGGGACTCTCGAACGACGAGATCGCCGAGGCTCTCACCGTGGGGCGCGCGACGGTCAAGACGCACGTGTCGAACGTGCTCATGAAGCTGGGCGTTCGCGACCGCGTGCAGGCTGTGGCGTTCGCCTACCGGTCGGGTCTCGTCGTCTGATCCCGTCCGCCGCGTGGCGGAGTGTCGCGGTTCCGCCTCTCGGGGGAGGCGCGGCCGCCCACGGGTTCGTAGCGTTGAGGTATCAACCATCTGATCCAGGAGGTCACATGCTCAGCGTGAGAAATCTCAGTCGGAGCTTCGGCAACCGGCTCGTCGTCGACGATGTCAGCTTCGACGTGGGGCGCGGCCGCCTCACCGGTTTCGTCGGCGGCAACGGTGCCGGCAAGACAACGACGATGCGGATGATCCTGGGGGTGCTCAGCCCCGACTCCGGCGACGTGCTGCTCGATGGCGCGCCGGTCGGCGAGAGCGCGTTGCACGGTTTCGGCTACATGCCCGAGGAGCGCGGGCTCTACCCGAAGATGGAGATCGGTGAGCAGCTCGCCTACCTGGCTCGCCTGCACGGCATCGACAAGACGACGGCGACCCAGCGGGCGGATGACCTGCTCGAACGCCTCGGCCTGATCGAACGTCGCCGCGACAAGCTCGAATCCCTTTCGCTCGGAAACCAGCAGCGCGTACAGGTGGCCGCGGCACTCGTGCATGACCCCGACGTGCTGATCATGGATGAGCCGTTCTCCGGACTCGACCCTCTCGCCGTCGACGAGGTCGTCGCGGTCATCGCCGAGCACGCGGCTCGTGGCGTGCCCGTGCTGTTCTCCTCGCACCAGCTCGAGGTTGTCGAGCGCCTGTGCGACGACCTCGTGATTATCGCCAACGGCCGGGTTCGCGCGGCCGGCGAGCGCGAGACGCTCCGCGAGGAGTACTCCGGCAAGCGCTGGGCGCTCGAGATCAGCGGCGACGCGGGCTGGGTGCGCGGCATCCCCGGAGTGGAGGTCTCGGAGCTCGCCGGAACGACGGCGCTCTTCGACGCCGAGCCCGAGGCAGCCGACGCAGTGCTGCGTTCCGCGGTCGAGCGCGGCTCGGTGCTGAGCTTTCGGCCGGTGCGGCCGACGCTCGGCGAGATCTTCAGAGACATCGTGGTCGACGCGTCGGCCGCCGATGAGCAGCGCGACAACGAAGGGGCGGCAGCCTGATGAGCAGCAACACGGTAAAGACCGAGCGACTGGGCACCTGGGGCGCGACGCTGCTCGTGGCCGAGCGCGAGATCCTCTCGCAGGTGCGCGCAAAAGCCTTCATCATCTCCACGGCGATCACACTCGCCCTGGTGATCGGCGGGATCATCCTCTCGAGCGTTCTGGGCGGACGCACCGAGACGACACCGATCGCCGTCGTCGGGTCAGCGCCCGACGCTGTCACGAGCTCCGAGGTGCTCGAGGTCACCGAGGTGGCCGATCGCAGGGAAGCCGAAGAGCTCGTTCGATCGGGGGATGTCGCTGCGGCGCTCGTTCCCGACGACAGCGCGGTCGGCTTCGCCCTTGTCGCGCTCGAGGAGGCGCCCGACGGACTCGTCGCGGCCCTGTCGGTGAGCCCCGAGGTCGTGCTGCTGGATGCATCAGAGACCCCGACAGGTCTGCGCATCATCATCGGCCTAGCGTTCGGCCTGGTATTCATGCTCGCGGTGCTCGGTTCTGGCGCGACCATCATGCAAAACACGGTTCAGGAGAAGCAGTCGCGCATCGTCGAGATCCTGCTCGCCGCGGTTCCCGCTCGGGCGCTGCTCGCCGGCAAGATACTCGGTAACTCGGTGATCGGTGTCGGCACAGCCGCTGCGATGGCCGCCGCTGCCGCCCTGGGGCTTGCGATCACCGGGCAGGGTGAGCTGCTCGACCTGCTGTCGGCTCCCCTGATCTGGTTCGTCGTGTTCTTCATCTTCGGGTTCGTGCTGGTGGCGAGCGTCTTCGCCGCAGGCGCCGCGCTCGTGTCGAGGCAGGAAGACACGGGTGCCGTGATGACTCCCGCGATGATGCTCGTCATGATCCCGTACTTCGGTGTCGTGTTCTTCGGCGAGAACCCTGCGGTGATGACGATCCTGTCGTACATCCCGTTCAGCGCCCCCGTGGCGATGCCGGTGCGTTTGTTCTTCGGCGAGGCCGAGTGGTGGGAGCCGCTCATCTCGCTCGCGCTGCTCGTCGTCGCCACGCTCGGCGTCGTGCTCGTCGCGAGCAAGATCTACACGAACTCGCTGCTGCGCATGGGTTCGCGGGTCTCACTGCGGGACGCCCTCAAGGCAAGCTGAGCCTCCGCCCTCGCCCATCGGGGCGAGGGCGGCCCCACCTTTCCCATGGCATAGCGTGGTGCTGTGCAGACTGTCGCCTCCGTGACGCGAGCGCTTGTTTGCCTCGTTGTCGCTTCCCTCATCGTCGTTTCGGCCGGCGGCTGCGGGTCGACCGAACACGACGACGCGACCCGCGAACGTGCCGAAACCGGGGTGATGCTCGACATCGCTCGCGCCTACTACCCGATCGAACTGATCGAGGGATACATCGACGTCCTCGCCGATAACGGTGGCAGCTTTCTCCACCTGCACCTCACCGACGATCAGAACGTGGGCATCGAGAGCGAGGTTCTAGGCCAGACCCTCGCGAATGCTGATCTCGACAACGGCGTCTACACGAGTCGAGTGACGGGTCGTTCTTTTCTGAGCGCCACACAGGCGCAAGAGATCTCCGACTACGCGGCGCAGCGAGACATCGCCATCGTGCCGGAGATCGACACTCCCGGCCACATGGCTGCCGCCTTTGCCCTGCTCGAGGCGCGTCATGGCACGGAGTGGGTTGATCGTGTTCGATCGGGTGAGAGTGAGCTCGATACGTCCGTGCCTGAGAGTCACGCACTCGCAGCCGAGCTCCTCGCGGAGGTGACGCGAACCTTTCCTTCGAGCGAAGCCGTGCACATCGGTGGGGACGAATGGGGCGGTGACGTGTCCGCGAATGACCGCGTCGAGTGGATGAACGTGATGGCGGCCACGCTCGGCGATCGTGAGGTGTGGG
>Ga0247735_1000570_pt1 | contig 14392 bp, 12 predicted proteins | sample UWRJL178409R2_FD_180934 | JGI IMG/M metagenome (GOLD analysis project Ga0247735, IMG submission 180934) | Plant litter microbial communities from Arlington Agricultural Research Station in Wisconsin, United States - UWRJ-L178-409R-2 | ecosystem: Environmental > Terrestrial > Plant litter >... | reverse complement strand
CAAGGTCGAGCTGGTCGCGGCGGCGCCTGGAGAGTTCTTCTACGACCTGCCGCCCGAGCTGATCGGCAAGGTCTGGAAAGGCAAATGGCGCGGCCAGCGCCAGCGCTGGTTCCTCTACCGATTCCTCGGCGAGGACGGCGATATCGATATCGCGACCGAACATCAGGAATTCCGCGCCTGGCGCTGGGTGGACCCAACCGAACTCCCGCAGATCATCGTACCGTTCAAGAGAACGCTCTACGAGGACGTTCTGACGGCTTTTGCCGATCATCTGGGTTGATAGGGGGCCGATCCACGGGTTATCCGGCTTGCATGCATGTTCGCATCGCCTTGCTCGCGGCGCCCCTGTTGCTTGCCAACACGGACCCGCCGCCCCTCCCTCCGACGATAAAGGCGATGCTCGACGCCGCAATGGCCTCCGGCAATGAGGGTGAGGTCGCGACCGTCGCCAAATATGCGCGTGCCGCCGCGCCCGATGCGGCACCAGCCATTACCGCCGCGATCGATCACTGGCGCAAGGACCGCAGCGCGAAGCGTGAAGAGACACTGCGCAACGCCGGCGTGTTCGATCTGTGGCAAGGCCGCGCGGAACTGGGCGGCTATCTGACCACCGGCAACACCCAGGACACTGGCCTGAGCAGTACGATCGACCTGTCGCGCGAAACGCCGCGCTGGCGCCACAAGATCCACCTCGCCGCAGACTATAAGAAGAGCGCGGGCGTGATAAGTCGCGAGCATTATCTCGCCGGCTATGAACCCAATTTCAAATTCTCGCCGCGCGGCTATGTCTATGGCGCCGCGCAATTCGAAAGCGACCGGTTCCTTGGCTATACCGACCGCTATTCCGCCTCGATCGGCGCAGGCTACAGCGCGATCAAAAAGCCGGGCGTGACGCTCGATCTGGAACTCGGCCCGGCCTATCGCGATACGTCCTTCACTGACCGGACCCGCGAAAGCAGCGTGGCGGCACGCGGGTCGCTCGATTTCGACTTGAGGCTCAGCCGGGCAATCTCGGTCAGCCAGGACGCCTCGGCCTATTTCCAGCACTATAACAGCACGGTCAGCAGCACGACCGCGCTCAATGCGAAGCTGATCGGGCCCCTGGCAGCGCGTTTCTCCTATGTCGTGCAATATGAAAGCATGCCGTCCATCGGACGCGTCGGCGTCGATACGACAAGCCGAGCATCGCTGGCGTACAGCTTCTAAACCCCGTCCCCCCGGGCTCGTACCGGGGTTCTCCGTGCCGCAAGCTTATCAGCCGAGTGGCGCGGATCGGTGGATGCCGGAACGAGCACGGCATGACGACAGAGAGGGCGCGATTCAAGTTTCGAGACGACGGTGCCAGCATCCCGTCAGCGACCACCGCCGAAACACGAATGCCGCCACCAACGCGCGGCCAAATCGAGCCCCTGTTATGTCCATTTCATCCCGCTGTTATCGCCGATTTTCCCCGCTGTTCCGGGCCACGTTTTCCGCTGTTATCGAATAACAGGGAAAACGGCCATCAAACCACTGAGCGAACAGGATATTATCTCCCACAAAATAGCCCGGAACAGAGGAAAAAAATATCCTTTTCCGTTACGCCTCGGTAACGTCGAAGCGCCGCCGTTTCCGCGCCACGCAAATCCGGCTAACACCGCATCATGACCGCGCTTTCCACCGTCGAACGAGACGCCATCGCAACCCTGTCCGACGCACCGATGCTCGCCCAGGTCCAGGACTGGGCCACGATCAACAGCGGCACCCGCAACATGGCGGGGATCGCCGCCATGGCCAGCAAGCTTGGCGACGCCTTCTCGGTGCTGCCGGGCAGGATCGCGCTGGTCGAGCCCGCACCGGTGACGAGCGTCGGTGTGGATGGTACTGTCTCCGATCTCGCGCACGGCAAGCATTTCCATCTGGCCGTGCGCCCCGACGCGCCGGTGCAGATGCTGTTCACTGGCCATATGGACACGGTCTATCCGGTCGATCACCCCTTCCAGGCGCTGACCTTTCTCGACGACAACACGCTCAATGGTCCCGGGGTCGCCGACATGAAGGGCGGCATCGCGACGATGCTCGCCGCGCTCAAGGCAGTCGAGGCATCGCCGCTCGCCGGGCGCATCGGCTACGAGGTGGTGATCAACTCGGACGAGGAGACCGGCTCGGCTTCCTCCGCCTCGCTTTTGGCAGGCTCGGCGAGCGGCAAGATCGCCGCCCTCACCTATGAGCCCGCTCTCCCTGACGGCACGCTCGCCGGCGCGCGCGGCGGCACCGGCAATTTCTCGATCGTCGTCCATGGCAAGAGCGCCCATGCCGGCCGCAACCCCGACGAAGGCCGCAATGCGATCGTCGCCGCAGCCGACATCGCGCTCCGCCTGAGCAAGGTGCGCGGCCCCGGCCTCGCGGTGAACCCCGCGCGGATCGAGGGCGGCGGCCCCAACAATGTCGTGCCCGAACTCGCCATCTTGCGCGTCAATTTCCGCCCTGCCTCAAAGGAGGAAATCGCGCGCGCTCAAGCAGCGATCGACTCGGTCGTCGCTGCGGTCGCGGCCGAGCATGACGTGCGCATCCACGTCCACGGCAGCTTCAACCGGCCACCCAAGCCGATCGACCCCGGCGCCGCGAGGCTGTTCGAGCTGGTCAAGACCGCCGGCGCCGATCTCGGCCTCGCCATCTCCTGGCGCGCTACCGGCGGCGTGTGCGACGGCAACAACATCGCGGCCTGCGGCGTGCCGGTGGTCGACACCATGGGCCCGCGCGGCGGCCTGATTCATTCGCCCGACGAATTCCTCATCGTCGACAGCCTGGCCGAACGCGCCGCTCTCTCCGCGCTCACCGTGCTGCGCATCGCCGAAAAGGGTATTCTATGAGCTTCCGTATCCGTGCCGCGCGCGACGAGGATATCCAGCCGCTTTACGAGATGGCCAAGCTGACCGGCGGCGGCTTCACCAACCTGCCCGCCGATCGCAGCGCGCTCATGATCAAGATGGCGCGCAGCCACGATGCCTTCGCGCGGACCGACGACACGCTCGCCGACGATCTGTTCGTGCTGGTGCTGGAGAATGTCGAGACCGGCGAAGTACGCGGCACCTGCCAGATCTTCACCCAGGTCGGGCAGCGTTACCCCTTCTACAGCTACCGCCTCGGCACGCTGACTCAGCACAGCGCCGAGCTTGGCCGCACCTTCCGCGCCGACCAGCTTTCGCTCACCACCGATCTGGAAGGATGCAGCGAGGTCGGCGGCCTGTTCCTCCATCCGGGCGAGCGCGCCGGCGGGCTCGGCATGCTGCTCGCGCGTAGCCGCTATCTGTTCATCGCCCGCCACCGCGCGCGCTTCGCCGACCGGATCCTCGCGGAACTGCGCGGGATCATCGACGAGGCGGGCGGCTCGCCCTTTTGGGACGGGCTTGCCGGGCGCTTCTTCGGCATGAATTTCCAGGACGCCGACCAGTTCAATGCGGTGCGCGGCCACCAGTTCATCGCCGATCTTTTCCCCAAGCATCCGATCTATATCGCGATGCTCTCCGAACATGCCCGCGCGACGATCGGCCTGCCCCATCCTTCCGGCCGCGCCGCGATGCGCATGCTGGAGAATGAAGGGTTCGCCTTCGAGAATTATATCGACATCTTCGACGGCGGCCCGACCATGACCGCGAAGACCGACCAGGTCCGCACCATCCGTGAGGCGCAGTCGACGACGGTCGCCGCGATCGACAATGACGGCGGCGAAGCGGCACTGATCGCCACGGGCCGCCTCGCCGATTTCCGCTGCGCTTATGGTCGCCTCCGCCCCTGCGGCGAGGGCGTCGCGATCGACCGCACCTGCGCCACCGCGCTGGCCGTCACCGAGGATGCCGAGATCAGCCATGTCGGACGGGCGTAAATGCTGAAAGAAATCAACTTCGACGGCCTGATCGGCCCGAGCCACAATTATGCCGGCCTCAGCCCCGGCAACCTCGCCGCGACGCGCAATGCCGGAAAGGTCGCCGCGCCGCGCCGTGCCGCGCTGGAGGGCATCGCCAAGATGCGCGCGAACCTCGCGCTGGGCCTGACGCAGGGCGTGTTCCTCCCGCTGGCTCGCCCGGACCATGCCTGGCTCGACAGCCTCGCGACCAGTTACGCCGAGGCCGCGTCGCATCTCCAGGCCCAGGCGCTTTCCGCCTCCGCCATGTGGGCCGCCAACGCCGCTACCGTCTCGCCCTCGCCCGACACCGCCGATGGCCGCTGCCACCTCTCCGTCGCCAATCTTGTGACCATGCCGCACCGCAGCCATGAGTGGCCCGGCACCTTGGCCCAGCTGCAGCTCGCCTTTGCCGACCCGCTCTTCGCAGTGCACGGCCCGGTGCCGGCTCCGTTCGGAGACGAGGGTGCCGCCAATCACATGCGGCTGTGCGCCGCGCACGGCCAGCCCGGCGTCGAGGTGTTCGTCTATGGCGTCTCGGGCGGCCCTTTCCCGGCACGCCAGCACCGCGAGGCGAGCATGGCCGTCGCCCGGCGACACCGGCTCGATGCGGGCTACACCCTGTTCGTCGAACAGTCGGAGCAAGCCATCGCCGCCGGCGCCTTTCACAACGACGTGGTCGCCGTCGCCAATGAGCGCGTGCTGTTCGCGCACGAACTGGCCTTTGCCGACAAGGAACGATTCTACACTGACCTGAGCGGCATGCTGCCCGAGGTCGAGATCGTCGAAGTGCCCGCGTCGCGCGTCAGCCTGGCGGACGCCGTCTCCTCCTATCTGTTCAACGCGCAGCTCGTGACCCTGCCGGACGGCGCCATGGCGCTTATCCTGCCGGAAGAAGCGCGCGAAAACGCCGCGGTCTGGAGCTGGCTCCAGGATATGATCGCCGGCAACGGTCCGATCCGCCGGCTCGAAGTGGTCGATGTCCGCCAGTCCATGGCCAATGGCGGCGGCCCGGCCTGCCTGCGCCTGCGCGTCGTGGCGGACCCGGCGAGGATCGATCCGCGTTTCCTGGTCGACGATGCCAGGCTCGACCTGATCGCCGGCGTCGTCGAGCACTATTGGCCCGAGGCGATTCCCCACGAGACGATCGCTGATCCAGCGCTAGTGGGGGCGATCGAACGCGCTCGCTCGGAGCTGCTCGAAACCCTCGGAACTGTCGAGTTAATTGACATTTAACCATATGCGTAAATGCCGGAACCGCGGAAATCCGCCACTGGCCCAGTCATTGCTTAAGGAGTGGCATGTGGGCGAAAATTTCTCGGCTGTTCGTCATCAAGACAAAGTTCGAAGCCTTTGTGGTCATCTACGGCCTCGGCCTGGGCGCGGTTGAACGGGGCGTGCACTATCTGCAGCAATATCCCGGCTATGGCGGCTGGCTGTTGTTCGCGGTCTGCCCGATCGCGGTGTTCATGGCGGGCGCGCGCATCCTCGATTCAGTCGAAAGCTCCCGTTCGGAATGAACTGGCTTTCGCGCCCAACAGGATAAGTTGATCGCGCTTGGCGCCTACGCCACTATCTGGACGACCATGAACGTCGCCCTCACCCATCTCCAGCGCCTCGAGGCGGAGAGTATCCACATCATGCGCGAAGTGATGGCCGAGGCGGAACGCCCGGTCATGCTGTATTCCGTGGGCAAGGATTCCGCAGTGATGCTGCACCTTGCGCGCAAGGCATTCTTCCCGGCGCCGCCGCCCTTCCCTTTGCTCCATGTCGATACGACCTGGAAATTCCGCGCCATGTACGACCTGCGAGACCGGGCCGCGGCAAAAGCCGGCATGGAGCTGCTGGTCCACCGCAACCCCGAGGCCGAGGAACGCGGCATCAACCCTTTCGATCATGGCAGCCTCCACACCGACATGTGGAAGACCGAGGGGCTGAAACAGGCGCTCGACAAATACGGCTTCGACGCGGCATTCGGCGGCGCGCGCCGCGACGAGGAGAAGAGCCGCGCCAAGGAGCGTATCTTCAGCTTCCGTTCGGCCCGCCAGCGCTGGGACCCGAAGAACCAGCGCCCCGAACTGTGGAAACTCTACAATGCGCGCAAGAACCGCGGCGAGAGCATCCGCGTGTTCCCGCTGTCCAACTGGACCGAGCTCGACATCTGGCAGTACATCCTCGCCGAGAACATCGAGATCGTCCCGCTCTACCTCTCCGCTCGGCGTCCGACGGTAGAGCGCGACGGCCTGTTGCTGATGGTCGATGACGAGCGTTTCAGGCTCGAACCCGGCGAAGTGCCGGTCGAACGCTCGATCCGTTTCCGCACGCTCGGCTGTTATCCGCTCACCGGCGCAGTCGAGAGCGAGGCGACGACCCTGTCCGAAGTGATTCAGGAAATGCTGCTGACGACCACCAGCGAACGCCAGGGCCGCGCGATCGACCATGATCAGTCGGCGAGCATGGAGAAGAAGAAAGCGGAGGGGTATTTCTGACATGAATGGCACATTTCATGTTACCCCGGCGCAGGCCGGGGTCGCTGGCGGCACGGACGCCCTTGCGATCGATAGCGGCGCCGGCCTCCGCCGGGGCGACGAGGTGTATCAGACCGACGCGCTCATCGCCTCGGACATCGACGCGTACCTCGCGCTCCACCAGAACAAGTCGCTGCTCCGCTTCATCACCTGCGGCTCGGTCGACGATGGAAAGTCCACGTTGATCGGCCGCCTGCTCTACGACTCGAAGATGATCTTCGAGGACCAGCTTGCCGCGCTCGAAGCGGACAGCAAGCGTGTCGGCACGCAGGGCCAGAACATCGATTTCGCCCTCCTCGTCGACGGCCTCGCCGCCGAACGCGAACAAGGCATCACGATCGACGTCGCCTATCGCTTCTTCGCGACCGAGAAGCGCAAGTTCATCGTCGCCGATACCCCCGGCCATGAGCAGTACACCCGCAACATGGTCACCGGCGCCTCGACCGCCGATCTCGCCGCGATCCTGATCGACGCGCGCAAGGGCGTGCTGACTCAGACCCGCCGCCACTCCTATCTTGTCAACCTGCTCGGCATCCGGCACATCGTGCTCGCGGTGAACAAGATGGATCTGGTCGGCTATGATCAGGCGACCTTCGACGCGATCGTCGAAGACTACCGCGCCTTTGCCGAATCGATCGGCATCGAAAGCTTCACCGCCATCCCGCTCTCGGGGCTCGCCGGCGACAATATCGCGTCGCGCTCCGATGCGATGGACTGGTACAACGGCCCCTCGCTGATCGAGCATCTCGAAACCGTGCCGCTTGGCACCGACGCCGCGCAGGACCGCGCGTTCCGCCTGCCGGTGCAATGGGTCAACCGCCCCGACCTCGATTTCCGCGGTTTTGCCGGCATGATCGCCTCGGGCGTGGTGCGCCCCGGCGATGCCGTGCGTATCCTGCCCTCGGGCAAGACCAGCAAGGTCGCGCGCATCGTCACCATGGACGGCGATCTCGACCAGGCCGTCGCGGGTCAGTCGGTGACGCTCACCCTCACGGACGAAGTCGACTGCTCGCGCGGTGACGTGATCGCCGCGGCCTCGTCCCCACCCGAGGTTGCCGACCAGTTCAAGGCAACGATCGTCTGGATGGCCGAGGATCAGCTCCTCCCCGGTCGCACATATTGGATGAAGATCGGCACCCAGACGGTTGGCGCGACCGTCCAGCCGCCCGACTATGCGGTCGACATCAACACGCTCGCCGAGCTGTCGGTGAAGACCCTGGGCCTCAACGACATCGGTGTCGCCCAGCTTTACACGGACCGGCCGATCGTCTTCGAGGCGTTCGACGAAAGCGCCGACCTGGGCGGTTTCATCCTGATCGACCGCGCGACCAACGCCACCGTCGCGGCGGGCATGCTGACCTATTCGCTCCGCCGCGCTCAGAACGTGCATTGGCAGGCGATCGACGTGACTCGCGAAGCGCATGCCGCGCAAAAGGGCCAGCACCCGAAGGTCCTGTGGTTCACTGGCCTGTCCGGCTCGGGCAAATCGACCATCGCCAATCTGGTCGAGAAGAAGCTGCACGCGCTCGGCCGCCACAGCTTCCTGCTCGATGGCGACAATATCCGGCATGGCCTCAACAAGGATCTCGGCTTCACCGATGCCGACCGGATCGAGAATGTCCGCCGCATCGGCGAGGTCGCCAAGCTGATGGCCGATGCCGGGCTGATCGTGTTGACCGCCTTCATCTCGCCCTTCCGCGCCGAACGCGAGCTGGTGCGGTCGATGCTGCCGCATGGCGAGTTCGTCGAGATCTTCGTCGACACCCCGCTCGCCGAAGCGGAGAAGCGCGACGTGAAGGGCCTCTACGCCAAGGCGCGCAGCGGCGAGATCGCCCATTTCACCGGCATCTCCAGCCCCTATGAGGCACCCGAGCGCCCCGAGGTCCGGGTCGACACGACCCGCGAAAGCCCCGAGGCCGCGGCGGAGCGCATCGTCGAGCATATCATGGGCGTCTGGAGCCCCGATCTGTGACCCGCCCCAACGATACAGACGCTCAAGTCGCCCGTTCGGTCGCTCTCCAGGCGGCCGCCTTGCTGCGGAACCTGTGCGCTGCCGGCAATTGCATCGATGCCGATCTCAAGCGGCGCGGCGACGCCGAGGCCAATACGCTGATCCTCGACCTGCTCCACGCGGAAAGACCCGACGACTTCGTCCTGTCGGAAGAGGCGTCGGATGATCGCACCCGCTGCGCGGCGCGCCGCGTCTGGATCGTGGACCCGCTCGACGGCACCCGCGAGTTCGGCGAGCGGCGCGAGGATTGGGCAGTCCATATCGGCCTGGCGATAGATGGCGCGCCGGTCGCGGGTGCGGTCGCCCTGCCTGCGGCACACAAGATATTCGTGACCGATGACTCCCCCTCTGCCTTTTCGCCGCTCCCGGCCCGACCGCGCATGGTGGTCAGCCGCACGCGCGCGCATGCGATCGTCCAGCAGGTGGCCGAAGCACTCGATGCCGAACTGGTCCCGATGGGCTCGGCCGGCGCCAAGGCGATGGCAGTGGTCGAGGGCCAGGCCGAGATCTACCTTCATGCTGGCGGGCAATATGAATGGGACAATTGCGCGCCGGTCGCGGTAGCGCTCGCGGCCGGCCTCCACGCATCGCGGATCGACGGCAGCCCGCTGGTGTATAATTGCGCCGATCCGCTGCTCCCCGACCTGCTGATCTGCCGCCCCGAATATGCCGAAATGGTGCTCGCCGCGGTGGCCGCGACAGTCCCTTAGCGGGACGCGTTTTGGTCGCCGGGAACTTGATTGTTCCCCCGCCTGATACAGGTTAGCCCTTGGTCGGCGGCGTTGCCCACCTCGGGCGGAGAATTTCGGTGCGGTTGTTCGCCGGACTGTTCCTGCTGTTGGCAGGTCAGGCGTTGCTGGCGGCTGTCCTGCCCGGTGCCATGCTGGTGTGGAACCTGGATCGTGGCAACGCAGCCTATATGGAAGCGCTGGACCGTCAGGCGCTTGCGGCGATGACGACCCTGCTGGGTGCCGAGTTGAAGGCCGGCGTTCCGATCGCGACGGCGCTGCAGGTCGCCCAGTCCGGTTTCCGCGAGAACAGCCTGCCAGGCGACCCGGCACCGCCGCTACGCGAGCGCGTCGAACTGGTCGGCCCGACCGGTGCCCATATCGCAGGCCCGACGGTCAACGGTGAGCGGGTCCGGGCCGAGCGACCGGTCAGATACAATGGCGAGGTAGTCGCGCTCGCGAGGATCGTGCGCGCGCCGCCAGCCAACGCGGCCAGCTTCGTCTTTGTTCGCGATCAGGTGATCGGCATCGTCGTTGCCATGAGCACGATTTTACTGATCCTGCTGCTCGCCGGCTATTATATCGCCGGCCGCTGGGCCGAACCGCAACTCGCCCTGTTCCTCGCCAGCCGCGACATCGCCCAGGGAGAATATGGCGCTGACGTCACGGAAACGGGTCCGGCGGAAACGCGCGCCACCATGCGCAATCTCGGTCGAATCGCTCGTTCGTTCGACCGGCTGGAAACGGCGCGCCGTACCTGGCTGGTTTCGGTCTCAGAGGAGTTGCGCAAACCGATCCACGCGCTGGCCGATCGGCTCGCGGCCATTCGCGTCGATTCTGCACCGACTGATCCCGAATCCTTCGACGCGGTCTTGGAGGGCGTTCGCCGCCTCGGTGAAATGGCCGAGGACCTGCATGCCGTCGCTCTCACCGATCTCGGGCGCCTGCCGGCCCGCTTCGCGACCGTCGATCCGTGCGCGCTGATCCACAATGCCATCTGGACCAGCGGCAAACGGGCGAAGGCGCAGAACGTCACGCTCGAACCCGGCAGCATGCCCCAGTCGACGGTACCCGTGAAATGGGATGGCGCCCGCATCGAGCAACTCTTCACCGCGCTGATCGAGAACAGCCTGCGCTACACGCCCGCTGGCGGCCGCATCGAGCTGGGCTTAGAGGGGCATCGCAACGCGTGGCGCCTGATCATCGACGACAGCGCACCGGGCATCGACATCGGGCTCGCACAGGAACTATTCGAGCCATTCTACCGCACCACCACCGAGCCCGGCCAGTCGGTCATGACCTCCGGCCTCGGCCTCGCGACTGCCCAGGCGATAGTCGAGGCGCATCACGGCCGGATCGAGGCAAGCCGCTCGCCGATCGGCGGGCTGCGCGTGACGGTGACACTCCCCACAGCGCCACCGACCGCCTGAGCCGCCGACAAGACTCCGCAAATCTGGTCCACCCATGCGATGATAGCCTTGGGGCGATACTTCTTGCCTCGATCGGCTCTTTCTCATGATTGAAGATAATGAAGGTTCCCGAGCCTGTTTCCTCGGGAAGGCACCTGTTTCGCCACCTGTTTCCACCTGTTCCGCACCTGTTATCGCAGGAACAGGTGGTGGGCCGGAAGCATCTGATACCGCAGGAGAATTTTGCCAGCAGAATCCAACATAACAGGTCAGAAAAAATACACGGCCAAAAACAGGTGATAACAGGTCCGAACCGTCGCGCCCTGTTGGATTCAGCCGCCGAACTTCACCCCGATCCACAGCGTGCGCGGCGTGCCGAGGTCCATCGATCCGCCGGCGTTGCGCGTGATGATCGTCTCGTCGAACAGATTCTCCGCGCGGGCGACGATGGTGAAATGCTTGCCGATCGGCAGCCGTGCGACCGCATCGACCGTGGTCGCCGCGGGCAGGATGCCGGTCTGCAGATCGTCTTCATATTGCAGACCGACATAGCGAACGGTCGTCGAGAAGGACGGTCCCGATTTCGGTTCCCAGGCGAGCGTCGCGCTCGCCGCATGCCGCGGGCTCTGTGCTGGGATGAGGCCGTCCAGGGTCGTGCCGGGTGCCCGGACATGGCTGTCGCTGAAGGCATAGGAACCATCCAGCGAGACGGCGCCGTGGCGGATGCTGGCGGTCACCTCGATGCCCTTGGCGACGATGGCGTTGACGTTCCGGCGCTGGCGCGTGTTGAGGGCGGTCGTGACATTGGCGATCGCATCATCGAGCCGATTGTAGAAGGCAGTGACGCCAAGCGAGATCCCAGGCGTCGGCGTCAGGTCGATACCGCCTTCGAACCCCTTCAGCTTCTCGGGCTTCAGATTCTCGTTCGCCAGGGTGTTGATCGGAAACACGGTGAAGGGCCGGTACAGCTCGTTCAATGTCGGCAGGCGGAAGCCGGTATAGGCTGCCGCACGCAGCGCGATCGCGCCGTTCGCATGGAAAAGGGCGCCAACGCGGCCCGTGCCCTCGAACCCGTCGCGGTCCGGAAAGACGGCGTTGCGCGTATAGGCGCCGCTGGGGGCCAGGTCGCGGTAGAACCCATTGGTGATCGTCCAGCGATCACCACGCACACCGCCAGTCAGGACGAGGTTGCCGATCGTCCAGTCGTCTTCGATGAACGCGCCGATCGTGCTGCTGTTACCACCGGCGTTGCGGCGGGCGGTAACGGCACCGCTCGCGGCATAGGCGTCCTCGAACAGCTCCCCGTCGGCAAGGCGCGCATCAAGGCCGACCCGCAGGACATGATCCGCCCCGACCGGCGGGCGCAGTTCGATCTTGCCGCCGATCCCGGTCGAGGGCGTGTTGCGCTGGTCGAGCGTCAGCTTGAAACTGGTCGCGCTGATCACCTTGTTGGTGAAGTTGCGAACCTGAAGATAAGCGAGTGCGTCGATCGCCCAGTCGCCACGGTGGATCAGCCGGATGCTGGCGTCCTGACCGTCCGAACTGCTGTCCGCGCCCTGGAAGCGAAGCGTGCGATTGTCGCGGAAGATCAGGCCTCGCGCCTGAATCTCGGTCTGCGCATCGACGGGGATGACCGCGCGGATTCCACCCGACCAATCCTCGAACGCCGCGCGCGCATCGGCTGGCGTGCGCTGGGATTCGGGCGTGGTGCGATAGCCGTCGCTGCGTTCCCATTTGCCCGACACCGACACGAACCCCCCGCCCAGATCGGGCGTCAGGCTCGCGGTGACATTCTGCGAATCATAGCTGCCGTAAAAGGCACTGCCGGAGAAGAGCGGCAGGTCGGCCCTGGTCGCGCTGGCCAGTTCGATCGTCCCGGCGACGGCACCCGCGCCGAACGCGCCCGCACCACCGCCACGCGTGATCCGCACGCCGGAGAAGCGGTCGCCGACCAGCGCGTTGAATGGGATGTACCCGAAGAACGGATCGGCCAGCGGCACGCCGTCAAGCAGCACCAGCGCCCGGCTCGATGCGTTGCCGCCCAGCGCGCGCAACGTCACGCCCTGCGCGGAAGGATTGGCCGAGCGACTATCCGACCGGCGGAACTGCTGCAGCCCGGCGACATCGGCCAGCACATCCTCGACCCTGCCCGATGCGTCGTTCGTCAACCGGTTCCGATCGATCACCACCGATCCGTAAGCGGGCGTACCGGGCGGGAGCGGCAGGCCAGAACCGAGAACAACGATATCGTCCGGGTTAGAAGCGTCGGGGGCGGCTTGGGCGAAGGCCGAAACGGGCAGGAGCAGGGCAACAAGAGGGAGACCGTAGAAGCGACGCACCGGCAGTTGTCCTCGTCCGTGAGAAACTATTGGCGCATCCTATATGATTCGGAGGCGCGACAGCCGCCCTAGGGGCTTTCGATCGCGCGCGCTACCTGATCGGCGGCGACGCGGTGCGCAACGCCCGTCAGCCGATAGCCCACGCCGATCTCGTTGCGGATGATCGTCGGTTGCGCGGGGTCTGGCTCGAGTTTCTGGCGGAGGTTACGGATGACGATCCGCAGATACTCGACCCGGCTCTCATGCGCCGGCCCCCACACGTCGCGGAGTAGTTGCGCATGACCGACGATACGGTCCGGTCGCCGGGCGAGTTCCGACAGCACCCCATATTCCTTCGGCGAGAGATGGACCTCGTCGCCGCCGCGCAGCACGCGGCGGCCATCGAGGTCGATCGTCACATCGCCGATCGTCACCACCGGCTGCGCGGTCTGATCAGCGAGGCGGTGGCGCAGGGCGGTGCGGATGCGGGCGAGCAGTTCCTCGGTGTCGAACGGCTTTGTCAGATAATCGTCCGCACCCAGATCGAGCGCAGCGACCTTCTCCGCAGTATCGTCGCGGGCCGACACGACGATCAGGGTCGCGCCCCGCGCCTTGATCAGCTGGATCAGTTCAAGCCCGTCGCGATCGGGCAGGCCCAGATCGAGCAGGATCACATCGGGCTTGTCGATATCGAGCAGCGACAGCCCTTCCCGGGCCGTCGCCGCTTCCCCGGCCCTGTATCCCGCCCGTTCGGCCGCGACGCGCAGCAACCGGCGGATGTGCGCGTCGTCCTCGACGATCAAGATCCTGGCGGCGATCGGCATGCCCCTTGTTACGGCCGCGCAGTGGCTCGGTCGAGCGCGCGATTGAGCGCCAGCACATTGACCCGTGGTTCGCCAAGGAAGCCGAGCAGGGGATGCTCGGTCTGGGCATCGACCAGCGAACGCACCGCGTCCGGCGTCAGGCCCCGTGCCCTGGCGACGCGACTCACCTGATAAAAAGCCGCCTCGGGGCTGATATGGGGGTCGAGCCCCGAGGCGGAGGACGTCACCAGATCGGTGGGGACCGTCTTGCCTGGTGAAGGAGGATTGGCGGCGACATCCGCCTTGACGCGGTCGGCCAGGGCCTGGGACGCCGGGCCGAGGTTCGAGCCCGACGACGCGCTGGCGTCATAGCCCTTGCCCGCGGCGGACGGCCGGCCGTGGAAATAGCGGTCGCCGGTAAAGGCCTGGCCGATCAGCTCGGAGCCGATGACCTTGCCGTTTTCGGTGATCAGGCTGCCGTTCGCTTGGGACGGGAACAGCGCCTGGCCAACACCGGTCAGCGCGAGGGGATAAGCGAGCCCAAGCAACAGCGCGTAGCCGATGGTCAGCGCGAAGGCGGGGCGGAGGGCGGATTTGAGATCAGTGAACATGTCTTCAGTTCCTTATGTGCTCCCGCGAAGGCGGGAGCACAGGCTGGGTCCCCGCCTTCGCGGGGACACAAGAAGGGCTAGGCGAGGTGCAGGCCGGTGAC
>Ga0247735_1000569_pt1 | contig 14397 bp, 14 predicted proteins | sample UWRJL178409R2_FD_180934 | JGI IMG/M metagenome (GOLD analysis project Ga0247735, IMG submission 180934) | Plant litter microbial communities from Arlington Agricultural Research Station in Wisconsin, United States - UWRJ-L178-409R-2 | ecosystem: Environmental > Terrestrial > Plant litter >... | reverse complement strand
ACGCCAGCACCGCCGCGCGCACGCCCGACCTGCCGGACAGTCGTCTCCGCCGTCGACGTGGCGGACGCGCGATCGCTTCGACGAGCGCGTGCTCCACCTCGGGCAGCAGACTCATGTGAGATCTCCTTCGTGTGAGAGCCGGCGACGCAAGCCAGCGATGCCCCGGCTGACGCGCTTGCGCGCGGTCGCCTCCGGCACACCGAGCCGCTCGGCCAAGCTCGAGTAGTCCTCCCCATCGAGGATGTGCGCGCGAACCGCATCACGCTGCAGCGGCGGCAGCGCGTCGAGCCACGCGTCCGCATCGCTGAAGATCGCCTCGATCTCCCTCAGATGCTCGTGCGCGACGGCGAACGGCTCGACACCGAGCCGATCGCGCGCCTCCCGCTCCACGCGCAGCCGCCGAGCTCGCATGCGGAGCTTGTTGCGGGCGATGCCGAGCAGCCACGGCCCCGCTCCGGCCTCCCCGCCCGAGTATCGATCACGCCCGAGCCACGCCGCGGCGAACGTCTCGGCCAGCACGTCCGCGGCCGTCTCCGCGTTACCGGCCCGCAGCATCCCGAAGCCGAGCACCAACCGCTCGTACCGCCGGTAGAACACCGCGAACGCCTCAGCCTCATCCCCCGCCGCGCCCAGGAGCTCGTGATCCGAGCGTCGCTCAAAGGGCGCCTCCATGGCGGGTACTTTGCTCGGGGACGCGGATCTGTGACACCCGCTTGAGTGGTCGATGCGGTCAGGAGACACGTCGTCGAACGGCGGTCACAAAATGCGGCCGCGATCGAGGTCAGCGAAGGTCTCGATTTGCAGGGGTTTCGCGAATCATTGACCGCCTGACCACAAACAACAGAGCTTTGTTCTGAAATGTGGCGATATACAGGGATAACGTGATGCGCACGGCACGAGAAGGCTAGACCGACCAGGGCAACGTGGCGACCGTGTAGTTCGTCGGGTTCGAGTCGGTGACGAAGCTGAGGACGAGGTGCTCGCGGGTGGCTTGGAGCTTGAGGCGGTATCGGCTGTCGATCGGAAGGCTGATCGCGCGAGCCCCGAAGCGCCGAAGCGGAATGCTCGTCAACCTGCCGGTCTTCGCGTTGAGCACGTTGACCTGGCGGTAGTTGGTCCCCGGCGCCCGGGTGTCACGGGTCAGCCAGGCCGCACGCCAACCCACGATCTGCACGGTCGTGATGTCCGCCGCGTAGCTCTCGATCGATCGAGAGAAAGCGCCACGACGATAGACCCATGCCTTGCCGGTCGTGTTGATCGAGGGTCGATCAGACGGCGTGAGCGTCGCGGAATCCAGCGCGACCTGTGGGCTCTGCTTGCGGTTGTAGCGGAAGGCTCGAAGCACGCCGGTGTGCCACTGCAGCGCGACCTGCGAGCACTTACTCGGACATTGGGTGGCGGCGATCCAGTTGGCCCCCATCGCGAACGTCGTGGTGTCGGTCGCGGGCAGACGGTCTGCGCCGGGCAGCGACCTCGCCGTGCCGGTACGCATGGAGACGAGCTGTGGAGCCCCAACGACATCGAGAGAGGTCGCTCCGGAGCATTGCGCCAAGCCGGTGCCAGCCGCAGCAAGCTGAACGCCGCAACCGGCGGGCAGGGCGCCTGTGGTCGGGGTCTTCTCACCGTCGTGGAAGAGGCGCAGGTCGCTGCCGGTCCCAAGCGCAATGGTCGAACGGCCGTCCGACACGCCGGGGATCGGCGAGACCCCCAAGACCTTTGCGACGGGAGCGCCGGCGCTCGCATTCGCCACGCCGAACGTGGCCGTCAAAAGGACGACGGTCGCGAGGCCCATGGATCGATCGAGAAGGCTCATCGTTCTAGAAACGCGCCAGTTACGGAGAAGTCTCGGTGCCGCCATGGACTTGCAGCTCGAGCGCCTCATCCAGGTGGAGGAGCCGCTCGTCTGCACTCACCAGCGGCGGGCTGTCTGCGGGCTGCGGAGGTCGACCTCCGCTCGCAACGATGCGGGCAACCCGCAGCAGGTTCTCGGCTCGCACCACAGCTTGGATACGTGCCCAGGCTTCGAGATATTCCTGCAGGGTCGTGTAGTTCTCCGGCTGGGGACGGCCCAATGAGGCTGCCGTCTCTGCGAGCTCTTCGTGGTAGGCATCGTAGTTTCGCCCGAGTTCGCTGACGAGAGCAGCGCCGGCCCTCTTGCTGCGCAGTTCGTCAGCCCGACCCGACCACGGCAATGCCGGGTCGTAGAACTCCGTGGCGTCGATCATCGTCAAAGCCCCTTCCAGACGGCGTAGGCCGGGCGGGTCGCACGCCCCATGGAGACGGAGTCGATGAGGCCGCAGTCGAAGGCTGGGTCGGTCTCGAACAAGTAGTAGGTGAAGAGATCGATCCCTGCTCCCCCGCCGGTCACGCTCGTGCTGTTGTTGTGAAGGTTGTTCCAGGCGATCTGGATCAGGAGCGCCCGATAGACGGGCCAGGCACTCACCCCGATGCCAAGTCTGACCCTCGCCCCGTCGGTGAGGCCACCCTCGGTGATCCAGAGATGCGGATCATTCACGTTGGCGTATGGCCAACCGGCCCAACTCCCACGCAGGGCCAACTCGCGCACCTTGGCAACGTAGGTGCGCTGCAATTCGATGTCTGTGTGGTTGTGCATCGTGAAGACCGCACGGGTACCTGGCACGAAGCCCACGCTGGTGAACGACGCAACCACATCCTGAGAGAACTTCACGGCGTCGGTGTGATCGACATCGGCCCAAGAGCCCGGGGTGTTCCAATTCATCCCGTCTGGCGAACCTTCGTTCTTGTAATCGACAGCGCCCGGACCGGCGATGGCCGTCGCCTGGTTGCCAAACCAACTGCTGATGATTAGTGCCGTCTGCATCATCTGTCCGACTTTGCAACCCGCCGTGCGCAATCCAGCCGGCGTGGATTGGGGCCAGTACATGCCGTTCGGTTCGTTGCATATCTCGAGCACATCGATGTACGCGCCTGAGCGCCGCGGTGTGGAGGACCCGGTGCTGTAGGCGGTCAGGATGCATGTGATCATCGACGCCCAGATGCTCGTCGTCGAGACGTCGTCGGGGATCCGCATCGCAGCTGTCTTGTCTCCCTGCTGGAACTGCCCGGTCGTCGTTCCTGAGAGGCCGTTCATCCACGGCGGGTACTTCCAGAGCGTCAGGATGATCGCCAGCCCGTTATTTCGCGCGGCGATGAGCTGCTCTTCCAGCCCGTCGAACAGTGCGGAGTTCACAGAGTTCTCGGATGGGAAGAAGGCAGTGAGATCCATCCAGAACTTCACCCAGACCGTACCGGTATCGGCAAAGTGATTGGCAACCGAGAAGCCCGGTGGCGAGCCCACGTAGCAATAGTCCTGCTCGTTGGTCGTAGGGCTTGGTGTGGCAGACGTCCCGGCACTTCCGAGCGCTACGCCTTTCACCATCGTGCTCGCCATCGTCTACCCCCTCACGAGTTCCAGATCACGGACTTCGAGGCCTGCCCCGGCGACAGCGAGACTCATCAGTCGCCTCACGGCGTTCAGTACAGCCGCGGCTCGCTCCTGCTCCGGGTTGTGCTCGGTTGGGCCTACCTTCAACGGGATCTGATGGCTGCGCGGCGCGACCGCAAACGTGCGGTGGGACTGCAGGCCAGCGTTGAGCAGGTCATACCAACTTGCTTCTACTGTGGCTGAGCGATCCAGTGCGCATAGAGCCTCGCGGGCAGCGGATGAGGCGAGAACGCCATCGTCGAATGCGGCAAGGTCCGGGATGACCCGATCGAGAAACCCGTGCACTGTTCCGTGTCCTGCCGTCTCGACGTAGCGCGCCAGGCCATCTGACAGTTGCGAAGGACTGAGTTCGAGTCCGTATCCGGGCCCACAGGCTCCCACGATGCGCTCTGCAAGCACCTGGGAACTGTCTGTTTGCTCGGCAAAGGCGGGATTCGGCTGCCGCAGCCCGGCCAGTGCCACCGCCGCCCCGATGCTCGACGCCACGAAGCGTCGCCTCGATATCGCTCTGCGATCCACCGTTCCTCCCCATCCGAGCACTGTCTCGATCTGCGCTCAGCCCCGGCCAGGACGGACCTTTCGTCGCTATTGCCGAGAAGCCGATCAATCGTCGACGCGACGGTATCCGCGAATGGGTACAAAAAGCAACACGAGGTTTCTATTGCGCTAAGCGCGACGCCATGCTCGCTGGGACCGGTCGCCAAGGCGGACGACGCGAGCCACCGGGGATCGCTGGATCGCCTGCCCCTCCCCGGCCAGATGGCGCCGACGATAGCCTCGACCCCCGCGGTAGCCTCGCGGCATGCCGGTATCCTCCGACCCGGACCCGCTCGCAGACCTGCGCGAGGTGGCAGGAAGCGGGTTCCCCGCCGAGCACCTGCACTTCGTCAACGCCGTCATCGCCCCAGACCGGCGATCGGCGCTCACGCTGTTCATCCTCAATCCCCGATCCCCCGACCCCTATCCGATGATGGGAACGTGCGACTACGACGAGGGCGCCTGGCACGAGATCCAGAGCACAGAGCTGACATCGGAATCTGGCTATCACTGGGACGTGTTCCGCAAGGCGTGGGTGAGCTTCGCCGCCGGCCCCGCGGCTCGACACGACAGGGCGCCGGTCATCGACTTCGGGGACGGGACGTGCACGGCGCGGGTCCGCGACGGCTGGTACCTCGCCGCGCACTGGTGGCCAGCGTCGCGGCGATCGGAGCCGCCGATGCCCGGGCTCACCAGCCGATGACGGCTCAGGAGAGCCGCTAGCCGGATTCGCTCCCGCTGAACGCTGAATCGTCGGACGGATCTCCCCAGACCGCGACGTCGCCGCCGGAACCACAGATCAGCCTGAAGTACTCGCCGCTCACCTCGGAGCGTTCGTGGACGATCTCCCATGACTCGTAGGTGTCGTGCGGTGGCGCGTCGATGGCGGCGCCCGAGGCAAATCGCAGCGACAAGGTCCCATCGGAACCCACCCGGCATTCCGTGAGCTGCTGGTACTTCAACGCGACCGCGAACGCCCCCAGCGCTGGATCAACCGTCTCGGGATCCAAGGTCACGCTTGGCCCGTCAGGCACGAGGTGCCCGACGAACGGAGCATCCAGGAAGACCTCCAGACGATCCCCCGCTACGTCACCGACGACGATCTCCAGACGGACCGTCAGCTTGATCAACTGCACGTCTGCGCTCTCCGGGAGGCGGACCGTCCAGCCGTGGGGCTCGTCGCCGGTGAGCTGCATCATGGAGACTCGCTTCGGCCCGCGAGCCGCAGCAATGCCGGAAGGACCACGAGGTCGACGCGTGCGCTGGCGTCGGAGGGCACCGCGCCGTGGAGGCCGTCCTGGATGCGCGGCATGTTGAGAAGCACGCCGATCTCCTCGGCAACGAAAGCGCGGAACCCGTCGTGCGATCCTGCCACCTCGTCAACCAGTTCGGCACGGCCGTCGACGAGCGAGATGATGTCGGCGAAGTCACGGCTGCCGAGCAGGTCTCCCCCGCCCCTCCCCGCGAACGCCTCGAGCTTCGTCGCAAGCAGGCAGGGCGGTGAGACGACGCGGATCGACGCGCCCGATGGCAGCAGCCGGTCGATCGAGTGGGGCAGGCTTTCCTTCTGCCAGCGGCTGGCGAACCCGAGGATGTCCGCGTCGGGCGGCATCGCGTCGAGGATCAGCTCGCTCTCCCGATCGCGGTAACGACAGAGGATCTCGCTCTCGCGGTCCGGAACGAGACCACGCTCGCGCAACCGCGCCTCGAAGTCGTAGTACGCGCCTCGCGTCGTCACCTCGACGACCACGTCGACGTCCTTGGTCGGCCGGGCCGGCGGCGCACCGGGATCGGTGATCCACAGCCCCACGACAGCACCGCCGACGAACACGACCTCGGGGAGCAGATCATCGAGCCGCGACGCCGCCAGCTCCAGCAGCTCGACGTTCACGTGAGGACCGCGTCGAGCTTGGCAACCAACAGCTTCTCCGCGACGCCCCGGATACGTGCGTCGCCCATGCGCAGGCCGTCGATCAACGCGAGCCGCGCCCACATCTCCTCGTCATCGAGCGCAAGGCCAGGCACCGCTGCGTGAAGGGGCGCCAGCGCCAGGCCGCGGACCTCGCCCAGCGGATGGGGCCAGACAAGCGGGATCTCGCTCGGCCCCGAGGAGATGGCGTCACGCAACGGCGGAGCGGACCACCCCGTGGGTACGCCTCGTGCCTCACCGCTGACGACCGGCGGGAACATGTACTTGACCGCGTGGACCAAGAACTCCTCCGACCGACCCACGTTCATCCGCTGGCCATCGAGTAGCCCTGCCTCGCGAAGACGCCCGAGCGAGCGATGAACACCACTTCGCGGGACCTTGATCGTGTCGGCGAGCGCTCGGACGGTCCAGTCCGGAACGCCCTGCAGCAGCTTCAGCTGGAGAACGACATCTTCGCCCTTGAGCATGGGCTCAAGACTAGCAGAATGTCCCAAGTCCCGGGACACCGGATACGCCACACTTGCCTCTTAGCGGCGCTTCCTACGGCCAAGGCGCGACAGCAAGATCCTGCCAACTCGATTCTCATATCTCGATAACTGATGCCCGCGTCGACTTACCCTCGCGTCCGGAATAGCCCGTATCCTGAAACTGATGATGGCGCGTCTCAGCTCAGGCTTCTGGATCGTCGTAGTGCTGCTCCTACTGGGCGGTGCCGCGTACGTGATTGGGAAAGGATCGCTGGAAGAGCCAAGCGTGACGGCAGCGCTGGTCACAGCACTTAGCGCCGTGATTCTTCTCGTGGTTCAACGCGATCGAGAGAATGCCCGGGAGGCAGCGCGCGCCCATCGTGAACAGCTGGCGCCATTGTACGAGCAACTGTTCGAGAAGTTCTATAAAGGTGTCGATTTCCAAGACCAAACCGAGGTTGAGTTCGTCGAAAGACTCCAGCGGAAGCTGGTTCTCTACGGCGCATCGGGCGTCGTATTGGCTTGGATCACCTGGCTACGATCGATGCCCGGTCAAGAGCAGAACACAGACGAAGCAGACCCGTCGTTGTTGCTTCGCTGGGAGAAGGTCTTGCTCGCAATTCGCAAAGACTTGGGTCACTCCAACAGCGACCTTGAGCCCGGCGATCTGCTCCGGATATACATCTACGATGTCGACAAATACGTCCGCCCTTGGCTCGCTGCCAGCAAAGGCCAGTGAGAGCTATTCACGCACGAGCGACCAGGTTCCCAGGTCAACAGGCGGCATCCGAAAGCCGTACCTCCGAACTCCGGTCAGAGCTGAGCGCCCCTGCCCCGTCGCTGACTGGATCACCGATGACCGGACGCCGCTGCCTCTGACCGGCAGTCCTGAGATCGTCCCATCGCTGTTGGGCGTTCGACCCGCAACATCGTGCGCTTCCAGCGGCTGGACCAAGCGCCTACGGGCCTACGGGAGAAGCGCGAGCAGCGGCGACGAGCCGGCGCTAGGCACGAGCAGGATCCAGCTCCGGGTTGCCCGGGTAAGACCGACGTAGAGGAGGCGGCGGTTCTCCGCATCGTCGGGCCAACGTCGCGCATCGAGAGGCCCCATAACGATGGCGTCGAACTCCTTGCCCTTGGATTGGTGCACGGTCATGACGAACAGTCCACGATCGTTGGGCTGTGGCGGACGATGGGCGTTGCTGGCGATCTGCTGGCTGTACGTCGCCACAGCCGCGTCGAGGTCGCAGTCGGGTGCGAGCGCTGCTGCGGTTTCGCGGATCGTTCGCGCCGCGTCGCTGCGCGGCAGGTGATACCCCAGATCGCGGCAGACACCGAGCAGCGCGTCCATCGCCTGAAAGTACCCGGACGGGCCGTGGTCGTAGATCGGCTGAAACGCTGCCACCAAGCTCGCCGCCTCGACCCTTGCACGGACCGTGTCAGGCCCATCAGGCTTCAGCCGACGCTTGACTTGATCGGCGACCGTCTTGGGCACAGACGGCACGATCTTAAGCAGGCGCTCGTGGGCGTACAGAACGACGCTGTGCGGATCGGTGAGAAGCGGAAGCTGCTCGATGTCCTCGCGCGCCTCCTCGAAGTCCTTCGGTCCGCCGAGCTGCCGTGGGTGCATGCCGTTCTTGATCAGGTAGTTGCGGATCCGCGCGAGGTCGTCGTTGTCGCGAGCGAGAACCGCAACGGTCGCGTGGCCGGCGGCAAACAGCGCCGGCACGGTCGTCTTGAGCCCGAACAGCGCGCCGTTCAAGCCGTGCTCGCCCGCGAAACCGATGCGGCGCAATCCAGAAGGTCGCGCGGCGGCCGCCGGCTGGTCGGAGAGCCGCGATCGGCAGGCCAGAAGCCACTGGCCTTCGACGTCACGTCCGTGCCAGCGATGCGGCGTGGACAGCTCGTGCCTGGCGCTGCAGTCACGCCAGTGCGCCCTCAGACGATCGATGTCGGCGCCACGGAAGCCGTGGATGAGCTGCATGTAGTCGGCCAGGACGACGAGTCGCTGCTGCCCGAGGCGCCGCACGAGCGCGTCCTGCAAGCCGGAAGCGTCCTGATGCTCGTCGGCGATCACCACCGGGTAGCGCGCGGCGTAGGCGCGAGCGATCGAAGGCTGGGTCTCCATCAGCTGCCACCACAACGCGCCGAAGTCGTCGAACACCAGGCGTCCCGCGCGGTGCTCGGCGCCGACAGCGGCCAGCAGCGGTTCGAGCAGCTCTGCGCTGGGGGTGCGGTGGTCGCGGAAGACGTCGTATGCGTGTTCGGCGAGGCTGTCGCACAGGCCGGTGTGTGCCTTGACCTCTTTCCATCCGTCGGGACTGGAGGCCTTCAGCGCCAGGCCCCGGCGGCGGCTGGATCCCAAATCGAGCGTGTCGGGCAGGCCCAGGGCCCGTTTGTAGGCGTTGACCGCTTGCGAGCAGAAGCGGTGGTAGTTGGTGATCTCGATCTGGCCCCGCTGCTGGGAGGTCAGCTGCCGGCGCGCTTCGCGCTCGAGCTGGGAGCGAGCCTGCCGAGAAAACGTCAGCAGGAGTACACGGGCGTACTCGGGCAACTGCTCTCCCAGCACGCCCGCCAGGCGGATGGCCACATGCGTCTTGCCGGTCCCCGGCGGCGCGACCACGACCTGATGGCGCTCGGTGCAAGCGATGATCGCGTCGTGCGCCGGATCCGAGCGCATGCCTAGACCATCGTCAGCTCGTGCGGACCGGTCGGGCAGTTCAGCCCGATCCAGGCGTCCAGGCCCGTCATCACCCCGACAAACGCCCCGAGGACACCATCGGTCGCGACGATCGCCTCGGCCATCAACCGGGCCGGACGGGCGCCCTTCATCTCAAACGGCCCCACACGCTTGGGATCCAGCGCGGAACGCACGAGGCGACGCGCGACCCCTTCGGGCAGCGCGCCCAGCACCTCGGCGACATCCGACGCCGCCTTCATCGCCTCGCGCTGCGCCACGTCTGCCTCCTCGCAGTGACTCACCAGGGCTTCACGCTGCTGATCCCAGGTATAGCCGCGGGTGTCAGCCACCGCCTGCATGCCTGCCGCTAGAGCCGCGAGGGTGCTGTCGGCGCTGATGAGCGCCTCTAGGTTGTGACGATCAGCGTCACCCGGGAAGAGCACCAACGACGCGCAGTGCCCGCCCGAACGCAGGCGCCTAAGATCGTCGGGGACATCGCCCTCCGCCCACCCGACTACGGACTTGCCGGCCTCGCACAGCAGCCTCGCCATCTCGGGCTGCCGGGGCGCGCCCTCGCAGTTGATGAACTCCAGCGAGCGGGCGTAACGAGCAGCGACCTGACCGTTGGTAGCCAGGTGGTCCCACAAGACGGTGAAGAAGGCGCGGTCGCTAGGACCCTCGACGAGCACCGGGATACGGCTGAACAGCGCCTGCACGGCGGGCCCATCAAGCCGTCGCTCATACCCCTGCTTCGCACGCTCGGTCAGCGTGTCCTTCAGGCTGATCGTCGTCCCGCGCGGCTGCGTGCCGACCAGGTGCAGATCGTCGACGCCGAACGCCCGGGCGATCTCGGTCGAGTGCGTGACGACGAACACCTGTCCGCCGCGTTCGCTCACGTTCATGATCATCGCGGCGATCTGCGTCTGGCGCAGCGGCTCAAGCGCCTCCTCGGGCTCCTCGAACGCACCGATCGGCGGCGGCGCGTCGTCCTGTGCAGCGAGTCGCAGCAGCGCCGCGACCAGCAGTAGGCGCTGCACGCCCCTCCCCTGGCGGCGTAGCGGGATCGTGATCTGCGGAAGCGCCGGGAGCGCCAAGCGCAGCGTCTGCAGCAGCTCCCGCTCCGAAACGCCGCCCAGCTCGAACTCGGGCAGGCCCGGCACGTCGAGGACGTGCAGATCCTGAAGATCTTGGCCGAGCTGCGAGATCACGCTGAGCACCGCCGCGTCGCCGCTAAACCCTGCGGCACCCTGCCTCAGACCGCCGCGGACATGATCCAGCGCGGGCGTGAGATCTACACCGTCGAACATGCGATCCAGGACGCCGCCCCGGTGGAAGACCATCTGCCAAGACGGGTCACGGCTACGCCCGTCGAACAGCCATCCCACCTGGCGACGCAGGCGCGGCCCAAACCGTGCTCCCTGGGACTCCTGCTTTGCAAACTCGTGCGCCAGATCGAAGTCCGGCGATCCACTCACGCGCACACGCACCGCCGCCTCGCACCCCTCTGCGTCAGGTTCGGGGTCGATCGCCCGTGTCACGGCGTTCCAGCCCTCAAGGTGCTCTCGCACCTCGGCGAGAAACGGATCGGCAAGGTCGCCGAGCACAACCTCAATCACAAAGCCCGCGGACGGATCGCGCGCGAAATAGTCCAGCTCGTCGGGCGCTGGCCGCGCCCGGCCCAACCCGGGATGCAGGACGAGATCCAGGGCTTCCAGAATCGTGCTCTTCGCCGCGTTGTTCGGCCCAACCAGCACCGTCCGTGGTCCCGGATGGATCTCGGCATGCTCAATCCCGCGAAAGCGGTCGATTGTCAGACGGCGGATCTGCACGGACAGATGAGTTTCTCGACCCGTGCGGACGATTTGCCTTTTCAACGGAACACAATGTGAGTCCCCGCGAATTCCGCGGGCAGCGTTCGGCGCGTGCGCCTCACCGCCGACCTCTGACACGCCCCGATCGGTGACGATGCGCGCCTCGTACCCGCGGGTGAAATCGACCTTACCCACAGGTGAAGCGACAGGCGACGAGAGCGACCTATTGGTACTGGCGTTCCGAAGGGTCGACTACCGCAGGCGCGGACAGGTCCCACTTAGGCAGCCGCCGCCAACCAGCGGCTGCCGACCGCCTGGCCCCGTCCAGGCGGTCAACCAGCGACTCTGCCCCAGATTTCAGGCACTCGTTCGCAAGAGTGCCTGAACTCCAGGCTCCCAGCCACCCTCCACCGGATCCCAAGAAACACAAAAGGCCTGCAAATGCAGGCCTTTTGAAGGGTGAGCGAGGGGACTCGAACCCCCGACCGCCTGGACCACAACCAGTGGGAGAGCGTGCATTCGGCGTATCTATACGAACCACAGACCGCCCAAAAGCCCGGTCTTAACGCGGAATGTCGAGTAAACGCTACGCCATCCGCTACGCCCTGCCGTGACGCTACGCCCTCCCTTTTCGGCGCTACGCCCTTGCTCTAGGCTGTGTCGGGCAGGGCCGCAGACCGGCTGCAGGAGCGAGAGAAGGCGAACGTGGGCACAGCAACGGACATCACCCCGGCGATCACCGTGACGGCGGGCAAGGGCACGCCGCCGGCGGCGTACTACGAGGCCGTCTGGCACGAGCCACAACCGACGGGCAACGCGGTCCCAGCGAAACAGCGCATCGGCAAGGCGTGGCTCGACTTCGACGGCCACGACGCGAACGGCAGGCCGCGGTGGACCAAGCGGCGCGGACGGGTCGCTCCCGGCTTCTACGACGAGCGGCGCGCACACGCTGCCGCCCCGGAGGCGGTCGCGGCGTGGCGGGAACGCCGGGCGGCCAAGGACCACGAGCCGACCCGCGCAGAGTCGGTGACGGTGCGCGAGCTCGCACACGACTGGCTCCGCTGGCTGCGCGACGTCAAGGGCTGCTCCCCCGCGACGGTCCGCGACTACGGCTACATGCTCCGCGAGCCCGGGACCAAGGCCAAGCGCGGCACGAGTCTCAGCCCGGGGCGGCTCATGAAGAAGTTCGGCGACCGGCTCGCCATCGACATCGAGATCCGCGAGGTGTCGGACTGGTTTCGGGAGCTGGACGAGGAGGGCCTGTCGGCGCGCAACGTCAACAAGCACCGCGAGGTGCTGCACAGCATCTACACCTACGGGATGCGGCCCGACACCTACGCCCTCCCGGCGAACAAGGTCGCGGGGACCGACAAGCGCCGCCGCCCGGTTCCGGCCCCGCTGGACTACTTCGAGATCGAGGAGGTCGAAGCACTCGCGCGAGAGGCCGAGCGCGGAGCACACCGCCGGCCACGCGGCCGCGCCCATCCCAACCACAACGGTCCGGAGCAGCCGGCAGCGCTCTCCACCCGGCAGCGGGAGCGCCAGGAAGCTGAACGGGCGTTGCGTGAACGGCAGGATCGCCAGGACGGAGAGATGTTCCGGGCGATGCTCTACTCCGGGCTGCGGATCGGCGAGGCGCGCGCGTTGCGCGTCCGGGACGTCACGTTCCTGCCCGACATGAGCGGTGCCGTGCTCGACGTGCGTTGGGCGTTCTCCGCTGGCACCCTCAAGCCGCCGAAGTCGTGGCGCCCACGTCAGGTACCGCTCCCCAGCCAGGGAGCGGAGGCGCTGGCCCGCGTGCTTCAACGTGAGCACTTCGTCTCCGATGACGACTTGGTGTTCGTCAACCGCGTCGGCGGGGCGCTGGACGACACCGCGATCCGCCGTCGCTACAAGGCCGCCCGCGACGCGGCGGGCCTGCGTCCGGTCAAGCTGCACGGCCTGCGCCACGCCGCCGGGTCGATGATCGCGCACAGCGCCGGGCCGCTCGCCGCCCGCGATATTCTGGGCCACGCACGTATCTCCACCACCGATCGCTACATGCACGGCAAGGTCGACATGCGTGCCATCGCCGCCATGAACGCCGCGTTCAGTCCGCCAAGCGAGCCCGTCACCCCGTCTCCTGCCCGTCCCAACTCGACCACGGTTCGATGACGGGTTACCATCGACGGATGGCGTCAGCCGTGGACAAGCCGAAGGTGCCAGCGCCCAACGCGGCGGCAGTCCTGGCTGCTGCCATTGACCACGCGGGCCGGCACTCGACGGCCAGTGACGCCCTGGATCGCCTGCGTGGTGATGCGCCGCAGTCTGAGCGCACGCCACACGCGGCCGCCGGGTAGCGTGCCAGCGAGTAGCGCGGCCCCACTGCGCGGGGCCTATCTCGACTCATCAGCGCTGGTCAAGCTCGTCGTCGCCGAGCCGCAGACCCTCGCGTTGCGAACGGCGATCCTGCACGAGGGATGGGACCTGCTCGTGTCGAGCGCGCTGGCCCATACCGAGATCCTGCGCGCGGTCGCGATCGCGGACTCATCCGCCGCAGCCGAGCGCCGTGCCCGCGCCGTCCTCGCGGCCGTCGTCCTGCTCGACGTCACCGCCGACGTGCTCGATCGCGGTGCGAGCATCCAGCCGAGCACCGTCCGCTCGCTCGACGCCTTGCACGTCGCGACCGCCGAACTCGCCGCGAACGGCCACTACCCGGAACTCCCGAGCGACATCTCAGCGCTCGTGACCTACGACGTGCGGATGGCTCGAGCATGGCGCGCCCACCAAACCATCCCGGCGCGCGCCCCAGGCGCCGCGCTGGACACGAGCACGTAGCAACCCTCGTCCGGACGTTGGGCCTCAGCGCGCACTGCGAGAGGAGAGACCAGCGTCCCCTCCGAGAAGCCACGCTTCGAGGACCGGACGGACGATCAGGACGCGGTGACCGAGCCGGCGTGCCCCGGGAAGCTGTTCGCGATCGACCAGGTGGTAGACGTGGCGCCGCGAGCAGCCGAGCAGCGCGGCCACCTGCGCGACGCTGAGAACGTCGCCACGCGTCAACGGCGCCGAGCGCTTCTCCGCCGGCTCGAACGGCGGTCGAGGCTCGGGGAGGGTCACTGAGGCCCCGCGACGCTGTGCGCCAGCGGAACGCCGCACGAGGGGCAGCCACCGCGCGCAGCGAGACCCGACCCTCGACCATCGACCTGTTCAGCTCGCGCGCTCACGCACCCGACCGAGGCGACAACCCGACCGTGAACCCGTTCGACACTCATACCGGTCAAGCGAGAAACGCCACCGATCTCGCGCAACGAGCGGCACGCCCACGGTCGGCAGCACAACCCCGTGGCATAGCCACTTCTCTCCCACACACCATATGCACGTGGTGCCGGACATCGCCGGACATCGCCAGGCTATGCCGCGCATAGCCGCGCGAGAGACCGCGTCCGCTCGTGAGCGAACCTGGCTCCCGATCAACTTCCGGCGGGCAGGCGGTGGTGCCTTGGTCCGTCTACTCCGCGGCCGCT
>Ga0247735_1000568_pt1 | contig 14403 bp, 15 predicted proteins | sample UWRJL178409R2_FD_180934 | JGI IMG/M metagenome (GOLD analysis project Ga0247735, IMG submission 180934) | Plant litter microbial communities from Arlington Agricultural Research Station in Wisconsin, United States - UWRJ-L178-409R-2 | ecosystem: Environmental > Terrestrial > Plant litter >... | reverse complement strand
CGCCGGCACCGGCCAGGACGACGCGGTCACGATTATCACCAAGTCCGGCGAGGTTCTCAGCCGGTATGTCCTGCGCGGGGGATCCGGTGCGCGGCGCTCCCGGCTGGAACTGGTCGCCGATCGGGATGCCGCCGCCGCCAGGCTGGGCACGGTACGCACCCTCATCGAGCAGGCACAGTTCGCGCTCGCGGAGCAGCGGGGAACCCTCACCGCGGCAAAGGAACAGGCGGTGCTCGCCCTGTCCGACCTTCGGGAACACGACGCCGCATTGGCCGCCCATAGTGAACACCTGAACCGCACCCGGGTGCAGGCCGAAGCTGCCATCGCCGAGGCCGAGCGGCTCGAGCGTGGTGTCGCCCTCGCCGCCGAAGCCGTCGCCGAGGCGGCCGGGGCCGCCGAGCGCACCCGGATGGAGCTCGACGAGGTGCGCTCCCGACCGCGTCCCATCCTCGATGCCAGCGCCCGCCAGGGAGTGTCCGCCGAGGTCGACACCGCCCGCGAGCGGGAAGTTGAGGCGCGCCTTCGAGTGGAGACCGCTCGCGAACGTGTGCGTGCCCAGGAACACCGGGCCCGCCAACTCGAAAGACAACTCGACGCCGAACGGGTAGCTGCCGAGGAGGCCGCGCGCCGCGCCGTCATCCGCCGGCGACAGGTTGACTCCGCCGAGCGCGTTATTGCGGCCCTTCCCGCCGTACTCAACTCCGTCGACCGGTCCGTCTCCGAGGCGCGCGTCGCGCTGGCGGCCCGGGAAGCGGAACGCTCGGCCCAGAACGACGAACTGCTGGCGCTGCGCCGCACCGAGAACGAACTGCGTGATCGCCTGCAACAGCTCGGCGAAACCGTGCATGGCCTCGAGATGCAGATCTATGAGAAGAAACTGCACCTCACGTCGTTGCTGGAGCGCGCAGCCAGCGAGCTCGGCCTTGTCGAAGAGGTACTCGTCGCCGAATACGGGCCCACCCTACTGGTGCCCGCCGATGGTGCAGCAGCGGCGCAGAAGCATCCCGCACCGGATGCTGCTGCGGGGGAGCAGCCAGCCAGCACAGAGTCAGGTCCGGCAGGCATTCCCTACGTGCGGGCCCAGCAGGAAACCCGGCTGGCCAAGGCGGAGCGGAAAATGGCGCAGCTCGGCCGGGTTAATCCGCTGGCCCTCGAAGAGTTCGCCGCGCTCGAGCAACGCCACCGTTTCCTCTCCGACCAGCTGACCGACCTGACGAACACCCGCCGCGACCTGCTCACGATCATCGAAGAAATCGACGAGAAGATGCAGCACATTTTCTCGAGCGCCTTCGATGACACGCAGGCCGCGTTCAGCGAAGTGTTCCCGGTACTCTTCCCCGGCGGCACCGGCAGCATCTTCCTGACCGATCCCGAGAACATCCTCACCACGGGAATTGAAGTCACCGTGAAACCAGCGGGGAAAAAAATTGAACGGTTGTCGCTGTTGTCCGGCGGCGAACGGTCACTCGCGGCGGTCGCGCTGCTGATCGCGATCTTCAAAGCCCGCCCGAGCCCGTTCTACATCATGGATGAGGTCGAGGCCGCGTTGGACGATGCCAACCTTGGCCGCCTGCTCACCATCTTCGAGGACCTGCGGGAGACGTCGCAGCTCATCGTTATCACGCACCAGAAACGTACGATGGAAATCGCTGACGCCCTCTACGGGGTGTCGATGCGCGCCGACGGTATCAGCGCGGTGGTGGGGCAGCGTATTGCCCAGCCGGCCGAACGCGCGAGCTGACCGGCCGCGCGCGCGACCTGCAGGGGATGCTGGTTAGCGGGCGTCCACAACGTCCACAGGTACAACGGCCTCGTCGTTGACCGTCAGGACCTTCCAGCCGTCGGGGTGGCGCTCGAACGTGGCAACGGAGCCGTTGCGGATCGCGTCGAACGGACGGCCGGCGAGAGCGGCGAGGGTGTAACGGATCAGGGTGCCGTGGCACACGATCACCACGTTGGCATCGCCGTACTCGGCGGCGATAGTCTCCAGCGCCGCGGTGGCACGGGCGACCACGGAGTCAAGGGACTCGAGGCCGGGGTAGAGGTGGTCGGGCCAGCGCTCCGCGATCATCTCGGCGTTGGCGCCTTCAGCGTCGCCGTAGTGGCGTTCGATCAGGTTGTCGTAGCTCGGGCCGAGCTCGATGCCGAGGCCGTCCGAGATGATCTGGGCGGTTTCGCGGGCGCGCGACAGCGGTGAGCTGACGATGGCATCCCAGAGTGTGCCGTCGAGGACGGCGACGGCGTCGGCCGCCTGGCCACGTCCGGTGTCGTTGAGGGGAATATTGCTGGAACCCTGCAGACGTCCGTCGCGGTTCCAGTCAGTTTGGCCATGTCGAATAAAGGCAAGAGTCACCCGACTATCCTGCCTTGTTCGCGGGCCCGCCGCGCGCCATCGGTGCCACGACACCGCGCGGAAGCACACGATCCGCCCGATGCCAGCCGTCCGGGGCGCCGCAAGCGCTCACGCGGGCGCGCTGCAACTCCTATGCTGGCTGCATGGCTTCACCCTGGTCCCTCTCCACTGCCCTGCGCGGTATGTTCGCAAAAAAGACGATCGACGACGACACATGGACGGACCTCGAGGATGCGCTGATCACCGCCGACTTCGGACCAGACATCACCGATGCGGTCATCGAGGAGTTGCGGGCGAGTGTGGCGAAGTACCACACCACCGACCCCGCTGACCTCCGGCGGATGCTGCGGGAGACCCTGGAAGAACGCCTCTCCAGGCTCGACTCCACCCTGACCCTGAGCAACCGTCCCGCCGTAGTGTTGGTCGTTGGCGTCAACGGTGTGGGCAAAACAACCACGATTGGTAAGTTCTCAAAATTCCTCACCAACTACGGTCGAACGGTGGTGGTTGGTGCAGCGGATACCTTCCGCGCCGCGGCTGTCGAACAGCTGGCGACCTGGGCCGAGCGTGGTGGAGCATCCATTGTTCGTCCGCAGCAGCAGGGCCAGGACCCGGCGTCGGTTGCTTTCCAGACGGTGGAGCGTGCGCAGCGCGAGGGCATCGAAATTGTGCTGATCGACACCGCCGGTCGACTGCAGACCAAAAGTGGCTTGATGGATGAGCTGAGCAAGATCCGCCGGGTCATCGAGAAGCAGGCTCCGATCGCCGAGGTGCTTCTTGTGCTCGACGCCACAACCGGGCAGAACGGTGTCTCGCAGGCGCAGGCGTTTATCGAGCACGCCGGCGTCACCGGCCTGGTCATCACCAAATTGGACGGCTCAGCCAAGGGCGGTTTTGTCCTCGCCGTGCAGGAGCAGACCGGCATCCCCATCAAACTCGTCGGCCAGGGTGAGCGCATCGGCGACCTCACCGGCTTCACCCCGCACGTGTTTGTGCAGAACCTGATCGGCTGATCGTGACCGACGGCGAGCGTCCGCCCCTCACCGGGCTGCCGCGGCTGTTCTCCCTCGCCGCAATCACCCTCGCGGTGTTGGCCGGCACGCTGTTCATCGTGGTGATTGTGCTCGGCAGTGGCGGTGTGGCGAGCATCGCCGATGTTTTCGGACCGATTGCGATCGGTGCGACAGCGCTCGGCTTCCTCAGCGCCATCACTGCGCTGTTCTACCGCCGGGCTCGCACCCTCGCGATCACCGCGCTGGTCATCCTCATCCCCTGTCTGGTGTTGTCCCTGCTCACTCTGGTTGCCCTGCACTCCTGAACGCAGCATCCGGTATTTTCGCCCGCCAGTGGTTGTGTGGGCCGTGCCGGGCTGCTTCGGTGGCTCCATGGACGACAAAGAGAACCTGAGGATGCAGCGCGACCCGGCGGCGCGTGACAACCACGACCCGCAGGCCGCGAGGCCTCCGCGGGGGTGGCTTCCCGCCGCCGCCATCGTGGCCGGCTTGGTCGGTTTTGTCCTCATCGCCTGGGGATTTCTGACCGGGGTGATGGCGGCGCTGAACGGAACGGGCAATGCTCCGTGGATTGCGGTATTCGTCTGTGGTGCGGCCCTCAGCGTCGCGACGATTGTCACGGCGGTTGTGGGACTGCGGCGCCCGGGGCACCGTGTGGCTTACGGGATCGCCCTCGGGATTGGGCTATTGCCGGTCGGGCTCTTCCTGCTGCTACTGATCAACTCGCGGGGGTAATCCCGGTGCGCGGGACTACTCGCCGGGTGCGATCAGCCGGTGCTGCCTGCCGAGGGTGACGTACGTACGCGCGTTGCGGTACAGGTGCTCAACCTCCTCGTCGGTGAGGGAACGCCGCACCTTGGCGGGCACCCCGGCGACGAGGGACCGCGGCGGGATCACCGTGTCCTCCAACACCACAGCTCCTGCGGCAACCAGTGACTCACGCCCGATGACCGCGCGGTTGAGGATGGTGGCACTCATGCCCACCAGGCAGTTGTCCTCGATGGTGCAGCCGTGCAGCACCGCGGCATGCCCCACACTGACGCCGGCACCGACGGAGACCGGCGCCCCGGGGTCGCAGTGCACCGTGACGTTGTCCTGCAGGTTCGAACCCGCGCCGAGCGTGATGGAATCCCGGTCGCCCCGCACCACTGCGCCGTAGAAGACGCTGGAGTCGGCAGCCAGGGTCACATCCCCGATGAGGGTGGCGTTCGCCGCGACAAAGGCGGAGTCATCCACTGCGGGGGTGAGGCCGTCGAAGGTGAGAATCATAAATCCAGACTGGCATGCATTCACCCCCGGACCGGATTTGATCGCGCAGGTTTTGGACAATCACAGGAACGATTGCCGAAGCCCGTAAACTGGGTGAACCATGGCCAGCTTCGGAAACCTCTCAGATCGCCTCGCGACTACATTCAAAAACCTTCGCGGCAAGGGCAAACTCAGCCCAGCCGACGTCGACGGTACCGTCCGCGAGATTCGCCGCGCCCTCCTCGAAGCTGACGTCGCGCTCGAAGTGGTCAAGGAATTCGCCACCAAGGTGCGCGATCGTGCACTCAGTGATGAGGTCTCCAAAGCCCTCAACCCGGCCCAGCAGGTGGTGCAGATCGTCAACGACGAACTCATCACCATCCTGGGTGGCCAGCAGCGCCGCCTCGAGTTCTCCAAGCAGCCGCCGACCGTCATTATGCTCGCGGGCCTGCAGGGTGCCGGTAAAACCACCCTTGCCGGAAAGCTCGCAAAGTACCTGGTGAAGGACGGCCACACACCGATCCTCGTGGCTGCCGACCTCCAGCGCCCGAACGCCGTCACCCAGCTGCAGGTTGTTGGTGGCCAGGCCGGCGTTCCCGTCTTCGCCCCGGAGCCCGGCAACGGGGTCGGCAACCCGGTGCGTGTTGCGAAAGACGCGCTGAAGTACGCCAAGGACAAACAGCACGACATCGTCATCGTGGACACCGCCGGACGCCTTGGCGTCGACGCGGACATGATGAAGCAGGCCGCGGACATCCGCAAGGCGATCGACCCCGACGAAGTTCTTTTTGTTATCGACGCCATGATCGGCCAGGACGCCGTCGCCACGGCGAAGGCATTCCAGGCCGGCGTCGACTTCACCGGTGTGGTGCTCTCCAAGCTCGACGGTGACACCCGCGGTGGTGCCGCGTTGTCCGTAGCATCCATCACCGGACGCCCGATCATGTTCGCCTCGACCGGTGAGAACCTCGACGACTTCGAGCCCTTCTACCCGGACCGTATGGCCAGCCGTATCCTCGACCTCGGTGACATGATGTCGCTGATCGAGCAGGCGCAGCTCGCGTTCGACGAAGAAGAGTCGCGCAAGGTCGCCGAGAAGTTCGCGACCGACAGCTTCACCCTCGAAGACTTCCTTAGCCAGATGCAGCAGCTCAAAAAAATGGGTTCGCTGAAAAACATGCTCGGGATGCTCCCCGGCGCGCGCGGCATGAAGGAGCAGCTCGAGAACTTCGACGAGAGCGAACTCACCCGCACCGAGGCGATCATCCAGTCGATGACCCCCGCCGAGCGACAGGTTCCGAAGCTGCTGAACGGTTCACGACGCGCCCGCATCGCTCGCGGTGCCGGCACCACGGTCACCGAGGTCAACGGCCTCGTCAACCGTTTCGAGCAGGCCGCGAAGATGATGAAAACCGTCGCCAACGGCGGTGTGCCCAACATTCCCGGAATGGGGCCAATCCCCGGCCAGAAGTTCGGCAAGGCGAAGGTGCAGCAGAAGAAGGGCTCGAAGTCGGGAAACCCGGCCAAGCGTGCCGCGGAGAATGCCGCGCTGGCCGCGGGAGAGAAGGCGGGCGGCCCTAGTGCGCCGAGCGGCTCTGGCTTCGGTCTCGGCGGTGCGGGCAAAACCGGTGGACCGAGTGAAGAAGAACTCGCATCGCTGCAGAAGTTCCTCGGCGGTAGGAACATTAGGCACTAGTTGCGGCCGTCAGGGCGTTTCCCCCAGGGTTCCCGGCCGAGAGGGCCGCTTCTCGGCGAAATTGTGACGGGTATTGTGGCCGGAACTTTCGCTCCCCGTTTTGAGGTTCACCGTCGTGGACGATCGAGACCCTGTAAACGTTGGGCTGCATTCCCGGACAGATCCTCCGTAGCATGCCGCTATGCGACAAAAATCAGCCCGTGCTCTCGCCATGCCGCTGATGGCGGTCGTTGTGGCTCTGTCGGCCGGCTGCACATCGACGCCGTCGAGTGGCGCCAGCGCCCCCAGCGCCTCCAGCGCTGTTGGTGAAGCATCCGAGCAACGAAGCCCACTGGATGCTGCCCTGGCCGCGGCTCCGCCGTCGGACCCCGTCGACCTGCTCGGATTCTGGACTGTCGCACCAACCGACCCTGCGGCCGCAGACACCTGGATGCAGCTTGACTACGGGAGGGTGGCGGTCGGAACAGAGTGTGGGCCCATCACCGGTTCCCTGCTCATTTCCGGGCACCACCTGATGGCGGATGCTCCCGATTTCGTTTATCCCGAGTGCGGTGGAGGTGAAAGCTGGCGGCCCGTCGAATGGTTGGATGCGTCCTACGCGTTTCGTGCCACCTCCGCAGGCGGGTTCGACCTGCTCGACAGCGACGGTAACGTGACCGCGACCCTCACGGAGGGCACGGAAGCGGACGTCAGCCCCGAGGTCTGGGAGGGATACCAGCGAGTTCCCGAGATCACCGCTGAAATCCGGGCATGGCTCACCCCGGCAGCAGGTCTGCCCGACGGCGTCGAGGCTGCGGCGAACATTATCGGCCGTTGGGTGCTGCCGGGCGAGGTCGAATCGGAGGGGCGGGCGTTCCTTGAATTCCACTCCGACGGGAGCTTTGGCGGATCCGACGGCTGCAATGGGACAGGTGGGCGGTGGCGGCTCGGCGCCGACGGCAGGATTCTCACAACGCACGATCCCTCAACCCTCATTGCCTGCGCCAACCCATCCATTCCCCTCTTATTCACCGGGTCGATCGGCCAGGGGACGACCGGCGGCCCCGCAGACGAACTGGTGCTGTATGGAAAAGACGGGGTGCTCCAGACAACAATCGTTCGCGAGTGACCCCGGCCACGTGTGGGCAAATCCTGATGGATTCGACGGTTGTGCGGGTCTCGGCCTGACGACCGAGGCAGCCGAAACGTTGGGTAGCCCTTTGGCATCACACCTCACTAGCGTCGAGGGTATGACACGTCGAATTCCCTTCCGGTTTTTTATCCCGCTCGCGGTAGCCGGGGTTCTCACACTCACCGGCTGCGCGTCATCCGCAGCGCCGACCGGACCTTTCGACCCCGAGGAGACCGCCAGTTCGACCCCCACGGACCAGCCGCTGCCAGCGGGAGAGACCGGGCAGGCCATCGAGCTTGTTGGGATGTGGCACGTGACCGGGATCGAGGGTGACCCAGCGGCCACCTTTTTGAGGATCGACGCGCGCGAGTTGCTGCTGTTCACCCCCTGCGGTGCGGAATACGGATCGTGGCGGGTCGCCGGAACGGACCTGCTGATGTCCGTGGGCACGGTAACAGCCCTCGCCGAGCAGGACGCTGGGGCCACCGGTGTGGAGTGCGCCGGCGACGCGGGGACAGCTACCGTCCCGTGGGTTGACAGTGTGGACTCGTACCGTGCTGCCGGGGACGGCTCGTTCACCCTGCTCGACGGCAGCGGGGAACCCGTGGCGACCCTTGCCGAGGACGGCGCACCCGAGCCGGATCCCAACCTCCCCGAAGACTTTTTGCGAGCCCCCGAGATCACCGAGGACACCCGGGCATGGTTTACCGAGGGCCGCCCGCTGCCCGCGGATGCCACGGCGGCCACCGACCTCGTGGGGCGCTGGATCCCGACCGAGAAGACGGGCGACCTCACCGACCCGTTCGTCACCTTCGCCGGGGACGGCAGTTACGAAGCATCCGATGGCTGCAATGGAGGCGCCGGCCGCTGGGAGCTTGGCGCGGACGGTGTTTTCCTCGCCACCTCCGGCCCATCCACACTGATGTTCTGCGAGGGTGCCGCTGTGCCGCTCTGGATCTCCCAGGCCACGATCGCCACGTCGGCGACCGACACTGCTGGAGTCGAAACGGTGACCCTGCTCGACGCGACCGGAACGCCCCTCGGCGCTCTCGTTCGCAGCTGAGCCGACCAGGGCGGGATCGCCGGGTGTGCATCCCACAGGCGGCGCGCTGATCGGTAGGGTCGAACAATGACCCCTTCCCGCCCGGTACGCCTCGGTGTACAAGTTGCTCCCCAACATGCCAGCTACGCCAAGATCCGCGACACGGTCGCTGAACTCGAAGACCTCGGCGTCGATATCCTCTTCAACTGGGACCATTTCTTCCCGCTCAGCGGGGAGAAAGACGGACTGCACTTCGAATCCTGGACACTGCTGGCGGCGTGGGCCGAGCAGACGACGCGGGTGGAAATGGGGGCCCTCGTCAACTGCAACAGCTACCGCAACGCCGACCTGCAGGCCGACATGGCCCGCACAATTGACCACATCAGCGGCGGTCGCTTCATCTTTGGCACCGGTTCCGGCTGGTTCGAACGTGACTACGACGAGTACGGCTACGAGTTCGGCACCGTTGGCCAGCGCCTCGATTCACTCGCCGAGAACATGCCGCGCATCGAAGCGCGCTGGGGCAAGCTGAACCCGGCGCCCACCCGAAAGATCCCGGTTCTGATCGGCGGCGGCGGCGAAAAGAAGACGCTGAAGATCGTGGCAAGGCACGCCGACATCTGGCACAGCTTCTCCGACGCGGAAACCCTCAAACGCAAGCTCGGGATCCTCGCGGAACACGGCGAGACGGTTGGCCGCGACGTCAGCGAAATCGAGATCTCCACCGAGTTGCGCAACCGCTCCCAGAGCGAGGCAGACGAACTGCTCGCCCTCGGCACCACGCTGTTCACCCTCGGCCTGTCCGGGCCGGACTACCCGCTCGACGGTGTTAAGAAGTGGCTGGCCTGGCGCGACCAGCAGAACGGCTTCTGAACCACCGTAAACGAACAATGGGGATGCTCCGCGCAACTGCGGAGCATCCCCGTCCGTTGTCGAAGGCGTGACGTCGGAGCCGTGCCTACGCCACCCCGTCCCGCAGTTCGGATACGAGCGAGGCGACAACCGCCTTGAGGCTCCCGCCGTTATTGTCCGCGACGGCGATCTGGCGCTGGTAGCTCGCGCCCTTCGCGAGGATGGTGTGCACACTCCGCAGCTCCTCGAGGCAGCCCAGCCGCGCGGCGATCGGCTCCAAGCGGTCCAGGATGGTGACGAGATCGGTGGTGACCAGTTCTTCGTTGCCCGCAGCATCCTGGATGATGATGGCATCCATCCCATACCGCGCGGCACGCCATTTGTTCTCTCGCACAAAGTACGGCTGCATCCCGGGGATGTCCAGGCCGTTATCCAGCCGCGTCGACAACTCCTCGACCAGGCACTGCGCAAGAGCGGCAAGTGCCGCGACCTCGGCACTGCTGGCCAGTCCGTCACAGAAACGGATCTCGATGGTGCCCCACTTCGGCGACGGGCGCAGGTCCCACCGCAGCTCGGAGAAGTTGTCGATGACCCCCACGTGCGTCATGTCTGCGACAAGGCGTTCGTATTCGTCCCAGTCGCCCAGCTGCGGGGGAAGGCCGGCGGTCGGCAGCTGCTGGAACATCAGGGCGCGGTTGGAGGCGTAGCCGGTGTTCTCGCCAACCCAGAAGGGGCTGGAGGCGGAGAGCGCCTGAAAATGCGGGAAGTAGCTGAGCATGCCGTTGATGATCGGCAGTACTTTTCGCCGGTCCTCGATGCCGACGTGCATGTGCACACCCCAGATCATCATCTGCCTTCCCCACCATTGGGTGCGGTCGATGAGTGTCTCGTACCGGGCATTGTCCGGGGTGACCGTCTGCTGGAACCACTGGCTGAACGGGTGGGTGCCCGCACACATCAGGTCGATGCCGAGTGGGTCGGCGACCGCGCGGACCTTGTCGACCATTGCGTCGAGGTCGCTGACCGCGTCGCTGATGCGATTGTGGGCCCCGCTGACAACCTCAACCGTATTGGTCAGCAGCTCGCCGGTAATGTGGGGGAAAACACCGTCTTCCCCTTTTCCGATGGCGGCCAGGATGTCGGGCGCCGCCGCGGTCAGTTCACCACTGGTGTGGTCGACGCAGGCAATTTCCCACTCCAGGCCAACAGTGGACCGTTGGGACGGCGCAAATTCGATCTCCATAGTCAGATTCTGGCAAGGATTGGCTGGGATTCGGAATCGGCGTCTCCCCGTGGCATCCATTTGACCGGCATTGGCACTTCGTCCGAGGTTTTTCGCGTCGTGGTAGCAGAAGGCCCGGAATCTCTGGCAGAATAGCAACTTGCGTCCATCGCCGTCCGACCCTCTAATCAGACCCGGTGGAACCCTTAGAGCTTTTTCGCCGAGTGTGCCCCCACGCTCACGGCTAGCAGTTCGAAAACCTAAAATTAAGTAATTCAGGAGAATTGTGGCTGTCAAAATCCGTTTGAAGCGCATGGGCAAGATCCGTGCACCGTACTACCGCATCGTTGTTGCAGACTCGCGCACCAAGCGCGATGGTCGCGTCATCGAGGAAATCGGCAAGTACCACCCGACCGAGGAGCCCTCGTTCATCGAGGTCCAGTCCGAGCGGGCACTGTACTGGCTCGGCGTTGGCGCACAGCCGTCGCCGCAGGTCGAGGCAATCCTGAAGCTGACCGGCGACTGGGGCACCTTCAAGGGTGACAAGGACGCCGTCAACACCGTCAAGGTCAAGGAAGCCAAGGTTGCTTTCGTCGCCGACGAGAAGAAGAAGCCCGTCCTCAAGCCCAAGGCTGAGAAGCCGGCTCCCGTCGTCGAGGCACCCGCCGAGACGCCTGCTGACGCAGACGCCGACAAGGCTTAAGTAATATGTTGGCTGCCGCCCTCGAACACCTCGTCAAGGGGATCGTAGATAACCCCGCCGAAGTGCAGGTTGTAGCTAAGAATTCCCCGCGTGGCGAAGTCCTCGAGGTGCGTGTGCACCCCGAGGACCTCGGCCGCGTTATTGGTCGCGCTGGACGCACCGCGAAGGCACTTCGCACCTTGATCACGGCCCTGGCCGATGGCAAGCGTGTGCGCGTCGACGTGGTCGACACCGACTTCTAATCGTGGATTCTGACAAGCCGGCTCCCGTGAAAGCGGAACAGCCGAGCAAAACACAACTACGTATCGGGCGCCTGACCAAGGCCCACGGCCTCAAGGGCGCCCTGAAGATCGAGCTCTACACGGATGACCCGGAACGACGTTTCGTTCCGGGCGCCGTGTTCTCTCTTCAGGTTCCGACCGGCCATGCCTGGCATGGCAAAACCCTCGAGCTCGTCGAATTGCGCTGGTACAACAGCCATGCCGTCGGCTTTTTCAAGGATGTGCCCGACCGCAGCGCCGCCGAGACCCTGGTCAAGGCGATCCTCTGGGTCGAGCAGGACGTTGCCGAGCTTCCCGAAGAGGAAGACGCCTGGTACGACCACCAGCTTGTTGGCCTCAGCGTGCTGCGCGATGGTGTCAAGGTGGGAACGGTCGCCCAGATCGACCACTTCCCCGCCCAGGACCTGCTGACCGTCACCACCGAGAACGGCGATGTACTCGTTCCCTTTGTGAAGGCGATCGTGACAGGGGTCGATGTGAAGGCGGGAACACTGACCGTCTCCCCGCCGCCCGGACTGTTCGAACAGCTTCCTGAGGACGAACTCGATCCGGAACTGGCTGCCAAGCCGAAAAAGACCACCAACGACGAAGACGATTCAGACGAGTTGACTGACTCCGACGAATCGACTCCCGTCGAGCCGGCTGGGACGGACGAGCCTGCATCAGCGACCGAGGCGGATGCCCCGGCCGCACCCACGCAGCCGTAGTCCTGCACCCACGGACACCTACGTGCGTATAGACATCGTCACCATTTTTCCCGAGTTCTTCTCGGTACTCGACGTCTCCCTGGTTGGCAAAGCCAGGCAGTCCGGCCTCATCAACCTGTCGGTGCACGATCTGCGTGATTACACGCATGATCGTCACCGGACGGTCGATGATTCGCCGTACGGTGGTGGAGCCGGCATGGTGATGAAACCCGAGCCATGGGGGGAAGCCTTCGACGGGATGCTGGACGTTGAATCTACCGTGATTTTCCCGTCCCCGGCGGGGGAGCCGTTTACCCAGGCAACCGCGCGGGAGTTGGCACTGGCCCCGCACCTGGTTTTCGGCTGCGGCCGGTACGAGGGGATCGACCAGCGTGTCATCGACCACACTCGCACGCGTGCGACGGTGCGGGAGATCAGTCTCGGAGACTACGTCCTCAACGGGGGAGAGGTCGCCGCGATGGCGATGATCGAAGCCATTGGCAGGCTTGTCCCCGGGATGGTTGGCAACCCAGACAGCCTTACCGAGGAAAGCCACGAAGATGGCCTGCTCGAATACCCCAGCTACACAAAACCCGCAGCCTGGCGCGATCTCGAGGTTCCCGCGGTGCTGCTCAGCGGCAACCACGGCAAAATTGCTTCGTGGCGCCACGACCAACAGGTCGAACGGACCCGGCGGGTCCGCCCCGACCTGCTCGGCCCTGAACTCTCCTAACGCGACCGGGCTGTTTAGCCTCGAGCGGTCAGTACGAGCGGGCCGTCGGCGGTGATAGCGACGGTGTGCTCAACGTGCACGGCGCGGGAGCCATCTTTGGAGCGCAGCGTCCAACCGTCGCGGTCGGTGTAAATCTTGTCGGTGGTGTGCATAAACCACGGCTCGATCGCGAACACCAGGCCGGCGCGCAGCGGCAGGCCCCGGTTGGCACGCCCGTCGTTGGGCACATGGGGATCACCGTGCATCGTGCGGCCAACGCCGTGGCCGCCAAAATCGGTGTTGACGCTCAGCCCGGAACCATGGGCTACCGATCCAATCGCCGCGGAGATGTCCCCAAGCTTCCCACCAACAACGGCGGCGGCAATGCCGGCTTCGAGGGCGAACTCCGTCACCTCGATGAGCTGCAGGTCCTCATCGCGTGGCGTGCCAACGATCACCGTGAGCGCCGAGTCCGCGACCCAGCCGTTCACCGAGGCGGCGAAGTCGAGGCTGATCATGTCCCCGTCACGCAGTCGGTAGTCGTGCGGAAGCCCGTGCAGGGCTGCATCGTTGACCGACGTGCACAGCACCTTCCCGAACGGGGAAGCGCCGAACGAGGGGTGGTAGTCGATGTAGCAGCTTTCAGCGCCCTGTTTGCGAATCAGGTCGTGGGCGATCTTGTCCAGCGTCAACAGGTTCACCCCCACCGCGGCAGCGGCAGACGTCGCCTCGAGCACACCTGCGACAAACTTTCCCGCCGCACGCATCTCGTCAATTTCGGCCGGGGTGCGGAGTTCAATCATGTGCGGGCTTTCGGGTCGGGCTGGGCATCCAGGTAGGTGCGCGCGAGGATCCGCGCCTTGTCGATGAAACGCGGGTCGCCGTCACGGTCGATCAGAAATGCCCGTTTCAGGAGGGCATCCAGGATTTCGACAAGGATTTCGACTTCGAAAACCAAGTCATCCGTTGGATCGAGGTTGTACTTCTCCTCGAGGATGCCGGCGAAAGCGCGGGCCAGAACCCCGTTGTTACTCATCGAGGGGTCGAGGAACCGGTTGTTGATGATGTCCCCGAACCGCAGGGCGCGGAAACCCGGCACAAAGCGGCACATGTCGACAAAAACGTCGAGACCAGGCTCGAACGTTGTCCGCCAGTCACTGGACTCGGCGGCGATCGCGCCGAAGACCCGGTCGGTGTAGCGCTGCATGTTGCGGGCCGCCAGGGCGCGCAGCAATGACTGGATATTCGGGAAGTAACGGTAGACAACACCGACGGACGAGCCGGAGCGGGTCGCCACGTCGCTGGTGGTCAGGCTGTCGATCCCATTCGCGTCGATGATCTCGGCAGCGGCGTCCAGGAGCAGTTCGATGCGCTGCGCGCTGCGCTGCTGGATCGGCTCCGTGCGGACCAGAGCCTGCGGGGACGGGATGTCCGGCTGGTCGTTCATGAGAATGTGTCTTTCGTTCGGTTGTCTGGCCACTGCT
>Ga0247735_1000567_pt1 | contig 14420 bp, 11 predicted proteins | sample UWRJL178409R2_FD_180934 | JGI IMG/M metagenome (GOLD analysis project Ga0247735, IMG submission 180934) | Plant litter microbial communities from Arlington Agricultural Research Station in Wisconsin, United States - UWRJ-L178-409R-2 | ecosystem: Environmental > Terrestrial > Plant litter >... | reverse complement strand
TCGAAGAGGGTGGCCAGCTCACCGAGAAGGTGCGCCGCAAGCCGTTCTCCGTTGTGCTCTTCGATGAGATCGAGAAGGCCCACCCCGACATCTTCAACTCGCTCCTCCAGATCCTGGAAGAGGGACGCCTGACGGATGGCCAGGGTCGTGTTGTCGACTTCAAAAACACGGTCATCATCATGACCACCAACCTCGGTACCCGCGACATCAGCGGTACCCCGATTGGGTTCACCTCTGCTTCCGACACCGCCACCGGTTACGACCGTATGCGCGGCAAGGTTGTTGAGGAGCTGAAGAAGCACTTCAAGCCCGAGTTCCTGAACCGTGTCGACGAGACAATCGTGTTCCCGCAGCTCAGCCCCGAGGAGCTGCTGCAGATCGTCGACCTGTTCATCACCCGCCTCAAGGAGCGCCTGCTTGACCGCGACCTGACCATCGAGCTCACGCTCTCGGCCAAGGAGCGTCTTATCAAGATCGGCTTCGACCCCTCGCTTGGTGCCCGGCCGCTGCGTCGTGCAGTCCAGCACGAGGTTGAGGACCGCCTGTCCGAGAAGATCCTGCACGGCGAGCTCGTTTCGGGTGACCACGTGCACGTGGACTTCCTGAACGACGAGTTCGTTGTCACAACCAGCCGCCAGCCTGGCCTGGTTGAGGCACAGGAAGCCATCGAGGCAGCCGAGGTCTAAATCGTCACCAGAATCACCGTGAAGGCCGGGAGCATTGCGCTCCCGGCCTTTCCGTTTGCCCGGATCCTGCGCCGTCGCGGGCCCAACTGGAAGAATTGAACGGATGTCTCTCCGCGAACCCCTCGTCACCTCCCGGCTCTCGCTGACCCCGCTGGTCCCCTCCGACCTTGACGAGCTTTTTGCTCTGTTCAGCGACCCGGAAACCTGGTTGCACCTGCCGGCCGGCCGGCACACGAATCCGAGCGAGTCGATGTGGATCATCCGGGAAGCAATGACCAGCCGTACGCAGTGCGGTTTTGGGCAATGGGCGGTGCGGATCGCCGAGGATGCGGGATTCCCGGGCGTGACCGCCGGGCAGTTTGTGGGCATCGGCGGCCTCACCCTGGCCGACGTCGGTGTCTGGAATTTGGGTTACCGGTTCACCCCGGCAAGCTGGGGCCACGGACTTGCGGGCGAACTTGCCCGAGCGTCGATGATCTGTGCGGCAGCGGTGGATCCCGGGATTCCTGTTACCGCGCGTATCCTCTCAAACAACCCCGCCTCGTCCACTGTCGCCCGCCGGGCCGGCCTCGAGCAGGTGTGGAGCGGCCCAACGGTGACCCCCGCACCCCCCGGAACCCGCGGCGAAATTTACGCGGACCGCGACATCAGCAGCGAGCAGCTGGAGTGGCTGAAGGTTCGCACCTAAGGCGGAGGGGACGTTCCAACCGGCCATTTCGTTGGTGTGGACTTGCCCGGGTACAGCCGCCAGACTGCAGCTATGCCCGATCGTCCTGCCCCGGTACGTCCTGCGCGACGAGTGCAGGCCCTCGCCGCTGTCACGGGCTCCGCGGTTCTGGCCCTGATTCTTGCAGCGTGTGCCGGACCGAGTATGCAGATGGAGACAGGGTACTGGACGAGCGGTGAGCAGCGCACAAACCAGTGGCTGCAGGTTTCCGTCACACCCCTCACGGCGAGAAGCGAGGTCGCCGGAGCGTGGGTCGACAACACCTTCCTGCTTGTCGGTGGGCAGCCGAACCCGCCGTGCGATGAGAACGGCAGTTGTGCCATGACGTCCGAGCCCGCACTCCAGGACGGTGCGCGGTTCGATCCGGCGACCGGGCTGTGGAGCGGTATCGCTGAGGCTCCCGCCGAGGTCAGCGGCCGAAACGTCGCGGTGGTTGGCGACAGCGTGTACATCCTCAGCGCCACAACGAATGCGACCCACAGCCCTCCGACGTTCCTGCGTTATACCAGCGCCACGGACACCTGGTCCCTACTTTCCCCTCCGCCGCCCCTGGGGAATCCGCGCCTTGTCGCGGCCGGGAACAGTCTCCTGGCGATCCAGGACTCCGACGAGTACGGCGCCGCGATCGACTCCGTGTTCGACCCGGCGACCGGCAGCTGGCAGCCCCTCCCGGACGATCCCCTCGGCCCGAGCTTCGACCGGGAAGCGCTCTGGCTCGGCGACACCCTCCTCCTCACCGCCAAAGACCTTGTCCCAAGTCCCGGCGCCGAGACGCCTGCGGTGGTGCGGTTGGCGACACTCGATCTGCACGGTGGCGGCTGGGTCGAGCGGCCAACCAACGAGTTAATCGGGGATGCGCCGGTGGCGGTCGACGACAGGGTCCTCTGGCCGAATACGGGCTCCGCCGATGGCGGCCAGGTCAATAATTGGGGGCGGTCACTGCCGTTCGGTGGCGTCTACGATCCGGACAGCGGGTCCTGGACGCCCCTGCCCGACGCCCCCGCCGGGGACGGCCTCGCCGGTTTCAGCGCCGTGGTGGGCGCTCACGCCCTCGTCGACGGCCACCTGCTCGAGCCCTCGACCGGGCAGTGGATCGCGGTGCCGACCATGCCGTCCCCGGTGGGAAACGGTGCGACGCTTATTGCCGGTGACAACGCCATCCTGGTGTGGGGCGGCTTCTCAGCAACAGGGAGTTCCGCGGACGGCTACCTGCTGCACCCCGAAAAACAGCCGTGAACTTAGGTGGTCCTAAACTTGTCGACAATTGATCCGCACGCTAGCGTGAGGACGTGATCACCAGCCCGTTCGTTGACCGACTTGCCCTCTCGACCGGTTCGGGCGCGCTCGAGCCGGCCTTCGAATTTGCCGCAGCCAACGGGATCGGCTGGCTGGAGTTCGCCTGCCAGGAGCCGGCCAACCAACCGCACACCTTCGACGCCCAGCGCATTAAGGGCGTCCGCACCCTGATGGACAACTACGGAATCAGCGGAGTGCTGCACTCGGCTTCCTCGGTCAACGTGGCCGAGATTGTGCCCTCCGTCCGCGACGCCGTTGATGGCCACGTACGTGACTATCTGAACCTCGCCCACGAACTCAACTGCGAGACCGTGATTGTGCACGCCGGGTTCCACTTCGGCCTCGACCACACCGAACGGTTCGCCGCGCTGCGCCTCACCCTCGAGAACGCCGCCCGTACCGCCGAGAAGCTGGGGCTCAAGCTGGTCCTCGAGAACATGAACGTGCTTCCGGTGGAAGCCGAGATCCGTTACCTCGGTTGCACCTTCGAGGAGGTCGCCGAGATCCTCGACGCCATCGACTCGCCCACCCTCACCAGCTGCGTCGACATCGGCCATGCCCACCTGCTGCCCGAGGGTGCCGTCAACTTCATCTCCCGCCTCGACGGCCGTCTCGGCCATGTGCAGCTGACCGACAACGGCGGGGTCTTCGACGACCACCTCGCCATCGGCGACGGCACCCTGCCGATGCCAGCGATCATTGCTGCCCTGGATGCCGCGGGCTACGGTGGCCCGATCGCCATCGAGCTTTCCGACCGCGACGCCCAACTGCGCAGCCTCGCCTCGATCCGCGCCGGGGTTGCCGCCTCGGTCTGAGACGGCGCTCCACTCGGCGTCACCGCGCGCGGTCGACCTCAGTCCCGGCGAAGCCAGGCGGTGGTGTTCGGCGGCAGCACTCCCTCTCCGAGAAGTTGGCTCGACAGCACAACGGTGCCCGCGGGAAGAGGGACCCAGTCGCCGCTGAAGTTGGTCACCGATTCCCAGCCGTCGCTGCGCACAAGGTGCAGCACTCCGGGATGGCGGCAGTCGACAAAGCGCATGGTGGCTGCGGCATCCATCGACCGGCGCAGGGCGAGCGCTGAACGGTACAGCGCCAGCGTCGACAGCGGGTCGGCCTCCTGGGCCTCCACACTGAGCTCGCCGAACCACACCGGCTGGGGCAGCTCGCTTGCAGCATCCCCAAAGCCGAAGGACGGGCCGGTCGAGGTCCACGGCAGCGGGATCCGCGAGCCGTCGCGCCCTTTGCGCTGCCCGTTGGTGCGCTGGAAGATCGGATCCTGCAGCACCTCCGCGGGGAGGTCGGCGACCTCGGGAAGGCCGAGTTCCTCACCCTGGTAGAGGTAGGCGGATCCCGGTAGCGCGAGCATCAGCAGGGTTGCGGCGCGGGCACGCTTCAGGCCGAGGGCACGGTCCTCGCGGGGGGTCGCCCCAGCCGAGACCAGCCACGGGTCGAGCAGGGTGTTATTCGGCAGCCCGTAGCGGGAGGCATGGCGCACCACGTCGTGGTTCGAGAGCACCCAGGTGGAGGAGGCGCCGGACTGTGCGGCCTCCTCAAGGTTCCGGGTAATGATGTCGCGGAACGCCGGTGCGGTCCAGGACGATTCGAGCAGGTCGAAGTTGAATGCCTGGCCGAGTTCCGTCGGGCGGGCGTAGAGCACGCGGCGGTCGGCGGGAACCCAGGCCTCGGCGACTGCGGAGCGCGGCGGGTCGTACTCGTTGAACAGGATGCGCCATTCCTCGAAGATCTCGTGCACGTCGTCGCGGTCCCAAATCGGGTCCTGCCCGTCATGGCGGCGGGGCAGAGCCGGGCCGTCCGGCAACGGTTCGGAGAGATCTTTCGCCAGGCCGTGGGCGACGTCGATGCGGAAGCCGTCCACCCCACGGTCTGACCAGAAACGCAGCGTTGTGAGGAATTCGTCACGCACCTCGCGATTACTCCAGTCGAAGTCGGGCTGCTCCGGGGTGAAGAGATGCAGGTACCAGTCGCCATCGCCGACCGGCTGCCAGGCGCTGCCGCCGAACAGCGACTGCCACTGGGTGGGCGGCAACTCGTGGTTCGCGCCGCGCCCGGGGCGGAACACGTAGCGGGCACGTTCCGGCGAACCAGGGCCGGCGGCCAGTGCGGCGGCGAACCACACGTGCCGGTTGGAAGAGTGGTTCGGCACAATATCGACGATGACCTTGAGGCCGGCGTTGTGCGCATCGGTGACGATGCCGTCGAAATCCGCGAGGGTGCCGAGGTTCGGGTCGACCGCACGGTAGTCGTCCACGTCGTAGCCGCCGTCGGCGAGCGCCGAGGGGTAGAACGGGCTCAGCCACACCGCGTCCACCCCGAGGGCGGCGAGATACGGGATGCGCGAACGGACGCCGGCCAGGTCGCCGACCCCCGAGCCGGAGGAGTCGGAGAATGCCCGCGGGTACACCTGGTAGACCACGGCGCTGCGCCACCAGTCCGCGGCTCTCGGCTGGCTGGCGGGGGTGGCGTTCATGGTGCTCCTTCGGTGTGGTGCGGGAACGGCGATGGCAGGGTGGTCAGCGTTGCGGGGTGCGCAGCCGGCGGCGGGCGAGCAGCCGGATGTCGGCGAACATCAGCGCGAGGGCCACGAGAAGCGCGATTGCGACAAGGGTCAGCGCCAATTGCATGGACGACAGCACGTCCGGTCCGGTGATGGTGCCGGCGGACGCCGACTGGTTTGCGGTCACCGCGAGCACCACCCCGCTGAGGCCGACCCCGATGGCGGAGGACAGCTCCCGCAGGGTGCTGTTCAGCCCAGCGCCGGAGGGTTGGCTGGGCTGCAGCGGAGCATCCACCGCCGGCAGTATCGTGGCGCGACGTGGTGCCGGGCGGATGCTTGTCGCCGAGAACGCGGTCAGCTGGGTCGACAGCGGTGAGGAGCAGAGGCCCGCGCCGATACCCACCACCACAAGGGCGACCTCGTAGAGCGGAAGCGGGGCGGAGGTGCTCCAGAGCACAACCAGCAGGTAGCCGCCGGCGGAGATAACCATCCCGGCGGCGACCACGGAACTGAGACCGTAGCGGCGCACCAGGGGAACCGACGCGTGGGTGACAAAAAACATGGTCAGCGCGACGGGTACAAGGCTGAGGCCGGCGATGGCGGGGCTGAGGCCGCGCGCCGTCTGGATGAAATGCGCGTTGATCGAGAACAGGCTGAACAGGGCGATAAACGTCACCACGATGCCGAGCGCGGAGGCACGCACCTCGGGGGACAGGAACAGCCGAAGGTCGATCATCGGATGCGGCCGGCGCAGCTCCAGCACCACAAACGGCACACTGGCGAACACAAACGCGACGGCGGCGATGAGGATGGGTAGCGGGTTGGTAACCCCGCTCGGCGCCTCGATCATCACCACAAGCAGGGAGACCGCCGCGACGATGAACAGCAGCATCCCGGCCAAATCGACCCGGATGTTTTTGTTGCGTTTCTCGTGGTCAAGCCCAACTGCGACCGCCACCAGGATCATCAGTACGGCAATCAGCGGAACGGTCACGGCGAAGATCGAGCGCCAGGAGAAGGTCTCGATGAGGAAGCCGCCGAGCCCGTTGCCCACCACCCCGGCGATGCTGGTGGATGCTGTCCAGGCGGCGACGACACCGGCGCGCCTGCCGGGCGCGGCGCGGGACAGCAGGATCGACAGGGTCTGCGGAAGGGCGAGGGCGGCTCCGATACCGGCGATCGCGCGCACACCGATCAGTAGCGGGAGGCCGGGGGCGAGTGCCGCCCCGAGGTTGGCGAGGCAGAACAGGCCGAGGCCGATGAGCAGGATCTTGCCGTGGCCGAAGCGGGAGCCGAGCATGTCGCCGGGCAGCAGGAAGCAGGCGAACGCGATGACGTAGGCGTCGACGTACCAGGTCAGTTCGGTGGGAGTGGGATTCCAGTCGCTGGCGGCGAACACGGGAACGGACAGGTTCGCCGTCGACACCGTCGCCATCAGCACAACAACGATCGCGCACAGGATCCAGATGTCGCGGCGGCGGGGCCGGACAGCGGAAGGTGTTCCTGTGCTCGTCGGGGTGCGCTCAGCCGCCGACATGGGAACTGCGAAGCGTGAGCGTGGTTGGCACAACAATCTTGCGCGGCGCGACCTCGGCGCCGCTCGCGGTGATCTCGAGGCGCTCAACGAGCATCAGGGTTGCCCGCCGTGCCATGTCGCGCAGATGGGTATCGACGGTGGTGAGGGAGAACACCGGCCAGCCGGCGATGGGACTGTTGTCGAATCCGACAACGGCCGGGCGGCGCAGGGTGTCTCCCTGCTCGGCGATGGCGTTCAGGAGTCCGACGGCGACGGCATCGGCGCTGCAGAATACGGCAGTGGGCCGCTCGCGCATCGACATCAGGTCGCCCCAGCCGAGCCGGCCGGACTCATGGACGAGTTCGCGCCTGATGATCGGGCGACGTGCCGCCTCGATCCCGGCTTCGCGCAGTGCCGCGGTGAACGAGCGCTCACGCACCACCGCGCTGCTCATATCGGTGGGCCCGCTGAGCATCGCGATGGTGCTGTGCCCGTCGCCGAGCAGAAGCTGGGCGACGGCGCGTGCACCGCCGGCGTTGTCGGCGGTCACACTGTCACCGATCACGCCGCGCGCGGTCCGGTTGAGGAACACAAACGGGATGCGGCGGGCATGAAGCCGGGCGGGGAGGGTCGAGTCGAGGCGGGTGGTGGTGAGGATGACCCCGTCCACCGAGCCGTCGAACAGCATTTCATGGTCGAGTTCGCTGTCGGCGGCCTCCGAGATGAGTACCATCCGGTAGCCGTTTCGTGCGAGTTCGTCGTGCATCACCGGCACCGTGTCCGGGTAGGTGAGGTTGCCGAGTTCGGCGACAACCGCAATCTGCCCGGTGGTGCGGCGCGACAGGCTCCGGCCGAGGCTGGAGGGAACATAGCCGAGCCGGTCGGCGATCTCGCGGACCCGGGCGATGGTGCGTGCCGAGATCTGGGCATCACCGCGCAGTGCCCGTGAGACCGTCGCCTGGGAGACGCCGGCCTCGCGGGCGACGTCATGGCTGGTGATGCGGTCGGAGGTCATCCCTTCACCGCACCGCCACCGATGCCGGCGACCAGGTAGCGTCGCGCGAAGAACACGATGAGCACAACGGGGATAACGAGCGCAACGCTGGCGGCGGCAAGCGTCTGGTACGTCGACACGTCGTCTGCTCCCTTTTGCGCGGCGATGAACACGGGAATTGTCACGGCGTAGTTCTGGGTCAGGGTCAACGCCACAACATACTCCTGGAACGCTAGCAGCAGGGTGAAGACGCCCGCTGTCACCAGTCCGGGTCCCATCAGCGGGATGATGACGCGGCGGAACGCACCGAAGCGGCTGCAGCCGTCGATCATCGCGGCTTCATCCAGTTCGACCGGGATGTCCCGGAAGAAGCCAACGAGCAGGATCAGGGTGAAGGGCATATTTACCGCCACCAACGCCGCCACCAGCGCGAAGTTGGTGTCGTAGATTCCGAGTCCCTTCGCCGCCTCGTAGAAGGGCAGGATGATCGCGAACCGCGGGATGGTGCGCAGCACTACCGCGAGTACCAGCAGGATCGGGCCGATCACTCCGGCGTACCGGGCGAAGGCATAGGCGGCGGGAGCGCCAACGACCAGGGCCACGATCACCGAGCAGATGGCCACAATAAAGGTGTTCACCAGCACCGCGGCGAATTCGGTACCCCGCCAGAGCTGCGCAAACGACGAGAATTCGGGTGTGAACGCCCACGTTGGCGGGTTGGTGAACGCCTGGCGGAACGGCTTGATCGCCGTGAGCATCGCCCAGATGAACGGCGACAGCGACAGGAAGGCGAAGAAGGAAAGGATCGCGCCGATACCAAGGGCCACGATCCGGTCCTTGCGGCGGCGACGGATCGCGGTCGGACGCATCACGAGGGCCGAGGCGAGCGGGTCGCGGCGACCGGAGGACAGGCGAGAAGTTATGGAGGTCATACTGCTCGAGCTCCTTTCCAGGTTGAACGGAGGAACGGGATGAGGAGGATGATCGTGATGAAGATCGTGACGACGTTCACCGCGCTGGCGATACCGAGCCGGTACGACTCGCCGAGGGCCACCGAGTAGACGTAAGCCATGATCGATTCGGTGCCGACCGAGCCTGCCGCCGGGGTGATGATGCGGATCGAGTCGAAGACCTTGAGGCTGTCCATGATGCTGATCAGGCCAACGAAGGTGAACAGCGGGCCGAGCATGGGAACAACCAGGAAGCGCTGGCGCTGCCACCAGTTGGCGCCGTCGAGGTGCGCGGCCTCCATGGGCTCTTCCGGCAGCGTCTGCAGGCCGGCGAGCAGGATGAGGATCACAAACGGGGTTTCGTGCCAGATGGCGTGCAGCCCGATGAGGGTCCGGGCCGGTCCCGTTTCGGTCAGCCAGTTGATGTGCATGCCGAACAATTCGAGGAAGCGGTTCACCGGTCCACCGAAAATGTCGCTGAACAGCCAGGAGAAGTTGAGGGCACCGATGACGGTGGGCACAACGTAGGCGGCCATCAGCAGGCCGAGGATAACCATCCGGCCGTGGGTGATGCGGTGCAGCATCAGCGCGATGCCGAAACCGATGATGACCTTCGCCACGGTGACGATCAAGGTGTAGACGACGGTGAAGGCAACGTCACGCCCGAACCGTTCGCTGGTGAAGATTTCCTGGTAGTTGGCGAGGCCGTTAAACACGCCGGGCTGGCCGACGGGCACGTTCTGGAAGCTCCACATAAGCGTGGCGCCGAGGGGCACGATGAGCAGGCCAACCATCAGGATGATGGCGGGGGCCGAGAAACCGGCGAAGTGCTTGAGTTTCATGATCTCCATTCACGGGCGGAGGGGCGTAAATGCCCCTCCGCCCGCTTGGTCGGAATTGGTGAAGCCGGTGGAGCGGAAGTGCCTGCGGTTGCTTAGAACCCGGCGGTGGCGATGGCGGTGACCGCGGCGGCCTGGGCCTGTGCTGCGCCCTCTTCCGCGGTGATCTGGCCGGTGACGACGGAGCCGAAGATCGGCGCCATCACGGAGTAGACGTCGGACATCCACGGCACGTGCGGCAGTCCGAGCTGCTGGTCGGAACCGAGCACCTCACGGGCGGCCGGCTCGAACGGAAGGTCGGCGTCCTGCGCCTCGGTAGTGCGTGAGGGGATGGTGGCGCCGGCGGCTTCGACGGATGCTGCCTTGCCGGTGGCGACACCGACCAGGTCGAAAAGCAGGTCCTTATCGACCGAGGAGTTCTCGGCGATGGCGAACCCGTCGACCGACAGGCTGGTGGCGTAGGCGCCGCCCTCTTCCACCGACGGCGGGACGGCGAAGCCGAAGTTCTCGGCAAAGTCGGTCTGGTCGGCGTCGAGCAGTGCAGACATACGACCGGAGAACAGCATCGACATTGCTGCCTGGCCGGTCTGCAGCTGGGTGATGACCTCGGGGGAGGAGAAGGTCAGGGCTTCCTGCGACATTGCGTTGTAGAGGGTGACGAGTTCCTCGAGGGCCTGCACGGCCTCGGGGGAGTCGAGGTTTGGCTCCGAGGTGTCGCCCTTGAACCAGGTTCCGCCGAGGGAGGTGAGGATCTGGTTGTAGGCGGTCGAGACATCGCCGGCCGGGTTGAACGGCAGGGCGAGCGGCTCGGCCATCCCGGTCTCGGCGGTGATCTTTTCGGATGCTGCGATCATCTCGGGGTAAGTCGTCGGGACCTCGATGCCGAGGTCCTCGAAGATGTCCTCGCGGTAGACGAAGATGATGGTTCCCCAGAAGGTGGGGATTCCGACCTGCTTGCCGTCGTACTGCAACTGCTCCATCAGGATGGGGTCGATGTCGTCGAGTTCAAGGGTTTCGCCACGTTCGGCGATCAGGTCGTCGAGCGGCGCGATCCAGCCGCGGTCGGCGTAGAGCGGGTAGACGGTGCCGTAGACCTCGATGAGGTCGTAGCTGGCGGAGCTGCCCGACATCGACTGGATGGCGCGCTGGTTCTGGCCGGCGAAGTCGGTGGCCGGGGCGTTGACGGTGAGGTTCTCGGTGGTGCAGCCGTTGGCAACCGCGTTGGAGAACGGGTCCGTCGAGACGCTGTTGTAGGAAAGCAAGTTGACGGTGGTGGCGGTCTCCGGCAGCTCGATGTCGCAGGCGACACCGCCCGTGTTGACGTCGGCCCCCGCACCGCAGGCGGTGAGCAGGAGGGTCGCGGTGAGCACGGTGGCGCCGGCGGCGAGGCGCCCGGTGCGACGGCGCGAACGGGGATTTTTCTGTGAAGCGGGCGGTGCGGCGGGACTGGACATCGAAGTCTCCTTGAGGCAGCGGCGAGAATGAATGAATGGCGGCGGTGCTGGTCCCGCCATGGCAGCGGCGGAATCGCGGTGCAGTATTTCTTGGTAGTTATACGTATACGGGGAGTTTGCGAACCGTGTCCAGTTTTGCGTGTTACGGCTATGTAAACAGGTTGTTTCCGGAGTGGTTTTGTCACGCATCCGTATGCGCTGCGTGGGTCTATTGTGGACACCCATCGGTAGAAACGCAAGCAAAGGACATGGAACATGGCACTGGACCCCCGCGCATACACCCCCTATCCCGCGCCCGAGGAATACATCCTCGACTGGACTGATCGCATCTGGGCTGACGCCGGGATCGGTGAGATTCCGGGAATGTATGTCGACGACGTGATTGTCCGTGGCGCCTACGGGACGACCGTCGGTGTCGCCCCGGTCGTCCGCGGATCGCTCGCGAAAAAAGCCGCCTTCCCCGACCGCATCGGGGTTGGCGAAGACGTCGTCTGGGAGGAGCGTGGCGACAATCGCTTCATCAGCTACCACCGCGTGCTGCACACCGGGACGCAGGGCGAGGTGTGGAACTATGGGCCCCCGACCGGACGCAATGCGGTCTCCCGGAACCTGCCCGTCTGCCTCATCGAAGACAGCCTGATCATCGAGGAATGGGTCGCCCGCGACGAGTGGGCCGTTGTCGCCGGCCTCGGGCACGACCCGATCGCCGCCGCTGCTGCAGCGAGGGTCACCATCGGTGAGAGTGGCCTGTTCGGTCGCGTCGCGCCGCTCGACCCCGTGGTCGAGGGGGAGTCCGGTCCCCGTCCGGACACCCACCGCCCCGAAGCGGAATTTGTGCGCGACCTCATCGAGACCATCTTCGGCGCCCGCCGCTTCAACCGGGTTGACCAGTTCTACAGCCGGGACAGCATCCTGCACACCACCAGGCACCAGACGGTGACCCGCCAGAGGGGCATCCAGAACGACGCCCTGCGTTTCCTCGGCCCGTTCCCGGATGCGGTGGTCGAGGTGCGCGATATCGCGGTGCACAGCACCCCGGACCGAGGCACCCGTGCCTCGGTGTTGTGGCGGCTGGCGGGCACCTACTCGGGGCTGCCGCTGTACGGGCCGGTCACCGGTGGGCCGGTCGAGATCATGGGGATGTCGCAGTTCGAGTTGCGCGGAGGCCGGGTCACCGGCGAATACCGCATCTTCGACGAGGTCGCCGTCCTCGCGCAGGTTATGGAGCACCGCCGCCTGCAGGGCGAATAACACCACCGCTCGATGGATGCCGTCCCGCGGGTAGTGCCCGCGGGTCAGCGTCCTGCCGGGTTCACCCCGAGCAGCATCTCGGTGGCCATATCCGCGAGGCGCTGGGTCACCGGGGACAGGGTGGTCTTCTCGCGCCGGATAAGCGCGATGGTGTCGTACATGGGCTCGGCGAACGGCGTTGTGGAGATTCCGGCGGGGAATGCGCCGCTGCGGGCGACGGCACCGGCGACGAGGGTCTCGCCCACACCCCGCGCCACCAGTTCGAGGGCCGCCTCGACATTCTCGACCTCGATTTCGGGAACGAGCCGGATGCCCGCGGCCTTGGCCCGGGAGGCCAGCTGGCGCCGCGTGGGATCCGCCCAGCCGTAATGCGCGTCGTAGAGCACCAGTGGAACCTCGGTGATCGCCTCGATCGTGATCGGACTCGCGGTGCGTGTCGCATCCGCGCTGGCCCACAGCGTCTCATCGCGCAGCAGCGGTGTCACCACGAGGCCCTCGTCGTTGATGGGAAGCACGGCAAGGCCGGCCTCGAGCTCGCCGCTGCGCACGGCCGCGGCCACCTCGACAGAGTTCTGGCCGACCAGGCGGATCTGCACACCGGGATACTCCTGGTGGAAGCGCTGCGCGAGGTCGGAGAGCAGGTAGTACGAGGCGTTCCGGAGCACCCCGAACGACGCCGTGCCGCGTACAAGCCCGCGCAGGTCGCGCATCGACTGGTCTGCGCCGTCGACGGCGTCGAAGATGCGGCGGGCCCAGACGAGCAGCTCGTCTCCGGCGGAGGTCAGTTGCAGGCGCCTCCCGCCGCGCACAAACAGTGGCAACTCGTAGTTGTCCTCGAGCTTGCGCACCAATTCCGAGACCGACGGCTGTGTCATCTCGAGCGCATCGGCGGCCGCCGTGAATGAGCCCGACCGCGCCGCCTCGAAAAAGGCACGCAACTGGGTGAGGGTGACTGCAGACTGTGCCATTGGTTAAGCCTATGGGAAGCACAGGTGATTTCGTCGTTGTCCTTTGGCTCGGACTTCCCTACGCTGCCAACCATGCTCTTTACTCCCTCAGTCCTCGCGGCCCACGCTGGGTCCTACGCCTTTATCAAGACCCCGGCCGTGACGGCCGTTGCCGCCCAGCGGGATCCCGCTGTCGCCGCGACGGTGTCGGCGATGCTGTTGGACATCGAGAGCCGCGGCCTCGACGCCGTGCGTGACTACGCCGCGAAACTCGACCGCTGGAACGGTGCGGACTTCGAGCTCAGCGCCGAAGCCATCGCCTCCAGCGGCAGCCGCCTCGCCCCCGACCTGCGCGCAGCGATCGAGCTCGGCGGGGAGCGCACCCGCGCCTTCGCGACCGAGCAGCGCTCCCGCCTCGTCGACTTCGAGACCGAGTACCTTCCCGGCGTTATCACCGGAGTGAAGTACGTGCCGGTCGCCCGCGTGGGTGCCTACCTTCCCGCCGGCCGCTTCCCGCTGACCGCCAGCGCCTTTATGACCGTTGGTGTCGCCAAAGCCTCCGGCGTCGACACGGTCATCGCCTGCACCCCGCCGCAGCCCAACGGCGGAGCGAACGACGCCGTGGTCTACGCCGCCCACGTCTCCGGGGTCGACCGCGTCTTCACCATCGGCGGTGTGCAGGCGCTCGCCTCCATGGCCTACGGTCTGCTCGGCGAACTGCCCGTCGACATGCTTGTCGGTGCCGGCAACGCGTTTGTCGCCGAAGCCAAGCGCCAGCTGTTCGGTGTCACCTCGATCGACCTGCTCGCCGGCCCGTCCGAGGTCGCCGTCATCGCCGACGAGAGTGCCGACCCCGAGATCGTCGCGGCCGACCTGCTCGGCCAGGCCGAGCACGGCCCGAACTCTCCCGCCGCGCTTATCACCACGTCACTCGAACTGGCCCATGCGGTCAACGCCGCGATCGACCGCCAGCTGGAGACCCTCGCGACCGTCGCGATCGCCGGGGCAGCCTGGCGCGACTACGGCTCGATCGTGGTGGCGGACAGCCGCGAGGTTGCCGCCGCCTTGATGGACGACCTCGCCCCCGAGCACCTCGAAGTCATCACCACCGACGACGACTGGTACCACAACACCCTGCGCAACTACGGCTCGCTGTTCATCGGGGCCTGGAGCACCGTCGCCTACTCCGACAAGGGAATGGCCGGCACCAACCACGTGCTACCGACCGCCGGCGGAGCCAAGCAC
>Ga0247735_1000566_pt1 | contig 14420 bp, 9 predicted proteins | sample UWRJL178409R2_FD_180934 | JGI IMG/M metagenome (GOLD analysis project Ga0247735, IMG submission 180934) | Plant litter microbial communities from Arlington Agricultural Research Station in Wisconsin, United States - UWRJ-L178-409R-2 | ecosystem: Environmental > Terrestrial > Plant litter >... | reverse complement strand
CGTAGCTGCGTCCGGGGCGGCTGGCACCGACACCCTGGGCGGCGGAGTCACCGAGGGCAACGTAGAGGATCTCGCCGGGACGGGAGCGTTGCTCCTTCCACCAGCGAGCGTTGAGGTGCAGAGTCGCGGCGAGTCGGGCCGCACCGGTGCGCTGGCGGCGGAGGACGAGCATCCGTCCGGTGAGGATTGTCGCGACGGCGGCGAGGATGCCCGAGAGGAGAATGACGACCAGACGCATAGAGGTGACTGTACGCGGGGGCCCGCCGGTCTGTACTACGATTGTCGACGGAACCGTGTCCGAGCGGCCGAAGGTGCAACTCTCGAAAAGTTGTGTGGGTGTTGAGCCCACCGTGGGTTCAAATCCCACCGGTTCCGCCACGATCAAAGCCCCTACAGTCCAGCAATCACTTGGATGTAGGGGCTTTCGTCGTCGAGCCCCTCTTCTCGATGACAACTAAACGGCAACATTTGATGCGGCGCGGGCGCGTTCCAACGCTCCCGCAACACCATCAAGATCGTCTTCGAACAGGTCGGCGTAGGTGTCTAACGTCATGGCGGCAGATGCATGTCCAAGCATCCGCTGCACGGCCTTCACGTTTGCACCGGCTGAGATTGCGAGGCTGGCGGCAGTATGGCGAAGATCATGAACAGTCAGCCGAGGGAACTCGGCGTCGGCAGCCACGCAACGCCGTAGTGCGAAGGCGAACCAACCAGTTCGATTGTGCGGCAACCGAAGGAAATCGTGGCCATTCCCAAAAATCAGGTCATCACGTGACCGCCCCTCGCATTGCCTGGCCAGTTCGAGCCCGATGAACTTTGGGAACGCTACCGATCGAGCGGCATGTGTCTTCGGCGTCCCGACGGCGATGGTGCTCCCAACCGCGACTGCGTTCTCTACGACTTTCAGTCGACCGCGAAGCATATCGAGGTCGCGAACGCGGAGAGCACTCAGCTCTCCCCACCGAAGCCCTGTATACGAAAGAAACCGCACAATCGTTGGATTACTCGACGCTTCGGCCAGACGCTCGACCTGTTCATGAGATAGGTAGACCCGACGCTTGGGTAACTTCCGTGGAAGTTTGATGTTTCGAGCCACGTTTGCGGCTAGGCGCCGGTCCAGGACGGCCACGTCCAAGATCGCGGCTAGGACGCCGTGCGCTCTCTTAACGGTCGTGGCACTGTACTCCGCACTTAGAGCTGTCACCCACGCTTGCACTTCGCTGTGTCGAATTCCCCCGATTGATCGAGCGCCCCATTTCGGTTCGACGTGAACCCGCCAGGCACTTTCCTCGGTACGCATGGTTGACGGCTTCAGGTGCCCGCGTGTTGATATCCAAATCGCTCCTAGGGCACCAATGGTTGCCTTCCCGGCTGCGCCGTCAATGAACTCACCCTTCGCCTTCGCGATATCGATAGATGCGAGAAACAGTTCTGCTTCCTTCTTCGTGCGGAAGCCTCGCTTGTTCGTCTGACGGTTGTCCGGCTTCCGGTATACGACTCGGTAGCGCTTGCCGTCGTCTGTGACGTACGCGTGAACGCTTCCCATGCCTATGAATTCCCGTCTGCGTTGGCGTCGTCGGCAGACCACCCGAGTTCGTCTGCGAGCACACGGACTTCCGGATTGTCCAAGAACTCGGCCAGCTCTTGGATGAACGTGCCGCTTGTGACGAAACCGAACAGGGGCTCGTACTTTGCGCGTGCAGTGTCATCGCCAGTACTGACGGCGTCCAGGCTCATGATGGCGTTCCTAAACTCATCCCGTAGGCGGTGAGCGGAGGACACGAGAGGCAGGGCCTGGCGGAGGGCATCGACGTACCCCTTCCCAGTTCGCTCGACATACCGCCGTCGCACGGTACTTGGATCACGTTCGAGCAGCGACTCCACACGATCATCCAAAGCATCGGCGACAGCGGCAAGTTCCCATGCAGATACTCGCCTGTCCCCTTTTTCGATAGTGGTTATCGTGACCTGCGAGAAGGTCGGGAACCCTCTCAGCCGCATATCCGCGGCGAGCCCGGATTGCGTCATCCCCTGACGTTCTCGGGCGAAGCGAATTGAGTTGCCAAGTATCTCGTCGTCGGACAGGGACGAACTGCTTGCGTTCAGGTGTACTTCGTTCATGCGCCTCACCGTATCAGAAAAACTTATTGGCGCATATATGAATCACTTATTACAGTCAGATCATCAGCCAACCCCGAAAGGAACCCATGGACGTCATCGTGAAGCGTGCCTCGGCAAACGAGACTGTAAGTAAGCCCAAGTTCGATGCGGAATACATCACACCTGTGCAGGTAACGGAGGTCGTGCCCGGCCTCACCGTGCAACTGCTGGCGAGGTTGCGCTTCACCGGAGACGGTCCCGCATACCGGAAGCCGACGCCGCGTACGGTCCTCTATAAAAGGTCGGAGGTCCTCGCGTGGGTCGAGGCCTCAGCACGTCGGGGGACCGCTCCCGACGCCGCGTGAGCCATACACCCCGCAATGAGCGCTGACGCCCGTAACTGGTCCTATAGCTGGGCCTGTCGTTTCCCTAGTCACAAGGCCGTCCTAAACGTGCTGGCCGACCGGTTCAACGACAAATACCGGTGCGCGTGGCCAAGCGTGCCCACGATGGCTGCCAACACCGGGATTGCGTCCCGCACAGTTCAGCGTGCCGTACGTGAACTGGAGCACGACGGGTTCGTAATCGTTGTGCCGATGGTCAGAAGGGGCACCCGGATCAACGTCGCGAATCTGTACCGCTTGCCGTTCTTTACGGAGGACGCAGCAGTAATCCCGTACCCAGAGTGGGAGCCAGCCGCGCGGGATGTCACCGGGATCATGTCGCCATGACGCCCCCCTGGTGACGCCAGGTCACCAGGGGTGGCGGCGTCACGTCACCCAAACATAACTAAGAACCAGACATCAACATCACTATCAACCCAAGCGGCCCGCCGGGCCGGAAGGAGAAGTTACAAATGGTTTCGAGGAACATTGGTTCGCTCGACGGGCATCGCCTGTCTGCCAAGTACAACGCCCTGATCGTCGAGTATCGAGAGCGGGCGGCAGTCGTCGGCGAGGGCCTCACCCAGCGAGTGGAGGCTATGCGGAGGGACGCCGACTTATCCGAAGTGGGCAGGCTCCGCAAGATCACGGACGAGTGGTCACGAGCCGCTGGCGAGTCCGCTCGACTGTGGGAGGCCGATCAGCGGGCTGTCGCGGACTGGACGGGAGAGCTTGAGGCGGTTGTGTTGGGCAACCCCGCTACGTTCGATCACGCTGAACTCTCCAGTCGGCGAGAAGCGGCGCGTTTCGCCCGCGATCTCGACTCGGACGAGGCCCTGGAGGCATATAAGGATGCGGTGCTCCAGAGCGACACGACGCTGATGAAGGCGATCGGTGCTGCGGCAATCAAGAATCGCTGGCTCGACGTCATCGACGCGTTCGGCGCCTCCTTCGATGGCATGAGTGAGAACATCGACACGCTCGTTCAACTGTACGAAGCCGCTGAAAATCCCTTCATGCGCAGCGCCTACTACCTCCTGATGCGGCCGATCGAGGTGGACAGCAGAGCTCAGGCGGCATGACAAGCAGCGGGGGGATGGCGGCGACGCCTCCCTCCGCTGCTCCGTGCGAGAGTTATCGGCGGCCTCAAGCCATACGGATTGACGACGGGCCTGCTGACGCTGGCACATCGCAGTGATCTAGGGCGCGCCTAGCTTTTCACCGAGGAACCCCATCATCAGGCCTGACGGATGGTGGAGCGAGGTTACTTCACCATCGGCTGTGAAGTCGACTCACCCAAAAGCTCAATACTCAGCCACCATCAGTGCCAGAGATTCGCCGAGTGGAATAGCTGCCCACCCTGTATCCCCTCCCCCTCACAGTTCTAGCCCGCTCCGCGTATAGCGGCTGACAACGTGTACGGGTTTTAGGGTCGTCCGCGCCTAGGCGCGGGTTCGTAGAAGTTCGTCGTCCACCTCTGCTCAAGATCGGTCGATGACAATCCGAAGTGGCGCAGGTTCGGAGAGACAACCGCAGCGTCTCGATACCCATTGTTCAGTCGAATCGCAGCGGAGAAATCGCTAATTGCACGACGAAGGTCAGCCAATTTGTCGAATGTCATCACTCGCGCGCCCTTACGGGGGACGGCATCCCACGAGGGCAGGCGGGAGGGGTGAATCAGCAATGGCAATTCGGTGAAACCGGTGTCGGCATATTGGCTATCAAACCAGTCGGCTGAATGCGAGAGCTGTTCCAGGTATTCGCGAGAGACCTGGGCTGCAGTCGACTCGCTCTTGCATTCGATGACCCAGTACCTGCCGCCCCCCAGCGCCCAGAAATTATCCGGTCCTATCCCCGTTTCTTGATCGGGGCGTGAGGAAGCGAGCCCGATTATCTTCCCAAGTCGCTCGAATGCTGCCTCGAATCGCTTGTGACTGTTCGTGTCCGTGCTGGGCGTTAGATCCAGAAGGAGCGACTCGATCGCGACTTCAAGCAGTTGTCCACTGGAGAATTGAGCGGCTAAGTAGCCGCTGGTCGCGGCGGCTTGGTCGTCAAGTGCGCTCAATTTCACGGACGCAACCTCGCGACCAATCTTGAGTATGTAGTTGTTGTCCGTTCGAGCGGACTTTTGTAGCTCTCTAGCCTTCGCGGGGTCGATCAGATTCAGATACGCAGCAGCTCGTTGCTTAATCCATCCTCGCTCGAGTGGTTCCGCAGAGCTCGAAATCGCAGGTGAAAGCGCCTGCGAGGCTTCCGCGTGCCGACCCGCAGTAGCTTCGTTGAACGCAGCACGTTGGGCAGTCGCCTCTGTCGGGACGGAATCGGGGCTCGTGTACTTTACGTCCTCTAGGGCCTGCCTGCTGGCGTTCGTCCAGCGGGGGCTACGAGCCAGAAACGCTTCCACAGCCTCATCAAAGAAACCCATGGGCTGGTTGCGCCCGGCGCTCGAAAATTGACGCGAGAGGTCGTACTGCGCTCGAGTGGCTGGGGAAAGCTGGAGGCGGTCCGCAGCGTTGTAAAGCCTTTCGACTAGTCGCGAATCCAGCAAGATCACTGCACAGTAGTCATCGGTCGATCGGACCCCTCTCCCCATCCCTTGCTCGATCCGCTGTGTTTGTCGGACGTTCATGGCATCAGTTCCGCCGATAGCTACCGCTTCAACTAACTCCTGCGGCGAGTAACGCTGGGGGAGGCCGTCCAGAATTAGTACGCGGCATGCATCGCCTGGCAGATCGACTCCGTCGTACCGAGCAATTAAGACAACTAGGCCGACATGGCCCGCCTTCAAGCGACTGATGCAGTCCTTAATGGTCTTTTTGTCATGAACCTCCACAGTGAGGTCGCTCCAAATTTTCGCGCGATGTCCCGAAGGAACGATCACAACCACATTCATGGTCTCGGCCCAACGCGCCGCGCTTACTTTTACATCATCGTGAGAAACGAGCCTGCTCGTTTCCATGGGAGTCAAGATGATGCGATCCCCAAGATCGCTAGCTGAGGCAGGCGCGATCGGTTCCACAACGCATTTCTCGCCAACGCCCATTTCTGATACGAGAACCGAATCGTCAGCGAGCGTCGCAGTCATGTAAATGCGTCGGCTCGCTTTAACGAAGGACGGCACCATCGTTAGGTCGGGATACGGAAGACGTATTTCGACCTCAGACGGTGTGAAGGCGACATCGCAAAGCGCGATGTGACCTTGGATCAAGGGCCAAACGAACTTGTGGTCATCACTATTTTTGACCTTGTTCAAGATGTCGAACGCGAGTTCTAGCTGATGTTGCCACGCCCAATACGGAAGGGGCACGGCGTGCGACCCTTCACCGTCCCTAAGTCCGGTGTATCCGGCCAAAGACTGTTCCTTCAACGGGTCAGCGAATAGAGCGAACAGCTCTTCGTAGGCTCTATTTCCTCTGGGCAACTTGAGAGAAAACTGGTCGGCAATGATTGGAATACATGCGTGTGCGTCGTCCACAACCAGTGAGCCAACCGATATTGGGCCGGTCGACCCGCGGAGCCCGAACTTAGAAAGTCCGTTGTAGACGGAGTGCACCGGAGCAATAAGAATTGAGTCGCCTTGCCTGAATCCGGCATCACGAGGATCGTCGGTCCACGCGATCCCGAGTTCGTCTGCTGCTTCTTCCACCTGCGTCTGCAGTTGACCATCGGGAACCAGATACGCTGCCGGGCCTTTGCCCTCATTCAACGAACTCTTGAGGATGAGCAGTCCAATAACGGTTTTTCCGCTGCCTGTGTTCATCTTGACGATTAGGTCGGGCTCGTCTCGACGTAGAAACCACTTGTCCCAGACTTCGCTTTGAATGTCGTGCGGGAACACAAATCTTGAACCAGAAGGTTTCGGAAGAGCTCGGAACAACCGCTTCGGATCGATTGCGGTCGAGGCGGGATCAGGAGTTCCTAGGCCCGCAAATATGTCACTCATGTCGGCTTCTTCCACATTCGCCCGGACCTGCCGCGCTGTAGTTGTTGTGTCGTGTACGTATTGGTGATTTTGCTTCGAGCTCTTGTTCCTGAAGTCAAAAGTTGCAACCTCAGGTGATATCCGAGCAGCCACGCTCATGAGGGAATCGCGGCGTAGGCAAGTAGAACGCATAGAGGTGTTGGTATTGAGTGCGCCTCGTTCTAGGTTCGTGAAGGTTTGACTTAGTGGCCGCTAAAGCCCGGTTACCATCTGAGGCATGTGGACTTAGCGCGCCGAGGCAAGCCAGGGGTTCGCAGCCCAGCCCCAATCCATATTTCACATTCGGCTCGATTCGACACGAGGTTAGTCGAATGTCTCTCGTAATAGCGTTATCGGCTCAAAATCATCTAGCGACAAAGTAAGTTCAGATTTGTGACACCAAGAAACCACAGCAGGGCTGGTGGTGAGGCTCAGCGTCGAGCACTCGCGGTCGCACGAAAACAGACGCTCCCGCGATCACTCGCTCCTGTCGCAGACGAGTTATGGCGTGCAGGACGAGCCGGCGCGCGGGCCGGCAGAGGCTTCAGGTTTCAGGACGCGGTAACCGTCTACTTGTTGGTCGAAGAATGGACGCGAGGCGCAGACACGGGTTTCGCCGTGATCCCCGAGGGCTACGAAGATGTGACGGTTCTGAGGACCAGTGTGCCGTGGCATGTGCAAGTGAAGTCGCGCCGCGAGTCAACCGGGATGTACTCGAGAGCTGAGCTGAGGAGGGTGTTACACGACGTTGTCGCGCACGCCATCGAGCGTGAGGGGACGCCGGTCGACGGTCCGACGACTTTAGTTCTGGAACGGGGGGTCCAGAACCTAACAATCGCTCCCCTCCACGAAATCCCAACTGATACCGCCTTTCGGCTGTTGGTCGCAGAGGTCGCGCTTGACGCAGGTATGAGGCCGGATGACATAGCGGACTTCGCAACACGATTTGATATTCGACTCTGCGCGAATCCGCTGTCAATGGCGGTTCGGCTGCTCGCTGATCTCAAATCGGTTCCGGACGCGCTGGCCGAGTTGGTCGTGGCAGCTATTCAAGATTGTGTTGGTCAAGCGAGTGACGCAAACTTCGAAGCGGAGAGCTCCAATCCCGAGCGGATCTCGCTGTCGCAATTGGAAGTTCTCTTCGAGGGCGTTGTGGAGACAACTGACGTTGCGCTCTTGGACGCGTCAGTGCAGCTTGGTGTACTCCGTTCTATTGACTGGGCCGCCAGTTCCATCGCTGACACAGGAGTATTCCGTGGAGTTCCTGCATCGGGAGCAATAACCGCCGCCGATGAGTTCATTGCGCGCCCAAAGCTGACTGAGCTTGCTCAGACGCGCTTGCAGACTGAGTCGATCTTGGTTATCTCGGGGCCGAGCGGGTCTGGAAAGAGCGGCCTCGCATTACTCACTGCGACCGGGCTGAGACACAAGTTGCGTTGGCACGAACTCAGGACGCTTGCCGTGAGCGATCGATTGGGTCGGGACGCTGTCGAGTTGGCTCTATCTCGACTCCGATCGTTGCGAGCCACAGAGTTTTCGCCGATTGGCGTGCTCATAGACGACGCCGGTCAACATGATCCTGTCGCGCTCGACAGATTGTTGCGGTCGCTAGACGGGATGAAGCACGTGTGCATCATCGTCACCGTCCGTGAAGAGGACCGATTCCCTGTCGCCCAGCTCGCGGATAACGCAGCGATTCGACCTGTGTTGGATGACGAATTTGCATACGAACTTTGGCGGCGTGCTTACGACCAGGGCATTACCGACTTCGCTGGATGGAAGGAACCCGCAGAGCGCTCGAATGGGCTTCTGCTGGAGTACCTGAGCATATTGGTCGACGGAGACGATCTTGCAGCGACCGTTGGATCACAGATACACGCTAGGGAGCGCGACGCCGATAGGCGGGACGAGCTACGAATACTCCGCCTGGTGGCTTGCGCGAATCAGTACGGGGTTCCAGTTCTGGCTGAAGCCGCTGCGCTTCACCTGGGCATCGACTCGCTTACCTTCCAAATCGCATGTCGTCGCCTGGTCGAGGAACACCTGGTCGTTGATGTATCAGGGGCTTTGCTGCCGCTCCATGAGTTGAGGTCGGCGGCGATAGCGCATGCGGCAAACTACATGGGCCAACTCGAGATGCTCACGGAACTCGTTGGGATCGTCGAAAGTCGGTACCTCGGCAGATTCTTGCGTCGCGCCTTGGATGATGATGCAGCAGCCCAGCGCCTGCTGGAAGCCGGGTTAGCGCGGGCGTCGTTGACCTCGTCGATACACACGTTGATCGAAGTCATAGCTGCGTACAGGTCGATGGCTTTAAAGGACCGAGCCCGCGGTTGGAAGCGCGTATTAGAAGAGTGTGGTGTGAGCGATGGACTGGCAAACACCGCGCTGTCGATGGCCAGAGTTGAACTAACCGAAGACTTTCGGCGTGCCCTTCAGCCAGAAGTTTCGGATGCGGTGTTGCGCCTCAAATCCGTGCCATTCTCTCCCGACATCGAGCCAGCGTGGGCCGCGTTATCAGCGATTCCCTTTGAACCGTGGTTAATTGCGGATATCGAAACCAGGGGGCTCGCCGACGCCACGGCAGCAGAACTGTTTTTGGCACTTAGGGGTGCCGCCGCGCCCTCTGTTTCTCATGAGTTGGAGCTGGCCCTTGTAGAAGGTCTGCAGTCAGCCGCTGCTGCTGACGCCGCCAGACTCTTAGAGGCAGTAAGACTCTTCGATGAAAACCTTGCCGAGCGTCTTGCTGACGGAGCTGTTGTGGCTTCGTTACTTGAGCGCGCCCGCCTGGAGACACCCTGGCTGTTGGAGTTGGAAAGAACTGCGGAATCAGTAAAGGGTCGCTGGCTTTTTTTCGATGAGCAGATCCAGCTCGATGCGCACAGTGCCGTTGTTGATGCCTGTCGTCTGGCTTTAGCGCTGGTGCCGAACGCTGACCTGGTGGAGATATCGGCGGTTTCGATGAACGGTCAACCCGTCATGATCGGCCAAAATGCAGCGCTCGCTGACAAACATATTCCGAGAGCGAATCTTCCACCGCTCTCGGAAGTCGCCGAAAACAGAGCAGCAAGCAGAGCCCTCGAGTCGCTGTTGATAAGTGGAGCATCGCTAACGACTGCCCTCGAGAGTGAGGCGCGGGCCGTCAAGCTCCTGCAATCCCTCCTTCCCTCGCTGGGTCAGTGCTTGCTTTCCAATCGCACACTCAACAAGGAAGAGCTGCGCCAGGTCGAGCAAATAGATACTGCTCGTGTAACGCTGCTCCGCAGACCTTTTCCGCAGGAGTCCGACGACGGCCTATCTGACAGCGATCTTGTTCCTACAGAGAGCGACATCGCTTCGACTCTAGACACCGTTATGAAGGTGGCACTCGAGAATCTCGTCAATTTCGATTTGCGAGCTCGTCGACCGATCTTAGGAGCGGCCGCTCTGGGAGACGCAATTGAGAAAGTCAATCGGGCCATCGAGTCAGACCAATTTTCGTACCTTGCTGACCCGCCCGACTTGGGGGCGCTAGCGTCCGATCTGAAGTCTCTCCAAGTGATAGCTCAAATCTGCGACAACCCAGGGTCGCCGCTGAAGGCAAGGATGCGTGCTGCCGCGAATCGCGCCGAAAGTTCAGAGTTTCTCAGGAGAGCTAGTTCGGTCGCGGCATCTGAGGCGGCGCAGGTGCTAGAAGCGACGGGTTCAGCCATTGAGCGCGCTGTGGGTGCCGTCGGAGTCCCTTGTGAGGTGGTCGTCGATTCTGGGAGGTCAATAATGAGCTGGCCCCCGGGAGAGTTGATGGTCATCCTGACCGACCTGGATATTTTGGAGTTCTTCGCCCAGCTTCCACTTGTGGCCAATGTTGTGCGCGAGTCGCGCGACGCTGCCGACCGCGCGGCGTGGATAACCTTGCGGAATCGCGGGCGACTGCTGAAGCCTTTTACCTATCAAGTGACGCAGGGCGGGCTGCTGCCGCTTGCATATAGGGAGCCACCACAGTTTGAGGTGACATGGGCGAACGCTCCGCTCTCGTCGCTCTGGGCGAGGGCTGTACGCGCCGCGAGGCAATGTGCGGCCCTCAACACCGTCGTTGCTGTGCGGAGGTCTTCTACGGTCCACGACGTGGAAGGGGAACTTTTTCAGTCCGCCTTCGACGACCTCGTCGAGGCGTACGCAGCGATCTCTGAGATCGCTGCTGCCAATCCGAATGTCGAATTTATCGCCGCTCTGAAGCACATAGTCGAGCAATTTGAAGCGGATGCTAGATATGACCTGCAGCTCGCCATCCAGTTCGGCGAAGGGGAAGTCGCCGGATGGCCTCCCGCCGGAACACTCGGAGCAACCGAGCTGCTGGACCCGACGCCTGAGGACTTACAGAACCCTGAGCATCCGGGGGCTATTTTGGTCGGGCTCGAGTTCGCAGTTGGATTGATTGAAGACGACTTTGAACACGCCGATCAGATCGTGGCCGCCATGCTTACGACGAGGAGCGAGCCGCGCACTAGATAACCGCAACGCTACGTGGCTACTTCCTGTCCTGCGGAAGTTAGGAGGGGTCATCCAGCCACACACTCGATGGAATTACTCCTCCGCCCGGCGGCAGGTGTGACCATGCAACTTCGGAAGCGGTCTCGCCAATCGCTTCGTCACAGATCTCAACAGCGAGCAGGAGAGTCTTCCAGTCCGCCATATCTTCGACTAGTGCATGCCTGTCTCGCTCTCTGTTCAGATCAGCGATGAGACGCATGGCCGTAACGGACTTCCAACTCAGCCTGTGGTTGTCGGCCCTAATGTGTCTCTGTCGTGCATCAGCCCACACGCTCATCTCTTTGAGCGCCGCTTGCCTTTCCTTAAGTGGCAATCCGTTGCCCAGTCCATCGGAATCTGCGGACCGCTCCCGAGCTGCAAAATCAAGAACGGCTGGGTTGTCGAGCAGTTCAGCAACCATAATCAGCAATTCGAATCGCTCCCATGCTTCCTGGTAGCGCTCAAGACCTAAAGCGAGGTGCTTCTCAAAAATGGGCCTGAGCTCGTCAAACATTGAGGCCGGGTTCCAAGTCCGCAAGACTCGGGAAAGTCTTATTTCGTGGCCGCCGTTCTCGTTGGTTGCATATCCGTTCAGTAATCTAACGAGCACGTCGTATCTCGAACTAAGAACAGCAGCTACACCCGCTGAGTAGTAGAGCCGCGATCCCGCGACCCTTCGCAGCCTCAGTAAACGAGTAAGCCCGGCTGCCTTGCTTTGGCGACTAAAGCGTTCGAGTTCCTCAAACCACCACTTATCAGTGGTGTCGTCACCCCAATAGAGGGTCGCGGCAACGAGCGCCGCAGGGACCATAGAGGCAGTCGCTATCGAGTCTTCAATCGCCTCCACTGGCCTTGTCGGGCTGGCAATTTCCTCGGCGTCTAAGTCCGTTTGAAGCCGAAGTCGCTCGAACTCGCTCGTGACTAAATCATGCAGGTCTACTAGGTTGCTCCGTCCTGAAAGTACGCGCTTTGCGATCGAAACAGCGGTCGCTGGGACTTCAGGATGGCGCGAGCGGTGATTCTCAAGACTCGCTACGGCTTCTGACAGAGCGACAACCGCAGAATCGGCGTCAGCTCGAAGCACCGTCGCGCCTAACGCAACGCGAAGCCTTTCGCCGAGCTCACTGAGATCGAAAGGCTCAATCCACACCGGTGTGTAGAACCTCCTAGCTTTCGCGTGAAGAACCCCTCTAAGCGCGGTGTCCCAAGTTGCGGACCAGCCTGCGATTACAAGGCCGTAGGTCGTAACTATGGTCTCGAGCAAGGCTGCCATCTCCGGTTTGTACTCCTCGAGTTCCGTAGAGGTGTTGAGCATGGTGCTCGGGTTCAGATAGTCGCCGTGGAGGTGCACCACCAGTGCTGGAAGGGTGTGTAAGGGCGGCAGTCCGATCGCTGCCTCGCCTTCAGAAACTACATAAGGCTCGATTCCGATGTCTCGGATTGCGCGTTCCATCAAAAGATCGAAATTGGTGGTCAGGATGACACGGATGTGCCCGGTCGCCACAAGCTCTGCCACTGCGCGATGTGCCGCAGTGGGTACCTTCATCCCCGCGTCTCGTTCAGATTCGTCGGGTTCGAACATGTCTCTCAAGAGCGCTTGCCGCTCGTGGGGCTCAGGCGCTAAACGTTCCAGGACGTCGCTATACGTCGGACTCGCGCCCGTCCAGCTGCGCCACCAGCTCTCTTCGTTCCCATCGGCATCGGCTCCAATCACGTTGGCCGCTCGTCGTATCAAGTCGAGCTGGAGATCCCAAGCTGACGGAACTCCGCTCGATTTTGAAACTCCGGCTCCAATTAGGACCGCATACGCGCCCGGTGTCGAAGCTATTGAGAATGCGGGGTTTAGCACGCTGTCGATGTCCACGCGTCATCATCTCAGGCGCCGATACGCTTACTGTTCGCCGACGGCGAGAGTGATGACCAAATGTGGTGGCGGACAGGGCCTCGCTGCTGATTGCTAGACCAGGTGTCCGTGCGCAGCACTATTGCTCTATTGAGAAATTACTTGAGGCCCTCAGCGAGCTGTTCGGATCGAAACCCTGCTACGTGAAAGCCGTGGCGCCCCCCTGCGCAATCCGCACACCTTTGACGGAAAGGGCGGTGCGGGTTATTCATGCGCAGAATGAACGGTAGATTCTATGCGTTCGCGCGGAAGGCCGACAGGGCACTGAGCAGCTTCTCTGGCTCTGACGTCGCCGGAAGGTTGGCCTTCACAATCAGTGAGCGAATCAATCGTTTGTCTCGGTACTGCGGGTCGGACCAACGCTTCTGATTAACTCCCTCGTCAAGTCGAGCGAGTACATCCTTCTCGCCTTCCGGAGTTCGCGCGATCATGAAATCTAGAGTGGTCGCGAGTTTCAGCATTACTTCCGCTGCGTTGAAAGAGCCATACGCGGTGACGTGGAGTGAATCTCCAAGCTCGAGCATTTCTGACGCCGAGGGGTTGCCAGCAACATCCCCCGATTTTGAAATCATCACTTTTCTACGAAGACCTGTGTCAGTGCGCTTCACGGGAAGATAGGCGGCTTGTGCGTCGAGAAAATTCTGATTCGCGTTCCCGCCCGCGTGGATCAGACAATTGCGCACCTCCTTCCAGTATCGAAATGCGACTTCGAGATTGGGGAGACGATCAATGCTGAAGTGTGGGTTGCTTCGGTACCGGTCACCAAAGGCATCGTCAATTAACGCTGACCCACCGATGCGCAGCTCCCTCCATCCAAGTCCCAATTCGGAGATGCGAGATTGGTCCGACCATGGTGCGGGGTCCGGGGCGAACATCAGTTTTTTGTGGCTGAAGAGCTGAGGCGCGCAGGCTACCTCCAACGCCCCTTCAAACAGCGCGGTCAAACCGAACAGTGCGAGTTCGCCCACCACCGATTCCTGGTCATTGAGAGAGAAATCGTCTTCGAAGCGAGTGAGATCCATCTGAATCGGCACTTCTGCCCCCTCCGCAACCACCGAAGCGATCTCGGCAGCGGTGAGTGCATCGTCAGAGAGTCGCGAATCGTGCACTGCGACTCTCAGTCGCCGAAGTCCAAATATGGTCGGCCAGATCGTCTTATTGACCGAGTCGAGCCCTCGGCGGAAGCTAGAAAAGCCGGGGTGCAGTGCGGGAAAGTAACGTCTGGAAGACACGTCGGAAGCCTTTCGCATTCGCGTCCCGCGCTTCGGGCGCATTCGCGTTGGAGCCTAACCCCCCCCCCTCGAGGTTCAGCCGAGCGGCGACAACAGCGTGGCAACAATTGAGGGTCATTGATGGTTCCGCCGTGAGGCTAAACGGCTTCAGATCGCTGATAGTTCGGCTCGATTGTGGGCCCACTAACCTAAGGGGCCCTTGTGCGGTGGGTTCAAATCCCACCGGTTCCGCCAGCACTGCCGAAACCCCCGTGATCAGCGATCCGGGGGTTTTCGCGTTCCGCCCGCGGTGCGAACAGAACCTGTCTTTCTGCCGCCGATGGCGGTACCGT
>Ga0247735_1000563_pt1 | contig 14482 bp, 13 predicted proteins | sample UWRJL178409R2_FD_180934 | JGI IMG/M metagenome (GOLD analysis project Ga0247735, IMG submission 180934) | Plant litter microbial communities from Arlington Agricultural Research Station in Wisconsin, United States - UWRJ-L178-409R-2 | ecosystem: Environmental > Terrestrial > Plant litter >... | reverse complement strand
CGTAGGTGGAGAGCACATCGAGAAGCTTGAGCCGCAGCGGATGCGCGAGCCCCTTGAGCGACTCGCCGTCGAGTTCGCGATGCGGCTGGGGCCGCACCGTCTCCACGGTCACGTCGGCAGCCTGCACGTCAACCGCCGGCTCTGCGTCGTTTCTTTCGCTCATGATGCAAAGCTACCATTGCAAACACTTCTTTGCAACATCTTCTTTGCAAGAACCTCTTTGCACTCGGTTCTGAGCGCCGGTTGCTGTGCGCGCGGTCCCGTGCAGCGCACCGCAGCAGCGCCCTGCAGTTACCCCACGAGTTCCGCCACGATCTCGGCGAACACCTCCAGGTGTCGCGCCACGTCCTCATCTGTGGTGCTCGGCGCCATCAGCGCCATGTTGTGGAAGGGTGTGAGCAGGATGCCGCGGTTGGCCAGAGCGAGATGGAGATAGTCCTCGAGATCGCCATCCGCGCTCTCGGCCGAGGCCGTGCCGGTGGTGGGATACGGCCGAGCGAATCGGTACTCCACCCGTGCCCCCAGCTGCGCGACGGACCAGGGCAGACCGTGCCGGAGAATGACCGCCTCGATGCCGGCCGCGAACGCGGTGGCCCGCGCGATCATCCCCTCGAAGGCCTCGTCGGTGAGTACGTGCTGAAGAGTCGCCCGCATGGCGGCAACCGAGAGCGGGCTTCCGGCGAGTGTGCCGCCGACGCCGCCCATGTCGATCAGGTCAAGATCCTCGCGCGCGAGTGCACGCTCCGCCAGCTCCGCCGAGAGACCGTAGGCGCCGCTCGGCACTCCCCCGCCGATGGCCTTGCCGATCACCACCACGTCGGGCTCCAGCCCCCAGGCTCGCGTGGCACCGCCCGGGCCGGCCGAGAAGGTGTGGGTCTCGTCGATGATGAGCAGTGCCCCATACCGCCGGGTGAGGTCACGAACCGCCGCATGGTAGCCGGGATCGGGGAGCACGATTCCGATGTTGGTCAGTGCCGGCTCGATCAGCACGGCGGCGACGTCCCCGTGCGCGAGCTGACGCTCGAGGCCGGGGAGATCGTTGATCTCCGCGACCCGGCTGGTGAGGGTGACATCCACCGGCGATCCGACGTTGCCGGGGCGGCTCATGCCCTCGCCGTCCGGCCCGACGACGATGAGCGACTCGTCGACGCTGCCGTGATAGCTGTACCCGTGGAACAGGATCTTCGAGCGCCCGGTCAGTGCCCGCACCAGTCGGATGGCCCAGCGGTTCGCGTCAGTGGCGGTAAGCGAGAAGCTCCACACATCCATGCCGAAGCGGCGGCTCAGTTCAGCACCGACCCATTCGGCGTCGGTGGTCGGCATCATCGTCGTGATGCCGCCCAGCGTGTCGATGCGACGGCGGACGGCATCCAGAACCGGCTGGGGCGAGTGGCCCGTCATCGCGCCGGTGTCACCGAGGGCGAAGTCGAGGTACTCATGACCGTCGATGTCGGAGACCCGACTGCCGCGGGCCGACTCGAAGTAGAGCGGAAAGCCGCCCGCCTTCTTGTTCATCCAGGTCATCGGCACCCGGCCGAACAGGTGACCGGCCTCCGCGTAGGCCGCGGCCGACCGCGGATTGCGTCGGGCGAACTCGGCGAGCTCTCGCTCGTGCAGTCGCGCCAGCCTGTCGCGGTCGACCATGGTGGTGCCCCTTCCGTCCTCTGACCACGACGCGCTCTCGCGACGCCGTCTTCTCACGACACTAGGGGTCGCACCATAGGCTGAGACCATGGCTGACCAGAATCCTTTCCTCGCTCCCAGCACTCTCCCCTACCAGCTCCCGCCGTTCGCGGACATCACCGACGATGACTATCGCCCGGCCTTCGACGCCGGCTTCGCCGAGCAGCTGGCGGAGGTCGCGAACATCACTCGTACGCGCGACGCGCCCACCTTCGAGAACACGTTCATCCCGCTCGAGAAGTCGGGTCAGACCCTCGAGCGCGTGGCGAATGTGTTCTTCAACAAGAGCTCGTCCGACAGCAACGACTTCACCAACGCGCTCGAAGAGGAGATCGCGCCGCTGCTCTCCGCGCATTCCGACGCCATCCGCCTCGACTCGCAGCTGTACTGGCGCATCAAGACCGTCTACGACCAGTTGAACCACCTCGATCTCGATGCCGAGTCGCGCTACCTGGTGGAGCGCTACTACACGGAGTTCACGCTGGCCGGTGCCGGGCTCGACGACGATCAGAAGGCGGAGCTGCGCGACTACAACCAGCAGCTCTCGACCCTCACCACCCGTTTTGAGAAGAACCTGCTCGCCGACACCAACGATCTCGCCGTCGTCATCGACGACGTTGCAGAACTCGACGGCCTGGGCGCGGGCGAGATCTCCGCCGCCGCCGAGGCCGCGAAGGAACGAGGGCTCGAGGGCAAGTACCTGATCACCCTGGTGCTGCCGACGGGGCATCCGTTCCTCGATTCGCTCACCGACCCCGCGGTGCGCGAACGGATCATGGCCGCCTCCCGCGCCCGCGGCGGCAGGGACAACGAGAACGACAACCGTCAGCTCGTGCTCGACATCACCCGTCTGCGTGCCGAGCGCGCCCGCCTGCTGGGCTTCGAGAACCATGCTGCCTACGTGACGGCGGATGAGACGGCGAAGACCCCGCGCGCCGTCGCCGACCTGCTCGGCCGGCTCGCGCCGATTGCCGCCCGCAACGCGCGTGCGGAGCAGGCCGACCTCCAGCAGCTCGCCGATGCACCCATCACGGCTGCAGACTGGGCCTACTACACGAGCAAGGTGCGCCAGGCGAAGTACGACGTCGACACCGCCGCAATGCGTCCGTACTTCGAGGCGGAGCGGGTGCTGCGCGACGGTGTCTTCTTCGCCGCGAACCAGGTCTACGGGGTGACCTTCACCGAGCGCCCCGACCTCGTCGCCTACCACCCCGACGCTCGCGTCTTCGAGGTGAACGACGAGGACGGCACGGCCGTCGGACTCTATGTGCTCGATCTCTACACCCGCGACTCGAAGCGCGGCGGAGCCTGGATGAACCCCCTGATCTCGCAGAGCACACTGCTCGACCAGCCGGTCGTCGTGGTGAACAACCTCAACGTGCCGAAGCCTCCGGCGGGCGAGCCGACACTGCTCAGCTACGACGAGGTGAACACCCTGTTCCATGAGTTCGGGCACGCCCTGCACGGCCTGTTCGCCCGCGTCACCTATCCCAAGTTCGCCGGCACCAACGTGTTCCGCGACTTCGTCGAGTTCCCCAGCCAGGTGAACGAGATGTGGATGCTGTGGCCGGAGGTGCTCGCCAACTACGCCAAGCATTACCAGACCGGCGAGCCGATGCCGCAGGACTTCGTAGACCGGATCACCGCGTCATCCGCCTTCAACGAAGGATTCCAGACGAGCGAGTACCTTGCCGCGGCGATGCTCGACCAGGCCTGGCACCGCATCACCGCCGACGACACGGTGGACGACGTCGCCGAATTCGAGGCGGAAGCTCTGGCCGATGCCGGCCTCGGCAACCCCGCGGTGCCGACCCGGTACTCGAGCGATTACTTCGCGCACACCTTCTCGGGCGGCTACGACGCCGGGTACTACTCCTACATCTGGAGCGAGGTCCTGGATGCCGATACCGTCGAATGGTTCAAGGAGAATGGCGGCCTCACCCGGGCGAACGGGGACCGGTTCCGGCAGCGCTTGCTCGGCGTCGGCGGTTCGAAGGACCCTCTGGCGGCCTACCGCGACTTCCGTGGTCGCGATGCCGTGATCGAGCCCCTGCTGAAGCGCCGCGGCCTCGACGGTTAGCCGACGTTCACGCGGCTGGGTTGGCGCGCCGGCGCCAGCCCAGCCAGGCGTAGACCAGCGCGCCCACTGCGAGCCCCCAGAACGCTGATCCGACCCCCAGGAGCACGACACCGGACGCCACGACGAGAAATGTGACGATCGCGCTGATCCGGTGCGCCGGATCCTCCATCGCGTTGACCACGCTGGTGACGAGCGCACCGAGCACGGCGAGTCCGGCCACCGCCGTGATCAGCACGGTGGGCGCGGCGTTCACCAGCGCCGCCGCCACTCCCGCGGCGAGGCCGAGCGGGATGTACAGGATCCCGTTGGTCAACGTTGCGACCCAGCGCTTGGCGGGATCGGGATGCGACTCCGGACCGGACATGATCGCCGCGGTGATCGCGCCGAGGTTGATTGCGTGCCCGCCGAACAGGTTCGCCGCGCCGGAGCCGAGACCCGTCGAGACCAGCGCGAAGCGCGGCGGGCCGGCGTAGCCGTAGGTCGCCAGCACGGTGAACCCGGGCACGTTCTGACCGGCCATCGTGACGATGAACAACGGCAGGCCGATGCTGAGGATGGTGAAGGGGTCGAAGGTCGGCGGCACGAAGACCAGCGCGGGAAGGAGGTTTCCTCCGCTCAGCCAGCCGGTGCCGGCGGAGACGAATACCGCGATGACGGCGACCGCCATCGCTGCCGGGACCGCCCAGCGCGGAGCGAGTCGGAACAGCACCAGCCAGACGATCACGATCGGAGCCGCCAGCCACGGAAGGGTGGACACCGCCTCGATCGGCGCCAGGCAGATCGGGAACAGCACCCCGGCGAGCATCGCGCTGGCGAGGGGACGCGGGATTCTGACGATCGCGCGGCCGAGGGTGGGCCACAGCCCGCTGAGCACGATGAGCGCGGAGCTGATCAGGAACGCCCCGACCGCGTCGGAGAATCGCACGTGACCGTCGTGCGCCGCCAGCAGGACGGCTGCCCCCGGTGTCGACCAGGCGATGGCCAGCGGGATGCGCAACCAGAGCGACCCCACGATGGCGACGACCGCCACGGCGAGACACAGCGCGAACAGCCCAGAAGATGCCTCTGCCGGCGTTGCGCCGACGGCCCGGAGCCCGGCGATGACGAGCGCGAATGAGCTGGCGAAGCCGGAGATCGCCGCGACGAAACCGGCGGAGATGGGCTGCAGCATCCGTTCAGCCTAGGGCGCGCACCGACCGGGTCTCGCGGGCCAATCGGGAGAAACTGGCTATGCCGACGTGCTACGCAGACTTTTCCGCGCGGATGGCCTTGTGAGGAACGATCGTCGGCGCCGCGTTCTCGAGCACGGCCGCACGGGTCACGATGACCCGGGCGATCTCGTCGCTCGACGGAACGTCGAACATGATCGGCCCGAGCACCTCTTCCATGATCGAACGCAGTCCTCGAGCACCCGTCTGCCGCAGCACCGCGAGGTCGGCGATCGCCTCGAGAGCGTCCTGCTCGAAGTCGAGGATGACGCCATCGAGCTCGAACATCCGCTGGTACTGGCGAACGAGCGCGTTCTTCGGCTTGGTCAGGATCTCCATCAGTGCGACCTGGTCGAGCGGGGTGACCGTCGTGACCACCGGAAGGCGTCCGATGAACTCGGGAATGAGACCGAACTTGTGCAGGTCTTCCGGCAGCACCTCGCCGAACAGATTCACCTCGTCGCCCTTGCTGTGCAGCGGGGCACCGAAACCGATGCCCTTCTTGCCCGCGCGCTGGGAGATGATCTCCTCGAGCCCGGCGAAGGCCCCGGCGACGATGAACAGCACGTTGGTGGTGTCGACCTGGATGAACTCCTGGTGCGGATGCTTGCGACCACCCTGCGGCGGAACCGAGGCCACCGTGCCCTCGAGGATCTTGAGCAGAGCCTGCTGCACGCCCTCACCGGAGACATCGCGGGTGATCGACGGGTTCTCGGCTTTGCGGGCGATCTTGTCGATCTCGTCGATGTAGATGATGCCGGTCTCTGCGCGCTTGACGTCGTAGTCCGCGGCCTGGATCAGCTTCAGCAGGATGTTCTCGACGTCTTCACCGACATAACCCGCCTCGGTGAGCGCGGTGGCATCGGCGACGGCGAACGGGACGTTGAGGCGCTTGGCGAGGGTCTGCGCCAGGTAGGTCTTGCCACATCCGGTCGGCCCGATGAGAAGGATGTTGGATTTGGCGATCTCGACGTCGTCGATGACCGCGTCGGCGGAGGTCAGCGTGTTGCGGGCCCGGATGCGCTTGTAGTGGTTGTACACGGCCACCGACAGCGACTTCTTCGCCGCCTCCTGGCCGATCACGTACTCCTCGAGGAAGCTGTAGATCTCGCGCGGCTTGGGGAGATCGAATTCGCTCGTGGTCTCCTCGCCGGCCTCGGCGAGACGCTCCTCGATGATCTCGTTGCACAGCTCGACGCATTCGTCGCAGATGTAGACGCCCGGCCCGGCGATCAGCTGCTGGACCTGCTTCTGGCTCTTTCCGCAGAACGAGCACTTGAGGAGATCGGCGCTCTCGCCTATGCGTGCCATGCGATTTCCTCCTGGTACCCATCCACATTGCCTGACAGCCATCGCCCGAGCTGAATAGCGGCCTTCCCGGGCCTGGCAGTTCGCGGCGGAACTACCGTCAGCGAAACTCTCGGTACGACGGTGTATCTGGCTATGAGCCTAACCCGAGCGGGCGACGGCCGGTGCACCGTGACGTAATCCGTCCCGGCGAGCCGCGATCGCACCGCACTTTAGACTGGGACCCTCATGACCTACGAGCGCAGTATGAGCACGCGGTGGGCGCGCGTCGTCCGCGGCGGGGTCGCTGCGACGATCTCCGTGTTCGTGGCGCTCTGCTCGCACCTGCTCGCCGGTGGCGACGCGCCAGGTCTTCCCGGCATCCTGCTCTGCCTCGCCTTCGCGGGAATGATCTGCATCGCGCTCGCGGGTCGACGACTCTCGACACCGAAGCTCGCCGTCGCGGTCGGCGTCAGCCAGTTCCTGTTCCACGGCGTGTTCGGGATGCTGGGCGCCGCCCCCACCTCGCCCAGCACGGCGGCGTTCAGTTCTGGGACGACATCCATGTCGGGCCACAGCATGCACATGGGCGCGCTGCCGATGCCAGGGTTACCGACAGGCGGTTCGCTGTCGAATGCGACCGCCGCGGCGGATTCTGGCATGGCGATGCCCGCCTGGATGTGGTTCGCACACGCGATAGCCGCGATCATCACCGTTCTCGCCCTCCGCTTCGGGGAGCGCGCCTTCTGGCAGCTCGTCGCGCTCGCCCGACCATGGGTGCGGATGCCGCTGGCCTTCGCCCGCCCGGTGGCCGCGCACCTGCCCTCGGTGTCCATCCCCGTTCTCGACGCCATGCTGCCACCCCGGCTCGTCGTGCTGTCCCCGCGCCGGCACCGGGGACCTCCGACTCTCGCAGCGCTGTAGAGACCCCTCCCATACTTTTCTGTTGTCGAATCGACCGGCACGGCCGGCGATTCGCCCTGCTTCGAAGGAACAGCTTTGCTATTCACCAGCCAGCCAGCCCCCACGCGGTCATCCGTCAGCCGCGCCTCCCGCACGCGGCGATCGATCATCACCGCTCTTGCGCTCGGCGCCGGCGCCCTGATTGCGGTCGCCGTACCGCTCTCGGCCAGCGCTCACGTCACCGTCACGCCGAACTCGGCGACGCCGGGCTCCTACTCCCTCCTCACCTTCCGGGTGCCCACCGAATCGGCCACCGCGACCACCGTGAAACTCGAGGTCGACCTGCCGACGAAGACCCCACTGGCCTCGGTGAGTTACGTGCCGGTGCCCGGGTGGACGACGACGCTCAGCACCGAGACACTGCCAACGCCGGTGAAGGTCGGAGAGAACGAGATCACCGAGGCCGTCACCACGGTCACCTGGGTCGCGGCGCCCGGGTCGGAGATTCAGCCCGGCCAGTTGCAGCTCTTCCCGCTGTCGGTCGGTCCGGTGCCCGACACCGGCACGCTAATCCTTCCCGCAACCCAGACCTACAGCGATGGCACTGTCGTGAACTGGAACGGAACGAACGAGGATGCCAAGCACCCGGCTCCGACACTGTTCGTCACCGAGGAGCCCCCCGCCGATCACCATTCCGGCGGCGCGTCCGTCACGGCAGAGCACGAATCGACCCCCGCCGACTCGGCGTCCGCCCACGGTGATTCCGTCAGCGCGACGGGCATCGATCCGATCGCCCGCGGTCTCGGCATCGCCGGCCTCGTGGTCGGGGCCGTCGGTGTCGTGCTGGCCATCGTCTCGCGTCGGCGAGCGGTCTGATCATGCCCTCCACCACGGTTCGCATCCCCCGTCATAGCGCCCGGCTCGCTCGGTGCGTCGCGGTCGCGGCTCTCGCCGTCGCGGCGATGCTGGTGCTCCCAACGCCGGCGCAGGCGCACAACTACCTGATCGAGTCGACTCCGGCCGCGGGGGCGACGCTCACCACGTTGCCGGATCGGTTCTCGGTGGTCACCAATGCGGCACTTCTCGACCTGAACGCGAACAACGCGGGCTTCGCCCTCCAGGTGCAGGATGCCGACAAGCGCTACTACGGCGACGGCTGTGTGACCGTCGACGGGCCCGGCATCTCGACCGCAGCCGCGATCGGGGCACCGGGTGTGTACACCGTCACCTGGCAGGTGATCTCCGCCGACGGTCACACCGTGTCGGATCGGTACAGCTTCACCTGGGCGCCGGTCGCGGCGAGCCCCACGGATGGAAGCGCGCCGGGTGGGGAGAAGACGGTGGAGAGCCGGGGTAGCTCGAAGATTCCGGACTGCAACGGCACCCTGCATCCGAATGCCCGCGGCTCCGGGGTCGGCGATGATCGCCCCGCCGTCAGCGAGGGCACGCTCTCGACCGTGCTCTGGCTCGGGGGTGCCGTATTCGCGGTCGGTGCCGCCGTGGTCGTCACACTGCTGGTGACGGGCCGACGCCGCCGGGTGTGACCGGCAACGCAAAGACCCCGTCACGAATCGTGACGGGGTCTGTGGCGAGACGACTAGCGCGTGATCGCGGGGATGTTCTTGCGCGAGGCGAGAACCTGGTCGATCAGACCGTAGTCGAGCGCCTCCGCGGCGCTGAGGATCTTGTCGCGGTCGATGTCCTTGTTGACCTGCTCCGGCGTGCGGTTCGAGTGGCTCGACAGAGTCTCCTCGAGCCAGGTACGCATGCGCAGGATCTCGCGCGCCTGGATCTCGATGTCCGAGGCCTGGCTCGAGCCCTCCGAACCGGCGGCCGGCTGGTGGATCAGGATGCGGGCGTTCGGCAGCGCGAGACGCTTGCCGGGCGTACCGGCCGCCAGGATCACGGCGGCGGCGGAGGCCGCTTGGCCGAGAACGACGGTCTGGATGTCGGGGCGCACGTACTGCATCGTGTCGTAGATCGCCGTCATCGCGGTGAACGAGCCACCGGGTGAGTTGATGTACATGACGATGTCGCGGTCGGGATCCTGGCTCTCGAGCACGAGCAGCTGGGCCATCACGTCATCGGCCGAGGCGTCGTCGATCTGCACGCCGAGGAAGATGATCCGGTCTTCGAAGAGTTTCGCGTATGGGTCCTGGCGCTTGTAGCCGTAGGCCGTGCGCTCCTCGAAGGTCGGCAGGATGTAGCGAGCCTCCGCCGCGGGGCGGGCGACGCCCGACGGGAGCGGGGCACCGAGGGTGAAGTTGTCCATGGTGTTCCTTACTTGTCGGACTCGGCGTCGGACGCCGCGTTGTTCGCGTCGGCGTTGGAGATGGCCTCGTTTGTTCCGCCGCCACCGACGACCTCTTCCGCGAACTCACGGAGGTGGTCGACGAAGCCGTACTCGAGCGCCTGCTGCGCCGTGAACCAGTTGTCGCGGTCGTTGTCGATGAGCACCTGCTCGATCGACTTGCCGGTCTGCTCGGCGGTGAGCTCGGCCATGCGCTTCTTCATGTCGAGGATGACGCCGGCCTGGGTCTGGATGTCGGCCGCGGTTCCGCCGAATCCGCCGGACGGCTGGTGCAGCAGCACACGCGCGTTCGGGGTGATGTAGCGCTTGCCCTTGGTGCCGGAGGAGAGCAGGAACTGCCCCATCGAGGCGGCGAGGCCGATACCGACGGTGACGATGTCGTTCGGAACGAACTTCATCGTGTCGTAGATGGCCATGCCCGCGGTGATCGAGCCACCGGGAGAGTTGATGTACAGGAAGATGTCCTTCTTCGGGTCTTCTGCCGCCAGCAGAAGCATCTTCGCGCAGATTTCGTTGGCGTTGTCATCGCGCACCTCTGAGCCGAGCCAGATGATGCGGTCCTTGAGGAGTTGGTCGAAAATGCTCGAGACCAATGCCGGTTGGGCCATTGTTGCGCTCCAGGTTTGTATAAGTACTGCTGTTTCGGAACTGCGGTGGTGAGACCGCAGTTGTCGCTTGCTGACGAATCTACTGGAGCGGTCCTGTCGGATCGGCCCTGTTCGCCGTGGGCAGAGTCAGGTCAGTCAGAGAGCGTCTCACCGCGGTCGGTGCTGACGATGAGCACTCCCTCGCGCACCAGCCGACGAGCGACGACGAGGGATGAGTCGGGGTCGAGCCCGCGCAGGTGCCCCGCCGCGACGGGCTCGCGCCGCTCCAGCTCCTCCAGTGCGGGGAAGGCTTCCCCAGGCAGCGTCACCGTGCGCGTGCCGAGCGAGATCGTGGCGTGTTGCTCATCGCGCCGCACTCGCGCGCGCAGACCGTCACGCCAGACCACCGGGGTGTCGGCGCCGATAGCACCGAGCGACTCGATGGTGGCGAGCGGGAGCACGGGAGCCGGCCGGATCGACGCGCTGAGCTTTCCCGCGAGCGCGTCGCCGATCTGCTCGCTGGCGGTGCCCTGGAGGGTCGCGGTGAGGGACGCGATGGTGCTCTCGATCAGCGGGGCGAGCGCCGCGGCATCCGTGTAGTCGATGCCGAGCGGAAGCGAGCCTCGGAGCGCAACGTCGGAGGTCGCGGCCGCGACGAGCCGCTGCACGATGTCCCAGCGGGTGAGCGCCGAGACGCCGATGGTGAGATGGATGGAGGTGCCGCCCAGGGCCTGCGCGGAGTGAATCCAGCCGCGCGGCAGGTAGAGCACGTCGCCCGGGCGGAAGGTCTCGTCGATCGCGGGCGTGCCGCTCGCCTTAGCGGCGACCGCCTCGCGGTGATCGGTCCACGGCTGGTCACGGAGCGGGTCGGGGTGCACGGGCTCGTGGATGGTCCAGTGCTTCTCGCCGAAGATCTGGATCACGAAGACGTCGTGCACGTCGTAATGCGGATCGAAGCCGCGCGACGAGGCCGGCGTGACGTAGGCGTTCACCTGTGCCGGATGACCGAGGTCGCCGACCAGCGTGCGGGTGAAGTCGGCGATGGGTTGCCAGGTGCGGTGAAGCCCCTGCAGCACGAGGGTCGCCCCGTCGGCGAACTCCCGCAGCACCTTGCTGGAGTCCAGCTGGTCGCCCACCTCGGCGCCGAAGCCGCCGGAGGAGGTGAACCGCGCCGTGTCGAGCACGGTGCCCTCGTTCGCCATCCGCACGAAGGGGGTGCGGATGGCGCGGTTGGCGACGAGCTCATCGACCGAGCCGATGCTGAACAGGTCGTTGAACCCGGTAGGGAGGTCGACGGCGCGGGAGAGCACCGGGGCTCGGCCCCAGAACTCGTCGGCGAAGACGGCGGGGGGCATGGCGACGAGACGGTCGAGCGCGGGCCGGTGAACCGACCCGCGCTCGGTGAATTCAGCGACCATCGAGTTAGGCCGAGCCGTCCGCTCCCCCGTCGTGGCCGTCGGGGTTCGCCCCGCCGTCGGCCGGGCCTTCGCCCGCCGAGCCGTCCGCTCCGCCGTCGTGACCGGCCGGGTTCGCGCCGCCGTCCGCGGGACCCTCGCCGGCGCCTGCCGAGCCGTCGGCTCCGCCGTCATGACCGCCCGGGTTCGCGCCGCCGTCCGCGGGACCTTCGACCGACGGGTCGTCGGTGCTGCTGATGTCGTCGTCGTTGATGCTCACGAATAACCTCCGAACGTAGCGCGGGAAGGCGGCGTGTGCCGCCATCGGTCAGCGTACTCCGGAGGGCGAAGGGGGCCCATCGGTTATTCGACGGTGCTTGCGGCCCTCTTCACCCAGTGGGTGAGGAACTTCGCGGTCGCCTCATCGTGGATGTCGTCGCCGATCGTGATGATCGGATAGTCGCGCTCGAGCACACCATCAGACGGGCGCACATCGAGGTGGCCGGTGTCGAAGCCTTCGCGATGCAGGTAGTCGGCCATCAGGTAGTCGCTGCGCGAGTCGCCGACGGAACGCCAGACATGCGGAAGCGGGCCGAGCTCGGCGAAGTACTCCAGGGCGCGCTGAGCGCCGCGGTCTTTGTCGAGCGCCACCGACTCGATGTCAGTGGAGATGATGGTCGGGTCGATGCGGAACGGCACGAGGCCCGCGGCATCCTGCACCTCGCGGTCGCCGAGCCGGATCCCCAGTCCGGCAGCGGAAATGATCTCGAAGGCCTGGTGGTCGAACCGGGCCTGCGCCTCTTTGTAGACGGCGGAAGGGACATCCGTGCGCTGTTCCACCGAGATCATGGCGCGCTTCGTCTCGTCGAAGAACATGGTGTCGGCGTACTCGGTCTTGGTGAGACGACGGATGTCCGTGACGATGGAGTCCGGAAGCGCGACGGTCGGGTCTACCGTGACCTCGCCCATGCCCTCGGCGGTGATGGGGGCCCAAGAGCCGCCCTTCTCGAACACCCCGAACATGCGGGCGCCCGGGGTGGCGAGGGCGGCGGCGAGTCCGTCGTCGAACAGGGGTCCGACGACGAACTCGCGCACGAAGGCATCCGATCGCCCGGTGATGAAGGCGATGGGAACGCCGGCGGCGGCCAGCGTGACCAGGTCACGGCGGATGCTCTCGATGCGGATGGTGCGGCTGACCGGTGAGGCCAGCGGCCCATCCACATCGAAGAGCAGGCCGAGATCGATCATGCTGTGCTACCTGACTGCTTCGATGCTTACTTGTGGTGCTTACTTGTGGTCGTGACCGTAGTGCTCGTGACCGGGCTTGCGACCGTGGCTGTCTTTCTGGGTGCCGTGGTCGTGACCCGCGTGGTCGTTCGCCTGGGTGAGCAGGTTGGCGGCCTCGGAGGTGTCGAACTCGTCGTCCGACTCGCTGTCGGGTGCGCTGGCGGAGGCGACGAAGGCCGAGATGTCGACCGGCTTGCCGTCGGTGTCGACGACCTTCGCCTTCGACAGCACGCTCGCCAGGGCCTTGCCGCGGGCGACCTCACCGATCATGCCGGGGATCTGGCCGTTCTCGTCGAGCACCTTGATGAACTCGCCCGGCTCCATGTTGTACTGGGCAGCGCCCTGCACGAGGTACTGGGTGAGCTCGTTCTGGCTGACGCGCACCTCGTCGGCCTCGGCGATCGAGTCGAGCAGGATCTGGCTGCGGAACGTCTTCTCGCTCGACTCGGTGACCTCGGCGCGGTGGACGTCGTCCTCGAGGCGCTGCTCGTTCTCGAGGTGACGGTGCACCTCGTCGAGCACGAGCTGCTCGGGCACGGGGATCTCGACCTGCTCGAGGAGCTTGTCGACGATCTGGTCGCGGGCCTGAGCACCCTGGCCGAAGACCTTCGAGCGCTCGATCTGGCCGCGGATGTCCTCGCGGAGCTCGGCGATGGTGTCGAACTGGCTGGCGATCTGCGCGAAGTCGTCGTCGGCGGTGGGGAGCTCGCGCTCCTTGACGGCCAGCAGGTTCACGGTGATCTCGGCGGACTCGCCCTCGTTGTCGCCGCCGAGCAGCTTCGACTCGAACACGGTGGTCTCGCCGGCGCTCAGGCCCTCGAGAGCCTCGTCGATGCCGTCGATGAGGTCGCCGGAGCCGACCTGGTACGAGATGGCGTTCGCGGTGTCGACCTCGTTGCCGCCGATGGTGGCGACCAGGTCGATCTGCACGAAGTCGTCGTTCTTGGCCGGACGGTCGACGGTGATGAGGGTGCCGAAGCGCTCGAGCAGGTTGTTCAGCTCGGTGTCGACGTCGTCATCCGTGACCACGATCGGGTCGACGGTGAGCTCGATGCCGTCGAGGTTCGGGATCTCGAAGTCGGGACGCACGTCGACCTCGACCTCGACCTCGAGGTCGCCGCTGAAGTCCTTCAGGCTCGGCAGGCCCTTGATGTCAGCGGCAGGGCGGCCGAGCGGCTTGATCTTCTCGGCCTCGACGGCCTCGCGGTAGAACTTGTCCAGACCGTCGCTGACGGCGTGGTTCATGACCTCTTCGCGGCCGACGCGCTGGTCGATGATGGGCGGCGGCACCTTGCCCTTGCGGAATCCGGGGATGTTCACGGACTCGGCGATGTGCTTGTACGCGTGATCAATGCTGGGCTTCAGCTCGTCGGGGGTGACTGAGATGGTCAGCTTCACCCGGGTGGGGCTGAGCTTCTCGACCGTGGTCTTCACGATGGTTCTCCTGGTGATTCTGGTGGATTGTGCCGTACGTAATTCGTGATGCTGCGTGCGTTCTGATGATGCTGTGTCGGGGCGACAGGATTCGAACCTGCGACCTCTCGGTCCCAAACCGAGCGCTCTACCAAGCTGAGCTACGCCCCGTTGTTACGAGCCGTGTCGTTCTTTCGTGCAACCTGCGAACAGATCTCAGAGCGACGGATTGCGCGCTCAGACACTGAAAATAGGCCTCGGCAAGTCTAGTGCACGCTGCACACTCGCCTGCTGGCAGGGTACAGGGCGCCGCAGTGCGTTCCCTCCCC
>Ga0247735_1000562_pt1 | contig 14508 bp, 11 predicted proteins | sample UWRJL178409R2_FD_180934 | JGI IMG/M metagenome (GOLD analysis project Ga0247735, IMG submission 180934) | Plant litter microbial communities from Arlington Agricultural Research Station in Wisconsin, United States - UWRJ-L178-409R-2 | ecosystem: Environmental > Terrestrial > Plant litter >... | reverse complement strand
CAAACTGCGACTGTAAACTAAAATTACATCCCACTCCTAATAGCCTCTACAGGATCGAGCCTTGCGGCAGATATGGCTGGCAGTATACCCGATATTAAACCTATACCTACAGACAGCCCTGTGCCGAGAAGTATGTTCCCTGCACTGAGTATAAATTCAAAATCGAAGGCTTTAGTTATTATGGTACCGCCGCCCCACACCATCAGGATGCCTATGGCTCCGCCTATTAGGGAGAGTATCACAGCTTCGAACAAAAATTGCATAAGTATAAAACGGTTCTTTGCCCCAAGCGATTTTTGTATGCCTATTATACCCGTACGCTCCTTTACCGATACGAACATGATATTAGCAATACCAAAACCGCCCACAAGTAAAGAGAACCCGCTGATAACCCAACCCACCAGGTTAAGCACGCCTACAATCTGGTCTATAAAATCGGTAAATGATGATAATATGTCTATCATAAAATTACTGTCCTCCCCTGCCTTAATACCGCGAAAGTTGCGTAGTTTCTGGGTAACCTCTGCTTTAGAGGCCTCCGGGTCGGCACCTTTAAGGGGCTTTATCAATATAATGGGCGTGAACGATGCGTTGTTGTCGCCATATAGCCTGCGTAAAAAGTTAACCGGGAGCATGACCGATGTATCGTTGCTGGGCATGCCCATACTGGCTGCACCCTGTTTTTTAAGCACACCTATAACCGTAAAGCGCTGGCCGTACATGCGTATTTTTTTCCCTATAGGGTTACTGCTGCCAAAGAGCGTCTGGGCAATTTCGTACCCTATTACCGCCACCGCTGTACCGGAGTTAGATTCGGCTTCGTTATAAAACCTGCCGTCTTCAATTTCCACCGATTCTATATCGGCAATTTCATAAGATGACGGTTTGGCATTTACCCCCGTGGCCGATTTATCTTCATACTTAATATTTATAGACGGCGCAAACATTTGGTAAGCCATTGTTTGCACACTGGTAACATTGTTCTTTAGGTACTGGTATTCTTCATATTTAACGTTAGGAAACTGCTGTACCTTCCACCGTGGTATATCGGTAGGCCCAAAAGAAAAACGCTTAAGGTACATGGTGTTTTTATCTACCTTGCTAAGGTCTTTCTTTATTTTATGGTCAAGAGAATCTACAGCCGCAAGCACGGCAATTATAGAGAAAATGCCTATGGTAACGCCAAGCAGCGACAGGAACGTGCGCAACTTATTATTAGTAAGGGCGTTCATGGCAAAGGCAAAGCTTTCTGATAGCAGTCGCAGGTAGAGAAACATGTTTAAAATTGTATTGGCTTGTGTAAAATTGAGCATTTTTTTAAAATCCTGAAAACCAAAAGGCATAAAGTTTTCAATTATTTAAAATTTAGCATACGCCGGTTTGAATGTTAGCTATACAATAACTACTTTTGCACCCTTATTTAAACACACAACAAATGAGCACTGCAAAAACTATTTCATCTGCACTAATATCGGTATTCAGCAAAGACGGCTTAGAGCCTATTGTTAAGAAACTGCACGAGCAGGGCGTAACCCTATATTCTACCGGAGGTACAGAGACTTTTATTAAAGACCTGGGCATACCTGTAGTACCTGTAGAAGATGTTACCTCTTACCCGTCTATACTGGGCGGCAGGGTAAAAACCCTTCACCCTAAGGTGTTTGGCGGTATACTTAACCGTCAGGACCATGAAGGCGACGTACAGCAAATGGCCGAATATAACATACCGCAGATAGACCTTGTTATTGTAGACCTTTACCCTTTTGAAAAAACGGTAGCATCGGGCGCATCTGAAGCCGATATTATCGAGAAAATAGACATAGGTGGCATATCTCTTATACGTGCTGCCGCTAAAAATTTTAAGGACACGGTTATTGTAGCATCTGTAGATGACTATGCTTTGTTCCTTGAAACATTTACAAACAACAACGGCGCTACAACGCTTGAAGAGCGCAAACTGTTTGCTACAAAGGCATTTCACGTTTCGTCGCACTACGACACTGCCATTTTTAACTACTTTAATACCGACGATACGTTCTATAAAGAGAGCGTGGGCAGCGGCCAGGTATTGCGCTATGGCGAGAACCCGCACCAAAAAGGTTTCTTCTTTGGCGATTTCGATAAGATATTTACTAAAGTACACGGAAAAGAGCTATCTTACAACAACCTTCTTGATGTAGATGCTGCCGTAAACCTTATTGCAGAGTTTAAAAACGACGGCCCTACATTTGCCATACTTAAACATAACAACGCCTGTGGTATTGCTACAAGAAACACTGTAAAAGAAGCGTATCTTGATGCCCTTGCCGGCGACCCTACATCGGCCTTTGGCGGTGTACTTATTACAAATACCAAGATAGACAAGGCTGCAGCCGAAGAGATAACAAAACTATTTTGCGAAGTGGTAATTGCCCCTGCGTATGATGATGATGCGTTAGCGATTATAGAAGAAAAGAAAAACAGGATCATCCTTATTCAGCACGAGACAGAGCTTCCGCTTAAACAGGTTCGCACCTGCCTTAACGGCTTGCTTGTTCAGGACAAGGATAATATTACCGATAGTAAAGAGCACTTTAAAACTGCTACCGTTACTGCCCCAACAGAGCAGGAAGTTAACGACCTTGTGTTTGCATCTAAAGTGTGCAAACATACTAAAAGTAACACTATTGTGTTTGCTAAAGATGGTCAGCTACTGGCATCGGGCACCGGCGAAACAAGCCGTGTAGATGCTTTAAGGCATGCTGTAGAAAAAGCAGCTGCAAACAATTTTAGCCTTGCCGGCGCCGTTATGGCCAGCGATGCATTTTTTCCTTTCCCGGATTGTGTAGAGCTTGCTAAAAATGCCGGAATAACATCTGTAATTCAGCCGGGCGGGTCTATAAAAGACCAGCTAAGCATAGATTATTGCAATGAAAACGGGGTGTCTATGGTATTTACCGGCACGCGTCATTTCAAACATTAATTTTATTACTTTTACAGGCTCCTAAACAAACTATAATATAAATACCTAAACCCTAAATGCCGTATGGGATTTTTTGATTTCATGACCGAGGATATTGCCATCGACCTCGGAACCGCAAATACGCTTATTATCCATAATGATAAAGTTGTTATAGACAGCCCGTCTATAGTAGCGCGCGACCGCGTGTCTGGCAAAATAATAGCCGTGGGTAAGGAAGCCAACATGATGCAGGGTAAAACGCATGAGAACATTAAAACCATACGCCCCCTTAAAGATGGTGTTATAGCCGACTTTGATGCGTCTGAAAAAATGCTTACCATGTTTATAAAAAGCATTCCTGCATTAAAGAAAAAGCTTTTTACACCCGCACTGCGCATGGTAGTTTGTATACCAAGCGGTATTACAGAGGTAGAAATGCGTGCTGTAAAAGAATCGTGCGAAAGGGTAAACGGTAAAGAGGTATACCTTATACATGAGCCAATGGCAGCGGCGATAGGTATTGGTATAGACATCATGCAGCCTAAAGGCAACATGATTGTAGACATAGGTGGTGGTACTACAGAGATCGCTGTTATAGCACTTGGTGGTATTGTATGCGACAAGTCGGTTAAAATTGCCGGCGACGTATTTACTAATGATATTGTATACTACATGCGTACCCAGCACAACCTTTTTGTGGGTGAGGGTACTGCCGAGAAAATAAAGATATCTATAGGGGCAGCCCTGGAAGATCTTGAAACTCCTCCCGAAGACCTTTCTGTACAGGGGCGTGACCTTTTAACAGGTAAGCCTAAACAGGTAGAGGTATCGTACCGTGAAATTGCTAAGGCGCTGGACAAGTCGATACAACGAATAGAGGATGCGGTTATGGAGACACTATCGCAAACACCGCCGGAGCTTGCAGCCGATATTTACAATACCGGTATTTACCTTGCCGGTGGCGGATCGATGTTAAGAGGGCTGGACAAGAGGATATCTCAAAAAACAGATCTGCCGGTTTACATAGCCGAAGACCCATTAAGGGCCGTAGTAAGAGGTACAGGAATGGCTCTTAAAAATACCGCAAAATACAGGAGCATACTTATAAAATAATGATTAGTTCATGCAGCAAATAGTAAATTTTTTATTTAAAAACAGTATAACACTACTGTTTTTGCTGCTTTTGGGCATTTCGTTATCGTTTACCATACAATCGCATGCCTACCACAGGAGCCGCACCATAACATCGGCAAATGCCGTAACAGGTTATGTATATGGGCAAATAAACAAGGTAGAAATGTACTTAAGCCTTAGCGAAGAGAATCAAAAACTGGCATCAGAAAATGCCCTGCTTAAAAACATGCTCTTTAATAAAAAAGACACTGTACTGGCAGCAGTACCGCCAGGCATTGGTATTTATAATGTTATACCAGGCAAGGTTATCGCTAACTCTTACAACCTGCAGGAAAACTACCTTACCATTAATAAAGGAAGTGCCGATGGTGTTAAAGAAGATATGGGTGTTGTAAGCAGCCTTGGGGTTATAGGATATATAGAAAAAACATCTAAAGGCTATGCTACCATAATTAGCGTGCTCAATAAAAAGTTTAGGCTTGGTGCCAAAATTAAAAAGAACAACCACTTTGGTACACTTACCTGGAACGGTAAAAGCACCGGTTTTGCACAACTTGTAGATGTGCCAAGGCTTGCAACCGTGGTAAAAGGAGACACCATTGTAACAGGAGCAGAATCGACCATTTTCCCGGAGAATATTCCTATTGGCACCATAGAAAAAGTGTATATAGACAAAAAGACAAACTACTACACGCTTGATATACGCTTGTTTAACGACATGACCAGCCTGGGCTACATATACATTATGGAGAACAAAGACCGCGAAGAGATACAACAACTGCAACAGGCTACCGTACCCCCAAATGAATAGTACCGTTATAATAAATATACTGCGTTTTATACTGCTGCTTGCTATACAGGTAGTGGTATTAAACCGTTTAGACCTTTTTGGTTTTCTTAACCCCTACCCATATATTTTGTACATATTGCTTTATCCGGTAAACGGCAATAAGGCATTGTTACTTGTATCGGCATTTTTTATGGGCTTGCTTATAGATATGTTCCTTAACACCGGCGGGCCACATGCAGCAGCATCGGTAACACTGGCATTTTTAAGGCCTACTTTCTTTAAATTCTCATTTGGTGTAAGTTACGAGTACCAAACCATTAAAATTAACGACCGCCTTTCGCCAGAGCGTTTTTCATTCATACTCATATCGGTAGTAACGCACCACCTTATTTTATTTTTGCTCGAGGTATTCAGGTTCAACCTTATACTTACTGCGTTACTGCACACGTTATATACTACGCTCTTTACCCTTGTAATTTGCATTATAACAATATACCTGGTTAAGCCGGCCAAACAATGAGAAAGACATTACTACCCATAATAATAGTTGCTGCCACATTGCTGATAGTAGCAAGGCTTTTTTATTTGCAGATATTAGATGATTCTTACATTAAGAAATCAGATAATAATGCCATTAAAATAAAATACGAATACCCGGAGCGCGGTTACATATACGACCGTAATGGCAAGCTGCTGGTGGCTAACCAGCCGTCGTATGATATTATGGTTACCCCCCGCGAAATAAAAGATCTTGATACGTTGCAACTGTGTAAACTTCTTAATGTTGACAGAGAGTATTTTGATAAAAGACTGGAGAAGGCTATGGTATACAGCCCCAGGCTGCCCTCTGTATTTTTACCGCAGTTAAGCAAAAAAGAATTTGCTGCCTTTCAGGAAAAAATACGCCGCTTTAAAGGGTTCGATATCGTAAAACGTTCCCTTCGCGATTACCAGACTACTGCAGGGGCAAACGTTTTTGGCTATATACAGCAGGTTAATGACGCTATTATTAAAAGAGACAACTACTACAAAAGTGGCGACTTAATAGGGCGCCAGGGTGTAGAACAAATGTATGAGGATGTACTGCGTGGTACCAAGGGGGTTAAATATGTACAAAAAGACCGTTTTAACCGCGAGATAGGTTCTTTTAAAGAGGGTATTTATGATACTATTGCCGTGCAGGGTAAAGACATTACGCTATCTCTTGATGGCGAACTGCAAAAATATGGCGAAGCCCTAATGTTCGAAAAACGTGGCGGTATCGTTGCCATAGAGCCAAGCACCGGCGAAATACTGGCACTGGTTACCGCACCATCTTACGACCCTGCATTGCTTGTGGGTCGTGAGCGTTCTAAAAACTATACAACATTATTTAGAGACTCTATAGCAAAACCGTTATACGACCGTGGCCTCCTGGCAGAATATGCACCGGGATCGCCCTTTAAGATCCTTACCGGGCTCATAGCCTTGCAGGAAGAAGTAATAGACGAGAACAGTTCGTTTGTATGTCATCATGGTTTTTCTTACGGGCGTGGTGCCTTTATGCGTTGCCACGACTCTGGCACTAACAGACTTCATGAGGGTATTTACAAATCATGTAATACTTATTTTGGCAGTGCCTTTAAGCTTACTATAGACAAATACCCTAAAGCAGAATATGGTGTGGCCGCATGGAGCAGTCACCTTAAAAGCTTTGGCCTTGGCGACTTTTTAGGATATGACCTTCCTCCCGGAAAAAAGGGGCTTATACCTACTCCTAAGTTCTATAAACGCTTTTATCCTAACGGAGGATGGAGTGGCTCTACCATTATCTCTAACTCTATTGGTCAGGGAGAAGTACTCATGACGCCTATTCAGCTTGCTAACATGATGGCTACCGTAGCAAACAAAGGGCATTATTTTACCCCCCACATGATCAAGAAAATTGAAGGGCAGGCTTTAGATAAAAAATTTACTACCAAGCATGTAACCACTATAGACAAGCAGTACTTTCAGCCGGTTATAGATGGCTTGTTTGATGTATATAACCTGGGTACTGCAAGCCGCCTTCGTGTAGAAGGTATAGAAATATGTGGTAAAACGGGTACAGCAGAGAATTTTGCAAAAATAGGCGGTGTGCGCACACAGCTCGACGACCACTCTATATTTGTGGCTTTTGCACCGCGCGAAAATCCTAAAATTGCCATTGCGGTATTTGTAGAGAACGGTTACTGGGGTGCGCGCTGGGCGGGTCCTATTACCAGCCTTATGATAGAAAAATACCTTAAAGGCAATACCGACTCGCAAAAAGCGCGCGAAGAATATATAATGACAAACGGCCTTAAAGCTACCTACGAAAAATATTTAAGCGGGCAACCTTTCCTAATTAACCAGGGACGATGAAAAACCAAAAGGTAACAAATAATATGGACTGGATAACCATATTGCTTTATGCAATACTGGTTATAATGGGCTGGATGACTATTTACTCGGCATCATTGCCAGAAAAAACCACGTCGCTGTTTGACCTGAGCCAGATATATGGCAAACAGATACTCTTTATTGCAGGCAGTATTCCCCTTATTATTGTGGTACTTAGTATAGATGCTAAAATTTACGATAAGTATGCCTTTATCTTTTACGGCTTTGCGCTACTGCTCTTAGCGGGGTTATTTGTTTTTGGTTCGTCTCACAAGGGGCAAACCAACTGGTACTCTTTTGGCGGCTTTAGTGTGCAGCCATCTGAGTTTGCAAAGATTGCCACATCTCTTGTACTGGCTAAGTTTTTAAGCGATGTACAAATAAACCTTAAAAACACTAACCACCAGCTTATAGCATTAGGCATTATCTTTTTGCCGGTTATGCTTATCATGCTACAGCCCGATGCCGGTAGTGCCATGATATTTATGGCGTTAATGCTGGTACTTTACCGTGAGGGCCTGCCGGGCTGGTATCTTGCTACGGGCGGCATAGCAATAGCATTGTTTATATTAGCACTGCTTATAAAGCCTGCCGTACTTGTGGGTATATGCCTTATCATAATTTTAATACAGTACCTTATTACGCGTCGTGCTATGCGTAACCCCATCATATCTGCCTTGGCACTTGTAGCTGTTGCCGCCTTTGTATTCTCTGTAGATTATGTTTTTGAGAACGTGCTCGAAGCCCACCAAAAAGACCGTATCAATGTTCTTTTTGATAAAGATGTAGACATGCAGAGCGAAGGCTATAACCTTAACCAATCGCTTATTGCCATTGGGTCGGGCGGGTGGTTTGGTAAAGGCTACCTTGAAGGCACGCAGACCAAAGGGGGCTTTGTACCGGAACAGCATACCGATTATATTTTTACTACCGTGGGCGAAGAATGGGGTTTTACAGGCGCCATAGTGGTTATTGCTGTGTTTATAACACTGCTGCTGCGCATTATATATCTCGCCGAACGGCAAAAATCAAAGCTTAGCAGGACTTATGGCTACTGTGTGGCCTCTATATTGTTCATGCACTTTTTTGTGAATATAACCATGCTCATAAAGCTGTTCCCTACTGTGGGTGTACCGCTGCCGTTCTTTAGTTACGGTGGGTCGAGCCTTTGGGCATTTACCATATTGTTGTTCATTTTTATTAAAATGGATGCCAATAAGGTTAACGAGTGGTAGGTTTTTTTATTAATAGAACGCGGATGACACGGATGCTGCGCAGACGCGAATGAACGCGGATTTCTCATGATCTCTGTTCTTCACTTACCGTCATCGCGAGGAAGTAATAAATGGAACGCGGATGACACGGATGCTACGCAAACACGGATTGACGCTGATTTCTCATAGTTTCTTTTCTTCAACTCACGTCATCACGAGGAACGAAGCAATATTATATTTACCGGATAAATGGAACGCGGATGACACGGATGCTATGCAAACGCGGATGAACGCGGATTTCTAAACGATTCCTTCTTCACATGCCATCATCGCGAGAAACGAAGCGATCTCTTAGTCTTGGGTATAGATAATCACAACCGAGTGAGGCTAAGGCCTTAAACTTTGTTGCGTTAAGCAAATTATAAGTTGAGGCGTTAAAAATCATTTGCTGTTTGAGCGCAGCGAGTTCAAATGATTTAGCCGAAGCTTATAATTTGTAGCATAAGAAGTTAGAGCCTTGAACTTTTGTTTCTTTTGTTTCAAGACAAAAGAAAAAACATAATTAATAACGAGATTGCCGCGCTCCGTTGCACTTCGCTCGCAATGAAACCCCACCGCTACTGACTCATAATCATAAAATACGATATTTCAAAGAACGATTTGGCAATAATTATCCTGTCCGGTATATCCGGGAAATTGTTTAAAAAAGAATTAGCAAAAATGAATCAATGGGGGGGCCTGCCCTGCTACTTTGTAAAGCCAATTTGGCACCGGCAAAACCACCAATTTTATACGCAGCTAAACCACCACAGTTTACCGCGCAGAAAATTGCAGCTTTTAGGTGAGATTGATTAAGCATAACCTCAAACACATTTACTTCGGATAACTCCTGAACATCATCATCTGGTAGTATAGCGATTAAAGGCTGGGATAGAGGTTGTCATCCCTCAACTTCAGTTGAATCAGTTCCGGCTTCATCAGGAATTTCGTCGTGGTAAATAACAACGTATTTCCCTATTAAACGTCCCTGTATATAAGCATCATAATCAAAGCGTTTCTTAGATTTCTGTGTAGTACACATAAGTTATAGGTAGAAAGAAATCTTGGAATGAACGGCAAAGATACAATGGGATATTTTGTAAAGTACTGAAGCGGTTTTTGCAGTGGAATTTGATTTAATTAATGCATAATTAGCGTCGCCAAGTTTCTGACTTTACGTAGCTGGGGAATATTTAGGATTTCCGTCTGGAAACTTCAACGAAACTATTTCCGATTTTCACGCTTCATCTTACGCCATTCACTACGTGGAATCTTTTTTACAGTATAGACATCAACAAATTTTAAATTTTTGCCAATACCTAACTCTATGTTTTTATAATCACCCGCTTTTACGAAAATCTTAGGTAATTCGGTTTCAATATGCGCACTGGTGTCTTCACTAATTAATTTCATTTGATATTCTCCCGGTGTTAAATATGTACTGCCACTCATAGTAAAGCCAAATGACATTTCATACCTGTTAAACTCACCTTCAAGCCTTAATTTTAAGTCCCCAGGGTTCAAAGATAGCTTACTAATACTATTTGTATCAACCAGCTTAACATTAATTGCTCCGGCTTGCTGCTTAGCAGTTATCACATTGTTATCCTTTAATATCTCAGCAGAATAGTAATATCTACTGTAGCAATTACTATATGTAACAGTTTTATAACCGCATCCTGTAATCAGAATTAATAAAACTGATAGACTTAAAATTGTTTTCATGTTCTTTTGCTATATTATAAAATTGCATACATGCCTATACAAAATAACAATAAAAATGAGGCAAAACAGGATGAGTTAGTCAAATGTTTCAATTAGGGTTATAAACCAAAAAAAATGCAGAACTATTATTGGCTTTCAAACTTCAAAAAGTATACGATATTGTGTAAGCGGTGGCTTATCATTTAATTGCATTCTGAATTAACGATATGCATTGCGATGCAGCATCGTTACTCGCTCTTCACATCCAGCGCATCCCTAAGCGCATTGCCTACCATCATAAAGGCAAGCACCAGTAAAAGCATGGCAATACCGGGTGCTAAGGCAAGATAAGGTTTGCCTAATATTATATAATTATAATGATCTTTTATCATACCGCCCCAGCTTGGTATGGGTGGCTGTGCGCCAAGGCCAAGAAAGCTAAGTCCGCTTTCAACCAAGATGGCAGATGCAAAGTTGGCTGCCGAAATCACGATAACCGGTGCCATACTGTTGGGCAAGATATGGTTAAAAATGATCCTGCGGTTATTGTAGCCTAATGCACGTGCTGCGGTTACAAACTGCATTTGTTTTATGCTCATAACCTGGCCGCGCACTACACGGGCAACTTCTACCCACATGGTAAGCCCTACGGCCACGAATACCTGCCAGAACCCTTTGCCCAGTGCCAGTGTGATAGCAATAACCAAAAGTAGTGTAGGTATGCTCCAGATGATGTTTACAAGCCACATTACAAAAGCATCTACTTTGCCACCGTAATAACCTGCAATGGCGCCAAAAAAGATACCGACAACCAATGATATAAATACCGCCACAAACCCTATGGCTATCGAAACCCGCGACCCTACCAAAAGGCGGCTCAACAGGTCACGCCCCTGGCTATCGGTTCCTAATAGAAACTTTTGGGTACGGATGTATTCCTTTTCTATAACAGCTTTATCTGTCGTTTTAAAATCAGTTAGTGGTATGGTTTTGCTTAGTGCCAATGATGGTTCATCGGTATATTCAAAATAAGTAAGGCTGTCTTTTGTTATTTGATATTTCAGGATTGGGATCTTTACCTCCGGATTGGTTTCGCCGGTGAAGTATCTGGCAAAGCCTGCATTGCTGCCTGCATCAACAGGAAAATGCAACATAGTTACACTAAACCCCGGCGATTTAGAATGTATGGATAGGTCGCCCCAGTTAGCATTCTGCGTTTTATCGGGTGCCAGTACATAGGCAAAAATTGATATAAAAAGTAACAGTACAATAAATACTAAACTTAAAACGCCCCAAAAGTTCTTCCTGAACTTTTGGAGCGCTAAGCCTGTAAGCGATTTTCCGGTTTTATCCATTATACGCTTATCGTGTTTTAACCTGTTTGTCTTTTTTAGCTATGGTAGCTGCGGCTTTAGTGCCTTTAGGCTGCATATCGTCGAGTACATTAATAGCTTCTTCTACATAAATGTCTTTAGACAGGCTTTCATACCATATCTTTTTCTTCTCGGCAAGGGCAGGGTCTTTTTTAAACGACTCTTTTTCTACGTTAAGAGCATCAAACTTAAGGGTATTTGTATACTCGTTAAGCGGTTTAAATTTCTTAGCCATAGCCTCGGTTTTAGCCTGCTCTGCCTTAAATTTATCTATATTTAGGCTAAAGGTATTTTCGTCTTTTTTGTCACTCAACCATTTAGCACTCTCATCCATAAGTTTAAACTGCGCGTTAGTAGCCATACGGTTCTTGCTGCTTGCAATAACACTTGTAAAGTTGTTTTTTACAGCATTAAATTTTGCAGCAGGAATTTTATCATACGGCAATGCATTATCGCTGTCGCGCTCGCCTATTTCCATGTAAGAATATTTATCCGGCATTACAATGTCGCTCGCCACACCCTCTCTTTGGGTAGAGCCACCGTTTATCCTGTAAAATTTCTGGGTAGTAGTCTTTACAGCGCCAAGGTTGCCAAAGCTGTTGTTGCGCACCAGTGGGTTAAGGTCTATAATATTTTGTACAGTACCTTTACCATAACTTTGTTTACTGCCCAGTATAAGGCCGCGGTTATAATCCTGTATTGCCGCAGCAAAGATCTCTGAAGCCGAAGCCGAGAAGTTATTTATAAGCACTACAAGAGGGCCATCCCACTGCACACTTGGATCGTTATCCGGCAGCTGGTCTATAATTTCCCTGCGCTCACCGTCCTGCTGTCCTGCAAAAGAGCGTACCTGTACAATAGGGCCTTTAGTAATAAACAATCCGGCAATATCTACAACCGTTTTAAGCGATCCGCCGCCGTTGTCCCTAAGGTCCATAATAATACCGTCCACACCCTGGGCTTTAAGTTTCTTAACCTCGGCAGCGACATCTTTAGCAGCATCGCGGTTATCCTGGTTTTCAAAATCTATGTAAAATTTAGGCAGGTTAATCACGCCATACAGTTTACCATTTTTGTTAACCACGCTCGATTTTGCGTAGGTTTCCTCAATTTCTACAACTTCCCTAACAATGGCAATAACTTTAGTGCTGCCGTCTACCTTTTTAACGGTAAGGCGCACCTCTGTACCTTTAGGGCCTTTTATTTTTTTAACTACATCGTCAAGCCTCATACCGCTAATGTCTACAGGCTCATCTTTGCCTTGTGCCACTTTCATGATAAGGTCGCCCTGCTCCAGGTCTTTACCCCTCCATGCCGGGCCGCCCGGTATAAGTTCGGATATTTCTACAAAGTCGTTCTTTTTTTGCAGCCTTGCACCAATACCTTCAAGAGAACCTCTCATGCTGGTATCAAATTTTTCTTTATCGTCCGGCGCAAAGTAAAAAGTATGCGGATCGAAACGCTCGCAAATAGCGTTAAGGTAAATATTAAACCACTCATCGCGTTTAAGGTCGCCCACAAAATCAAAGTAATCATTAAGCGATTTCAGGGTGCTTTCGCGCGCTTCCTTTTCAAGTTCGGCAAATGTTTTCTTGGTGCCATCGGCCTTTTTGTCGCTTACTTTTGCCGTAGTTTCAGATTCTATAACGGCACTGCCCTCTTTCTTAACTTTATCAGCCGGGGGTGCATCCTGCAGTTTCTGCTTATCCGTAACTGTAGAAAGTACCGATAGTTTAAGCTGTTTTTCCCAACGTATCCTCAATTCAGCATCATTTTTTACAAACGGCTGTTTCTCGTAATCTACATTAAAGGTTTCGTCTTTACTAAAGTCGAATGGCTTTGCAAGTATTTCTTTATAAAAACCTTCGCTCTCTTTAATCCTGTCCATTAACCTTGTGTAGGTAAGGTTAAAAAAGCTAAGGTCGCGGGCATTAATCTGGTCGTCAAGTTTGGTCTCATATTTAGAGAACTCATCAATATCGGCCTGGGTAAAAAATCGTTTAGAAGGGTCTAACGCCTCCAGGTAATGTTTGTATACACCTTTACTAAAGGCATCATCTATAGCCGGGGCACTGTAATGTGCCTTTTGTATAACGTATGTAAGCAGTTCTATAAGAACTTTATCTTTTTCGGGGTCGTTTTCTTTAACCTGCTTTGGCAGTAAAGTAAAACTAAGCAGCGCGCCGGCCAACAGGACAACTATCGCAAGAATTTTATAATTTCTTTTCATAAAATTTATAAAGGCGTTCATTTTATTTCTTCGTATGGTATTACACATTAAAAAGCGTGCCAAAAATTGTACGGCATGATCATATTCCTTGTCACGTTAAAAAATGCGTATTTTAGCAAACGTAAATATACAACACTTATTTTGATTTTACCGCAATGACAAAGAAAAAACCCCTAATACTGGTAACTAATGATGATGGTGTAACCGCCCCCGGAATACGTGCTCTTATTGCCGTTATGAAAACCCTTGGAGATGTGGTAGTTGTAGCACCCGATAGTCCGCAAAGCGCCACAGGGCATGCCATTACCATTAACAATACATTATATATTAATAAGATTGACATTGACCCGGACATTGAAACCGAATACAGCTGCAGCGGCACGCCGGTAGACTGTGTAAAGTTTGCAGTGAACGAAATACTGCACCGCAAACCCGACCTGTGCGTGAGCGGCGTAAACCACGGATCGAACTCATCTATAAACGTAATCTACTCGGGTACAATGAGTGCCGCGGTAGAGGCTGGTATAGAAGGGATTCCCGCCATAGGTTTCTCCTTGCTGGACTACAACTGGGATGCCGACTTTGAGCCTGCCAAAGCGTTTATTAAAAAGATTACCGAAAATGTGTTGGAGAACGGCCTGCCCGATGGCGTGATACTTAATGTGAATATCCCTAAATTACCC
>Ga0247735_1000561_pt1 | contig 14516 bp, 6 predicted proteins | sample UWRJL178409R2_FD_180934 | JGI IMG/M metagenome (GOLD analysis project Ga0247735, IMG submission 180934) | Plant litter microbial communities from Arlington Agricultural Research Station in Wisconsin, United States - UWRJ-L178-409R-2 | ecosystem: Environmental > Terrestrial > Plant litter >... | reverse complement strand
TTTTGAAAATGTTGGGGGTGGGCTCGTTGCTAAAAACGGCGGCGATCTACTTAATGCATTTTCCGTTGCAGGGGCAGACAATAAATTTTATAAAGCAACAGCGAAGATCAGAGGCGATAAAGTGATTGTACACAGCAATGAAGTTTCCAAACCAATTAATCTGCGTTATGCTTTTGAGAGCAACCCGCCGGAGGTAAACTTTTACAATAAGGAAGGTTTTCCCGCGCCACCCTTCAGAACAGACAACCTAAAACATTAGATCAATTTCTATCAGCAATTTAGCTTTTAATACTTTTTGTTATCATCAAGCTTATGCCCTTGAGTATCTCTAATAGCTTTCCATTTATTTAGTGATTAATCACGGTTTAACGAAGAGATTAAGCCAAAGTAACTTAATAATTAAGTTAATAGTACAATTCAAAATACAGCTAATACCCAATAGCCATTTGATAGGATTTTAGTAAAGGTTGATACATTTTCCACCATGTAACTTGTATAGCATTTGTAACATTGCCATTGCAAACGGTATAGATCTTTAACCGTTGCGAACCAATTATGCTTACTAATATGATGAGAACATTTTACTTGTTCCTTTTAAATGGGATGAGCGCAAAAATGGTATTGATGCCGGTTGCCTGTAAAATACTTCTGCGTGCAAATTTGATAGCCTGCGTTTTCACGTCAGGAACACCAACTGTTGAATGTAGTTTAACAAGTAAGTTATGCTATAAGATAAGGGAGGAAGGGTGTTTGCAATGAACTAGATCACCAGTTTCACACACAGCAAGGCAAACTAATTGCCTTAATTTTGGGCTGCGAGTAAAAGCGTAAGCCGCATTAAATCCAGTTAATTAAACCTATTCAAATGCATAAAAAAATTACTTTAAGTGCTTACTTTATAAGCAAAAAAGGGTGTTTTAATACCTCACATTTTGTGAAGATGTTAAGTGTGTTACTGTTAACCAGTACACAGGCGAGCGCCTATCATTCTAACAACAGTAAGGAAATAACAACTGAAAAAATCGTCGTTTCTTCTGAGAAGAATATAATTCGAGATCAGCTTGCTATTAGCGGCGTGGTATCTGACAAGTCAGGTCCTGTGGTAGGAGTTTCTGTGCTTATAAAAGGCACTCAAAAGGGCGCTATAACCAATAGCGATGGTAAGTACAGTATCAGCGCAACTAAAGGAGCAATCTTAGTATTTAGTTCGGTAGGCTACACTACACAAGAGGTTGTTGTAGGAGATGAAGCTATAATAAACGTCACCTTATCATCAACACAGAACGATTTGAACGAGGTGGTTGTGGTTGGTTACGGAACGGCAAGAAAACGTGATTTAACCGGAGCTGTATCATCTATAAAAGGAGCGGAAATAAATGCAGTACCTTCAACTAATGTTATGCAATCATTGAGTGGCAGAGCATCGGGTGTATATGTATCTCAAAATACTGGTGCCCCGGGTGCTGCTATAAGTGTTAGGATCAGAGGAACAAATTCTATTCAAGGCAGCAATGAGCCCTTGTATGTTGTTGATGGATTTCCATATTCTTCTTCGCCAACTTTACTCAATAACGCAGATATAGAATCTGTAGAAATATTGAAAGATGCCTCGGCAACAGCAATATACGGATCAAGAGGTGCCAACGGTGTAGTGCTTATCACCACAAAAAAGGGCAAAGCCGGTAAAGTGAAGGTTGATTACGATGGTTACTATGGCGTGCAAAGCTTACGTAAAAAATTGACTTTGATGAACGCCACCGAATATGCCAACTTTTATAATGAGCAAGCAGTAAACGACAAAGTAACTCCGCGGTTCACGCAAGATCAAATCAACGGATTTGGTAACGGAACTAATTGGCAGGAGGTTATTTTCCGGCAAGCACCAATGATGAACAATTCTGTTGCTGTAAGCGGCGGTACCGAAAAAACAAGATTTTCGGTGGCTGCAAGTAACTTTAACCAAAAAGGTATTGTAATAGGAAGTGGTTATATCCGCAACTCAATCAGGTTAAATCTAAGTTCTGACATTAGCAAGATGTTCAAATTTGACGTTAGCGCGGTTTTAAGTAGAATTGATGAGGAAAAGAAGAATTTAGATAGGGGAAACCGCGGCGGTTCATTACTATCAGCAGCACTTTCTGGTTATCCAACTGTGCCATTATATAACGCCGATGGTACTTATACAAAATTAGCTGAAGCTTATACCTGGGGTTCCAATGTAATTATCAACCCACTTAACTTCTTGTATCAATATAAAGATTTAACAAGATCAAACAGGGTTTTAACAAATGCTTCGTTAAGTTTTCAACCTATAAAAGGACTGATATTTAAAACCCTGGCCGGAATTGAAAATAATGATGACCGTAATGATACCTACAGAACTACCAAGTTTGTAAATTCTACCGGTTTTGCCAGCGTTTCAACCCCAAGTGTCACCAGTTTACTTAGCGAAAACACGGTTAACTATCAAAAAACACTGGGCAAACACAGCATATCCGCATTAGCAGGTTTCACTTATCAGGATTATGTTTCTACAGGCCTGAGTGCTTCGGGCAACGGCTTTATAAGCGACAATCAGGAAACGTATGATATTGGAGCTGCTGCAACACAAGGTGTTCCAGGAACTTATTATTCAAAATGGGCGTTGCTTTCTTACCTGTCGAGAATTAATTACAATTACAATGATAAGTTATTGATCACGGCCAGTTTTCGTGCAGATGGTTCATCCAGATATAGTGAAGGCCAGAAATGGGGTTACTTCCCTTCGGTAGCACTGGCATACCGCTTGTCTCAGGAGTCGTTTATAAAAAAGTATGAGTTTATATCTGACCTGAAAGTAAGAATTGGGTATGGCGAAACAGGAAATACGGCAATAAACCCTTATTATACGCTTAATCAGCTCTCGTCTGGTCAAGTGGTATTTGGCGATGCATTGACAACTTCTTATGCGCCGGGTAGTCGCTTGGCCGGGCCATTAAAATGGGAAACCACAGCACAAACAGACTTAGGCATGGATTTAGGAGTTTTGAATAACCGGTTAACTTTTACTGTAGACTTATATATTAAAAACACCCGCGACTTACTCAATAACGTATCGCTGCCTTCCTCATTAGGTTATGCTTTTACCGTGCAGAATATTGGAAAGATCCAGAATAAAGGTATAGATTTTAATGTAGCCGCAGATGTGTTGACCAATGCATTTAAATGGCAATTATCTGGTAATGTGTCGGTAAATAGAAATAAAGTGATCAAGCTAAACAATGGTGCTGATATATTAGGTGAAACCATAGGGGCTGCACTAACCGACAATGTAAACATATTAAGAGAAGGCTATCCATTAGGTTCTTTTTACGGATATGTAGAAAAAGGCTACGACCCAAATGGCTTGATAGCCTATGAAGATTTCAATAACAATGGAATTCGGGATGCTGGTGATAAAAGAATTATTGGTAATCCTAATCCAAAGTTTACGTATGGTTTAAATTCAAACATGTCTTACAAGAACTTTGATCTGTCATTCTTTATACAAGGTACCCAAGGTAACGATATTTATAATCTAAGCGCTCAGGGACAGAATTATGATTACGGACAGGGCTTAAATATGCTTAAAGAGGTTTATGATAACCACTGGACACCAACAAATACCAATGCAAAATACCCTGTAATAAAAGCTTTATCTCAAGCGCAAATGTCAAACCGTTTTATTGAGAAGGGATCATTTTTAAGAGTTAAGAATGTTCAACTTGGTTATAACCTACCGGTAGAAAAATGGAAGATCAACTGGTTGTTTAAAGGTCAGATTTACGTAAGCGGGCAAAATTTAATAACGGTAACTAAATACTCGTGGTATGATCCGGAAGTGAACTCCTACGGTAGCTCCAATTCTATTGTTCAAGGTGTAGATCATTACGGATATCCAACCGCTAAAACCATAACTTTTGGCGTACGGGCAAGTTTCTAATTCGGTATCTTAAATTTAATTAACGATGAAAAATATTATAATCGGTGCTATGCTGTTGTGTATGGCATCATCCTGCTCTAAAGTATTGGAGGAGAGTCCAAAATCATTAGCTTCTGAAAATTTCTATAACACCGTTCCTGAAGTTAGATCAGCTATAAACGCCATATACGGTCCTATTCGTACTACCAACGGTGTGAGCCTCAATTACCCGGCCCAATTAGAGGGAATGGCAGATTATGGTTATTCCCGTGGTACACAAGCTCCGGTGAGCCTTTATCAGGGGCTCGACAATACCAACATCAATCGAGTGGGTGTAATATGGGATAGTTTTTTCCAAACCATCCGTAATGCTAATTTAGTAATTGCCAATGTACCTAACGGCACCGGGCTAACCGAGCAAGACAAAGTTAGTGCTTTAGCAGAGGCCAAATACCTGCGTTCACTTACCTATTTTGCCTTGGTGCGTAACTGGGGTGCTGTTCCGCTTCGAACCGAAGCTAACATGACCGTTGCCGATGTGCCAAGGTCCCCGGTAAAAGACGTTTACGCGTTAATACTACAAGATGCTTTAGCTGCTGAAGCTGGCCTTGGCGATGCTGCAACCGAAATTGGCAGGCCAAGTAAATGGGCTGCCAAAACTTTGTTAACCGAAATTTATTTATCCCTAAATGACTGGCAATCGGCAGCTACAAAAAGTAAAGAAGTTATAGATTCTAAAAAGTATGCGCTAGTTGAAGTTACAACGTCAGAAGATTTCCAAAAGATTTTCGGTCCTGATATTGTTAACACACCCGAAGAGATATTTTATTTCAAATTTAACCGTCAGCAGGGCTTCGGCATTCTTAGTTATGCACACCGAACAACCAGTGTATATAATTATTACGGCCCCGGGGGCGCCTATGCTCAATACACCGATCTGGAAACAAATCCTGTAATTAAAAATTGGGATAACCGAGATCTTCGTAAAGCTCATATATTTTACAATGTTGATATTGGCTTAGGCCCAACATCTGTTCTTTTCAGGAAGTTTAGAGACAGACAGGCAACCAACGTGGGTGGTGCGAACGACTATCCGTGGTATCGTTATGCAGATCTGTTATTGTTTCATGCAGAAGCCGACGCAAGATTAAATAATGCGCCAACGGTTAGTGCTTTAGAAAGCTTGAATATTATACACCGCAGGGCTTATGGATACCCATCGCAAACACCATCGGTTGTTGACTTTAAATTGGCAGATTTTACATTGACAACTTTCCTGAACAAGGTTATAGAAGAGCGTGGTTATGAAACCATGTACGAAGGTAAACGCTGGTTAGACTTGAAAAGATTAGGTATAGCGAAAGAAAGGATATTGCAGGTGAAAAACATTGTAGTAGCAGATAAACACATGTTATGGCCAATCCCAAATTCTGAAGTTCTTTATAATAAAGCACTAACACCTACAGATCAAAATCCTGGTTACTAAACTTAGTTAAGTTTAACTTAGATTATCTCCCGACTCTGGATAAAAAGCCATCAAGATAAAACTTGATGGCTTTTTACTTGAATAGCATTAGCATGTTACACTTTAAATCGAACTATCCTTATGAACGAAGCAATCCGAACCTTAATAGTCTTAAGATGTTTCCATAGTAATAAAAAAGGCAAATCAGGAATTAACCTTGATTTGCCTATTAATGTGTGACCCAGACTGTCCAATTTTTGAACTATTTTCTGGCAGATTTAAAGAGATTAACATTTTAATATGTAGCGATTCGAGTACTGTTCGGGCTTAGAATCGCTCAAATCTGAATTCTTGATTTGCGATACTAGTGTTGCGGCTGAAATGATAACTTATTGTATATGAAGATGCTGCTGTTCGGGAGGAGAATTTAAGGTAGATCAAATTATTGCAAGAAGAGGGTGTTTTGGCTGAACATGTTGAAGTTTTGGAGTTGGAAGACCTGAAAGATGTTTTTGGCTTAATGGCGATCCGTGTAGCGATTCAATAATTTAAACAAGTGAAAAGTAATTGAATCAAGAATAATTAAATGCTATTATTTATAGTTGTGGTGTGCTGAATTTATAAGTTGTTGATATTTAACAGTAGCATAGGATTTTTGAGGTTTTTACCTGATAGGTCTGTAAAAATCTCCAGTGGAATAAGACCATACATCGTTGTGTTTTAAGTAAAAAAGTTTATTCAGATTGCTGTGTATGACCGGGATGAAATTGGAATAAAAGGAGCGATTTTTTCTCCAGCCCGTGAATGGACCAATACCGGGTGATATTTGTACAGGGTAGCCGTTATTACTTTAGGTAAGTATATAGTTTAGAACTGTTATTGTTTAAAAGTAATAAGCTGTCACAACCTTTAACTGAAACACAAATGATATTCTCTCAAGCAATCAATTGCACTGCTTGCCTAACTGGTTGGTAATCATTAAATTTTTTCTTTACTTTATCGTTCATAACCAGTGTGCCTAAAGCTCTACTAATAACTGAAGCCGTTTGCGATGAGTGTTTTTTTGAACGAGAGCGATGATAAGCTTGCTCTGTTGATAAAGCAGGATCAACTTGGCGCGTTTACTGAAATCTACCGACGCTATTGGGACGGATTATACAATTCCGCTTACAAACGTTTGCATAACCATGAAGCCTGTGAAGAAATCGTACAGGATCTATTCATAAAGCTTTGGGAAAAGCGTAATGCGCTTGTTTTAACTACAGGCTTAAGTAATTATTTGTACACAGCAATTAAGTATCGCGTAATTGATCACTACCGTAAGCAACTGGTACAGGAGAATTTTTTGCAGCTGAACGGCCTTGCTATGCTGGCCGATAACTCGACTGAAGAAAGCATCTTTTTAAATGATTTAGTGCAGCACCTCGAAAAGGTGATCAACTCATTGCCCGTTAAGTGCAGATCCGTTTATCGCTTAAGCCGGATGGAGCATAAAACCAATAAGGAAATTGCCATAATTCTTAATATTTCCGAAAAAACTGTTGAAGGACACCTTACTAAAGCCCTGCATACATTACGCTTGAACCTTAGTGCTTTATCAATCGCTCTACTCGCTACACTATTTAAATAAATAAATTTTGTAACCGAGCAAGGGTTCCGCCCGTGTTGAACGACTACATCTTTATAAACCGTAATAATTCCCTTTACTAAGCATGAATAAAATTCAACTTTCTGAATTATTGGAAAAGTACATCCACGGCAATTGTACGCCCGAAGAAATTGCGGTGATAGATCAATGGTATAAAAAATACAGTAATGCTCCCGGTTACTTAGATACGCTACCTGTAAACGAACGTGAGTTATTAAAGCAAAAAATGTTGCTTAAAATAATGAGTAATGTGGGTAACAACGGTTTAAAGCAGCAAAAAGACCCTGAGGGGAAGGTGCTTTCTATTGCCTCCCGCTGGTGGTTTACAATACCAATAGCTGCAATACTGCTCATTTTGCTTAAATTTTTCGTTTTTAATAACGGTACAGATCAGAGGCGTAATGAAGCTGCCAATGCACAAACGTTATTAGTTAACAATACGCAAGCTATTGTTAAACAGGTTTTGCCCGATGGTAGCGTTGCCTGGTTAAAACCACAAGCAAGCTTAACATATCCAAAGGTATTTAAAGCTTCATCACGTAATGTAAGCATGAAAGGTGAATGCTTTTTCGAGATCACCAAAAACGCCCGGCAACCATTTATCATCATCAGTAAACATATTACTACCAAAGTGTGGGGCACCAGCTTTGAGGTGGCTGATTATGATAATGCGCGCCAGGCAACAGTTACGGTATTAAGCGGGAAAGTATCAGTGAATAAAAGAGGTAGCGCAGGGGAAGAGGTCAGCGCCAAGCTTGCTGCTAATGAGGTTATGTTAAAGCCGGAGCAAAAAGTGACTTACAAGCAAGATGACAACGTTTTGGTAACCGAAACTAAGACCGATATCACCAGGCTTGATTTATGGAAACGTGTTAACCTTTCGTTTGATAATGACAAGCTTGCGAGCATCATTAAAGTGCTTGAGAGAAAATTTAACGTAAAGATAGAAGTTGCTGATAATAAGCTCAATGATGCAGCAATGACAGCCGACCTTACCGGCCTCAATTTGCCCGAAGTATTAGAGGTGCTCAAAACCTCGATGAAAATAAATTACGAGATCATTTCCAATGATCGTATAACCTTGAAAAGAACCAATTAAACAACCCAAATATAACTAACCATGAGAACAGACAATCCTACTTAAGTATTTATCAGCCATTCCAAAAAAAGGTACAAGAGTGTTACAGCACCCCTGTACCCGGAATTTTTAGCCCCTTTGGTGAACATCAAATAATTGGTGAAAGGGCATCCTATTATATTTTTTTCAAAATACAATCATTTCAAATTTATGAATTTTTGTTTACTTCATTCGCACTTTTGGTGCAAGATCATGAAAATCACTTTCAGTCAGTTATTGATCATAGCGCTCATGACTGGTATTACTTATTCGAAGCCAATCCTGGCACAAGAGGTGTTGAATAAGAAGATCAACTTATCTGTAAAGGATAGAACATTAGCTGATGTTTTAAAAATGCTGGCCAAAACGCATCAGGTTGAATTTATTTATAACCAGGATGTAATACAAACGAACAATAAGATATCGGTCGATTTCTCTAACCAGGCTTTAAGGCAGGTTTTAGATAAGTTATTAACTCAATACCATATCAATTATCAGGTATTTAAAAGTAAGATCATTCTTATAGATGCCCAGCCCCAGGCAGGCGAAATTGCGAAAAGCAACGTACAGGCTGTTGATATTACGGGTAAAGTTATAGATGAGAAAGAACAGCCATTAATTGGCGTAAGCGTTACGGTAAAAGGTACTACAAAAGGAACGATCACAGATGTGAACGGAAATTTTAAACTTGCTGTGGCGAACACGAATGACATACTTGTATTTAGATATGTAGGTTATGCCGATCTCGAAATAACCGCGTCTGGCGTACTGCCGCTTACTGTAAAACTTACTGCCGATTCTAAGTCGCTTAACGAGGTGGTGGTAGTTGGTTATGGTACTAAAAAGAAAAGCGACCTAACTGGCAGTATAGCTTCTTTGAATGCCGAAGACATCGTTAAGTCGCGCGCACCCAGTGCCCAGGAAGCCTTGCAGGGCCGCATGCCGGGTGTTGATGTAAAGCGCAGCTCTGGCAAGCCAGGTGCCGATATGAATATCGAGATCCGGGGTGTGAACTCCATTTATGGTAATACGCAGCCATTGTACGTGGTTGACGGTATACCGGTAGCTAATATAAACGATATTAACCCGGCCGATATTGAGCGTATGGACGTGCTTAAAGATGCATCGTCTACCGCCATATTCGGATCGCGTGGTGCCAATGGTGTGGTTATAGTTACCACCAAACGGGGTACACGCGGCCAAACCAAGGTTAGTTACGATGGCTATGTTGGGTTTGTAAATGCTTACAACATCCCCAAAGTAATGAACGGCTCCGAATTTGTTGATTACGCCCGCGAGTATTACCGCACTTTGGGTACTAACGTAACGCCTAATGTAACTTATACCGACGCACAGATCTTTTCGCCAACCGAGCTGTCTAACATAGCCAGCGGCAATTTTACCAACTGGGTAGACCTGATCAAACGTAATGGTCTGCAAACTAACCACAACCTGTCTATCACGGGAGGTGATGAGAGGTCACTTTACTTTTTATCTGCTGGTTACCAGCAGTACGAAGGCGCTTTGAAGGTTGAAAATACCAAGAAGTATACTTTAAAAGTGGGCTTGGAAAAAACATTGAACGATGTGGTGAAAATAGGAGCATCGATGTACGGCACCTATGCCGATTTTAATTTGGGAAGCGGCGAGGTATTTCGTAGCGCTTACAGGCTGCGCCCTACAGGCAGCGCTTATAATGCCGATGGCAGTTCCCGTTTTTCTACCTATGAGACCGAAGCACAGATCACCAATCCACAGTTTGATTTTGATAATGACCTGCGCAGAACACAATACATCCGCATGTTGCCCAACCTGTTCGCCGAACTCACCTTCTTTAAAGACCTGAAGTTTCGCACCTCGTTCACGCCCGATGTTACCTTCCAACGCGCCGGTACCTACACCGATACTTATTCGAAGATAGGGGCAGGAACAAGGCCTAACGCGGCAACCAACGGTGCCAATCATACCTTTAATTATACGTTAGATAATTTATTGATCTACAACAAGAATATCAATAATGATCATAAGCTCGAGTTTACGCTGGGTAACTCACTTAACTACTATCAGCAAGATAACAACCTCATTTCGGTATCGGGCTTGCCTTACCGTTCGTTATGGTATAATGTAGGTAATGTTACTACCGTGAACGGTGTAGCACCGGCAACTACAGTAACGAGTGCGTATAGTAAACAAACCATAAGCTCGTACTTCTTTAGGGGCAACTATACCTTAAAAGGTAAGTATTTGTTTACTGTTACCGGTAGGGCCGATGGAAATTCTATCTTCTCAAACGGTAACAAATGGGGCTTTTTCCCATCCGCTGCTTTAGGATGGGTAGCCAGCGAAGAGGAGTTCATCAAGAAAATCTCGTTCATTAACTTTTTAAAGTTCCGATTTAGTTATGGCAAGTCTGGTAATGCTGCAGTTAACGGCACTTATTTCTATCCATATGTCACCCAATCTGCCGTATCAACCAGCTTTTATGACTTTAACGGCACAACTGCTAATGGTTCGGCCATTGTTAACCTGGCACCAGCCGATCTTACCTGGGAAAAAACAACCGAGTACAATGCAGGCATGGAACTGAATATTTTGAAAAACCGCATTGCCTTAACCTTTGATTATTATAACAAAACGGCCAAGGGTACGCTGCTGCCACAGCAAATTCCTGCGGCCAATGGTTATGCTACGGTTACGGCCAACATAGGGTCCATCAGGAACAGTGGTGTTGAACTGGGGGTGAATACGACCAACATTAAAACCAATGACCTCACCTGGAGCTCCAGTCTCAATTACTCAAAAAACAATAGTAAGATCATTGATCTTTTTGGTAATGGTGCTAATGACGTAGGCAATGCCCGCTTTTTAGGAGAAAAGGCACGTGTGTTATATAATTATAAGATCACCGGCGTTTGGCAAACCGCCGAAGCCGCACAGGCAGCTGTTTTCGGTCAAAAGCCAGGACAGTATAAGTTGCTTGATGTAAATGGCGATAACAAAATAACGGCCGATGACCGCGTGATACAAGGCAGCGATATACCGGATTGGTTTGGCGGTATAACCAATAATGTGAACTATAAGAATTTTGACTTCGGTATAACCGTTTACACCCGTCAGGGCACTACACAGGCAAGCACGTTCCTGGATCAGGCCATGAACCAGGATCAGGGCAGGGCCAGGTTCGGCGCTTACAACAGAAGTTATTGGACAACTACTAACCCAAGTAATACCTGGGCTAACAACGCCATCGAAACCGATGTGACCCGCAGGCAGATCGCCACTTACCAAAACTCATCCTATACCAAGATCAGCAACATGACGTTGGGTTACACGGCTTCTAAGTCGGTAGCATCCAAGGTCGGGGTGAAGAGCCTGCGCATCTACGCCACTGCTTATAATCCATTTATATGGACCAAGTTCACAGGATGGGACCCTGAAACGGCCGACCTTAACTCATTTGGCTTGCAGGATTTTCGTACCCGGACTTTCATCCTTGGTGTTAACTTAACTCTTTAATTTTCCTCAGCATCGTAAGATAATTGATATGAAATTTCTAAAAAACAGATTGTTGCCACTGCTTTTTACAGCAGCGGTAGCCAGCAGCACTGGCTGTAAAAAATATATCGAAGAAACCAATCTCGGCGCAGCTACCGACCAGCTTTATTATGTGACCAAGCAAGGGTTCGAAGACCTTGCCCGCTCCAATTATCCAAATTTGCGGTATATAGCCGGAATGAGCAACCTGCATAATTTAGGTACAGATGTTTATTCATCGGCCGCTATAACCGATGTAAATGCGTTAAACATGTATAATGCATCCTTAAATTCATCCCTTGCAGATGTAGATAACTACTGGAAGCAGTTGTATTATACCATAGGTGGTACAAACACCACTTTATATTGGGCAACCCAGGTACAAAACATGGATGCGGCCACGCTGAACGCGCGGATAGGCGAGGCTAAGGCGCTGCGTGCCTACTGCTATTACCTGCTGGCCGAAACCTTTGGCGATGTTCCATTGGTTTTAGAACGTACAGTTAGTGTTAACAACGCTTTTACCCGTGCGGCCGAAAAGGACGTATACACACAGATCATTAAAGACCTTACCGAGGCAATTACAGGCCTGCCGGTCAGTACTACAGATCAAGGACGTATTACCCGTGGTTTCGCGCAGCACTTGTTGGCTAAAGTATACCTGACCCGGGGTTACAAAAGTTATGGTGCCGGTGCCGCAGACTTTACACAGGCGGCAACGCTTGCCGAAACGTTGATCAACGCTGGAACTTATTCGTTACGTCCAACATTTGCCAGCATGTTCGACCCATCGGTTGCAGGATTCCAAGTCAATTCTGAGGTGATATTTTCTGTACAGTATAGCACCAATGTGGCGACTAACCAGGTCTACTTTTTGGGCAAGGCAGGTTTGCCAAGCGTAGCAGGCGGAACCGCTGCAACCGGTACAGCTGCCGTAGGCAGTGCGCTACAACAGTATTTTCTATGGGACCCATCCACTATACAGCCCATAGGACGTTCACCTTTTTATAACAGGCCAAACACGAGTAACTCGGCAGTCCCTGATCCATATTTCTTCACTTTGTTCGATAAGGTGCGCGATAGCAGATATCAGGCCAGCGTTTGGACGGGCATAGTTGCCCAAACCGCTGGTTCTGCAAATGGTAATATCTTTGCGGTTGGCGATACGGTGATATATTACCCCGATGTAGCCTTTACTCCGGCGCAAAAAGCGGCCCGTAAATACTACGTGTTCAATCCTAATGAATACCGCAGTTCGCCATTTAGTGGTAATACACGTACCTTTCCATTATTCAAAAAGTTCAGAGATCCTAACGCTGCCTTTGCCGATTATGGTGGCACGCGCGATACTTACATTTTCCGACTTGGCGAAACCTACTTACTGGCAGCCGAGGCTTATTTGCAGGCAGGTAACTTAGGTAAGGCACTGCAATTTTACAATACACTTAGGTTGCGTGCGGCTAAAGTAGGTATTAACCCGGCTACCGGTGTTGCCTACGCCACCGAGATGCAGGCAACATCCTTAACTCTTGACGATATATTGGATGAGCGTGTACGCGAACTAGCCGGCGAAGAGTTCAGATGGCTGGAACTTAAACGGACAGGTAAACTTATTACCCGCACGCTTGCTCATAACGAAGAAGCACAAGCATCGAACACGCTGCAAAGTTTTCATTTGTTGCGGCCTATACCGCAAAGCCAAATCGATCTGAACACTGGTGCGGTTCTGAAGCAAAATCCGGGTTACTAACACCGCTACGTACTCAAACTAATAAACAAAGGCTGTTGTGCTGGGCCAACCCGGTACAACAGCCCATTAATATACCGGGTGCCTACCCACATTTACCATTAAGTTATGATCAAAAGATGTTTTTTTGTACTGTTATGCCTCTGCACAGTGTTCACCGCAAAAGCCCAGAAAAATTATGATATTAAAAGCTACGGTGCTTTAGTGTCTGCCGATAACAATAGCCCAGCCATACAAAAAGCTATTGACGCTGCCCATGCCGCAGGAGGAGGGAGGGTAGTGATACCTGAAGGCAGGTTCGTTTCTGGCCCTCTAATGTTAAAAAGCAACGTAGAATTACATTTGCAAAAACATGCATTTTTAGTGGGCAGTGCCAAGATCAAGGATTATGGTCCTGGCAGAATGGCGCTGATCCTGGCCGATGGTCAACAGAATATAGCAGTTACCGGAGCTGGCACTATAGATGGGCAGGCACACGAACTGGTGTTCGATATCACGCAACAGCTACATCTTGGAAAGATTAAGGATGACCTATGGCGCGTAAAAAGAACAAGGGAAGAGAACCGGACCAATTTGATCTATTTTTATCGGTGTCAAAAAATAAAGATCACGGGTATTAAGCTTAAAGATGCCAGTAGCTGGGTGCAATATTACAAAGAGTGCCAGGATATGCTGGTCGACAGTATCAACGTGTTTAGCACCGCATATTGGAACAATGATGGGATAGATGTGGTGGATTGCAAAAATGTTAAGATTACCAACAGTTTTTTTAATGCTGCCGACGATGCTATTTGCCTAAAGTCCGAGATCCCGAACGGCGTATGCGAGAACGTTTTGATAGAGAACTGTACACTACGTTCGAGTGCTAACGGGTTTAAGTTAGGCACAGCCTCGTTAGGTGGGTTTAAAAATATAACTGCCCGTAACCTCACCGTTTTTGATACTTATAGAGCAGCCATAGCTTTAGAGACCGTAGATGGCGGTCGCCTGGAAAATGTGAACATTAGCCATGTGCGTGCAACCAATACGGGCAGTGCAATCTTTATAAGACTTGGCCACCGTAAT
>Ga0247735_1000559_pt1 | contig 14531 bp, 12 predicted proteins | sample UWRJL178409R2_FD_180934 | JGI IMG/M metagenome (GOLD analysis project Ga0247735, IMG submission 180934) | Plant litter microbial communities from Arlington Agricultural Research Station in Wisconsin, United States - UWRJ-L178-409R-2 | ecosystem: Environmental > Terrestrial > Plant litter >... | reverse complement strand
AAAGGCAAAAAACTTAAAGGGGACTTCGCGCTTATTAAAGCGCATGGCCGTGGCGAGAACGGCTGGCTGCTCATGAAACTTGATGACAAATACGCAACCACTGAAGACGTCACTAAAAAGGATAAATCCGTTATCTCAAAGAAAACCCTTGAGCAGGTAAGCGCAACCAGTACAAATATCTACGGTGAAAAGCCTGCGAAACCACAGCAGGATACGCTAAAGAAGAAAGTAGCAAAACGAGAAGTTAAGCAGGAAGAAAGTAAAATTAGTGCTGACATGCTGTTGAAGAACAGCAAGCGCGGCAAAATGCCGGAAAAAATTAAGCCGATGCTGGCGACACTTGTGAATGAGCCTTTTGATAACCCGGACTGGACTTATGAGGTGAAGTGGGACGGCTACAGGTCCATTGCATACATCAATAAAGGTAGTGTGGAACTATCTTCACGCAACAATAAATCGTTTACCGAAAAGTATTACCCTTTGGTAAACACTATGAAGGAATGGACAGTCAATGCCGTCCTTGATGGTGAAATTTTAGTAATTGGCAAAGATGGCAAAGCAAATTTTGGTGCATTACAGAACTGGCGTAGTGAAGCCGATGGCGACCTGGTATACTATGCCTTTGACCTCTTATGGTACGAAGGGAAAGATATTATGGGGCTGCCGCTTTCCGAAAGGCAGGCCATCCTTAAAGAAATACTGCCGACGAACGATGACCATGTCCGATTAAGCCAGGTATTTACGGCAAGCGGGCTGGAATTTTTTGAAGCGGCAAGGAAAATGCAGCTTGAAGGCATTATGGCCAAGAAATCCAGCAGTACCTATCATCCCGATGCGCGCTCTAAAGAATGGCTGAAAGTAAAAGTGAACCAAAGGCAGGAAGTAGTTATCGGGGGCTTTACCAAAAATGAAGGCTCATCCAAAACGTTCAGTTCGCTACTGCTGGGTGTTTACCAAAACGGTAGGTTGGAATATGTCGGAAAAGTAGGTACGGGATTTAACGCGAAGAAGCAAAAGGAAATGATGGAGCAGTTTAAACCGCTCATCACGGATTCCATTCCGTTTTCCGCGGAGCCGGATGTTAATAAGCCTTCCCGTTTCAGACCTAACCCTCCTAAAGCAAAAGCAACCTGGTTAATGCCGGAACTGGTATGCGAAGTTAGTTTCGCGGAAGTAACTTCCGACGGGGTTTTCCGGCATCCCTCCTTTGAAGGTATGCGCGATGATAAAAAGGCTAAAGACGTTGTAAGGGAGAATGCTACTGCTACTGAAGCTGCAACAAAAGCTTCTGATGATAGCCCGGCAGATACTAAAACAAAATTGGTAGCTGCGCCAAAACGTGGCGGTAAACAAACACTTTTGAACCCAACGGAAGAAACCCAGGTAAAAAAAGTGAATGGGCATGACCTTAAATTTAGTAACCTCAGCAAAGTGTACTGGCCTGAGGAGGGCTATACCAAGCGCGATATGTTTAATTATTATTATCAGGTAGCCGAATTTATATTGCCCTATCTTAAAGACCGCCCTTTATCATTAAACCGGTATCCCGGTGGTATCCATGGCAAGAGTTTTTACCAAAAGGATGTAAAAGGCAAAGCACCGGAGTGGGCAAATACTTTTCCGTACCATACCAGTGATGGGGAGGATAAGGAATTCCTGGTAGGCAACGATGAGGCGACATTGCTTTGGATGGCTTCGCTGGGTTGTATCGAAATGAACCCCTGGTTCAGCCGTACCGCGCATCCGGACAATCCCGATTATTGTGTGATTGACCTTGACCCGTCAGAAACGACCACATTTGAACAGGTAATACAAGCTGCCCAAGAAGTAAAGAAAGTATTGGATGCCATAGACGTAGTCAGCTATGTAAAAACCTCCGGATCAACCGGAATCCATATTTATATTCCTTTAGGCGCCAAATATTCCTACGACCAGTCGCAGATGTTCGCCAGGCTGCTCGTTTCCATTGTTCATGACAAGCTCCCAGATTTTACATCGCTGGAGCGCAAGATAAAGGATAGGGACGGAAAGATGTATCTGGACTTTTTGCAGAACAGGCCTGGCGCAACCATTGCCTGTGCTTATTCGCTACGACCAAAGGTGGGCGCTACAGTTTCCATGCCGCTGCACTGGGAGGAAGTAAAGTCAGGACTAAAGATGAAAGATTTTACCATCGAGAATGCCCTCGCGCGTATCAAAAGTGAAGGCGACCTTTTTAAAGGCACGCTTGAAGAAGGGATAGATATGGAAAAGGCGCTCACTAAAGCGCAAACGGTGTTTTATTAAAAACCGAACGATTCCCAACGCTACCGTTCTTATACCATAGCCTCAAGAATTATTGGGGGTGTATTGAAAAAGTCCGAAATAAATCAGGTCAACGCTTGTAAAGGCCAAAACGACGAGTCAAGCGTCTACCTTTTAATTAAATGCACGAAAATGAAATTATCCATTAAAGCAGAGAAACTTTCACGGGCCTTTAAAAAGTATCACGTTCAGGGGCTGCCTTTCGCGGCTTCATTCAATGAATTTAGCGCTCCGGATACTGGTGATCCGCACGACCATCCATTTGATTTCATTACCCATATTTTAAGCGGTGGATATACGGAACGAAACTATTCAATAAATGAGCTTGGCGATGTCGATATTAATGATATTGAACGAAGACCCGGTACCTCACATTACGTCAAAGCGATCGACATCCATCAGATTATTGACCTTCCGACGGGACATTGTGTAACGTTAATGATCCCGCAATCCGGTCATGTAAAGCCTACCTATTTTTATCGTTTTATCGACGGGAAGGCATACCGCAGGTTGTGGAATAAACGCAAATTCCTGCCGGTTGAAAGTTGATTAATTTCACAATAAGCTTCACTGTATCCATAGACTATTTGTAGATCGGGCCTGATTGGGTAAAACACATTAATTTCGTAACGCAATCTTTGGCGTTTACCATGCATATTTTATGTAAAGCACGTAGCCCTGCCTGATCATCACTAAGTGAAAATTTTAAAATAAATTCTTTTTTAAAACTCTGAAATTCTTCTTCAATTCTACTTAGGCCAACATCTAACTTATACAGCTTATACTCTTTTACATTGGCCTCCTCCTGTAAAATCCGGTTTACCTTTAAGCCACATTCACTTCTTGCAATCGTTAATAGCTCTCTATTCATGGTGCTAAATTTAAAAGCGTAAAATTTACAAAAGAAGCTGAAAATGATATGCTATTTTGACACTTTTTTAAGAAAATACATTGATTAATTAAATTTGATAACGGGTTTAATTTCCTTCACAACTGTTTAACTGGATGCTAAAATTTTTATAAATAGATTTTTCATCAAAGAATTATATAATAATTTTAATTATCCCAAATGATAGATATAACAACCCCTATGTACCAAATATACATTTGAACCTATAAACCATAGAGTATGGCATCAGAGTTAGTATTACAATGTGCCGAGGCTATCGCTTCCAAAAATCTTAATATTGCTTTCGTCGAAAGCGCGACAGCAGGCCGCATGTGCTCCGAGTTTTCTTTATCGCCCCGATCAGGGGACATTCTGCGTGGCGGTATCTTCTGCTATGAAGTATTTATAAAAGAAAACATTCTTAAAGTGCCCCATGACGTTATAAAAGGTATACGCCGGAATCAGCAGAGGTTACCGCTTCACTAGCCGAACATGCCTCTAAACTTTTTAAGACGGATTTTACTGTAGCTGTTACAGGGCTTACCACGCCGGGAGGTAGTGAAACCATTGAAAAACCCGTGGGAACGATGTTCATCCATATTCTATCACCTTATGGATACATAGCTGATCGAACGGTGTACAGCGGAACTCCTGAAGATATAGTGTTACAGACTATTGATAGGGCGGCTAAACTTCTTATAGACAATCTGAAAGAAAATTAACGATAGCTATTGTAAATAAGCGGAGAATCGACAGGTTGTTAAACTAAAGCTAATTAAGAGTATTTTACAAATTACTGATTATCAGTGCTGTAAATTTATAATATAACCACTTAAAAACTTTACATTATGCCAAATTCATCAAAACAGGGAAGCGATGGCAGAGGCCAGAGAATTGTGCCCGCCAAATCCTCAGCAGCTGAAGGATTAAAAGAATTATTTATTGACGAATTAAAAGACATTATCTATGCGGAAAGGGCGCTGGTAAAGGCTCTTCCAAAAATGGCTAACAATGCTTTTGATGCTAAACTAAAAAGTGCCATCGAAGAACACGTTGCGGTAACCGAACGCCAGGTAGAACGACTGACACAAATATTTGAAATACTGGGAGAATCGAACAGGGGTAAAAAATGCGATGCCATGGAAGGCTTGATCAAAGAAGGTGAATCCATCCTTGAGGACACAGAACCGGGGCCTGTACGTGATGCCGGAATCATTTCAGCCTCACAAAAAATTGAGCACTATGAAATTGCTTCATACGGTACGCTGATTGCCTTCGCAAAAATATTAGGCGAAGAAGAAATCGCTGCCCTGCTGCTTGAAACACTTGAAGAAGAAAAAGACGCTGACAACATCCTGACCGATGCAGCATACAACAGCATCAATCTCGAAGCGGCTGAGGAAGATCAGGCACAATAAGAAACTACAATCCCCGTCACATGGCGGGGAATTTTTCAAGTCTTTAATCAATAATCAGAAAATATTATGCGTAGACAATTACTGTTAACCGGCACCTTACTGCTGCTAAGCCTGCATGGGGCTTTTGCTCAACGCGGAATCCCGCCTAAAGAAGTAACTACCACAACCCACACCACAAAATATGCGGAGCACCTGGATTTTTTGCCGGAGATGGTTAAGCTGCTAAAAGTACCCGACGGATGGAATGTTAGTGTTGCCGCATCAGGTTTAGGCAAACCGCGGATGCTCTATTTGGGACCTAATGGCGAACTGTACATTACCCGAAGGGATGCAGGTGATGTCTTATTACTTAAAGACACCAATGGCGATAACAAATTTGAAGCGGTAACTACCGTTGTAGCTGAATTTAAAGGCGTCCATGGTATAACCATAAAAGACGGCTGGCTATACCTGTGCAACAACAACGAGCTTCGCCGCTACAAGATAAACAGTGATGGAACCGTTGGGGTAAAAGAAATGCTGTTTAAAGACATGCCCAGCGCTGGGCAGCACCCCAACCGAACCATGGATTTTGGGCCGGACGGTATGCTATATATTTCCATAGGGACGCTTTGCAACGATTGTAAAGAATCGGATAGAGAAGCTGCCACACTGGTACAGGTTGACCCAGTTACCTGGAAAAGGACGATCTATGCTTCAGGCCTTAGAAATATGATAGGTTTTGATTTCCATCCGCAAACCAAAGAACTCTGGGGTGCCGACAATGGCGGAGACGCAAAAGGAGATAATTGGCCACCTGAAGAGATTAACCACATAGTAAAAGGTAAAAATTACGGTTATCCATTTGCTTATGGTAAGAAAGAGGTTGATGAAAGCCGTGAAGACCCTGCCGGAAACAGCAAAAAGGAATGGGTTGAAAATACAGAAGGCTCCGTGCTTGAACTTCAGGCGCACATGGCCCCGATTGCATTTCAGTTTTTTGGTACGGGATCAGGAACACCCGCCGGATATACCGGAGATGCCCTGGTGTGCTGGCATGGCTCATGGAACAGGGATAAGCCTGTAGGCTTTAAGGTCCAGAGAATCAATTTTGAAAACGGCATTGCTGTAAGTGCAGATGATTTTTTAACCGGCTTCCTTCAGGGCAAAACACGCTTCGGCCGTCCGGCAGGAGCTGCCATTACCGATGCGGGAGTGGTATACATCTCAGATGATGCCAACGGAGTGCTCTATTGTGTTAAACCAAATTAAACCATCATGAAAAAATTACTATACTGCTTTTTATTTGCAGGCTGCGCAGCCGTAATACCATCTGAGCCTACCGCAAGAGTAGAATTCAGCGCCCCTGATAGCTATCCTGAAGGTATAGCGTATGATAGCATTGGCAATAAATACTATGTATCATCCGCAAGGCTAGGCAGCATAGGAAGCGTAACACCGCAAGGTGCTTACTCCTCGCTTTATACTGACCCTTCCCTGAAGTCCAGCTACGGCCTGAAGCTGCATCCTGACGGCAAGAGCCTTTATGCCTGTATTGGCGATGCCAATTACAGCAAGTTTACGTCGCCCGATACACGTAAGAAAATGGCAAGGCTTATAAGTATCGATATTGCAACAGGTAAGAAAATCCAGGATATTGACCTTGCTGCGTTAGTGCCCGGCGAACATTTTCCGAACGACCTAATTTTCGATAACAACCGCAATGCCTATATAACAGACAGTTTTGCAAATGTAATTTATAAAGTTACTCCTGAGGGAAAAGCCAGTGTATTTGCCGACAGTCCTCTTTTCAAAACTAAAGGTGTCGGCTTAAACGGGATTGTTTTCCATCCGGGTGGCTACCTGCTGGCATGCAGCAGTGGTACCGGCGCAATATATAAAATTAGTATTAGCAACCCTAAACAAGTGCAAAAAGTGAGCATTGACCAGTTCTTTATTAATGCTGATGGCTTATTACTTACAAGTGCCACAAAACTGGTGCTGGTGCAAAATGGCGGTAGTGATAAAATTTATGAGCTTTCATCTGAAGATGGGTGGGCAAGTGCCAAGCTGTCTGCTTCAACGCTTGCTGCCGACCGCTTTACCTATCCTTCTACAGCCACAAAGGCGATGGATAAGGTGATGGTGATGAATGCCAACTTTAGCGAGCTGGTCGACAGTACATCAGTTCCTTCCCAAAAATTTGCAATTCAGCATGCAAGGCTGATACCACTGCCAAAGAGCAAATAGTATGAGAAAAATAGGATTGCAAATTTGACAATGTCCGTCTGTGAATGAGCAGTCGTCCTTTTACTTTACTTTAATTTGAATGAAAAACAATTAGGCGGTTGCTGATTTAAAACAATCAACGACCGCCTTTTCTATAGGATGTTCATTAAAACATCTACTTTATATAAACTTATTGAATCAGGGTTATGGTTTTGCTACCTTGTTTCTAACAATGAACTGGCTGTTATTCCCAAATTAGCAGCCTGCCTGATTTTATCTTGTCCTTCCAAGATTGCCCTCATTACCGGAAAATGCGGCACCCGGTTTTTATTGTCGTCGAGGTCCCATATCCCGCAATCATGATATACGGTCAGGTCATCCCAGTCAGGCCTGTCCGTTACCGGATAAATACAAGCTCCCATCATGGGAATTCCCCTTTGCAGCGTCTTTATACATTCATTTGTAACTTCATCCATCCACAGGGCACGCCCTACACCAAAATGGCCTGTTTCCGATAAGAAGAGCGGTTTGCCGTAACGCAGGTACGCCATTTCCAGAAGGTCAGCAATACCCGTGCGCCGGGGCACCTCGTTCTCAGGCCAGTCAAGCGACCCTATTCCATGGTCCCACTGGCTGTTCCAATAGTAATTAAAGCCAAGTATTTCGAGGTAGTCTTCTTTACCGCCCAATTCGGGGCACATCCGGCCTGCAATAATATCCATTGCCTGAAATTGGTGCCCGTTAAGGTTTTCGATATGCTTAAGATTGGTTTCAAAACCCGGATGTATTTTTATAAGCGGCTCTACTAACACGATCCTGCAATCCGGATCAATATCTTTAAGCATGCCAATACCTAAAATAGCTGCCCGGCATAAATGGTATTTTATATCCCAGCCACTGTTCACTGCAAAGGGTACAGTGCCGCGTACATCGCCTGAATGCCATGAGAGGAAACTGATCTCATTAATAGGCACTACGAAAAGTTGTTGCGTTGTAGCTGATTTATGGAATAATGCAAAGGCCTCGCACAGTGCGACAAACCGCAGGTGAAAATGCGGGTGCGTAGGATATATGCCGTCGGGATAGCCGAAATGACACAAATCCCAAATAATCTGTATGCCGTATTCTTCAGCAGCGCTTATCCTATTTTTAACCTCACTAAAATCAAACTCATAGGGTGCTGTCTCCACTGCGCTCCAGCAGATTCCTTCACGCACGGTCGTAATACCTAAGGTTAGTAAGTCGCGATAATCTTCCCTGACACGCACATCATGCTGCGTAACTCTAAGCAGGTTAACCCTTTCCCCGGAACGGTTGATATGGTCAGCACATTCATAGCCTCCCATAAAGAACGACCTGAAGGTACTCATACAGCCTCCTGAATTAGGGATTCGGGAGTTGTTTCCAAAGCCTTAAAAAGGTCAAGCGCATTTTTAAAAGCCTGGTCCATATTAAAGTACTTGTAGTTGGCCAACCTGCCTACAAAGTATACATCCGTTAACGCCTCAGCATCCGCTTTATATTTTTCATAGATCGTTTGGTTCTTTGCATTGGGCACCGGGTAGTAGGGGTCTCCTTCATCCGTTGTAAATTCTTTTACTACAGTGGTTTTGTCCGATGCCTGATTGCCGAAATGCTTATATTCAATAATACGGGTAAAGCCCACTTCATTGCCCGGATAATTCACTACAGAATTCTCCTGGAAAAATTCTGCATCAATTGTTTCTGAGACAAAGTTAATGGACCTGTATTCTAACTTATCGTCAAGGCTGTGTTTAAACTCGAAGAACCGGTCAATTGGCCCTGTATAGAATAGTTTATCATAGCCTTTAACCTGGTCTTTGATATCAAAATAGTCGGTGTTAAGAAACACTTTAATATTAGGGTGGTCTAGAATCGCATCGAAGAGCTTAGTATACCCGCCCTCTGGCAGTGCCTGGTACGTATCAGAAAAATAACGATCGTCATAATTACTGCGCACCGGTATACGGTCAAGCACCGAGGCGTCCAGCTCTTCGGGGTATTTATCCCACTGCTTTTTAGTGTAATGACGAAACATCTTTTCGTAGAGTACCGCGCCGACTTTATTAAGCGCAGCTTCTTTTCCGTTGGATGGATTAAGGTAGGGCTCGCGGTTTTCGTCAAGCCAGGTTTTCATCTCCTCCTCAGAAGTGATATTGAGGCCGAATATCTTATTTACCGTAGTAATGTTTACCGGTATGGGCAACAAGTTACCATCTACTTTTGCCACGACCTTATGCTCCCAGTTATACCAGTTGGCATACCGGTTTACATAGTCCCATACCTGCTCTTCATTGGTATGAAAAAGATGTGCACCATACTTGGAAACAAGTATGCCGTTTTCATCGATATAATCGTAGCAATTACCTGCTATGTGATCGCGTTTTTCAATTACCAGAACCTTTTTTCCTATTGCGGCGTACTGCTGTGCCAGGACGGCACCGGATATTCCCGCCCCTATAATTACGATGTCTGCCTGTATCATGCTTTTACGGTATTTTTAAGTAATGACTGCATTTTTGCTGCGGTTGCATCCCAGGATGTTTTTTCAAGGATTTCTTCATAATCTACAATATCAACTACATTGCCTGCCTTAAAAAGCAGCATGTCAATGGCTTCTGAAAATTCGTCAGAGGTACTTATAATTGATACGTTTTCACTATAGTCCCGCACAACATCATGAATTGCTGTAGAGATAATCGGTTTACCCGCAGCCATATATTCTAATGTCTTCGTTGGGCTTATATATTTTGTGGCGTCATTTAACGCAAACGGCATCATGGCAATGCTGAATGCCTTCAAATAACCGGGCAGTTCTTTATAATCTTTCATACCCAGGTAATGGATATTATGCAGCCTCGGCAGGTCATGTTCACCGATTTTAGCTAAAGGCCCGATCATAACAAAACTCAACTCAGGCTTAAGCAGGGCCGTCTCATTAAGCAATGTAAGGTCAATGCGCTCGTCAATTACGCCAAAATAGCCCACAATAGGCCCGGCTATGGAGGCAATATCCTGGGGAAGTGTAATACCGTTCAGTGCATGGGCAAAGTGATCCCGGTCAACGGAACTCGGAAAGCAGTGCACATTATCATGGTGTTGTACTTTAGATTCATAAAGCGACTTCCCGCCCGTAAATACAATGTCTGCTTTATGCATTAATTGTTGCTCCTGCTCCACAAGCTTTTGTGGCGCACCCTTAAAAAGCGAAAGTTCATCCATACAGTCGTAGACAACAGTCTCAAAACTAAAATAATCTAATAGAGGAAGGAAAGACGCTGAATAGAACCAGCCAACAGTTACGCCTTTATTCGTATAAGCAGGTAAAACTGTAGCAATTTCCTCTATTTGGTGTACATTAGGCTGCAAAACATGTAGGTTGGCTGTGATCTTGGTCAGTCTGCTACCATCTTGTTCAGGGCGGTGCCACGGCTCTTCAATCAGAAGGATTTTCATTTTTTTTGCCAATCTGCTGATAAGGTGTTGCGGACGCTGATAGACAAAATCCCAGCGCAGGTGACAGAAAACCACCATATCATATTGGTTGTTGATTCCTGGCTGATGATTAACATCGTCCTTACCATTTTGTTTGTAGTTTGTATGCATTTGGTATATGTGTTACGTTATATAATCAACCGGAGTTTACGGCCTGTAAAAAAGCACTCCGTGTGAAGTGCTTTTTATCTGGTGCTACTTTGCAGTAGTGTAATACTTAGACTATCACAACTACCTGTAATTGTGGCGTAAACAAATTTCAGCGATACATTCCATTTTTTTTACTAATGCATTCTTAAATAAATACCTTTTAAGAAAAAATTATAATTAAATACAACAGACGGGAAATTGTCCCGGGTGCAGGGTTATAGTAAATCAGGCAGAGCGCTTTGAGTGACGTTAATAGCTGTGTTAAACTTTTGTCGCTGGCCAGACTTATTGCTAACTTTTACTAAAAAAATTATATGTCAGGAAATCATCCAAATTATGGTTCTTCAAAAGCCAGGGAAGAGAATTTTTTTCAGGAGATAGCACTAAACCCTATACCACGTGCGGTTATCAGGCCGAACAGTTTTATACTGCTCGACGGCCAGTGGAAATTTTCAATTGATAAGTATGATACAGGCTTAAATGACACGTGGTTCCTCAGTCATAATTTTGAAAATACTGCGATGTGGCCCGGTACGATCGAAGAACATATAGCGAAGGCCCGTGGCCTGGTGTCCGAAAAATCATGGGAGGATAAGGTAGTGGTATGGTATGAACGGGAATTTCCGCTGCCTGAGACCGAGGAGGATGAATCTGCGGTTAAAGACATGCTGCAACTGACCTTTGGGGCGTGTGGCTACCAAACACGCGTATGGCTTAATGGTAATCTGCTACAAACAATTGAAGGGGAAGATGTGCATGTTGGCGGCTATACCTCATTTTCATACGAATTGGATGAAAGCATACTCCAACAGGATAATAAAATTACCGTGCGTATAGAAGATACCATGGACGCGGACACTCCGCGCGGGAAACAGGAATCCTATGTTTATAAAAGGGGTGGTATCTGGTACCAGACTTACACCGGGGCAGTCAGGAGCGTATATCTCGAAAAAGTAGAACGAAACAGGCTGCGCTCCCGCTTGGGCGTGGTCAGTATTGTTGAAGATAACCTGGTGCGGTTTAATATAACTACCCGTATTCACAATCCCGGAAACTATACCATCAGGATGATGGTGTACAACCGGAAGCAGGGTGACGCAACCCCGGTAGCTACCGACTCCTTTAAGCTACAATTAGAGGCGGGGCAAAAGCAGCAGCGTCTGGTTCTGGAAATACCTGCGGCGCAACTATGGTCGCCGGGAAATCCCCATCTCTACAAACTCGTAGCACACCTTGTGGATAGTGATGGGCATGTTGCCGAAATTGAGACTAAATTCGGTTTACGGAAGATTGAAGCCCGCGGGCAACATATTTACCTCAACAATGCGCCAGTTTACCTGGATGGAATTTTATACCAGCCCGGCAATGCCACATATGAAGAGATCAAACGTCATATGTATGCCATGAAAAAACTGGGATGTAACCTGGTTCGCATTCATATTGCCGGCGTCGACCCGCGTATTTACAATCTTGCCGACAAGTTAGGCCTGCTCTTGTGGATAGAAGTTCCCTCGCCACACAGCTCAAGTGAAAGGAGCCGTGAGAACCACCGCGCTGAACTTATCAGGATGCTGGACCTCATCGGTACACATCCATCGGTTGTTATTTGGAGCCTCTACAATGAAGACTGGGGAGCGCAGGATATTGCAAGCAACACTGAGACAAGGGCCTATATTATGAGCATGTACCATTATCTGCAAATTGCCTACCCGCAGTTCCTGGTTGTAGATAATGACGGATGGCGCCATATATCCTATGAGGGCCGCCTGAAGTCTGACCTGCTCACAGTCCATATTTACACAGCTGAATTTGAACGGTGGTCGCAGCTCCTCACCGAACTTGAAAACGGCAATATGGATACAGTAGCTGCATTCCCACTTACCGTTGTTGACCCTTTTTTCTTCAGGAAACAGGTGCCTCTTGTAATTAGTGAATGGGGCGGTTTCGGATTTGCAGATTATGGTGGCCCACAGGACGATCAGGACAGGTCGGCCAAAATTGCCCTGTATAAGAAAGAGCTAAGCAGGCACGCGATTGCAGGCGATGTATATACTCAAGCCACGAATATAGAAGATGAAAAGAATGGCCTAATTGATTTTGCAAGTGGAGAATTAAACGTGCCGGAAAACCTGCTTAGCAGTAAAAACCACTTTTAATAATTTGTAGTAAAGCTTTGGGGACTTTTTGTTAACCGATTCGGTAAAAGATACAACTCAATTAAAGGGAACTCAAAGCTTAGCTAAAGTTTTGATAAATACCGCTGTTAAGCAAACACAACTTTCTAATTTAGATACGCTGATAACAGTAAATCACACATGACCAAAACCTTATAATAACAACATCAAGACTCAAAATATGAAAGCTATAATCTTACTGGGTACTTTAAAAGAAAAAGGAACATCTAACACACAAGTTCTAACTGAATTTGCCGTAAGCTACCTGGAAAAGCAGGACATTGAGTGCGAAATAATCCGCCTTGCTGAGCATAACATTGTAAACGGTACCTATACCGATATGGGTGCCGGCGACGACTGGCCCGGTATTTACGAGAAAGTGGTAGCGGCAGATATACTACTGTTTGCAACGCCTATTTGGTGGAACAGCCATTCTTCTGAATTGCAAAGGGCCATTGAGCGGCTTGATGAAGTATATGATATTATCAACGCAGGTGAAGATTCGCCTCTCGACGGCAAGTTTGGTGGGGTAATAATTACCGGAGACTCCGATGGTGTGGAGCATGTAACCGGCAATATCGCTAATTTTTTCTGCAGCCTCGGTATTACAGTGCCTGCCTATTCGTCGCTGGGAGTTATCTGGGAAGGCCATGGCAAAGACAAAAAAACTACAAAAGCCAACCTTTTGAAATACTATAAGAAAGAGTATGCCCAGGATGCTGAGGCTATGGCCGAATCCTTCGCCAAATTTGCCGGTAAATAAAGTAGCGCATCTAATCCCTAAGATATACAGGAAATCCAATGGCACAGCAAAAAATAGAAGCATTCGATGTAGAGCGCATGCTCTTTGGCGAAGCCCCGCCTGAATTTCTTATCGAAGTTTTTTTCAGGGGGCTTGCGCTATACCTGTTCATGCTGTTCATAGTACGCTTGTTAGGCAAGCGAATGGCGGGCGAGCTCACTATAACCGAAATGGTGCTGATGATCACTCTTGGTGGATCTGTAGCGGTTGCCATGCAGGTACCGGAAGGCGGCGCACTCATAGGCTTTGTAGTACTTATATGTGCCTTTGTTTTTGAAAGGATTGTAAGCAAGCTGACGTTAGCAAGCAAAAAATTTGAAACGGTAAGCCAGGGCAGCGTTGCCATTCTTATCAGGGACGGTGTATTGCAAAAAGATAAGATGAAGGATACCCGCGTGACCAAAGAGCAACTATTTGCCGCGCTGCGCCATGAAAAAGTGCACCAGTTAGGTCAGGTAGAGCGGCTGTACCTTGAGGCTGGCGGTGGTTTTAGTATTTACAAATATAAGAACGATGCACCAGCAGGGTTGGCAGTATATCCTGAAGAAGACACCATTTTAGAGGAAAAGAAAGCAAGTGGAGATATGCAGGCATGTTACGACTGTGGTTTTCTTCTTCCCGTTACAATGAAATCGGAATGCAATCATTGCCATGGTAATAAATGGGTAAAAGCAATAAACTGACATGAAAAAAGAAGATATTGATATAACCGACTGGGCAAGGATTCTATTTGGTGAGGCGGAACCGCTTTATTTATTAGAGGTAGTTGTTAGGGTTGCAATAGTGTATATTATTATATTAGTTGCTATACGCTTTATGGGTAAGCGCATGTCCTCAGAAATGAGCCGCGCTGATATGGTTGCGCGCGTATGCCTTGCAGCGGCAGTTGGCTTGCCGATACAGCGCCCTGGTCGTGGATTGTTAGTCGCCCTGGTAATGGTGATCGTAATTGTAATAGTTGGACGCTGGATAGCTCAATTAGTATTTTACAAACGCGGTATGGAAAAAGTATTCCAAGGCAAGCACGGCATCCTTGTAGAGGACGGCATTATGAATAAAGACTTAATGAA
>Ga0247735_1000558_pt1 | contig 14540 bp, 9 predicted proteins | sample UWRJL178409R2_FD_180934 | JGI IMG/M metagenome (GOLD analysis project Ga0247735, IMG submission 180934) | Plant litter microbial communities from Arlington Agricultural Research Station in Wisconsin, United States - UWRJ-L178-409R-2 | ecosystem: Environmental > Terrestrial > Plant litter >... | reverse complement strand
CCAGCTCACGCCATCGGCCAGCCCGATCCCGTCATCGGCCACCACGACGCGGCATCCGTCGTCACCGGCAATGCTGTGCAAGGTGATCGTGCCCCCCTCGCGCCCGGCAAAGGCGTGCTTCAGCGCATTGGTCAGTAATTCGTTCACGACCAGCCCAGCGGGCATCGCGACATTGACTGAGACCGGCCACGTATCGACCTTCAGGTCGAGCCGGATGCCCTCGACCGCATGCGCGCGCATCACCGACGAGGCGATCTCGCTGAGATAGATGCCGAGATCGACGCTCTCGCTCACGCCCTCGTCGGACAGCGATCGGTACAGCAGCGCCAGCGCATCGATCCGCCCGGCGAGCCGGTCGAACCGTTTCTCGGTCGCATCGTCCGGCAGGTTGCGCGCCTCCAGCCGGATCAGCGCGGTGATCATCTGGAGGTTGTTCTTCACCCGGTGCTGCAGCTCGCGCAGCAACGTGTCGCTGGTCTGGAGCTTCTGCTCGAGCTCATTGTCGTCGCTCCGCTGGCCGATTTCGGCAAGGGCCACGAGCCGGAACAGGGGTGATCCGTCCTCGTCCTGGATCACGTTCGACCAGGCATCGACGATCCGCTCGCCACCGTCATGCGCGATGGTGAAGCTGCCGATATGCTCGTCGCCGTCGGTCACGGCTTCGCTCAGCGCGCGGCCGTCCGTTGCCGCCTCACTGCCCGGGAGTACTTCCCAGCGCTTGCCCCGCAACCATCCCGCCGACTGGCCGATCAGCCTCTCGAACTCGAGATTGGCGTAAGTGATGAACTCGCTGGCACCGAGCTCGGCGACCGCGATCGCGACGGGCATATGGTCGAGAAACTGCTTGAACCGGTCGCTTTCGAGCGCATCGGCCAGGTTGGGCGAGTCGAGCAATTGCTCCACCTGCCGCGCGTTGTCGCCTTCTTCACTCATGATACGCGCCGATCCCGATTAGCTGGAGCGCGTGCGCTACCAGATAATCGGGTCTCGCGTTGAAAAGACTTTCCTAAACCGTCCGGCGGCCGGTCACGAAGTGCAGAATGATCATCACCACTGCAATGACCAGCAGCAGATGAATCAAGCCGCCCGCGACATGAAACGCGAAGAAGCCGAGCAACCACAGCACCACCAGGATTATCGCAATAGTTCCCAACATTACATTATCCTTTTCGTTGAACGAGCGAAACGGCTTGGAGGACCTTGTGGTTCCGCGCTCGATCAGGCGAGCGTGCGCACGCCCGGTTCGCGGTCCCAGAAACGCTTCGCCGCCGCCGCGGTGAAGGCCTTGTCCGCCGGCACGATGCCCTCGTCCATCACCACGCCCGCCTTGTCGAGCAGCGGCTGCGCCTCGGGCGAATGGCCGATCGCCTTGAGATGGCCGAACGCGTCCATCGCGAACTGCACCGCCGCCGCTTCCTTCAGCAACGCCGCGCAGCCTTCCTCCGACAGGATGATCGCCACCGCATCGGCCAGCACCGAGGGATAGCCGGCGAGCTGGGCATCGGCCTTGAGCAGCTTGCCGTCGGACAGCTTGGCGCCGCCGACCTTCGGGGCGACGATCACGGCGCGCGCACCCGCGCCGGTGATCGCGTCGACCATGGTCGCAACGGTTTTTGCGTCCGATCCGTCCGCGATCAGCACCGCGATCGACCTGCCCCTGATGTCCTCCGGCGCGCGCGGCCCATCGATGATGCGCAACGCGGGGGAGGGATCGAGATCCTGCGGCGCCACGGCCGCGTTCGACGCCTTGGGCAAGGGCATGTTGAGCCCGTCCGCGACGCGCTTGGCCAGCTCGGCATCGACATTGACCAGGTTGGACATCATCCGCACCCGGACATGCTCGAGCCCGACCTTGGACAGTTCGAACACCAGCGCGGAGGCGAGATGTGCCTGTTCCGGCGCCGCCAGCGATCGGAAGAACAGCCGCGCCTGGCTATAATGGTCGGCAAAGCTCTCCGGCCGGATACGCAGCTTGTCGCCCTGTTCGTCCGGGCCGTCGGCCGCGGGGAAAGTGGTGAAACCGGTCATCGGGCATTCGCGCGGGCCGCCATCCTCGCCCGCTTCGGACAGGCTGTTCGGCTCGTAATTGGCCCGGCCCTTGGGGATGTTCATCTGCATATGCCCGTCGCGCTGGAAATTCATCACCGGGCATTTCGGCGCATTGATAGGCAGCTGGTGGAAATTGGTCGAGCCGAGGCGCTTCAGCTGCGTATCGAGATAGGAGAACAGCCGCCCCTGCAGCAGCGGATCATTGGTGAAATCGACGCCGGGCACGATGTTCGCGGGGCAATAGGCGACCTGCTCGGTCTCGGCGAAGAAATTGTCGGGGTAGCGATCGAGCACCATCCGCCCAATGATCCGCACTGGCAGCACTTCCTCGGGGATGATCTTGGTCGGGTCGAGCACGTCGAACGGCAGGCTGTCGGCGAATGCCTGGTCGAACGCCTGAATGCCCAGTTCCCATTCGGGGAAATCGCCGCGGTCGATCGCCTCGAACAGGTCGCGCCGGTGAAAATCGGGGTCGGCGCCCGCGATCTTTACCGCTTCGTCCCAGCAGGTCGATTGCACGCCCTGTTTGGGCTTCCAGTGGAACTTCACGAAGGTCGACTTGCCCTTGGCGTTGACCAGCCGGAAGGTGTGGATGCCGAAACCCTCCATCGTGCGTAGCGATCGCGGAATGGTGCGGTCGGACATCGCCCACATCACCATGTGCGTCGATTCCGGCATCAGCGAGATAAAGTCCCAGAAAGTGTCGTGTGCCGAGGCCGCCTGGGGATAGCCGGTCTGCGCTTCCATCTTCACGGAATGGATCAGATCGGGGAATTTGATCGCGTCCTGGATGAAGAACACCGGGATGTTGTTGCCAACCAGATCCCAGTTACCCTCCTTGGTGTAGAATTTAACTGCGAAGCCGCGCACGTCGCGCGGCGTGTCGACCGATCCGGCGCCGCCGGCCACGGTGGAAAAGCGCGTGAACAAGGGCGTGCGTTCGCCCGCCCGCTGGAAAAGGTCCGCCTTGGTGATGTCGGCCAGGCTCTCATAACATTCGAAGAAGCCATGCGCAGCGGAGCCGCGCGCATGCACGATCCGCTCGGGAATGCGCTCATGGTCGAAATGGAAGATCTTCTCGCGCAGCACGAAATCCTCGAGCAGCACGGGGCCGCGCGGGCCGGATTTCAGCTGGTTCTGGTTGTCCGAAACCCGGATGCCCTGGTTGGTGGTCAGGCCGTTCTCGGCTTCGTTGGGCGCTGCCTGATGCGTCTCACCGCCATTGCCCGATTTCACGCCGCTCTTCGTCGCCATCATCCGCTCCCGTCACTGTTCGCGGGCTCAACCGCAGAGCGACGGGAAAGGTCCGTGGTTTCGGCCGACTTGCTTTCGATCAGCGCGATTCTGGTGCCGATTCTTAGCAATTGTCCGGCATGGCGGTTGCCGCGATGTCCCTGTCCGATCCGCCTGTTCCGCTGCTGAGCGTGCTCATGCCCACGCACAACGCCGCCGTGTTCGTGGCGGCGGCGATCGGCAGCCTGCTTGCCCAGACCTTCACCGATTTCGAACTGATCGTGGTTGATGACGGCTCAACCGACACGACGCTGGATGTCCTGGCTGCGATCGACGACCCGCGCCTCACCGTCATCGCCTCGCCCGACAATCTCGGCCCGGTCCATGCGCGCAACCGCGCGTTCGCGGGGGCGCGGGGGCGCTATATCGCCGCGCTCGACGCCGACGATCTGTGTCGCCCGGAACGCTTCGCGCGCCAGGTCGCCTATCTCGATCGTCATCCCGATGTCGTGCTGGTTGCAACCGCCGCCTCGATCCTGGAGGGCGACCGGCTGCGTTTCGACCCCATGGTCCCCCACACCAGCCCGGCGCTGATCGACTGGCTGATGCTTACGCGCAATCCGCTGGTCTGGTCCTCGGCGATGTTCCGCGCCGAGGCCGCCCGCAGGCTCTCGCCCTTCACCCGGCCGGAGCGCCGTTATGCCGAGGATTTCGACCTGTATCACCGGCTTCGCCCGTTCGGCGCCATCGCGCGCATCGACGAGGATCTGGTCACCTATCGCGAGCATCCGGGCGGCATGTCGAAACGCCATACCGATATCATGATCGGCAACGCGGCGGATACCCTGGCCGAGGTCTATGCGCCGATCTTCGGTGCTGGTGCAGAGCGCAATGCGGCATTGATGATGCGCCACGCCGGACTATGCGACCCAGTGCGCGATGCGGGCTTGCTGGCCGATCTGTCGGCAATGCTCGGCACGCTGCATGAATATTTTCTCGCGACGCGGCATCTGACCCAGACGGAGCGCCGCGCGGTCGATCGCGCCTGTTCGGGCCTCTGGTCCCGGTTCGCGCGAGAGGCGCTTGCGTCCGGGGCGATGGGGCTTTCGCAAGCGGTACGGCTCGCACCGGCCGGCTTTCGCTGGCGCCATGGCAAGCCGCTTCACCTGCTTTGCGCGCGGCTCTTTCCTGATCCAGCTTAAGTGTCGGATGCAAAAGGATTGTTAATGCTGAACATATAGAAAAGGCCAAACCGCCAGTCGGAGTGCCTTTTCGTGACGATCGACAGTCTTGCCCGTTCCCTCGCCAAAAGCCTGCCCGTCACCGCCCCGGCGCTGAAAGCGGGCTACCGCGCCAGCGAGCGCATGATCAGCTCGCTCGCCGAGACCTGGCCCTCGATCGTGCGCGCGCGGACCGAGAAGATCACCATCGCGATCACCGCGCACTGCAATTTGCGCTGCCAGGGGTGCAAATACGGCCGTGATTTCATGCCCGGCGCGCAGCTCCCGCTCGAGATCGTCGAGAAGCTGCTCGAAGATGCCGCCGCGGCGAAAGTCCCCGCGGTCCGCCTATATGGCGGCGAGCCGCTGCTCCATCCCGACGTCGTCAAGATGGTCGAGATCTCCACCCGCCTCGGCGTCGGCTGTTACATGACGACCAACGCGCTGATCCTCGACAAGAAGATCGCGGCGCTTCACGCCGCCGGCCTGCGCAAGGTGACGATCGGCTATTATGGCGAAGGCAGCGCCTTCGACGACTATGTCCAGCGCCCCGGCCGCTACGAGCGGCTGGTCGAGAGCCTGGAAAACACGCGGAAAATGTTCGGCCCGGACGAGCTCGACATCCAGTTCAACTTCCTGCTCAGCCGCCGCTCTGCGACGATCGAGGCAGTTGACGAGGTCGTGCGCTTCGCTGACCGATTCCACGGTCGCATCCATGTCGATGTCGTCCATTATTCCTTGCCCTATTTCCAGGAAGGCCCGGAGCGCGAGCTTCAGTTCCGTCCCGAGGACAAGCCGGCGATCGACACCGTCATCCGCCACCTGCTCCAGCTCAAGGCGGCACGGCCCGAGCTGCTCACTGAATCCCCCATCGCGCTCGCGTCCTTTGCGGATTGGGCGCTCAAGCAGGAGGAGATGCGCATTCCATGCGATGCGCGAAAGCTGCTCTGGGTCGGTGCCGATGGCAGCGTGATGCTCTGCTACGTGACCTTCCCCCTCGGCAACCTGCACGAGACGCGCCTCAGCGAGATCCTGTACAAACAGGCGCATCACAAGGCGGCGCAGGACGCGTTCAAGCTCAACTGCCCCAATTGCCACTGCGAGGCCGGCTCGCGCGTCGAGAAACACGCACCGAGTTTCCGCAAATATTCGGCCGAGGCACGCGATCGGCTGACCGCGCTCTAGACCAGCATGATCCGCGTCGCCCATCTTCTCCCCACGATGGAGATCGGCGGGCGTGAACGGATCGTCGCCGATCTGTGCCGCACTGCGCCGGCCTTCGGGATCGATCCGGTCCTCATCACTTATGACCTGCCCGCGCCGGGCAGCACGCTGATCGAGACGCCCGGGGTGCCGGCCATCGCGCTCGACCGGCGCGACCCTGCGTTCCGGGAGGAGCTCCGCGCGAGCCTGGCGCGCGACCATATCGATGTGCTCCACGCCCAGGGCCATGTCTCCGCCGCGCTGGCCGCCGGCGCGCTGGATGGCGTGCCGATGCTGGCGACGATGCACGTCGCGCTCGGCTCGGGCTGGCGCTGGCTGCTCCCCGTGGTGCGCGGCCTGCGCGCGGCCGACCGGCTGACCGCCGTCTCGGAAGATCTCGCGCGCCGTTATGGACGCCTTGCCGGCCGCCCGATCGAGGTGATCCCGACCGGCGTCGATCTCGCCCGCTTCTCGCCCGCTCCGGCACGGCGCGATCCGGCCATGCCTTTCACGATCGGCATCGCGGCACGGCTCCATCCGGTGAAACGGCTCGAAGATGCCATAACCGCGATCCGCCTCCTTGCCGGCCGCGGCCTACGCTGCCGGCTGGTCATCGCTGGGGAGGGGCCGCGCCACGCACATCTCGCAGCGCTCGCTGATGGCCTCGATGTCGCCCTGCTCGGCGCAGTCGAGGAAATGCCCGCCTTCCTGCACAGCCTCGATGCTTTCCTCCTGCCGTCGGACCATGAAGGAACGCCCGCCGCTTTGCTCGAGGCAATGGCGACCGGCCTGCCGTGCATCGCGACCCGGGTCGGCGGCATGCCGGCGCTGCTCGGCGATGCAGGTCTGCTGGTCCCGCGCCGCGATCCGTCCGCCATCGCCCGTGCGATCGAGCATTTGATGGCGGATACCGGCGTGCGAGAATGCCTGGGGCGACGGGCCGTGGAGCAAGCGCGACACCATTCGCTGAACCGCCAGGCGGAGGCCTATGCCGCCTTGTATCATGCCTCGAAGAGCTGCCGCTCGTCGGCCGGCGTCGGCACCTGATTCAATCGTCGCGCGGTCAGGCCTACCATCCCGTCGTCGTCGGTCCATGCCGCGGAACCCGGGTGTCGCACTATGTCCTTATCCCATCTCGATCCGTCAAATCATGCCAGGAAAGCCGCAACATCTCCCGACCGGTTCTCGAAAATGCGCAAGAAAAACGCAAATATCGTATCCGGTCAAGTTCGCCGCGCTCTTCTTCAGAATCCGCGTATTCGTAGCACGAATAGCCTCGACCTCACCCATCACGATAGTAACGCCAGAAAAATTCCGGGTCGACGTCGGGTGGCGAAAATCCCGCTTTACTGTCCGCTATCCAGCGCAATCCAACAGAGATACTGTCGCTTGGGCTCAGCCGCCCCCATAGCCTCCGATGATCGGCAGGATTTCCCCGGTGATATAGCTGGAGCATTGCGGCGAAGCGAGGAAGACATAGGCCGGCGCGATCTCCTCCGGCTGGGCCGGGCGTTTCATCGGCGTGTCCGCGCCGAACTGCGCGACGTCGGGCGCTTCCTTGTCCGACGGGTTGAGCGGGGTCCATACCGGCCCCGGCGCCACCGCATTCACCCTGATGCCCTGTGGAATCAGGTGCGTCGCCAGGCTGCGGGTAAAGGCATGGATGCCGCCCTTGGTCATCGAGTAATCGAGCAGGTCCTTGTTGCCCATGATGCCGGTGACGGAGCCCGTGTTCACGATCGCGCCGCCGCGCTTCATCTTCGCGACCGCCGCCTGCGCCATGAAGAAATATCCGTAGAGATTGGTCTTCAAGGTCTGGTCGAAATGCTCGGCCGTCAGGTCGGCAAAGCTGGAATGGACCTGGAACGCGGCGTTGTTGACCAGGATGTCGAGCCGTCCAAATGCCTTGGCCACCTGCTCGACCGCTGCCTTGCAGAACGCCTGGTCGCGCACGTCGCCGGCAATGACGATGGCCCGCCGCCCTTCCTTCTCGACGGCCTTCTTGGTGACCTTGGCGTCGTCATTCTCGTCGAGGTGCAGGATCGCGACATCGGCGCCCTCGCGCGCGAACAGGATCGCGACCGACCGGCCGATCCCCGAATCCCCGCCGGTGACGATCGCGGCCAGGCCCTCCAGCTTGCCCGATCCCTTGTAGAAGGGCGCATCGTACATCGGCGCCGGATCGAGCGCGGATTCCTTGCCCGGCTTCAACTGATGCTGCTGCGGCAGCGGCGGCTCGGGATATGTCCGCGCCCCCGCCTGCATCGCGCCGCCCTTCTTCTTCGGCTTCTTGTCGGCTTTCGCCACCTGCGCCTGAATCGCGCGCTGCTCGGCGACGGTCTTTTTCGGGTTCGATTTCGCCATGATGCTGCTCGCCTTGTGAAGCGAACAGAACCTCCAACGGGAAGCGGTGTTCCGGCCGATATGGAGATGTCATTCCTCCTTCCACTGGAGAGGAGCGAGGTCCCGCTACTTCTGCTCTTGCCCCGACACGATGATCCGCCCGATCCGCTTCGCGCCTTCCTCGTCGCGCTTCAGCTCGATATCGACGCTTTCCTCGCGCTGGGTTGGCCGGCCGAAATCGCGGATCAGATGCGCGGTGATCAGCGACTGGCCATTGGGGTCGATCGCGTCCGACGCATAGACATTGGCCTGGACCAGATAGGAGCCCGCTGGCGCCTTGCGCAGCAGATATTCCTCCGGGCCATAGCCCTGCGTCATGTCGTCCGACAGATGGCCGCCGATCTTCGTGCGCTGATTATTGTAGATCGCGCGTTCGCCGGTCGGTTCGTCCACCCACAGGTCGAGATCGGTCGACGCCGTCGTCCAGTCGACCACCACGCGCAGGTCGACATCGAGCAGCGCGATCAGCCGCGGATCGAGCGTGATCTTCCCGCCCAGCGCGCGCAGCTTCGGGATCAGTGCATTGGCTTCCATCAGCGCGATCATGTCGGTGCCGTCCCAATCCTCCTCCCACGGCGTCAGCGCCACGTCGGACAGCAGGGCGACCGCACGCTCCAGATCGGCCCTCGCCCCGGCGGGCTTCAGCGCGGCACGGCGGGCGAGCGCCAGCGCAAGCAGGCGTTTCGGCTGCGGCCGGGCCGGATCGAGCACTGCCTGACGCTCGCGCAACTCCACCGCGCGGTCGATCGCGCCATAGCGTTCGAGCCGATCGGCGACGATGCCAAGCGTGACCTCATTGGCGATCGGCAGGTCGAGCGCCGACAACACCATTTCCGCTGCCTCGCTCCCGCGCCCATGGCGGCGCAGCCATTCGGCCGTGTCGAGATAAAAGGCCGGTACGCCGCCGCCCTTAACTTCCTCGATCGGGAAGCGGCGGTCGAACGCCGCCGGCGCCCGGTTGAAGGCCCGCAGATAGGAGCGTCCCGGTTGCCACGCATCGATCGCGATGCGCGGCGCGGCCCTCAAGCCCGTCACGACGACGCTTTCATTGGACTCGGCCGCCACATCATCCGCCCGAACGCTATCGACTGCCGCCATAGGTGCCGATGGCGAGGGTTCCGCAACATATCCTGGAGGCGGCGGAGGCGGAGCGGGTGGGGGAGGCGGTCGTGCGGCGCCGCCGCCATCTTCGGACGACTCGGCGGTGTGGTCCTTCCACCACGCAACTTGCGCTTCCCACCGGTCGACTACCTCGTCGAGCCGGTCCGTAATGGCTTCCGCCTTCTCCTCGTCGGCGTCCTTGCGATCCTCCTGATATTCTTCGCGCAGTTCCTTCGGATAATTGTCCGGCGGCGCGATGTCGGCCTCGATATAATCGTCCGGGGTTTCCAGCACGACGAAGGACAGGCTCGGGCTGGCGATGCCATAGCGGCGGCTGAGCGCGACGAAGTCGGCGCGCGCCGCGGTCCCGCCCAGCAGCGCCAGCGCTTCGGATGCGAGCAGCGCGCCTTCACCATCGAAGGCCGCGCCCGCCCCCGGCACCACGCGGCGGATTTCCGCCCTGCCGATCCTCACCCGCACGTCGCCGACCGCCGGCGCCCGGGCGATCAGCCTCCAGCCACCTCGGCTATCGGCGACCGGCACGAAGGGCAGCCGCCGGCCCCGGTCGTCGATCACGGCAGCAACCGCTGGCGCGCCCGAGGCGATGGCGCTCGCCACCCCCGCGACATTCCTGCCCGGCGCAAAGGCACGCCCGCCATGATCGGCGGCGAGGTGGCGCAGCCAGGCCATATCGGCAGTGGGCGCACCCGCCACCGCATCGAGCCGGCATCGCAGCTCCACCGTCGCGGCAAGGTCGATCGCCGGCCTGCCGTCGGAGAACAACAGGCACCGGTCGGCCGGCGCGGCGTCGCGGGCGATCGGCGCGAAGCTGGTCGCGCCGCGATACCGCACCGTCCGCAGCCGCGCGATCACTGCCTCGGCATTGCCCAGCACCGCGCGGGTCGCGCCGCTGCTGTTGAAGGTCACCAGTTCGATCGATCGCGGTTTCATCCTGGTCAGGGTCGCGCGGAGCAGCGCGAACTCAGCCACATGATCGTCCTTCAACCGCGATCGCGACCGGTCCCAATAGACCCGCACCCGGCTGGTTCGGGGCAGGGCGGCAACGCCGGGCATCCGGCCGGAAAGCTGGAGATAGCGCTCGCCCAGCGCGTTGGTGCTCATCAGCACCTCCGGCAATGCCGGTCGGGCAATCGACAACTGCCCGGTCAGCGCGCTTTGGCCCTTCGCCATGGCAACCCAGCTATCCCCATCGCGCTGCAGCGCCATCGCCGTTCCGGCTGGCCAGACGATCGCCGGCGCGGCGCTCATGCCGTTCGCGCGCAGCGTGATCGACCAGCCGTCGCTCGGTGCCGCGATGCGCAGCGGCAGGCTGAAGCCGTTCGCCGCTGGCGTGGTGAAGCGCAGGCGGATCGTGCGCCCCTTGCCGCCGGGGATCGGGTAGACGCGCGTATGAAAGGCGCCGTCCGCCACTTCGGCCAACCCGGGGTCGACGCCGCGCCGCACGCGCGCTTCATAGGCGACCTCGGCCTTGGCCCGGTCGACCAGCACGCCGTCGATCAGCCGCCCGTTCACATCCAGCGCATAGCCCGTGACGATTGCGCCCGCCGGCAGCTCGAGCCTGAAATCGCCTTCCAACTCCTCGTCGCCCGGGTTCAGGAACTCGGCGGTGATCGTCGTCTCCGCCACCGCGCCGCGCATCTCGACCTTCACATCGAACCGGCGAAGGCCCAGCGCGCGGGCATGGTGCGCGTCGCGGATGCCGTCCTCGTAGGAAAGCAGGGCAGGGTTCTGCGGCGGTGGTGTCCTGGTCCGCGCCGTCTGCGCGGCGATGGCCATGGGCGCGAGACACAGCAGGAGTCCGATGAACCAGCGCCGCGCCATATGCTCTCTCCCCCGATACCACGCAGGCTATGCCGATCCGATCCACACGACAAGCATATCCCGCTGAAACGCCTGTCGTTTTGCGGGTGGCATCGCGGCGGCGATCTGGTAGTATGTTCTCACTTCGTTCCGGAAAGCAAGTCATGGCCAACCGTGCCGGCAGTGCCGATCTTCCCCTGCATGGCGGCCGAGTGCCGCCATGGCTGAGCACGCGCATGGCCAGCCTCGGCGCCGTCATGGCGCAGGCGATCGTGCATCATTACGGGCGGGACGAGCTGCTGCGCCGGCTCGCCCACCCCTTCTGGTTCCAGAGCTTCGGTGCGGTCATGGGCATGGACTGGCATTCGTCGGGCATCACGACGAGCGTGATCGGCGCGCTGAAGCGCGGTCTCGCCCCGCTGTCGGGCGAACTTGGCCTCCATGTCTGTGGCGGTCGCGGCAAGCAGTCGCGCCGCACGCCGGACGAACTGGTCGCGATCGGTGACCGGGTCGGGCTCGACGGCGCCGGCCTCGCCCGCACCAGCCGGCTGGTCGCGAAGGTCGATAGCGCCGCGGTGCAGGACGGGTTCGATCTCTATCTCCACGGCTTCATCGTCGCCGATGACGGGCAATGGGTCGTGGTGCAGCAGGGCATGAACGGCGATCTGCGCCAGGCGCGGCGCTATCACTGGTCGTCGGAGGGACTGGGCAGCTTCGTCGACGCGCCACACGCCGCGATCGAGGGCAGGGGCGGCGGCGAGATCGTCAATCTCACCGATCGCCGCGCCGCCGCCTCACGCACCGCCCAGCTCGACCTGCTCCGCGATCTCGGCCCCGATCGCATCGCCCGCGAGGCCGCCGCGCTCGAGCCGGTCAAGGTCGCCGCGCCGTCCGACCAGCCGATGCTCCCGCACATGGTCCTGCCCGGCCATCACGACGTGCGCCCGTCCGACGTGATGATCCGCCGCCTCCACGGCACGCTCGCCGCCGCGGCGGAGAACGGCCCGACCGATTTTCCCGAACTGCTGCTTGTCCCTGGCGTCGGCGCCCGCACCGTGCGGTCGCTGGCGATGGTGGCCGAGGTGATCCACGGCGCCCCTTGCCGCTTCGCCGACCCCGCCCGCTTCTCGCTCGCGCATGGCGGCAAGGATCGTCACCCCTATCCCGTGCCGATCAAGGTGTTCGACAAGACGATCGCCGTGATGAAGGACGCGGTCGGCAAGGCCAAGCTCGGCAATGAGGAAAAGCTCGCCGCGATCCAGCGCCTCGACGCCCAGGCCCGCGCGATGGAACGACACGCGACTGGCCCGACGCTGCCCGAGTTCGTCGCTGAGGAATTCCGCAACTCGCACGATTATGGTGGCCGCAGCGTCTTCGGCTGGGAGCCGGAGGCGCGGGTGCGTGGAAGATCGTAAGGCTGGTCCAGCACCTCGTGCGACGATGACAAGCTTCCAGCATGTCCGCTCCCCGGCGGAGGCCGGGGCCCAGTTGGGAGACGTTCGTAACGAAGCGGGTCGCCGGTTTACCTCCGTCCGCAGAGGCAATCGGCGTCGATTCAACCGCAAGCCAATTCGATGCATCGTCCGCACCGGTCGAGACATAACAAATCCCGACCCGCTGTTTCTCATGATGGCAGATTGCTTACGCTTCGATCCGTCCCTGTTCCCTGACCGAGCCGCCCTGTTCCGCGGGAAATTCACCCTGTTAATTCCGTAACAGGGCAGGCCGCAGTCAAGCTATTGAATAATCGGACTAAAAATCACCGAAAAATCCAACATCCACCCTGTTAATGCGCCAGAAAAAAAGGTCGCCCTGTAATCCTCACGGAACAGGGCAGCCGGGGGTTCACCGCGCCGCTATTTGACCCCGATCAGCCAGGGTTGCACCCCGCCCGTCGGCTTGGGCGTGCCGTCGATCCGCTCTGCGCGGATCAGCGGGATCGGCTTCAGGATCATCTGCCCCTTCATCGGGCCCGATCCGGCGCCGATCGGCTGGGCGAGGATCTTGCGCACCACGTCCATGCCCTCGACGACCCGGCCGAACGCCGCATAGCCGGTATAACCCGGCCTCGCGTCCATGCTCGGATGCGCGCCCAGCATGATCGCGAAATTACCGGTCGCGCCATTCTCGTCGCGACCATGCGCCATGGAGATCACGGTGTCGAGGTGGCGGATGCCCGTGCGGTTGGTCGGTTCGAGCGGCACCGGCGACGGCAACATGCGCCGCGCATCGGTGCCGATCCCGCCCTGGATAAAACCATAGGTCGGGTCCGCCTTGCTCCGCGCCGACCGGTAGAAACTGGTATTGTCCAGTCGCTTGTCATCAACATAGGCAAGGAAATTGGCGGTGGTCTTGGGCGCGCGCTTCGCGTCGAGTGCGATCACGATCGGGCCGAGCGCGGTGACGATGCGTATGCGTACGAGACCGGGCGCTGGTTTGCTCGCGGTGGGTTTCTGCTGCGCGGCCGGTGCTGCGATCGCGAGGGAGGCGAGGGCGAGGAAGGAAATAACCGTACGCATCTTTCTCGCTCGAATGGGGTGAACCTCGCGCGAGCTAGGGGCTGGGGCGTCGGCGCGCAAGCAGCGCAACGTTAGAGTTGGGGCGGCCCCCTCCTCCGTTCGTCCTGAGCTTGTCGAAGGACAAGCTCAGGACGAACGGATGGTGAGTGTAGCCCGTTCGCTCCGACCCTTTAACGCGCCGCGATCACCGGCCGCTGCCACCCGCCGCCGAGCGACCGGAACAGGTCGATCTGCGCGCTGGCGATCCGCGCATCCGCGGCCGCCAGATCGGCATCCGCATCCGCAAAGGTCCGCTCCGCATCGAGCACTTCGAGGAAGTCGATCTGCCCCTCGCGCTGGCGGGCGCGGGTGATGCGGGCGGCGGCTTCTGCGCCGTCGCGGGCTGCCTGCAACGAGGCACGCCGCAGCAGTTCGCCCTGATAGGCGGACAGGGCCGTCTCGGTTTCCTCCAGCGCCCGGAGCACCGTCCCGTCGAACGACGCGAGCGCCTCGCGGCTGTCCGCTTCGGCGCCGGCGATCCGTGCGCGCGCCGCTTCCTGGTTGGGGAAGGACCAGCTGATCAGCGGCCCGACCAGGAAGCGGAGCGCGCCGCCGGTGAACAGGTCGCTGATGCTCGCGCTGCTCGATCCGACCGATCCGCCAAGCGAGATGCGCGGGTAGAGTTCGGCCGTCGCCACGCCGATCCGCGCGGTCGCCGCCGCCAGCCGTTGCTCGGCCGCGCGCACGTCGGGTCGCCGGGCGAGCAGCGCCTGGCCGTCGCCGACCGGGATCGGCTGGTCGAGATGCGGCGTGTCGGTCCGCGCCGCGGCGATCTCGGGCAGCTCCTGCGGCGTGCGGCCGGTCAGGGTCGCGAGCCGGAACAGTGCCGCCTGACGCTGTGCCTCGATTGCCGGCACCAGCGCGGCGCGCTGGTCGCGCAGGGTGGTGATGCGCACCTGGTCGAGCTTGGCCGCGCGGCCTGCCTCGACGCGCTTGCCCGTCAGGGTCGCGG
>Ga0247735_1000557_pt1 | contig 14540 bp, 18 predicted proteins | sample UWRJL178409R2_FD_180934 | JGI IMG/M metagenome (GOLD analysis project Ga0247735, IMG submission 180934) | Plant litter microbial communities from Arlington Agricultural Research Station in Wisconsin, United States - UWRJ-L178-409R-2 | ecosystem: Environmental > Terrestrial > Plant litter >... | reverse complement strand
CCGATGCCGAGGCGATCGCGCGTGCGCGCCTCGCGCGGATGACGCCGCTGTCGCGTCAGGCGCTGCTGCTCACCGCGATGGAAGGCTTCACGCCCGAGGACGCGGCCTATCTGATCGACGTCGACCCGAACGAAGTCGAATCGCTCGTCGCCGAGGCGCTCACCGAAATCGAGAAGCAGACGCGTAGCCGGGTGCTCATCATCGAGGACGAGCCGATCATCGCGATGGATATCGAGACGATCGTGCGCGATCTCGGCCATGACGTCACCGGCGTCGCCGTGACGCGCGACGAAGCGGTCGCGCTGGCGATGGAGGATCGTCCCGGCCTCGTCCTCGCCGACATCCAGCTCGCCGACGACAGCTCGGGGATCGATGCCGTCAAGGACATCCTCGCCCAGTTCGCGGTTCCGGTGATCTTCATCACTGCCTTCCCCGAGCGTCTGCTGACCGGCGAGCGGCCCGAGCCGACCTTCCTCATCACCAAGCCGTTCCAGCGTTCGACGGTAAAGGCGGCGATCAGTCAGGCGCTGTTCTTCGATTCCGCCACCGTTCCGGCCTGATTTTTTTACGCGGGTTCCAACCGGTACGGAGCCAAAACGGTTCTCGTCGGTTGAAACCCGCATGGCCCAGGAAGAAGACCCCACAGAGATCAGCGGCACCGATGCACGCAGCGGAGCAACCCCGCACGTCACGCGCTATGTTCTGGGCATATCCCTGATTCTGATCATCGTGCTGTTCGCGCTGGTTCTGCTATGGGGCGGGCGCTGAGACCGATTCCGCGTGATCGCGTCTTGGGCAGTGGATGGACTTTGAACGCTCCCATCACCATGTTGTGTACCGGGAATGGAAACGGATGTTGATGACAGACGCTCGCAATACCGATGACGAGGAAGCCCCCGCCGCGGTGGAGCACGTCGCGCTCTCCGACAAGGATTTCAAGGCGCAGCTTGCCCAGGTGATCCCGCATCTGCGTGCGTTCGGCCGCTCGCTGTCGGGCAGCCGCGACCTCGCCGACGATCTCGTTCAGGAAACCTTGATGAAGGCATGGGCCGCGCGCCTGCGCTTTCAGGCGGGCACCAACATGCGCGCCTGGACCTTCATCATCCTGCGCAACCTGTATCTCTCGCAGATGCGCCGCGCGCGCTTCAAGGGCGAGTGGGACGACCTCGTCGCCGACCGGATTCTCGCCGCCCCGGCGAGCCAGGACCGGCACGTCGAGTTGGGCGATATGCAGCGCGCCTTGCTGCATCTGCCGCAGCCGCAGCGCGAAGCGTTGATTCTGGTCGGTGCGGGTGGGTTCGCTTATGAGGAAGCTGCGGAGATCTGCGGCGTCGCGGTCGGCACGATCAAGAGCCGCGTCGCGCGGGGCCGCGTCGCGCTGGAGGCGCTGATGAGCGACAACAGCTTGCCGTCACGCCGCACCCATAGCAACGAACCCGGCATGACCGCGCTCGATACGATCATGGGCGAAGTCGACGATCTCAGCCGCGACCGCGACGCCTGATCGCTCAGGCGCGTCGTGACGCAAGATCGGCCTGGTCGATATTCCGTAGCAGCATCATCATGTCGCGATCATCGGCGGGAGCTTCGAACGCGCACCGGAGCGCGCCGCTGATCACGTCGCTGCGGCGCGGCGTCGGTATCGCATAGCGCACGGGCATTGCAGCCTCCGTATTTGGGTTTGACTTGATCGACATGAAGAGAAAACAAATCACCATCGGATTTGTTGCTTTCAGGTACGAAACAACTGCATGAACCTGATCTGGTATCATGCAGGACACATCTAGAACCTCGAACATCACCGATGCGCTTGGCCGTGCGCGTGCCCATGCACCGTATCTGGCGCTGTCCCTGCAACGCGAAACCGATCTGGCCGACAGCTTCGCGCAAGGCGTGCTGCCGTCGCTCGACGAGGTCGCCGTGGCGGACCTCGCCCTGCCGACCGGAACGCGATTGCGGCGCGAGCGGCGGCGGCTCGCGCTGATCGTCGCGGTCGCCGATCTGGCGGGCGCCTATGATCTGACCGGAGTGACTCACGCGCTCAGCCACTTCGCCGATCGTGCGCTCGATACCGCGATCCGCGCCGCCATCGCCGAGCGTACCCCCGATGCCGAGCCGCGCGGCTTCGCCGCGATCGCGCTCGGCAAGCAGGGCAGCCGCGAACTCAATTATTCGTCGGATATCGATCCGATCCTGATCTTCGATCCCGCCACGCTGCCGTGCCGCCCGCGCGAGGATGTCGGCGAGGCGGCGGTGCGGATCGCGCGGCGTGTCGTCGAGTTGCTCCAGACCCGCGACGGGGACGGCTATGTGCTGCGCGTCGATCTGCGGCTGCGGCCCTCTCCCGAGGCGACGCCGATTGCGCTGCCGGTCGATGCGGCGATTTCCTATTACGAATCGCTGGCGCTGCCGTGGGAGCGCGCCGCCTTCATCCGTGCGCGCGCCGCCGCTGGCGATATCGCGCTCGGCGAACGCTTCCTCGCCGCGATCCAGCCGTTCATCTGGCGGCGCGCGCTCGATTTCGGCACGATCGGCGAGATTCGCGGCATCTCGCGCCGCATCCGCGACCATCATGCGCGGGGGCAGGCGTTCGGACCCGGCTATGATCTCAAGCGCGGGCGCGGCGGCATCCGAGAGATCGAGTTCTTCGCCCAAATCCATCAACTGATCCACGGTGGCCGCGATCCGGCGCTGCGCGCGCCGGCCACGCGCGACGCGCTGGCGGCACTGGCGCGGGCGGGCTGGGTCGATCGGGGCGAAGCCGCCGCGCTGGTGGAGGCTTATGCTCTGCTGCGCACGATCGAACACCGTGTCCAGATGGTCGAGGACCGCCAGACGCACCATTTGCCGCAAGGCCCGGCGCTGGACTCGCTCGCACAGTTACACGGGCTTGGGGATGGTGCGGCGCTGCTCGATCTGCTGCGCCCGCATGTCGCGCGGGTCGGCGTCACTTATGATGCGCTCGATCCCGCAGAGGGCGATACGATGTCGTTCGATGCCGCGCATCTCGCCACCCAACTCACGGCGGCGGGGTTCGCCGATCCGGCGGGGGCGGCACGTGCGATCGGCCAGTGGCGCGCGGGTACCTATCCCGCGCTGCGCAGCGAGGCGGCGCGCTCCGCGCTCGAAGCGGTGTTGCCCGGACTGATCGAAGCGCTCGGCCGCGCGCCCGATCCCGGCGTCGCGATCGTGCGGCTCGATGCGATGCTGTCGCATCTGTCGAGCGCGATCAACTTCTTCCGCTTGCTTGAGGCGCGGCCCGCGCTGGCGCGGCTGCTCGCGCTGATCCTCAGCCACGCCGCCACGCTGGCGGACTCGCTCGCGCGCCGCCCTGAACTGATCGACGGGCTGATCGACGCCAGCGCGCTCGGCCCGGTCGGCGATGTCGCTGCGCTGGCGGCCGAGATGCGCGGCGGCAGCGATTATCAGGCGCGGCTCGATCACGTCCGCCGCATCGTCGGCGAGAAGCGTTTCGCGCTCGGCACGCAGATCGTCGCGGGCGTGAGCGATCCGTTGGAGGTGGGCGCAGGCTATGCGCGTGTCGCCGAAGCCGCGATCGATGTGCTCGCGTCGGCGACGATCGCCGAGTTCGTTACGGCGCATGGCATCGTGCCCGGCAGCGAACTGGTGATCCTCGCCTTCGGCCGGCTCGGCGGCGGCGTCCTCACCCACGCGTCCGATCTCGATCTCGTCTACCTCTTCACCGGCGATTACCGCGCCGAATCCGATGGCGCCAAGCCGTTGGGCGCGGTGCTCTATTACAATCGTCTTGCGCAGCGCGTGACCGGCGCGCTGTCGGCGGCGACCGCGTTCGGGCCGCTCTACGAGATCGATACGCGGCTGCGCCCCTCGGGCACGCAGGGGCCGCTCAGCGTCTCGCTCGACGGCTTCGCGCGCTATCAGCGCGAAAGCGCGTGGACGTGGGAGCATATGGCGCTCACCCGCGCGCGCGCGGTGTTCGGCTCGGCGGAAGCGCGCGGCGAGGTGACGGCGGTGATCGACGCGGTGCTGCGCGGCGACCGGCCCGAGCGCGACGTGGCGACGGAAGCGGCCGGCATGCGTGCCGAGATGGCCAAGCACAAACCACCGACCGGCCCGCTCGACGCCAAATTGTTGCCCGGCGGGCTCGTCGATCTCGAATTCGCGGTCCACATCCTGCAACTCACGCGCCGCACCGGCTTCGATACCGATCTCGGCCGGGCCATCGCCGCGCTGGTGGGGCAGGGGGTGGCGCCGGCCGGGCTGATCGCGGCGGAGCAGGTGCTCACGCGCCTGCTCATCACGCTGCGGCTGGTCGCGCCCGATGCGGCGATCCCGCCTCCACCCACGCAGGCGCTGATCGCGCGCGCGCTCGGCATGGCTGACTGGGAGGCGGTGGTTGCCAGCTTCGCCGCGACCCGGCAGGAGGTCGCCGCATGTCTCGCCAGCGTGGCGACAGGAGATGATGATGGCGATTGAGCAGGGTGACGCGCTTCCCGATCTCGAACTGGCGGGCGCGGATGGCACGCCCCTTCGGCTGCGCGACAAGGTCGGCGCGCCGTTGGTGCTGTATTTCTACCCCAAGGACGACACCACCGGCTGCACCCGCGAAGCGCAGGATTTCAGCGCGCTCTACCCCGAGTTCCGTGCCGCCGGCGTCGAGCTCCTCGGCGTGTCGCCCGATACGCCCGCCAAACACGCCAAGTTCACCGCCAAATACGATCTCACCGTGCCGCTCGCCAGCGACGAGGCGCATGTCTTGATGGAGGCGTTCGGCGTGTGGGTCGAAAAGAGCATGTACGGCCGCACCTATATGGGTGTGGAACGCGCGACTTTCCTGTTCGCCGCCGACGGCACGCTCGCCAAGGTCTGGCGCAAGGTTCGCGTCGCCGGCCATGCCGAGCAGGTGCTCGCGGCGGCCAGGGCATTGGGGTGACGCTGTCGAGCGTGTCGGTCGCGATCCGGCAAGTGCTGGAGACCGCCGATCCCGCGACCAAGGTGAAGCGTGCCCGCGCCGCCGCACGCGGCTGGCGGCGCGGCGATTTCGTGGCTGTCGATGGTAGCGCGATGCCCGACCGTCCGGCACGCCCGACCGAACCCGAGTTGCTCGCGCCCAACCAGATGCCGCGGCGCGGCAAGGGTTCGCTGCACGGGCGGATCGCGCTGCTGCACGCGCTCGCCCATATCGAATTCGTCGCGATCGATCTCGCCTTCGACATGGCTGGCCGGTTCGGCGCACGGTTCGCGCCCGAATTCACCACCGATTGGCTCGCGGTCGGCGCTGACGAGGCGATGCACTTCGCGCTGATCGACCGCCGGCTGCACGCGCTCGGTAGCCGCTACGGGGCGCTGCCCGCGCATGACGGCTTATGGGAAGCCGCGATCGAAACCGCCGGCGATCCGCTCGCGCGGCTCGCGATCGTGCCGATGGTGCTGGAGGCACGCGGCCTCGACGTCACCCCCGCCATGATCGCGCGCGCGGACGCCGCCGGCGACACCGCGACCGCCGCGATCCTGCGCCGAATCTTCACCGATGAGATCCGTCATGTGGCCGTGGGAACCAAATGGTTCGAATCCGGTTGCACCGCGCTCGGCATCGCGCCGCAAAAATACTGGAAGAATCTGCTTTCACGCCATTTTCGCGGGGAACTAAAACCACCGTTCAACGACTCGGCGCGCCAAGCAGCCGGTCTGACGCGCGATTACTATCAGGCGCTTGCCCCTGCATGACAAAGCAGGGCAGGTATTGTGCGTCCGGGACGTGGAGGGGCTGCGAGCCGGACACAAGGGGCGGGTGCCGTCGTCTTCCGGCATACGCATAACGGTCGCTGGGGACAGATGAACAAAATCACCACTATGTCTGGCGCGCATTGCATGGCGCGCCTCGGATCTTTCTTCTCCGCCCGGAAGGCTGTCGCAGATAAGGCGTTCACGATGCTGGCGGGTGTCGCCGGTGTGGCGATGTGCTTCTCCGCCTGCGGCGTCGCCCGCGCGGCCGACAGTGCCGATGCCGCCGCCGACATGCGCGCCGACGTGCAGTTCCGCTCGCTGTTCCAGACCTGGAAGAAGCTCGACACGCTCGATCATGGCCTGATCGCCATCCCCTCGGTCCAGCCGGTCGAACATCTCGCCTACACCAGCAATTTCGGCATCCGCTCCGATCCGTTCCGCGGCACCGCCGCGATGCACGCCGGCGTCGACATCCCCGGTCCGACGGGCACGCCGGTCTACGCGACCGCCGACGGCTATGTCGATCGCGCCGAGCGCGCTGGCGGTTACGGCAACATGGTCGAGATCGATCATGGCAAGGGCATCCAGACCCGCTACGGCCATCTCTCCAAGATCCTCGTGCCCGCCAACACCCGCGTCCATCGCGGCCAGTTGATCGCGCTGATCGGCTCGACCGGGCGCTCGACCGGCCCGCATCTGCATTATGAGGTCCGCATCGACGGCCATGCGGTCAATCCCGTGCCGTTCCTCCAGAACGCCGATTATCTGCTCGCCGCGCAGGACCGTTCGATCAAGACGATCCCGGTCGGTGTCGGCCCGGCAGCGGACGATTCCGCCGACTGAGCCGCCCAGCCCCTTTCGAGTTTCTCAGGGCGTCGGTCGCGAGACCGGCGCCCTTCGCTTTGCGGGCCGCGAGCGGTTGCCGTTGGCCCGGCCACGGCTTATCTGAAGCGCATGGCCACACTCGCTCCCGAAATCGCCCTGACCGATTCCGCCGCCGCCCGCGTCGCGGCGATCGCCGCCAAACAGGGCAAGCCCGCGATCCTGCGGCTGTCGGTCGATGGTGGCGGCTGTTCTGGCTTCCAGTACAAGTTCGGCTTCGCCGACGCGGTCGAGAGCGACGATACCATCGCGCAGAATGGCGACGTCCGGCTGGTGGTCGATTCGGTCAGCCTCGATCTCGTACGCGGCGCGGCGGTCGATTATGTCGAGGAACTCGGTGGTGCAGCCTTCCGCGTGACCAACCCGCAGGCGGCATCGGGCTGCGGCTGCGGCGCCAGCTTCTCGATCTGACGCGCCCGCGCACGTGAAGATCGTCACCTACAACGTCAACGGCATCAAGGCCCGCCTGCCGCGCTTGCTCGAATATCTCGCCGAGCAGCAGCCCGATGTGGTCTGCCTCCAGGAGCTGAAGGCAAGCGACGAGACCTTCCCGATCGCCGACATCCGCGCCGCCGGCTATGGTGCGGTGTGGCATGGCCAGAAAAGCTGGAACGGCGTCGCGGTGCTGGCGAAGGGCGCCGACCCGATCGAGCGTCAGCGTGGCCTGGCGGGCGAGACCGAGGACGATCACAGCCGCTACCTCGAAGCCGAGGTGGATGGCGTGGTGATCGCGTCGCTCTATCTGCCCAACGGCAATCCGCTGCCCGGCCCCAAGTTCGACTATAAGCTACGCTGGATAGACCGGCTTGCCGCGCGCGCGCGCGCGCTGCTCGCCGAGGAACGCGCGGTGGTGCTGGCGGGCGATTACAACGTCATCCCCAATGACGACGATACCTTCTCGGTGCGGGCGATGGCGAGCGACGCGCTGATGCAGCCCGAGAGCCGCGCCGGCTTTCGCGCGTTGGTCGCACAGGGCTGGACCGATGCGCTTCGCACGCGCCATCCCAAGGGCGGGGTGTGGACCTTCTGGGATTATCAGGCGGGGGCGTGGCCGCGCGACGCGGGCTTCCGCATCGACCATCTGCTGCTCTCGCCGATCGCCGCAGACCGGCTCGCCGACGCCGGCGTCGACAAGGCGTATCGCGGCCGCGAGAAGGCCAGCGACCACGCGCCGACCTGGGCGACATTGCGCTAGTCCAACCGCTTTACCGTTCGCCCCCGACGCCTCAGGGCGAACGGGGCGCGTAACGGATCAACCGATCAGCGAACGGCGACGGTGTTGCTGGCGAGCGCGGTATCCATCGGGCCGCATTTCTTCTCGACCCATTCGCCCTTCTTGCCCCAGCATTGCGGATCGAGGTTGGGCACGCGCGCCATCGCGTTGACCGAGGGATGGCGCGGGAAGCGCTCGTCGCCCCAATAGACGAGCGCGTTGCGCAGCGTGGCGGTCTCTTCGAGTGCGATCTTGCCGAACTGTCCACGCGGCGCGATCGCAGCGCGAAGCGCGACCCGCGCGGCGGTCTGGCAGAAGCCATATTGCGCGTTGACGGTAGTGAAGCTCGAGTAATTGCGCGTGTCGAAATGGTCGAGCGCGTTCTGCCCGGCGCGCACCGTCTTGTTGGTGCGGATGAAATATTTGCTCACCGTGTCGTAGGACTTCTTGATCTCGTCCTTATGGTTGAACAGGATCGCGTTGTAATTGGGCACGGACATCAAGGTCGGCTCGAACTGGCATTGCAGCGCAGCGACGTTGAGCGCCGCGCGCATCTGCCACACCAGCGCCGATCGCACTTCGAGCGGCGTCGCGCCGGGGAAATCGGCCGCGTAGCGCGGTTCGCTGCCGGTCACCGGCGGCGCGGTCATGTCATGCGGCGTGAAAAAGAACTGCGCCTGGGCAGGCAGAGAAAGCGCCGCTGCAGACAGGGCAGCACATCCGCATAACGCACGGGACAATTTCATCATTTTCTCACCGAATGGCAGTCGTGACGGGATGATTACGGCGTTTTGTGTTTCAGCCCAAATGCTTTTTTAAGCATACCGCCAACGGTTCGTCGAATTGCGGCGGAGGGGGATTTACGCGAATCAAAAGGGCCGCCCGGACGGTCCGGGCGGCCCTCAGGCATCACCGTTTTACGGGTGATTACATCGCGTTCGACGATTCGTTCGACATCATCGCGCCGTTGTCGGCCATCGTGCCGTCGACTGCGGTCATGTTGTCCGACATCGTGTCGGTGCTCTCGGTCGAGTTCAGATCCGTGACGGTGGTGTTGTCGACGGGTGCTTCGGTCTTGCCGCAAGCCGAGAGCGAAACGGCAGCGGCTGCGACGAGCGAAACAGCAGCGATCTTGGAAAGGATAGTACGCATGGAAAAGCTCCCTAGAAATTGATTTAGGTGGTCTGGTTGACCTTATTTACCCGCATCGTGGGGGACATTAGTCTGATAAGTACTTGCCCTCAAGCACAGTTTTCCGCGCCGCGGCGCAAACGCTCCAGAAACGCCGGAAAAGCGTGCTTCAGTGCGGCATCGAAGCTCGCGAAATCGCTTGCCCGTCCGAGCGCCTGCGCGCTGGTGACGGGGTATTCCGCAATGCCGCACGGCACGATGCCGGCGAAATGGCCGAGGTCGGGCGCGAGGTTCACCGCGAAGCCGTGCAGCGTCACCCAGCGCCGCACGCGCACCCCGATCGCGCCGATCTTGGCCTCCTCGCCGCCGTCGCGAGTCCAGATGCCGATCCGGCCGGGCGCGCGGAAGGCGGTGATGCCGAGCGCGCCCAGCGCGTCGATCAGCCACCCTTCGAGCGAACAGATGAAATGGCGGATGTCGCGCCCGCGCACGTTGAGATCGAGCATCAGATAGCCGACGCGCTGGCCGGGGCCATGATAGGTGAAGCGTCCGCCGCGGCCGGTCTTCACCACCGGGAAGCGCGGGTCGAGCAGTTCGGCGGGATCGGCGCTGGTACCGCCGGTATAGACCGGCGGATGTTCGACCAGCCAGACGAGTTCGCTCGCCTCGCCGGCGGAAACGGCGGCGGCGCGCGCCTCCATGATCGCGAGGGCATCCTCATAGCCGATTCGGCCCGGCTCGACGCGCCATTCGATTGGGGTGGGGTCATCCATAGCTGCGTTCGATTGCGCCGATGCGCGCCCGAGCGCAAGATTGGACAGGATCGGTGGCAAGCCTGGGCGGGTTGCGCTAACGCGGGCCACGCATGTCGCGGGTCGGGGGAACCAATGGTCAAGCTGGAAGCCGTTTGGGACAGGACATCCGAGTTCGTCGCAGAACGCCGGGCGGACGTGATGCCGATCGCCGGGCTGCTGCTGTTCGTGCCGCTGGCGCTGCTGAACATCCTGATGGGGCTGATCGGACGCGAGCCGAGCGTGCACAACATCGCACTCGGCCTGGCGTCGCTCGCCCTCGCGCTTGTCACGATGTGGGGGCATCTCGCTCTGACCGCGCTCGTGCTCGACGCGCCGGGCTGGAAAGCCGCGGTTCGTAACGGGGCGGGGCGGTTGCCGTTCGCGGTGCTCATCTCGCTGATCGAGATGGCGGTGGTGGTGCTGGCGGTCTCACCGATTTTCGTCGTCTTTGCGATGAGCGGCATCGTGCCCGGCCGGCCACCGGCGGGGATGCCAATGATCGGGCTCGAACCGGCAGTGTTCATCCTCGTCTATGGATTGGTCTTCGCGATCGTCGGGCTCGTGCTGCTCGCGCGCTTGCTCCTTGTCGATGCGGCGCTCGTCGGCGAGCGCCGCGGCGTCTCCGCACTCATCCGCTCGCTCAGCCTGACGCGCGGGATGACGCTCAAGCTCGTCGGCGTCGCGCTGCTCTACATCATCGTTTCGCAGGTGGCGGGACTTGCCACCAAGACCGTGTTCGGCGCGATCCTCGGCCTGCTCACGCTCGGCAGCGATACCGCCACTGTCGCGACCATCACCACAACGACTCTCGTCGCGCTCGTCCAGACCGGCTTCACCGCGCTGGCGACGGTGTTCACCGCACGCCTGTTCATCGCGGTGCGCGATGTGCGCGAGATGATCGTCGAACTCGTATGAAATGTCCGATATGAAATTGCCGCTATGAAACTGAATGTTGCCCGCGCGTTCAACACCGCGTGGTCCATGTGGAAGACCGACTGGGATCTGCTGCTGCGCGTGGCGGGGCTGTTCGTGTTCCTGCCGCAATTCGCGTCGCTGCTGCTCGTCCCGCTCGCGCCGGCTTTGCCCGAAAACACGACGAGCGAGGCTGGCGTGCGCGTCTGGGTCGAGGCGTTCACCGCGTGGTTCGGCGCCTACGGCCCGTGGCTGTTCGGCGCGGAGATCCTCACCCTGTTCGGCAGTCTCGTGATGCTGTCGCTGTATCTCGGCACCAATCGCCCGCCGCTCGGCGCGGCGTTGGCGGGGTCGCTGCGGCTGTTCCCGCGATATCTACTTGCGGCCCTGATCGTGTCGCTGCCGGTCGGGCTGTTCCTCGTGCCGGCGATCGGCTTCGTGCTGGTGTTGCCGGCGATGTATATCTTCGGGCGGCTGCTGCTCACCGGCGCGGTGATCGCCGCCGAGCAGCCGATCGGCGCGATCCCCGCGCTTCAGCGCAGCGCGCGGCTGACACGCGGCAACGGCATGGTGATGATGGGCGTCGCCGGCCTGCTGCTGTTTGGTGGCCAGCTCGCCGCATGGCCGTTCGTCGCGGCCGGGCGCGCACTCGGCGGCGCGCCGATGGCCAATCCGGTGACGGCGGTCTTGCTCGACGGTGCCGCCTCGGCCGCGCTGACGGCGGGGCTGATCGCGACCGTGCTGGTCCGCGTCGCGCTCTACCGCGAGGCGTTGGTGATTAACCGCGAGGTTTGAGGCACGGGATTTGCGGCGCGGCGTCGGGCGGCAGCGCGCCGATCAGCCGTGGGTCGGCGAACGTCTCGATCGTGCGCCGGATCGCGGTGAAGCCCGATTTGCGATAGAAGCCGAGCGCGGCGGGATGGTCGAGCGTGCAGGTGTGGACCCAAACCCGCTCGATCCCCGGCGCCCACGCGCGCCGCAGCGCCTCCGCCATCAGCCAGCGGCCGAGACCCTGCCCGGCGAGATCGGGCACCAGCCCGAAATAGGAGAGTTCGCATTCGCGCGGGGTGCGGAAATCGAGTTCGAGGATGCCGGCGTCCTGGCCCGCGTGATCGACCGCCGCGAAGATCGCCACATCGGGATCGTGGAGGATCGCGGTCAGCGCGGCCTCGTCCATCACCAGCCGCGAGAACCACAGCCAGCGCTCGCCGACGCGGCGGAACAAGGCGCGGTAGCGATCGGGGGCAGGGCGCTCCAGCGCGACCAGCCGCAACGGCGATTCGGGCGCCGCTGGCAAGTCGGGCCGCGCCCGCATCTCCAGCGTGGTGACGATCGTCGCCACCTCGCCCGCGCGGACGCCGGTCAGTCCCATGTCGCGACCGGCGGCAGGCTCATCAGGATCGCATCGATATTGCCGCCGGTCTTGAGGCCGAACAGCGTGCCGCGATCATAGACGAGGTTGAACTCGGCGTAGCGCCCGCGCCAAGCACGCTGCTGCGCCACATCGGCGTCGGTGAACGGCGTTTCCATCCGCCGTCGCACAATCCTGGGATAGATATCGAGGAAAGCGCGGCCGACATCCTGCGTGAAGGCGAAATCGCGCGCGAAATCGCCCTCCAGATGATCGTAGAAGATCCCGCCGGCACCGCGATGCACCTTGCGATGGGGGATGTAGAAATAGTCGTCCGCCCACTTCTTGAAGCGCGGATAATGCGCCGGGTCATGCGCGTCGCACGCGCCCTGCAGCACCGCGTGGAAATCGGCTGTGTCCTCGGCGATCGGCAGCGGCGGGTTGAGATCGGCGCCGCCGCCGAACCAGCGCTTCGTCGTCGTCAGCATCCGCGTGTTCATGTGGACGGCGGGAACATGCGGGTTGGCCATGTGCGCGACGAGGCTGATGCCGGTCGCGCAGAAGCGCGGGTCTTCCCCCGCGCCGTGGATGGTCTTGCCGAAATCACCGTCGAGCACGCCGCCGACGGTCGAGACGTTGACGCCGACCTTCTCGAATACCTTGCCCTTCATCACCCCACGCACGCCGCCGCCGCCCGGTTCGCCGGACGGATCGGTGCGGTCCCACGGCGTATAGACGAAGCGCGCGTCCGATCCCGCCTCGGCTTCGATCGCCTCGAATTCGGCGCAGATCAGGTCGCGCAGATGCTCGAACCAGGTGCGGGCGGCGGCTTGCTGTTCGTCGAGCGGTTGCATGGCCGGTGCCTTTGCCTCCCCCCGCCGGTTAAGTCGAGACGGCGTCGTCGTCGGCGGGCCAGCCGCCAGTCTGGCGAAGCGCCTCGCCGAGCGCGATCCCGCACGCGACCGCGAGGTTGAGCGAGCGCATCCCCGTCGCGAGCGGGATTCGCACGCGCAGATCGGCGCGATCATGCACCGCCGCCGGCACGCCGCTGCCCTCGGCGCCGAACAGCAGGATATCACCGCTGCGAAACGTGGCGGCGTCGAGCCGGACGCCGCCCCGCGTGGTCAGCAGCACCAGCCGCCCGCTCGCGCTCGCTTCGAACGTCGGCCAGTCGATATGCCGGCGGACCTCGGCGGCGCGCGCGTAATCCATGCCGGCACGCGCGAGCGCACGATCGCTGAACGCGAACCCCATCGGCTCGATCAGATCGACCGCGACGCCCAAGCACGCGGCCATGCGCAGGATGGTGCCGACATTGCCGGCGATTTCGGGCTGGTGAAGGGCGATGCGCATCCCGCTGCGTTACCAGAGGTAAAATGCTGTTGGCAAAGCCCGCTACCTCCGTCTATCAGGTCGAGGCTTCCCGTGGGGACGGAGAAGTTCAGGGCGGCGTTATCGTCATCGTCGCCCGAGGAAAATCCCACCGTCGACACGGCGAAGACAAGGGCAGAGAAATGGCAACAGTCGATAATGCCGTGCCACCTGGAGAGGACCCGGCACCGTTCCACGAAGCGGTGGATGATCCGCGCCGGCGCGATTTCATCAATATCGCGGCGGTCGCCTGGGCGGGCGTCGGCGGTGCGATCGTGGTGCTGCCGCTCATCAACCAGATGAGCCCCTCAGCCGACGTGCTGGCGCTGTCGACCACCGAGGTCGACCTTTCCAAGATCGAAGCCGGGCAGGGCGTCGTCACCTCGTTCCGCAAACAGCCTTTGTTCGTGCGCCACCTGACGCCGAAGGAAATCGCCGAGGCCGATGCGGTGCCGCTCGGCGAATTGCGCGATCCCGAGACGCTCGCGCAGCGCACCAAGCCCGGCAAGGAAAACTGGCTCATCACGCTCGGCGTCTGCACCCATCTCGGCTGCATTCCGCTCGGCATCCACGAAGGCGAGAATCGTGGCCAGTTCGGCGGCTATTTCTGCCCGTGCCACGGCTCGCAATACGATACCGCCGCGCGCATCCGCAAAGGCCCGGCGCCGAAGAACCTGGCCGTGCCGCCGTACACTTTTTCGTCGGACACGACGGTAACCGTCGGTTGAGGATGTCACAGAGATGAGCTTTCCCTGGGCGAAACATTACGAACCGAAATTCCCGCTGACCAAGTGGGTCGACGAACGGTTGCCGCTTCCGCGCCTCGTCTACAACGCGGTCGGCGCCGGCTATCCGGTGCCGCGCAACCTCAACTATTTCTGGAACTTCGGCGTGCTCGCCGGCGCAGCACTCGCCGCGCAGATCGTCACCGGCATCGTGCTGGCGATGCATTATGCCGCCAACGGCGGCGTGGCGTTCGATTCGGTCGAGCATATCATGCGCGACGTCAACGCCGGCTGGTTCCTGCGCTATGCCCACGCCAACGGCGCGTCGATGTTCTTCATCGTCGTCTACATCCACATCTTCCGCGGCCTCTATTACGGATCGTACAAGGCGCCGCGCGAAATGGTGTGGCTCTTGGGCGTCGTCATCTTCCTGCTGATGATGGCGACCGCGT